>ERZ1034768.176-NODE-176-length-24042-cov-5.604327_pt1 | contig 24042 bp, 17 predicted proteins | sample MGYA00520691_ERZ1034768 | MGnify/ENA primary metagenome ERZ1034768 (study PRJEB33766, sample SAMN09781704) | gut metagenome | biome: gut microbiome | host: Homo sapiens | place: Madagascar | study: EMG produced TPA metagenomics assembly of the PRJNA485056 data set...
ATAAAAAAAGAGCCTAAGCTCTTTTTTATTTTTTGCTTTGATACCATTTGACTGCATCGGCGCATTGTTCTTGGCTCATTCCTTTCACTCGGCAGCGATTGACTTCAATAGTCGGTGTTTTATCCAAATTAAAACAACCATTGCCTAGCAGAACAATATCTTTATAAGTGCGGACTCCTGGATTTAATCTGTTCATCTGCACAGAGGCGTCAATATCCGGCCAATGTAGTTTGAAACTGAAGTTGGTAACGCGTTCCGTCAAATCATTCAATACATATACACGCAGAGAGCAGCGAACCCAATTATCAAAGCTTTGGTTAATTTGATAGTTTTCATACGAAATCAAAATTGTGCGGGCGTTGTCATCAACAACCAGCTCGTCGCCAACCATTTTCAAGGTAAAAACCTTGCGTTCGCTGTTATCATACTTTACAGAATCATCGTCGCTGTCAAATTTTTTTACGACATAATTAGGCGCGCCGTTTTCATCCAGAATCGGCTGTTTTTTAGCGGCAGCCTGATTTGAACTTGCTGCTGCAGTATTTTGTGCCGCTGCTTTTTGGTTTGCACTGCCCTGATTTGGAGCAAACATCTGGGCTTCAGCCATATTTGACACCGTCAGCATCATAAACAGCATACATATTTTTTTCAGCATAACCAAGCCTCCCGAATGTATAATTATTTAATTTCAGCCAAAGTAGAGCCTATTTTCTGCAAATCTTTCATTGTGTCGTCATAATCTTTTTTGATTTTTGCCACTTCGCCTTTTTTCTCGTCTTCAGCTTGTTTCGCAATCACGCTTTCAGGAACATCCTTAAATTCCGAGTAATATTCCGGATTCTTAGAATCGATATAGTCGAAGTTATTTTTGCAGCCGTCGCCTTTGCTGACAATTTTACTATCTTTCATTTCCACCTTATCATCCTCATTCAGGCAGGAATCTACAGTATATTTCAAATTATCAAACAGCAAAAAGCATTTGTCGGTGTCAACGCTGGCTTCAAAACTTTTTTGAGTATGCGGAGCAATATCGGACATAGTGATAGACGCATTTACCAAAGTTCTGGCCGCATCGCCGGAATTTACTTTGATTTCCTGTCCGGCAATGCTGTATTTTGCCGAAATATTATCTTCCCACTCAAAGTTCAATTTGGCTTCTTTAACGGCTTTGCTCATACGGTTAAATGCCGTAACCATAAAGTTACACTTGTTGATTAAGCCGTCCTTATCGGCAATCGGTTTAATATTTTCAATACGGAACAGAATAGCGCCGGCGGTGGAAGATTCTTCTTTTTTATCTTCGGCCATTGCCGGATTCAACAAAGAAAATACTGTTAAAGCGCTCAAGCCGGATAACAAAATTTTATTAAACATACTCATTTTTTTACTCCAAAGTATTTAAATATAGAGCAAGTATATTGCCTTATTCTTTAATTTTTCTTAATTTTTCGGAAAATTTCAGCATTCGCTCAGCTTTCTTTGCAAACGCAGCAAATCGCTCCACGCTTTAGATTTTTGCTGCGGCGTGCGCAGCAAATATGCCGGATGGAAACTTGATAATGTCGGTATAACAATGCCGTTAGACAAAGTATAGTCTATTATGTGTCCGCGCAAATGCGAGATACTTTCGGCATTGTTCAAAACGGCATTAGCAGCGCTGCCGCCAAGCAAAAATATGCATTTAGGCTTTATCAACTCAATTTGTCGCTGTAAAAATGGCAGACAAACCGCTACTTCTCCGTCGGTCGGAGTGCGGTTTCCGGGCGGACGCCACGGCAGCACATTGGTAATGTAGCATTCTTCGCGTTTCAGCCCGATTGCGTTCAACATTTTAGTCAGCAGCTGCCCGCTGCGCCCTACAAATGGTTGTCCCTGCATATCTTCCTCTGCTCCGGGAGCTTCGCCGATTAACATTACTTCAGCAGTTGGGTTGCCGTAGCCGAATACAGTGGAATTGGCTGAAAATTTCAGCGAACAGCCTTCAAAATTTTCCATACAAGCTTTAAGTTCAGCTAAAGTTTGAGCTTTGGCACACAGTTCACGGGCATTTCTGCATGCGCCGCTGTTATTTTGCGCAAGCAGAGTAGTCGCCGGACGCGTTGTCGAAGCAGATAACTGAGAAACCGGAGAAACTACCGGCATAGGTTTTGAAACCGCCGGCTGCTGCAAGGCGTTTAAAGGAGTATCGGCACAAATTTCATCAACGCCGCCCAATATATACCACTGCAAAATTTCTTCTGTGTTTTCCATTTTTTCTCCGTTTTGAATAATTATATGCAAAAATACTTTTTTTGCAATATCAGAAAGACTCTTTACACATTACTAATAATTTATATATAATATGTGTTCAGGTTTTGCATAGGATAAAAAAGGTAATGAATAATATTATGAAGAAAACTGTTTGCGCCGTTATTTTAATTTCCGCCGCCGTATTGGCTTGTTCGCGGAATGTTTTTGATTTTAGCAGCTCAGCCCCAAAACAAAAAATAGAGTTTGATAAAGACGGTTATTGGAAAACACAAAATTTTAGAGTTAAACTCTCAAATGATGGCACGATTTCTTATTACAGTTCCACTTCATTATACGGTGCTATTTTGGCTGCCAATATGGCCAATATGCGCAACGATTATCGTGAGGCTGCCGAATATTATAAAATTGCCTTAGAAAAAGCCCCTGACAACGCTTCTATAAATTATTACGTTTATCAGCTGCTGGCTGTTGACGGAAATATTGCCGAAGCCGCGGAATATGCAAAAAAAGACCTTAATCCACAAAAGCCTAAATTGCTGCCGATTATTATCGTGTCCTCAAAATACTTCAAAGACGGACAATATGAGAAAGTACGCAAGACTCTGGCTCCGCTGTCTGCTCAAAAAGCCTATAGAAACTCTTTTGTTTCATTGATTGAAGCTTGGTCATTTGCCGGTGAAAAACAAGAAAAAGCTGCTATTCAGAGTCTGGATAAAATTAAAGATGCCTCCTTGATTGCCATAAAATTGGCGCACAAAGGCTTGATTTATGAATATTTGGGCAATAATGCAAAGGCTGACGAATATTATACCAAATTGGTCAATGATTATCCCAAAGAAATGACTTACCGCTTGCTGGATGTGATTACTAATTTTTATGCACGCACCGGACAAAAAGAAAAAGCCATGCAAATTTATAACCGTTATACCAATGACGGCGCGCTTTCGGTTTTGACAGCCGGATTGCAGCAAAAAATCAGCGATACTAACGAAAAAACGGTCGCAATAATTGACACGCCTCAAAAAGGTTTGGCTGAAGTTTTATATAATGTCAGCACCGGCTGCCGTGCTGCCGGAGATAATAATTCGGCTCGTTTTTATTTAACGGCTTCTGCTTTTTTGAATCCGGAATATGAAATTACGGATTTGGCTTTGGCTAATCTTTATGAAGAAAGCGGCCTCTACAACGAAGCTATCCGCTATTATTCCAAAATAAATGAAGGCTCTGGCACTTATTATATTGCACAGCTCAAAACCATTGAGAACCTTAACGAACTGAAAGAATATGACAAAGCCAAGGCTCTGCTGCATCAGCTGCTTAAAATCTATCCTAATAATTCGCAGTTGTTAAACGATTTGGCCGATATTGAGCGCAAAACCGGCAATAATGACAAAGCCATAAAGTTATATCATCAGGCCATAGAAGCACAAAAAACGCCTAACAGCAGTGATTGGCCGATTTACTATGCTTTGGGAGTCAGCTATTTTCAAAACAAGCAATTCAGCGAATCTTATGATTATCTGTACAAGGCTTTGGAACTGAGCAACCGTAATCCTATTGTTCTGAACTATCTGGGATTTGTATATCTTGAAAAAGGAATCAATACTGATGAGGCGGTGCAGATGATTTTAGATGCCTACAGCACATACTCGTACGACGGACATATTATAGATAGTTTAGGTTGGGCATTTTTCCGACTTGGACAATATAACAAAGCCATATCCTATTTAGAACAGGCTGCGGATATAAATCCGGCAAATGCGGTTATCTGCGACCACTTGGGCGATGCTTATTGGTTTGTCGGACGTAAAAATGAAGCTCGCTATCAATGGCAGCATGCCTTAGTTTTGAAAGAAGATGCCGATGAAATTGATAAAGATGCCATTCAGAAAAAAATAGATTCTAATAAAGCGGAAAATACGGTTTTATTTCTGCAGAATCCTAAAGTAATTAAAGAATTAGCTGATTTAGCTGCCGACTGATTAAATATTGCCAAAATGTTCTGTTGACAAAATCGTAATTTTGTCTTAATTTAAGGATATAAACTTATTATTCACTTAAATTATTAGCCTTATGGAAAGTTACTCTATTTTTCCGCTTTTGTTGATGGTATATTTTGAAGTTATGGCTACCGGCTGTGCGGAGCTTCCCTACAAAACTAAAAAGCGCTGTCCTCTGCTTTCTTACGGAGCCTTGACAGGTATGACGGTTTTTATGGTATTGTTGGAAATCAATCTTTTGGTAAAGCTTGAACTGCCAGAAGCCGGTTGTTTTGATGCTTTGCTGTTTTGGCCTTGCAGCGCAATGTTGTTTGTGCTTACGTGCATCGGAATGGTTGAAGTTCGTAAACGCCGCACTCAAAAGAAACTTAGTGCCATAGAATTTTGCCTGAGCGAAATCTTTTTGAGCTGTTCAATTCTGACATTTGTAGGTTATTTAATCTATCTGATGATAACACGCGGAACTATCCTTTGATTTTAAAAAGTCTGAGTTATAAACTCAGGCTTTTTTTAATGCATTACGGAAATCCTCCGATTTATTTGGGCTGATTTAGGCGGGGTTTATTTATTTCGTAACTGTCCTAAAGACTTAAATTGAAAAGATGATAAACTTAATCATAGTATTAAGCATTATTATTCATTTGTCCGAAATATAGTATGATAAGGCGGAATTTTTAAGCTCCGACTTTTAATATTTTTATGCAGACTATCTGTCTTTTGGCTTGACATTAACAGAAAATAAACTAATTTATAGCCAACACTTAAAATTTTATGAATAGGAGAAAAAAATGAGTGCTATTGTTGATATTCATGCCAGAGAAATTTTAGACTCTCGTGGTACACCGACCGTTGAAGCCGAAGTTGTTTTGCAGTCAGGCGCATTTGGCCGTGCTGCCGTTCCTTCTGGAGCTTCTACAGGTGTTCACGAAGCTGTAGAACTGCGTGACGGCGATAAATCCCGCTTTGGCGGTAAAGGCGTTTTGAAAGCTGTTGAGAATGTAAACGACAAAATTTATGACGCTTTGGCTGGCTATGAAGCAGAAGACCAAATTGACATTGATAATGCAATGATTGATTTGGACGGCACCGAAAATAAAGGCAATTTGGGCGCAAATGCCATTTTATCTGTTTCTTTAGCAGTTGCTAAAGCTCAGGCCGAAGAAGCCGACTTGCCTTTGTATCGTTACTTGGGCGGCACAATGGCTCGTACTTTGCCGGTTCCGATGATGAATATTTTGAACGGCGGCAAGCACGCAGATAACCCGATTGATATTCAAGAATTTATGATTATGCCGGTTTCAGCCGATTCTATTAAAGAAGCTATCCGTATGGGTGCTGAAATTTTTCAGACTTTGAAGAAAAACTTGAAAGCTGCCGGTCAAAACACCAATGTTGGCGATGAAGGCGGTTTTGCTCCGAATTTGAAATCTGCTGATGAAGCTTTGACCTTTATTGTAAACGCAATCAAAGACGCTGGTTATAAACCTGGTGAAGATGTTGTTTTGGCTATTGATGCTGCTTCTTCTGAATTTTATGAAAACGGCAAATATGAAATGAAGGGCGAGGGCAAATCTTATACTAATGCTCAGATGGTTGAATACTACAAAGGCTTGTGCGACAAATTCCCAATCTTCTCTATTGAAGACGGTATGGCTGAAGATGATTTCGAAGGCTGGAAATTGTTGACTGTTGCTTTGGGTAACAAAATCCAATTAGTCGGCGATGATTTGTTTGTTACAAATCCGAAACGTTTGGAAATGGGCTTTGAAAAAGGTATTGCTAACTCTATCTTGATTAAAGTAAATCAAATCGGTACTTTGAGCGAAACAATGAAAGCTGTTGATATGGCTCAGCGTCATGGTTACACAGCTGTATTGTCTCACCGTTCAGGCGAAACAGAAGATACAACTATTGCTGACATCGCTGTTGCTACAAACTGCGGTCAAATTAAGACAGGTTCTATGTCTCGTACTGATCGTATGGCAAAATACAATCAGCTGATTCGTATTGAAGAAGAATTGGGTGATATGGCTGTTTATGCCGGTAAATCTATTTTGAAAAAATAATTTCAAATAGTTTGAATTGAAAAAAGGAGTGTTATGTACACTCCTTTTTTGCTTATAGGAAAAAGTTTATTTTTCTTGCATTTAATCTAAATCCTTTTTATAATTTTAGTGCATTGAAAAATGCAGGGCGTCGAAAACCCTTTATCTGTATAGTCGCTTGAGCATAAACGACTTAAAATTTTGTATGCCGATTTCCGTTGGACGGATGTCGGCTAAATAAGGTTACGCGCTGAATAAGCCGAGCCGTTTATACAGATACGGTTTTCGAACATCCGCCCGCTATTTCCAGCGGGTTTTGTTTTAAGTAACAAATTGGAGTTTGAAAATATGTGTAAGTTAAAAAACAGAAAAATCTATCGTTTTTTCGCCGTCATCTTTGGACTTGTCCCGAAGATCTGGTCGCAGCAAGTGACTAACCTAGTCAATAAATTTGCTATATTATTCAAAAGGAGTATGTTCAGTCAAGATTGCCGGAACAGACTGTGCGCCATGTCCGGCAATGACAGTAAAAGACGCAGGCTTAATACTTGTTGCAGCGTCTTTAACGCCACTACTTTCAACGTCATGCTTGCGTGTGAGCATAGCGAACTATCGCGAGCATCCAGGAATAAAATGGCAATATTTTTAAATGCAGCAAACAGTATAACCTCTCGTCTATTCTCCGTCACGTCCGAGAATGACTGGTGTATGGGTTGGCTTGGTGTTTGTTGCAATAGTTTTAATACCCCTCACTTGGCGCTGTTGCGCCACTCTCTCCCTCAAGGGGCAAGAGAAAATGGCCGAAGCATGATAGAAATGCTGGGCGTACTTGCCATTATCGGGGTGTTGTCTGTTGGAGGTATCGCAGGCTACTCCAAAGCGATGGAAAAGTTTAAGGTCAACAAAATTATAAATGAATATAGTTTTATGTTGGCAGGAATTGTGGAGCATGCCGATGATTTGGGGCGTAACTCCTATCGTAAAAAGAGTGGTTATTTTGGCGAAGGTTTGGTTGATTGGATTGAAGGGATGAATTTGGTTCCGGCAACATGGCATAGAATTAACGATATCGCAATGTCTGACAGTTCTGGAAACGTGGTGCAATGGTACAAAGCTGATAATAGATTGGCTGTAGATTTTTATTTAGGCGGATGGCAGGAAGACAAAAGCCAAAGTTATAGCGGATGGCTTGATGGTAAAGCTTCTGCCTCTTTTTCTCCCAAGCTTTGCGTGGATATGTTTGAAAGTTTGGTCCAACCTATGCATCATGTTTTGTATGAAGCAAATACTTTTAATTCTAAACAAAGCGGTAAAGGAGTAGTTTTTCTGGGAGACAGTATTTGCGGCTCAGAAAATAAAAAATGTTTAAGTGCGGCTAAATTGGCTGATTTTCATCAGGCTTGTCAAGTTTGTGACGCTACCGGAGTTTGTGCCATAACATTATGGTTTCAGCTTTGAGAGTGAAATATAAAGGCCGATGTTCTGTATAGCCGGCTTTTATATTTATGAAATACTACAGTAAATTAAAGACGCTGTCTGACATTTCAGTTATAAAGCTAAGTTTGGATTATTTTCTGTCTTCCGGTTCCCAAGGAAAGTTTAGCCATAATCCCATAGGCTCGGATATTGGAAAATAATCCGGCTTAATTTTTGGATTCTTATTTATAAGGGTGTAGATTTGTGCCAAAGGATATTTGCTGCGTAAATATTGTACGGTTTCACCGCTGTCGCACAAATCGTCAATAATATAAGTGTTGGCGTTGTTCGGAATTTCATCTAAAGTAGTATCAATCATTTCAGACTGGGCTTTGCTTTCATCACTGTATGAAGAAAGACGTATAAAGCGAATATCTTTATGTTTGAGATAGTGAGAAATAATTGTGGCTGGTACAAGCCCGCCGCGGGAAACAGCCGCTAAAACAAAGTTGTTTGGTGAGCGTTCTTTGATTTTTTGGGCAATCATAAAGCAGGCATTATCAACTTGAGCTTGGGTAATTTCTTTCATAGTATTATCTCCAATAAATTAAATAATGCTCTGCTTTATAGCAATTGCGGATTTAATCGTCAATATGTTTGTTGCTCTCTTGTTTGCGGTAGGCGGCAGAATTTGCGAAAATATAAATATTCGGCGATGCTTAGTACGCCGAATGCAAAAATATAAAAACCGACATAAAGCACCAAAACCGCTTCGCCGAATGACTGATATGACAAAATTAAAAAGGCGAGTATAATGCCTAAAATACCGCTGAATATGCTCCAGCCCCAAGGCAGTCCGAGCTTTTTGATATCTAAACCGCCGGAAATTTGCATAACACCGGTAGCCAAAAACCAAAAGGCGAATAAAATCGGCAAAGTCTGCACGGTTAAGCCAAGGTTGGTCAGTAAAATCAAACCGATAAACAAATCTAATAAGCCGACCACAAAATACCAGCCGGAATATTCGCTGAAAGAAAAGGTAATGTAGCCGCAACCTAGCAAAAATACGGCTCCGCCGAAATATATTGCCATGGCATAAAGCGACGACAGTGGGTTAGCCCATACTACAATTCCTAAAATCAACATAATTATGCCGGAAATCAAGTGCCATATACTGCATCTTCTGTCTTTCATCTATTTTCTCCTTTATTGAAAAAATTACTCAGTCTGGACGTATGATTTTTTTGCCGAAAAACAAGAGGAAATAAAAGAAAAATGTTGCAAAACAAATAGGATAAGTCTATAATCCAACCAGTTTAAAGCATGCGGATGGAAATCCGTGCGCCTATTATTTGGTAAATATAGCCGAGAGTGTGGATTTATCAGTGGTTTGGCTATATTTAAATTAAACGTTTTTTAAAGTTTAACCTTCTGCGGACGGGATTGAAATTTTTTTTCATAAGAATTGCCGCAGAATCAAAATGTTAGAGGAAATATACATGAAAGAGTCTTATACGGAGAAAAAGCGTGTAAGAAAAAATTTCGGCCGAATCGAAGCTGTTGCTGATATGCCGAATTTAATTGACGTTCAAACCGGCTCTTATTCAAGCTTTATTAACAATGTAGACGCTAACGGCGAGCATTGTGAGTTTGGCTTGGAAGAAGTTTTCAAATCTATTTTCCCGATTACCGATTTTTCCGGTAACGGCGAATTGGAATTTGTAAAATATGTTTTGGAAGAGCCAAAATACGATGTTGAAGAATGCTTAAAGCGTGATATGACATACGCTGCTCCGATTAGAGCAACTTTGCGTTTGGTAGTTTGGGATGTTGATGAAGCCACCGGCGCTAAATCTATTCACGATATTAAAGAGCAAGATGTTTATATGGGCGATATCCCGTTGATGACGGATAAAGGTACGTTTATTTTCAACGGTACCGAACGCGTTGTTGTTTCGCAGATGCACCGTTCTCCGGGCGTGTTCTTTGATAGTGACGGCGGCAAAACCATTTCATCGGGTAAAAAGCTGTTTTCTGCCCGCATTATTCCGTATCGCGGTTCTTGGCTTGATTTTGAATTTGATGCCAAAGATTTGGTTTATGCTCGTATTGACAGACGCCGCAAACTGCCTGTAACTTCTATTTTCTATTCTCTGTACTCCAAAGAAACAGAAGAAAAAGCCGCTGAATTGGCTAAAGAAGGCAAGACTATTGAATTGTCTGATGTAAAAGGTATGGATAAAGAAGAAATTTTGAATTACTTCTATGATACCGAAACTTATTTGGCAGACAAGAAAAACTGGAAGATGAAGTTTGAACCTTCTCGTATGAAAGGTGTAAAATTTAATTTTGCTTTGATTAACGCTGCCAACGGTGAAACTGTTTGGGACGCCGGTAAAAAATTGACTCCGAGATCTGCTCAGAAATTGGCAGATGACGGTTTGGAATACTTTGTTGTTTCTAAAGACCAGATGTATGGCAAATTCTTGGCCAAAAACATTGTAATTGCTAAAACAGGTGAAGTTTTGGCTGAAGCCGGTGATGAAATCAACGAAGATTTGATGAATACTTTAGCTGAAAATAAAATCAAATCCGTTGAAACCCTGTTTGTTGACGGTTTGAATGTCGGTGCTTATATCCGCAATACTTTGGCTGCAGATAAAAACAAGACACGTCAGGAAGCTTTGTTTGATATTTATCGTGTAATGCGTCCGGGTGAACCGGCTACATACGAAGCTGCAGATGCTTTGTTCCATCAGCTGTTTTTCGATTCGGAACGCTATGACTTGTCTGCTGTCGGCCGTGTTAAAATGAATGCATCATTGGATATTTCTTTTGATGAAGCTCCGGATACAGTTCGTATTTTGCGTAAAGATGATATTTTGCGCATTATCAAAAAATTGGTTGCAATCCGCGACGGTAAAGGCGAAGTTGATGATATTGACCACTTGGGTAACCGCCGTGTCCGTTCTGTCGGCGAACTGATGGAAAATCAATACCGTATGGGTTTGCTGCGCATGGAACGTGCCATTAAAGAAAAAATGAGTGCTGAAATCTTGAATAATGTTAAGCCTCAAGATTTAGTAAATGCAAAGCCGATTGCTTCTGTTATCAGAGAGTTTTTTGGCTCTTCTCAGCTGTCTCAATTTATGGATCAGAACAACCCGTTGTCAGAAATTACACACAAACGCCGTTTGTCTGCCTTGGGTCCAGGTGGCTTGAGCCGTGATCGTGCCGGATTCGAAGTGCGCGATGTGCACCCGACCCACTATGGTCGTATCTGTCCTATTGAATCTCCTGAAGGTCCGAACATCGGCTTGATTAACTCACTTTCTACATATGCTCGTGTAAACAAATATGGCTTTATTGAATGCCCATACCGCAAAGTTGTCGACGGCGTGGTTACTTCTGATGTTGTATATTTGTCTGCCGATGATGAAGGTAAGGTTGTTATCGCCGAAGCTAATGCTAAAGTAGATGACAGCGGTCACTTTGTGAACGATTTAATTACCTGCCGCCGCGGTGGTGAAGTAGAATTTGATAAACCGGAAAACATTAACTATATCGACGTTTCTCCTAAACAGTTAGTTTCTGTGGCTGCGGCCTTGATTCCGTTCTTGGAAAATGATGATGCTAACCGTGCGTTGATGGGTTCAAACATGCAGCGTCAAGGCGTGCCTTTGCTGCGTTCGGAAGCTCCGTTGGTCGGTACCGGTATTGAAGCTACTGTGGCTAAAGATTCCGGTGCTACTTTGGTGGCAAAATATGACGGTGTGGTTGATGCTGTAGATGCTAACCGTATTGTGATTCGCTCTAAAGACAGCGATGCTCACAACGTTGGTGTTGAAATTTACAAACTGTCTAAATTCCGCCGTTCTAACCAAAATACCTGTATTAACCAAGTTCCTTTGGTGAAAGTAGGCGACGAAGTTAAAAAAGGCGATATAATTGCCGACGGTCCTTGTACAAACCTGGGTGAATTGGCTTTGGGTAAAAATCTGCTTGTAGCCTTTATGCCTTGGAACGGTTTGAACTACGAAGACGCTATTTTGCTTTCTGAAAGAATTTCCCGCGATGATGTTCTGACTTCTTTGCACATTGAAGAATTTGAAGTTATGGCTCGTGATACAAAGTTAGGTCAAGAAGAAATAACCCGTGATATTCCAAACGTTGGTGAAGATGCATTGCGTAATTTGGATGAAGCCGGTATCGTTTATGTTGGCGCACATGTAAAAGCCGGCGATATTTTGGTTGGTAAAGTTACCCCGAAAGGCGAATCTCCGGTTACCCCGGAAGAAAAATTACTGCGCGCGATTTTTGGTGAAAAAGCCAGCGATGTTCGCGATACTTCTTTGCGTGCACAACCTGGTATTGACGGTATTGTCGTAGATGTTCATATTTTCTCCCGCCGCGGTGTGGAAAAAGATGAACGCGCTTTGGCTATTGAACAGGATGAAATTTCCAACTTGGCTAAGGACCGCGATGATGAAATCGCCATTATCAGAAGAAGCTACGATGCTCGCTTGAAGTCTATGCTTACAGGCCAAACCGTGGTTGACGCTCCAAAAGGCATTGCTAAAAACGTTAAGCTGACAGCAGATATTCTGGAAGCTATTCCATCGACTCAATGGCGCAAAATCGTTGTTAAAGACGAAGATGTTATGGCTAAGATTGAAGAATTTTCTGCCGCATTTGACGCTCGTTTGGAAAATATTCAAAAACGTTTTGAAAACAAAGTTGAAAAAGTTCAGCGCGGTGATGATTTGCTGCCGGGCGTTTTGAAAATGGTTAAAGTGTTTATCGCTACCAAGAGAAAAATGCAAACCGGTGATAAAATGGCCGGTCGTCATGGTAACAAAGGTACGGTTTCTCGCGTATTGCCGCTGGCCGATATGCCTTATACCGAAGATGGAACACCGGTTGATGTAGTACTGAACCCACTTGGTGTGCCTTCTCGTATGAACGTTGGACAAATTTTGGAAACACACTTGGGCTGGGCTGCCAAAGAACTTGGCGCACAACTCAATGAAATGTGCGAACAATATAAACGTGGTGAAAAAACTATTGACGAACTGAATGCCCGCTTGAGAGAAATCTATGGCGATAAGCAGTATAAACGCGATGTTGAACCGCTTACTGAACCGGAAAAAATTGAAATGATTTCCAACTTGAAACGCGGTGTGCCGATGGCTACTCCGGTATTTGACGGCGCTACAGGCGATGATATCAACAAAATGCTGTCAATGGCTGGTTTGCCGACATCTGGTCAAATTGACTTGTATGACGGTCGTACCGGTGAAAAATTTGATCGTAAAGTAACCGTTGGTGTTATGTATATGATTAAATTGCACCATATTGTTGATGAAAAAATGCACGCACGTTCAGTTGGTCCGTACAGCTTGGTTACTCAGCAACCTTTGGGCGGTAAAGCTCAATTCGGTGGTCAACGTTTTGGTGAAATGGAAGTTTGGGCTCTGCAGGCCTACGGCGCTGCCTATACCTTGCAGGAAATGCTTACCATTAAGTCCGATGACGTTGCCGGCAGAACAAAAGTTTATGAAGCTATTGTTCGCGGCGAAGACAGCTTTGAAACCGGTGTTCCGGAATCCTTTAACGTATTGGTTAAAGAAATAAAATCGCTGTGTCTGAATGTTGAAATGTTAAATGAAGAAGCGTAAGCTGAGGAGTCATAACAAATGAATAATGAAATAATGAATATGTTTAATCAGCAGCAGCCGTCGACTGAAGAAAATTTTGATGAAATCAAAATTTCGATTGCTTCTCCTGAACAAATTCGTTCTTGGTCTTATGGTGAAGTTAAAAAACCTGAAACCATTAACTATAGAACATTTAAACCGGAAAAAGACGGTTTGTTCTGCGCTCGTATTTTTGGTCCTGTAAAAGACTATGAATGTTTGTGCGGAAAATATAAACGTATGAAATACCGCGGTATCGTCTGCGAAAAATGCGGCGTTGAAGTTACTTTGTCAAAAGTTCGCCGTGAGAGAATGGGACACATTGAACTGGCAGCTCCGGTTGCGCATATTTGGTTTCTGAAATCTCTGCCGTCCCGTATTTCTGTGCTTACCGGTATTCCGATGAAGGCTTTGGAAAGAGTTCTGTACTTTGAAAGCTATGTTGTGATTGAACCGGGTTTGACACCGCTGACAGTAAATCAACTGCTGACAGAAGATGAATATCAGGATGCTATCGACCAATATGGCGAAGATTCATTCAGAGCCGGTATCGGCGCCGAAGCTTTGCGCGAAATCCTTTCCAATATAGATTTGGAAGCAGAACGCGCTTCTATGCGTGCTGATTTGAAAGAAACAACTTCCGAAGCTAAGCGCAAAAACTTGGTTAAACGCTTGAAGCTGGTTGAAGCTTTCTTGGAATCCAATACAAAACCGGAATGGATGATTCTGACGGTATTGCCGGTTATTCCGCCTGATTTGCGTCCGTTGGTTCCTTTGGATGGCGGCCGATTCGCTACATCTGATTTGAACGATTTGTATCGCCGCGTGATTAACCGTAACAATCGTTTGAAGAGATTATTGGAATTGCATGCTCCGGACATCATTATCCGCAACGAAAAACGTATGCTGCAAGAATCTGTAGACGCTTTGTTTGACAACGGCCGCCGCGGCCGCGCCATTACCGGCACAAGCAAACGTCCGCTGAAGTCTTTGTCAGATATGCTTAAAGGTAAACAAGGTCGTTTCCGTCAGAACTTGTTGGGTAAACGTGTTGACTATTCAGGCCGTTCGGTTATTACCGTTGGTCCGGAACTCAAAATGCACCAATGCGGTTTGCCGAAAAAGATGGCTTTGGAATTGTTTAAACCTTTCGTTTATGCCAAATTGGAAATGTATGGCATGGCCACAACCATCAAAGCTGCCAAGCGCATGGTTGAAAAAGAACGTCCGGAAGTTTGGGATATTTTGGAAGAAGTTATTCGCGAGCATCCGGTATTGCTGAACCGTGCGCCGACTTTGCACAGATTGGGTATTCAAGCCTATGAACCGGTTTTGGTAGAAGGTAAGGCTATTCACTTGCATCCGTTGGCTTGTACAGCGTTCAACGCCGACTTCGATGGCGACCAAATGGCTGTTCACGTTCCGTTGTCTATTGAAGCGCAGTTAGAAGCCCGCGTGTTGATGATGTCTTCAAACAACATTTTGTCTCCGGCTTCCGGTAAGCCTATTATCGTGCCTTCACAAGATATGGTATTGGGTATCTATTACTTGTCATATGATGCCGATGACATGTTGGGGCAGGGCAGTGTTTATGCCAGTCCGGAAGAATGTATGTTGGCTTTGAATGCTAAAGTTGTCGATATGCATGCCAAAATCAAATGTCGTATGGACTATGTCGGTGATGACGGTATTTTGCACCACGGTATTGTTGACACAACCCCGGGCCGTTTGATTATCTCTGATATTTTGCCGAGAAAAGACGGAAAACTGATTGAGGGTGTTCCGTTCTCGCTTGTAAACCGCTTGATGAAGAAAAAGCAAATTTCTCAGATTATTGATGAAGTTTATCGTGTCTGCGGCGGTAAAGAAACTTGTATCATGGTTGATAAAATCATGGGTATGGGTTACAAATACGCATGCTTGTCCGGTATTTCATTCGGTAAAGACGATTTGATTGTTCCGGCATCTAAGGAAAAATTGATTGCCGAAACTTCTGCTCAGGTTAAAGAATTTGAGCAGCAATATCAAAACGGTTTGATTACAAAAGGCGAAAAATATAACAAGGTGGTAGATATCTGGGCTGCTTGCACCGATAAAGTTGCCGATGAAATGATGAAAAATATTTCTAAAGCCGACCACGGTTATTATAACTCAGTATTTATGATGGCTGACTCAGGAGCCCGCGGTAGTGCTGCGCAAATGCGCCAATTAGCAGGTATGCGTGGTTTGATGGCTAAACCATCTGGTGAAATTATCGAACAACCGATTATTTCTAACTTTAAAGAAGGTTTGACCGTGTCTGAGTACTTTAACTCAACCCACGGTGCTCGTAAAGGTTTGGCCGATACCGCTTTGAAAACAGCTAACGCCGGTTATTTGACCCGTCGTTTGGTTGATGTGGGACAAGATGTTGTAATAACTGAAACCGACTGCGGCACTGAACGCGGTATTATCGTTCGTCCGGTTGTTGACGGCGGCAACGTTATTGCTTCTATCGGCGAAAGAATTTTGGGGCGTACGGCTCAAGAAGATATTTTGCACCCTGAAACCGGCGAAGTTCTGGTTAAAAAAGGCAAATTGATTGATGAAGCCGATGTTGAAAAAGTAGAAAAAGCCGGCGTTGAACAAGTCAAGATTCGTTCGGTATTGACCTGCGAATGCGAAAACGGTGTTTGCGCTGCATGTTACGGTCGTGACTTGGCTCGCGGTAATCCGGTAAATATCGGCGAAGCTGTCGGCGTTATTGCTGCTCAGTCAATCGGTGAACCTGGTACCCAATTAACCTTGCGTACCTTCCACATCGGCGGTGCGGCTTCTAAGTCTGCCGAGCAGGCAAGCATTGAGGTTCCGTTTGCCGGTATTTTGAAACTCGAAAACGGTCACACCGTTACTAATGCGGATAATCATTTGATTATTTTGTCTCGTAACTGCGATATCGTTATTCAAGATGCTCAAGGCCGTGAAAAATCACGCCACCATGTTCCTTATGGTGCCAAAGTTTTGGCTCAGGAAGGTGTTGAAGTGGCTAAAGGTCAAAAGATTGCCGAGTGGGATCCGTTTATGGTTCCGGTTATTTCAGAAAAAGCCGGTAAAGCTCAGTTGGTAGACCTTATTCCAAATGTTTCTGTAAAAGAAAATATGGATGAAACAACCGGTATTTCTTCTAAAATCGTTATTGATTGGCAGTCCGGTCCGTCTTCTAATGCTAACTTAAAGCCAAGCATTACTTTGAAAGACGAAAAAGGCAATCCGGTAACCTATGATTCCGGTAAAGAAGTGCGCTACTATCTGTCGGTTGATGCTGTGCTGAATGTTGACAACGGTGATGAAATCAAAGTTGGTGACATTATCGCTCGTATTCCGAGAGAAAGCACCAAAACAAAAGATATTACCGGTGGTTTGCCGCGTGTGGCTGAATTGTTTGAAGCACGCCGTCCAAAAGACCCTGCTGTTATTTCTGATATTGATGGTATGGTTGAATACGGTAAAGACTACAAGGCTAAACAGCGTATTACTGTTATTCCGACAGAAGGTAATCCGGTAGAATACTTGATTCCAAAGGGACGCCGTTTGGTGGTTCAAGACGGAGATATTGTAAAGAAAGGTGATATGCTTGTAGAAGGCACACCGGCTCCGCATGATATCTTGCGCGTTTTGGGCGTGGAAAAATTGGCAGAATATTTGGTTCAGGAAGTTCAAGCCGTATACCGTCTGCAAGGTGTGGCCATCAATGATAAGCACATTGAAGTGATTGTATCACAAATGTTGCGTAAAGTTGAAATTACCGCTCCGGGCGATACCACATTCTTGATTGGCGAACAAGTAGACCGCGATGTATTTGAAACCGAAAACAACAAAGTAATTAAAGAAGGCGGACAGCCTGCTGTTGCCGATCCAATTTTGCTTGGTATCACTAAGGCTTCATTGCAGACTAAGTCGTTTATTTCTGCCGCTTCATTCCAAGAAACAACTCGTGTATTGACTGAAGCTGCCGTTGAAGGCAAGGTAGATAAGCTCACCGGTTTGAAAGAAAACGTAATCGTAGGTCGTTTGATTCCGGCCGGTACCGGTAATGTATTGCGCTCTTTGCGCCGCGTCGCAGCTCAAAATGACAAGGAAATCCTTGCTATGAGAGAAGCTAAGGCAGTCGAAGACGGCAATGCCGCATTAGAAAATAATGCAGAACCGGCTAAATAATAAAGCAGGTTTCTAACTCCGAAAAAAAGCTTCATTGTTCATTGAATGATGGAGCTTTTTTTATATCTAAAATAAAAAATGGATTACAAGAGCAGTCTTTATGTCAGTTATACATTATTGATAGATTGGAATAATTTTTCTTTACAAGATTTTTGTTTGCCGATAATATAATTTTGAAAGTGCAATAGCTCTTTCAGGGCGTCAGAAACCCTTTAAAATAACAGTCGCTAGCATGGCGGCTATATAAAATTATGCCGATTTTCTGTTCGTTGGACGGATGTCGGCTAAATAAGGTTTTGTACTGAATAAGTCGAGCCATTTGTTATTTTATGGTTTCTGAACATCCGCCCGCTATTTGCAGCGGGTTTTGTTTTTATGCAACAACTTTAGGAGGTTTAGAAATATGCGTAAAAATTTAATGGAATATGGGAGAAGTATGATAGAAATGCTTGGCGTACTGGCAATCATCGCCGTACTGACCGTCGGAGGTATTGCAGGATATTCCAAGGCTATGCAAATGTATAAACTTGATAAATGGAGCTATAATTTAACTCAGGTTATAGTCGGTACTCAAACTATGTATATGAATCAAAAATCTTATGGCGACTCAGTTAAAGATATTACAAGAACCTTGCTTGATACGGGCGTTATTCCTAAGGGAATGCTTGATGATAACAATAAAGATTTGTTTGGCAATAAATTACAAATTTTAACAAGATATTGGAATAGGTACGGGATACGTTTGAATGTGTATCATAAAATGCCTGCCGGAAAAGACGCGGTCGCCTGTTGCAAAAAACTGTATGAAATGGGGCAGAGTTTTAACGGTGCTTGGATAGTGTGGAATGAAAATTATAATTATGGCGTATGCGGAAAATCCGCACCGACGCAGTATGTAAAAGATATGCATTGCAAGCCGTATAATTTGGCAGAAGTTGCTCAAAATTGCCAAAACTGCGAATTAAATCAATGCGGAATAGTGTTTTTGTTTGATAATAATGTGTTTTAGGGTTCTACGTCAAAGAAAGGGCAAAAGCCTTGCAAACAAGTTTGCGGCGAGCAGTGCCTTTCGCGTCGCAGCGGCTCAACCATCGCGATTGCTCGGTTTTGCCGGCTATCCGCTTCGAACTCTCTTGTCGAGTTCGCTTATCCCGACTTTAAAACAAAAAAACACCCATTCTTGCGAATGAGTGTTTTTAGTTTTATGGTAGGGCCGGAGAGAATCGAACTCTCAAGACATTGCTGCCACCAGATTTTGAGTCTGGCGCGTCTACCAATTCCGCCACAACCCCATAAAAATTACACTACGTTAATAACTGATATTTTTGCAGTAGTCAAGTGTTTTTTTGCATTTTTGTAAATATTTTTGCTTTGCTTTTGTTTTAGGCTGTGGTATACTTCTGCCCAGTTGATAAAAAATTGAGGTTACAGTGGAAAATTTAGAGCATCAGGCTTCGGTTTTATTTGGCGAAAAAGAATATCAAAAAGCTTTGGAAATTTACCAACTTTTATTGCAAGGCAATCCAAAGGTAGAAAAATATGCGATTGCATGTGGTAATTGTTTTGATTCTCTGGGGAATAAAGAAAAAGCCATAGAACTTTATACTCAAGCTCTCAAGCTGAATAAAAATTCAGAAGCGGCACTGCTTAACCTTTCTACCATAAATTATGAAATCGGTGAATATGATAAGTCAGCTGATTTTGCTCAAAAAACTTTAGAGTTAAATCCGAATAATATGTCAGCATGGCAAAATCTGGCTAACATAGCGTTTTGCCGCGGCAACTATGATGATGCTTTGATATATTATCAAAAAATGTATGAGCAGAATAATAACAGTTATATTGCCATGATAAATTTGGCCAATACTTATTATTCTTTAGGTAAATATGTTTTGGCACTGGAATTTGCTAAAAAGTCGCTGGAACGCCATCCGTCAAGCGTGGTTGCCAATATGATTTCCGGAAATTCGCTTGTGGCGCTGGGCAGATATGAAAAAGCCATAGATAAATATTTGCGGGCGTATGAACTTGATGAACATAACCGCGAAGTTTTGAATGCCCTGAGCGAAACATATCGTTCTATGAATGATTGGGAAAATTGTATTGTTTTTGCTTGGCGCTATGTTAAAACCGCGCCGGAGCAAACCGATGAAATAAATTTGAATTTCGGGTATTTATTGTACGAGTGTTACTCGGAAAAAAGTGAAGAATTAGCTAAAAAATATGCTTCAAAATGGCTGAATTTTTTTCCTAATAATAAAATTGTGCAGCACATGGCCTGTGCTTTGACAAACGGCCATGCGCTTTTAAATTCGGATAGTCATTTTATCAAGGCCACATTTGATGCTTTTGCACCTGAATTTGATGATACGCTGAAATCGCTAGATTATCAGGCTCCGGCTCTGATTGAAAATGAGGCAGCCAAACATCTGAAAAGTTCTGTGTTCAAAGGTTATCATATATTGGATTTAGGCTGCGGCACCGGTTTATGCGGTGAAAAAATGAAAAAATTTGCCTCTCGCAAAGGTCTTATCGGCGTTGATTTGTCCGAAAAAATGCTGGAAGAGGCTAAAGAAAAAAAGATTTATGCCCAGCTGATTTGCGATGATATCTGCCATTATATGGAAACAACCGAATACTATTTTCACGTGATTATCGCTTCGGATGTGCTGACTTATTTCGGAGATTTAACAAAGGTGTTTGTGCGTGTTTCCAAATCTTTGACACCGGAAGGATTGTTCTTTTTTTCGGTGACCGAGAATCATTATAATGATGATGACTTTTTTATGGCTCCAAGCGGACGTTTTGTACACAATCCGAATTATGTTGAGCGAGTATTAAAAAGTGTCGGGTTAAAGCTTGTGAACTGTGAACGCCATATTTTACGCAATGAGGCGGAAAGTCCTGTATATGGCTATATTTTTGCAGCAGTTAAACCATGTATAAATAAGAGCAGGGTGTAATGAAAAAAATACTGCTGTTTATTATTATTCTTTGCTGTTTTGCTTTTAATGTCTGCGCTTATGACAGATATAATCCGAATACCGGTTCTGTTTCAGAAGCCGCTGTACGCCGAAGAGCGTTTAATGCGCCGGCTTACGTTTCTAACAATGCCAGGCGGCTGACTGCATATTTGGTCAAGCCTTTTGATAACAATATTGATAAACTGCGGGTAATTGCCTATTGGATAGCTTCGCATATTGCTTATGACGGCTATAAATATAATAACGGGCAAGGAAATATGAGAAATTTCGGCTTTCATTATGATGTTTTCAAGGCTCGTACCGGTATTTGCTCGGATTTTGCCTTACTTTTTCAAGAAATGTCTTTATATGCAGGGATTCGCAATGTTAAATATGTTTCGGGATATGTTGTTACAACTACCAAGCTGCGCAGTGAATATCCCAACCGCCTGCTTGGCGATGGACATGCCTGGAACAGTGTAAAAATTAAAGGTAAAACTTATTATATTGATACTACTTGGATGGCTCCGCAGAAAATCGTTCCGCAAGGCAAAAGCAATCGGACTTCGTTACAGCATAAATTTACGATAAAACGCCGTGTCCGGTCAAAGTTGCAAACTGATGTGGCCAAAAATATAAATACTTATTACTTTTTATTTACTCCGCAAGATGAAGTGCGTAAATTTGGCGAACATCATTATGCAGTTCGTTCGTATTAAATCAATTCTTTTATTTTAGCACTTAAATCTGCGTCAATTCTAACCGGTCTTTTCAAAGCCAAACTCATGTGAATAAGTTTTACTTCAATTTTTGTCAGCAAAGTGTCGCCGCGGTAAATTTCTTGCAGCACACGCAGACTGGCACCGCCGACTTCTAAAATTTTGCAGGTAACAACCAACGCATCATCTAAGCGGGCCGAGGCAATATAGTCAATGTTGCAGGAGCGAACTACAAATCCGGTCTGTCCGGCTTCCAGATTTTTTTCCTGATTTACTCCCAATGTGCGAATAAACTCTGTGCGAGCGCGTTCGGCAAACTTCAGGTAATTGGCGTAATAAACAATCCCGCCGGCGTCGGTATCTTCATAATAAACCCGTACCGGATAAGCAAAAATTTTGTTTTCTATTTGTCCCAAAGCAGGGATAGTGTTTTCAAACATTATCTAATCCTCCAAAGTTTCCAAAAGTTCATACTGTTTGGTTTGTTTCGCCGGCATATTGACCCCTAAATAACGATATCCGAGCTGTGAGATAATACGCCCGCGCGGTGTGCGCTGTAAAAATCCGAGTTTCAGCAAAAACGGCTCCACAACTTCTTCAATAGTGTCGCGTTCTTCCGAAAGAGCCGCCGCTAAAGTATCGGCTCCGACCGGACCTCCGCCGTAGTTTTTGACAATGCAATTCAAATAGCGGCGGTCAAAAGCGTCAAGCCCAAAATCATCAACATCCAGGCGTTTTAAAGCTAAGTCGGAAATATGCGAGTCTATAACTTTTTGGGCGGAAACCGCACCAAAGTCGCGCACGCGGCGTAGCAAGCGTCCGGCGATACGTGGCGTTCCGCGCGAACGTTTGGCAATTTCCATAGCTCCATCTTCCGAGATTTCTATGTTTAAAAGTTTAGCGTTGCGCTGCACTATTTTCTTTAAGTCTTCATGCGAATAAAAATCCAAGCGCAAAGGTATACCAAATCGCTCACGCAAAGGGGTGGAAAGTAAGCCGGAACGAGTGGTGGCGCCAACCAATGTGAATGGCTGCAAGTCGATGCGCACCGAGCGAGCGGAAGGTCCTTCGCCGATAATCAAATCAAGCTGAAAATCTTCCATAGCTGAATATAAGACTTCTTCAATTGCCGGATTTAAGCGGTGGATTTCATCAATAAACAACACATCGTTGCGTTCCAGATTAGTCAAAATTGCTGCTAAATCACCGGATTTAGAAATCATCGGTGCCGAAGTTGCGCGGAAACCGACGCCCAGTTCTTTGGCCACAATAGAAGAAAGCGTGGTTTTACCAAGTCCCGGAGGACCAAACAACAGCACATGGTCAAGCGCTTCTCCGCGTTGTTTGGCGGCAGCGACAAACACTTTTAAATTGTCGCAAACATCACGTTGCCCAACAAAATCGTCCAAACTTGTCGGACGCAGACTAACCGGATTGTTGCCGATTTGTTCATCTTCGGCTTGGGCTTGCGGGCTAACGATTCGCGTATCATCTTTCATGGTCTAAAATTCCTTTTTAGCAAATTCTTTTAAGGCAAGGCGAATAAGCGTCGGCACATTGGCGTCCGGATTTTCCGCTACAGCTTTAGATACGGCGCGATAAGCCTCCAAACGTTGATAGCCAAGATTAACCAGAGCCGAAATAACATCTTCGCTTTTAGAATAATCGGCATCTTTAGGCAAAACAACCTGAGCCGCCGGAGCGCCCTCTATAACTTCATCAGCATTGGTGCCGGAAATTCCGACCGGAATTGTGACGATTTTATCTTTAAGTTCGGTTACTATGCGGGCAGCAAGTTTTGGACCTACGCCGGAAGCACGGCAAAATGATGTTTTATCTTGCGCGCTGATTGCTTGAGAAAGTTGCGCCGGAGTTAAAACCGACAAAATACTTAAACATACTTTAGCTCCCACTCCCTGAACTTTTGTAAGAGTCGTAAACCATTCTTTTTCCCAGGCGTCGGCAAAACCAAACAGCGAAAGGCTGTCTTCACGCACCATCATTTCGGTCAAAAGTGTGGCTTCCTCTCCCTGAGCCAATTTACCGAGAGTTTTAGACGAAGCGGAAACGAGATAGCCCACGCCGTTCACGTCTATAATGCAATAATCATCGCCGATTGTGTCAATCAGCCCGCGTAATTTAGCAATCATTTTTTTACAATCCTTTTGTTGACACTAGACTAACGGAAATATGCTTACAGTACAAGAGTTTTGTTGCTTTTCTGCAAGGCTTAATTTTATCATTTTAATACATAACTTTATTCAAATATAATCCGCAGGCAGGGGCGCTGATACCGGCTTTGGTGCGGTCGCAAGCCTCTAAAATGGTTTTGACGTCTTCCGGTTTAAGTCGTCCGTTGCCGACTTCTTTTAAGGTGCCGACCATATTGCGCACCTGATGATAAATAAACGAGCGCGCTTCCACGGTGAAAATAATTTCATCTCCGTTGCGCTCTATATCAAGTTTATCTAAAGTTTTCACCGGACTTTTTGCCTGACAGCCGGCTCCGCGGAATGAACTGAAATCATGATGTCCCAGCAAATATTTAGCGCCTTGCCGCATAGCTTCAATATCCAGCGGATATGGTACGCGCCATACTCTGTCTACCAGTAAAGGACTGGGACCGCGTCGGTTCAAAATTCGATAAATATAGCCGCGTCCGACCGCGGAAAAACGGGCGTGAAAATCGCCAGTTACTTTTTCTGCCTGTAACACGCTGACCGGTGCTTGCAACTCGCGCAGCAAAGCGTTCAGAC
>ERZ1034768.177-NODE-177-length-23994-cov-4.165838_pt1 | contig 23994 bp, 17 predicted proteins | sample MGYA00520691_ERZ1034768 | MGnify/ENA primary metagenome ERZ1034768 (study PRJEB33766, sample SAMN09781704) | gut metagenome | biome: gut microbiome | host: Homo sapiens | place: Madagascar | study: EMG produced TPA metagenomics assembly of the PRJNA485056 data set...
GCCCGATTCTGATCGTCATCTTCCTGTTCAGCTTCACCGGCGCTTGGAACGACTTCCTGTGGCCGACCTTGGTGTTCAACGACATCAACAAGATGCCGGTCACCGCTGGTCTGCAGCTGCTGAGCAACCAGATGGGCCAGTACAACCAGATGGGCTCCCTGATGGCGGCCACCTGCATGGCCATCATCCCGACCCTGCTGCTCTTCCTGTTCGCGCAGAAGTACTTCCTGCAGTCCCTGAACATCACCTCCGGCCTTAAGGGCTGATACCCGGCCGAGTGAGATAATTCAAAGGTCCGTCCCCCAACGGACGGGCCTTTGAATTGTCTTTCCCGAGCTGCGCATCGCGCATCGAATGAGGCCACACCACGGAAAGGACCGATATGAATCCGCAAGGCAACACCATGCAGACTCCGGCGCCATTGGCTCGCAAGGCGGAACGGGTGCTGATGACCATCGCCGCCGCCTACAACGTGATTATGGCGTCCATCACACTGTTCATGTTCACCAGCTGGTTCAAAGGCCAGGCCTACGATCTGCTGGAACATAACGGCCTGCTGAAAACGGACTATTCCGCGGTGGACAACGCCTCGACGGTGGTGGACATCTACGCGTTGCTGGTGCTGATCATCGGCATCGTCAGCTTCATCATGTCCATGCGGTGCCTCGCGCCCGGCACCACCAGCCGGTGGGTGATCATCTGGCTGGCGATCGTGGTGGTTTTCTCCCTGGGAACGATGGACCTCATCGGACTCGCGCTGTACTCCATCGCCCTGGTCATCTATCTGGCCCGCAACAAGGCCGTCGCGGCGCAGCAGGATGCAATCCGCGCATGGGCCCGCACGCATCAGGGCTGATTCCTCCTTCCCGAACAAAGCTGTCGCTCTCGTGGCGGCGGCTTTTTTCGTATCCGCGCATCCTGACGCGGCACATCATCGAACACAATCACTCATCCAATTCATCCATCACAACCACAAGGTGAGACCATGACCGACACAACCGACGACTACGGCTACCTGCTCGTCCACTTCATCGAGAATCCGGACGGCTATGCCGAGAAGATCTACATGGATATATCCGACGGCGACAATCCGCGCCGTTGGGTGCCGCTCAACGATGGAAAGCCCATGCTGGCTTCGCGCCTCGGCACCACAGGCGTGCGCGACCCGCATATCATCCGCAATCCCGACACCGGCAAGTGGTACATCATGGCCACCGACCTGCGCGTGTTCGGAGGCGACGACGGCGGCTGGTACGAATGGAGCCACCACGCCAGCACGAATCTCATCATCTGGGAATCCGACGATCTGCTCCATTGGAGCGGGCCGCGCATGCTCGACGTGTCCCGCAAGCCAGACGGCTCCCATCTGGAGCTCGGCATGGCCTGGGCCTGTGAATGTCTCTGGGTGCCGGACTATTATCCGGAGGGATATGAAGGCGATCGCGGCGCATTCGTCATGTACTGGTCCAGCACCGTATTCGACGATGCGGATACGGCGCATGATGATAATTCTGTGACCAGTTCCGTGCTGTGGGGCGCGACCACCGACTTCACACAGGATACGTTCGAATTCGGCGGCGTGCTGATCGACACCGGTGGCGATTCTATCGACACCACCATGGTGCAGCGTCCATTGCCGGACGGCGGGCTGCGCACGTATCGCATCACCAAAGACAATTCCTTCGGCAACGGCATTTGGATGGACTACACCGATGCGCGGCGCTGGTGGGAATCCGACACGCAATGGCATGTCATACAACGTCATATCGGTGCGAATTATGTGGAAGACGGCAATCCCGGCGGTGTGGAAGGTCCCGCGGTATTCGCTAACCATCACAACAACGGTGGGCCGGACGACGAATGGTATCTGTTCGTGGACGTCATACCGTCAATCGGCTACAAGCCCATGAGCACGAAGGATCTTGACGCCGGCTGGCATCCGCTAAACGCCGCGGATTATTTCCTCTCGCCGCACACCAAGCATGGCGGCGTCGCCTCGCTGACTCGCGAGGAATACGAGCGTCTCATCCAAGTTCTCTGATTCGTAAAGCCCCTCTAATTCGTTAAAGCCACGCGGTTTTAACGCTTGATGGTCCCTAAACACGCAATCCCCGTACTGCTTCCATTTTCGCCCTTTTTCGGGCCGCGAAAATGGAAGCAGTACGGGGATTACGGTTTTCAGACTTTAGGACTGGGACTCGGAACTCAGCCGAAATCTACTGCGTATTTCCGTTGGTTCCGGTCTGGCCGTTGGATTCGCTGGTGGAGCCTCCGCCGCTAGTATCGCCGCCGGTTCCGCCGGAATTGTCTCCGCTGCCGTCTCCGCTGTTGCTGCCGTTGCTGACGGTTCCGCCGTCTCCGGAGTTGCCGCCGTCTCCGTTACCGCCGCTGTTCTGATCGCTGTTTTGCGTAGGATCGGGTGTGGTCTGCTCGGTGTTCTCTTCGGTCTTCGGCATCTCCTGATTCTGCCGTGTCTCGGTCTTCTGCGCGCCGGTGCCCCATGTGCCGTCCGGGCCGCCGATCTTGCCGTTGTCGGTCGGTTCGGTGAAGGTCAGCACCTCCTGATTCTGCAATGCGAGCGACATGAACTCCTCGAACAGATGCGACGGGTAGCCCGTGGAGGAAACGCCATAGCCTGCGAACGATGGCACTTCCTGCGCGCTGCCGTCTTCCGCAGGATTCCAAATGGCCCACACATTGAGCAGCTGCGGCGTGTAGCCCACGAACGAAGCGGCCTTCTCGTCGTTTGCGGTACCGGACTTACCGGCCACCTGACGTCCGAGACGTGTCGAAACGCCAGCCGCGGTGCCATACGTGGTGGTGCCCTGCATGGCCTTCTGCACCAGATGGCAATCGTTCGCATCGAACACCTGCTGGTTCTCCTGAGCCGTCTTGTACAGCTCCTTCGAACCGTCGGACGTGAGCACCGTGTCGACGATGTGCAGCGTGTTCTTCACGCCATCGTTCGCAATGGTGGAGTGGCCTTGCGCCAGATCCCACACGGTAATGCCGTTGATGCCCAGAATGTTGTAGGTGGTGTCTTCGGCGATGTCTTCCTCAATGCCCGCCTGATGCGCGATCTTGGCGAGATTCGCGGCGCCGAGGTGCTTGTTGACCTCCATGAACACCGTGTTCACCGAATTCGCGGTCGCCTGATAGAGGTTGATATACCCGTAATTGGTGTTCAACGCGTTCGGCACCTGCGCGGTGGTTCCCGGCGTCGTTTCAAACGTCAGGCCGGAATTGCCGTTGAAGATGGTGTTGAAATTCACACCCTCCTGCGCGGCTCCCAGCAAGCCGAACGGCTTCATGGTGGAACCCGGTTCGAACGTGGCCTGCGTGGCGTTGTTGAGCTGCTTGGTGAGGTAATCGTTGCCCGCATACATGGCTTTCACGGAACCGGTCTTCTGATCGACCGCAATACCGCCCACCTGAATACTTTCCGGCATGCCCTCCGGTCGGGTGTCGCCGACCTGCTGAATCTCGTCCTGCATGTCCTTGTCGAGCGTGGTGACGATCTTGTAGCCGCCGGTTTCCAGATCATCGGCGGTGAACGCCTTGGAATTGACCAGTTCGTTCTTCACCGTGGTCAGCAGATACCCGTTCGCGCCGGCCATCTGGTTGCTCTGCTGTATTTCCGCCACGGCAGGGAACTGCGCTTCCTTCTTCTCCTGGGCGGTGATGTAGCCGTCTTCCTTCATGATGCTGAGCACGCGGTCATATCGCTTTTCGGCCTGTTCCTGATTGACGGCCGGATCCCATGAGCTCGGCGCCGGAATGATACCGGCCAACATGGCGGCTTCCGACAAGGTCAGATCGCTGGCGTTCTTGTTGAAATACGCCTTCGCCGCCGCCTGAATGCCATATGCGCCACGACCAAGATAAATCGTGTTCATGTAATTGCATAGCACCTGGCTCTTATCTTGTGCCTGCGCGATCTTGATGGCCAGGAACGCTTCTCTCAGCTTGCCGGAATACGACGTGGTTTCGCCCAAATAGTAGCGTTCCGCATACTGTTGGGTGATGGTCGAACCGCCCTGACGGCTGCCTGTGGTCAGATTCGTATACAGCGCTCGCGCGATGCCATACAGATCGATGCCCTTGTTGGTGTAGAAGGAACGGTCTTCCGACGCGACGATGGCATTGCCCACATAATCCGGCAATACCGCACAGTCGATGATTTCGCGGTTCTGTTCCGCGTAGCTGCCAATTTCCGTAGTGCCGTCGGCATAGTAGACGGTGGTTTTTTCGGCGAGGGCGAACTTTTCCGGTTCGGGGATTTCCGTGGTGATATACATGTATGCGAACAGGCCGATTCCTGCCGCGAGCAGCGCTGCGAAGATGCCGAGTGCCCACTTCAGCACGAGATGCTTGCGCTTGTTCTGCTTTTTCTGAGGTCCGTTGGCGCGGTGCGATCCGTGGTTCTGCGGCTTGGGCGCGCTATGGGATGCGTTGCTGCGATTGCTGCCGGCGCCGCCGCTGCGGGCGCTTCTTGAGCGTGAGCTTACGCTTCGTGTGTGTGAAACCATAGGTTCCACCGTAGCTGATTGACTTGAGAAATCAGGTGAAAATGGGGTGAGTTTGCCCTTGGGAGGGCATTTTTTGCGCAGCTCTTTTACAAATCGACAGTTTGTGGGTCGTTGTCTCAATATCGGCTTATTTTCAGGGTTTTATCAGTTTTTCAGGTGCTTTTTCGCTGTTTCGCAGGTATGCTTGAAATTTGGTACCTGTGAAACGCATATATGCATATATATAACAGAGGAGTCGTTTACAGATGAGCATTCGTGTAGCTATCGCTGGCGTTGGCAATTGCGCTTCTTCGCTGGTACAGGGCGTTGAATACTACAAAGACACGAAGGACGAGGATAAGATTCCCGGTCTGATGCACAACAATTTCGGCGGATATCGCGTGCGTGACATTGAATTCGTCGCCGCATTCGATGTGGACGCGCTGAAGGTCGGCAAGGATCTGTCTGAAGCCATCGAAGCGTCGCAGAACAACACGATCAAATTCGCCGACGTGCCGAATCTGGGCGTCGAAGTGCTGCGCGGCCCGACCAACGATGGTCTGGGTGAATACTATCGCCAGATGATCGAAGAGTCCGACGCCGAGCCGGTCGACGTGGCCCAGGTGCTGTGCGACAAGAAGGTCGACGTGCTCGTTTCCTACCTGCCGGTCGGTTCCGAGCAGGCCGACAAGGCATACGCCCAGGCCGCCATGGACGCCGGATGCGCGTTCGTGAACTGCCTGCCGGTGTTCATCGCATCCGATCCGGAATGGGCTCAGAAGTTCCGTGACGCCGGTGTGCCGATCGTCGGCGACGATATCAAGTCCCAGGTCGGCGCCACCATCACGCACCGCGTGCTCGCCCGTCTGTTCGAGGATCGTGGCGTGCGTCTGGACCGCACGTACCAGCTCAACGTGGGCGGCAACATGGACTTCATGAACATGCTGCAGCGCTCGCGCCTGGAATCCAAGAAGATTTCCAAGACCCGCGCCGTCACTTCCGTGGTGCCGCACGATATGGATCCGCATAACGTGCATATCGGTCCGTCCGATTACGTGGCATGGCTTGACGACCGCAAGTTCGCGTTCGTGCGTCTTGAAGGCACTACGTTCGGCGATGTGCCTCTGAGCTTGGAATACAAGCTGCAGGTGTGGGATTCCCCGAATTCCGCCGGTATTGTGATCGATGCCGTGCGTGCCGCCAAGATCGCGCTCGACCGTCATCTGGCCGGCCCGATTCTGGCTCCGAGCTCCTATTTCATGAAGTCGCCGGCCGTGCAGCACGAGGATGGCGAGGCCCGCCGCTTGGTGGAGGAGTTCATCAAAGGCGAGGTTGAAGGCAGCGAAGAGCAGCTTGACGCCGATGTCGCCGCCGCCAAGGCAGCTGGTAAGGATGTGTGGCGTGCCTGATTTTTGGTTCGCCTGATATGAGGAATCCCCAATCTACCGTCGGTGGATTGGGGATTTTTAATTACGATTTGGAAATGATGCGTATCGTTACTTCTTGAGGAGGGGTTCGACCTGTTCCTCGTACGCGGTCAACGCGGTGTCGATCACGTTGTGCATGTCGTAGTACTTGTACGTGCCCAGACGGCCGCCGAACACCGTCTTCGGCTCGGCCTTCGCGAGTTCCTCGTACCTCGCGTACAGCGCCTTGTCGGCCTCGGTGTTGATCGGATAGTACGGCTCGTCGCCGCGCTCGGCGAAACGGCTGTACTCCTCCCACACCACGGTCCTGTCGGGATTCTGCGAGGCGGCGCGTTCCGGATTGAAGTTCTTGAACTCGATCGCGCGCGTGTACGGCACGTCCGCGTCGGAGAAGTTCATCACCGGGCAGCCGAAATGGTCGCCCTCGTCGTAGCGGACCTCCTTGAAGTCGACCGTGCGCCACTTGAGCTCGCCCAGCGAGTAGTCGAAGTAGCGGTCGACCGGACCCGTGTACACCACCGGCACGCCAGCCGCGGCCAAAGCCTTCCTGTTGTACGGCTGGGACTCGTCGAAGAAGTCGGTCTCCAGGGTCACATGGATGCGCGGATCGTCGATCATGCGCTCCATCCACGCGGTGTAGCCGTCGGCCGGCAGGCCCTCCCACGTGTCCTTGAAATAGCGGTTGTCGTAGTTGAAGCGTACCGGCAGGCGGTTGATGATGCCCGCGGGCAGGTCCTTCGGGTCGGTCTGCCACTGCTTGCCCGTGTAGTTCTTGATGAACGCCTCGTACAGGGGGCGGCCGATCAGCGAAATGCCCTTGTCGTTGAGGTTCTGAGGGTCCTTGCCGGCCAGCTCGCCGGCCTGCTCGGCCACGAGCGCCTTGGCTTCGGCGGGCGTGTAGTGCGCGCGGAAGAACTGGTTGATGGTGCCCAGGTTGATCGGCAGGGGGTAGACCTCGCCGTCGTGCGTGGCATACACGCGGTGCACGTAGTCGGTGAACGAGGTGAACCTGTTCACATAGTCCCACACGCGCTTGTTGGACGTGTGGAACAGGTGCGCGCCGTACTTGTGGATCTCCGCGCCGGTCTCCTCGTCCATGTAGCTGTACGCGTTGCCGCCGATGTGGTCGCGCACGTCGATGATCTCCACGCGCACGCCGAGCCTCTCCACGGCCTGCTGGGCCACGGTCAGGCCGAACAGGCCCGCGCCCACGACCACCAGATCGGGATATTCCACCGCTTCATTCATAAGAACAACCTTCCGAACTTAAAACAAACACACAATATTCGTGTGCGATTCCTCATCAAGCATACCCGTCCGCCCTCCTTAACGCGGGGCGCACATGGGGAAGCGGCATTTTGACGTTTGATTTCCCTGTGTCGCTGATCGTGGGGCTGACTGCTCCACGGATCATGGCATGGTCTGTGTGGTTCGTGCGAGGTCTGTAGCGCGGGTTGTGCTGCGGTTCGTGCGGCTTGCGGCGCGGTTCGGTCCGGGCATGGTGTACACTGGTCTTTGCCTCCGCGTGGCGGTACGTCACCCAACTCCCCCAGGGCAGGAATGCAGCAAGGGTAAGTGGCCTCTTCCGGGTGCGTGGAGGTTTTCTTATATCTTCTTGCCATTCGCGCGTACCGTAGAGCCAATGCCGTATTCTCGATGAGTATGACCGACGAATTCAAGCCAATCATCCGAGACCCGCACAAGTCCGCGAATATGCTGGAACAGCCGGTCGCGCCCGTTCCCGTGCCGCAGCCGCCGTCTGATCCGATCGAACAGGTGCTTTCCCCACGTGAAGTGAGCGAGGGGCTTGCCAAAGCCGATCCGCTGACCCGTCATCCGCGCGTGTCGAGCATTATGCTCAGCGTGGTATTCGGTCTGCTGCTGCTTGCCGTCGCGGTGGGCGTCTGGTGGTTAGGCGTGCGCACGATGGAAGGCCAAAGCTATGAAGACATGGTCTGGTCGAAATTCGATGCGGCCCTGCCGGGATGGCTGGAACCGGTCGTGCATGTCTTCACCATTTCCACCGTTGTAATCGCAACAAGCGCGATTATGTCGATAATCGCCCTCGCTGTACTCATCGTAAGAAAACGATGGCTGTTGATTGCTCAACTGGCGGTATTCGGCGGAATCTGCTTTGCCGCAGCAGAGTTGCTGAAGCCGCTGCTGCCACGTCCGTACTTAATCAATTTGGAATCAAATCCCAATAATTCCGCGCCTTCCGGGCATGTCATACTCGCCGCCGCGGCAGGAGTGATCCTATTATGCGCCGTGCCTCGCGTATGCCGTGCGCTCGTTGCCGTGATCGGCTGGCTGTATGCGGTACTTGTCGGATTGTCGGTGATTGCGGGACAGTGGCACCGGCCGACCGACGTGATCATGGCGTTGCTGATCGTCGGCGGAGTGGCAATGATCACGCTTGCCGCGACGTTTGCGAACGGCATGGATGAGCCCGGTTCGCGCGCGTCGTCGCCTTCCGTGCAGATCGTCGGCAGCGTGCTGTTGACGTTCGGCGTGCTCGGCACCCTGTATGGCGCATACATTATTTGGCAGATTCAGCCGGGACTTGCGATGAGTGCGGAATGGACGAATTCCGGCGCGCACCTTTCCACGGTGATTCTGACGGCTTCCGTTGCGTCGTTGGTGTTCGGGCTGGTGTTGACCATGCGTCAGCTGACCGCCTCGCCATTGACGAAACTTGGGCTTGTCGGCGCACCTCCGGCCCCTCCGAAACGCTGACGGCAAAACGTACGATCACGCCGAAAATTTCCGGCACCGGTCGCTCGCGCCACACGGACGGTTTGCCAACTGCATACGGTCAGTGAGTATTATTGCGTTGCAAACGCTAGTAATAAGGAGTGGCTATGGCTACCGGCAGCAAGCTCGTGATTGTGGAGTCTCCCACCAAGGCCAAGAAAATCGGTGGGTATTTGGGCTCCGAATATACGGTGATGGCCTCGGTCGGCCATATTCGAGATCTTGCGCAGCCGAGCCAGGTGCCGGCCGCCGACAAAACCAAATTCGGCAAGTTCGGCGTTGACGTGGAAGACGGATTCAAGCCGTATTACATCGTCGACGGCAACAAGAAGAAAACCGTGTCCGAGCTGAAAAGCGCGTTGAAAAAAGCCGACACCCTGTACCTCGCAACCGATGAGGATCGCGAGGGAGAGGCCATCGCCTGGCATCTGGTACAGACACTCAAGCCGAAAGTGCCGGTTAAGCGCATGGTGTTCCACGAAATCACGAAGGAAGCCATCAAAGCGTCGCTTGACAATACTCGCGACGTTGACGACGACATGGTCGACGCCCAGGAAACCCGCCGTATTCTGGACCGCCTGTACGGCTATGAGCTTTCTCCGGTGCTGTGGCGCAAGGTTGGGCCGGGTCTTTCCGCGGGCCGTGTGCAGTCCGTCGCCACGCGTTTGATCGTGGAGCGCGAGCGCGAGCGTATGGCGTTCGTGCGTGCCCCGTATTGGGATGTCACCGCAACGTTGGAGGCGCCGGATGCCGATGGCAATAATGTTGCGTTCGATTCTCGTATGGTGTCGTTGGGTAGCCGTCGTTTGGCTGGTTCCAAGGATTTCGGCGCCGATGGCAAGCTGACTGCGGCCGGTGCGAAGGATCAGGTCGTGCAGTTGGACGAGGCGCAGGCTTCCGCGATTGCTCAGGCATTGGAATTTGCAACGTTTACTGTCGCGTCGATGGAAACCAAGCCGTACCGTCGCCGTCCGGTTCCACCGTTTACCACGTCCACCTTGCAGCAGACCGCCGGCAATCGTCTCGGCATGAGCTCGCGTCAGACCATGCGTGCGGCGCAAGGATTGTACGAAAACGGCTATATCACCTACATGCGTACCGATTCGGTGACGCTGTCGCAAGAGGCGATCGCAGCCGCACGCGAAGCGGTCGTCAAGCATTTCGGCGAAAACTATCTGTCGGACGCGCCGAAACAATATGCCACAAAGACGGCAGGCGCGCAGGAAGCCCACGAATGCATCAGGCCGGCGGGCGCGAAATTCCGTGACCCTGCGGAAATCGCAAGCAAAGTGCCGGCCGACCAGCTCAAACTGTACACGCTGATCTGGCAGCGCACGCTTGCCTGCCAGATGGCAGACGCAACCGGTTCCACGGCGACCGTGCGACTGTCCGCGTCGACCGAATCGAATGGGGAAGCCATGTTCCAGGCTTCCGGCACCGTTATCGAGTTCCCCGGCTTTATGAAGGCGACCGGTGAGGGCCGCCGAGCGTTCGCCGAATCGAAGAAGGGTGATGTTGCTGGAAGCGTTGAACAGGCCGCGCAATCCGGCAAATCCAGCAAAGCGGATAAGAAGTCGGATGACAATGTGTCGCTGCCGCCGATGAATCCGGGCGATGCGCTCGCTGCGGTGGCGGTTGGTGCCGACGGACACGAAACTCAGCCTCCGGCGCGTTACACTGAAGCGTCGCTTGTGAAAACGTTGGAACAGAAGGAAATCGGCCGCCCGTCCACGTATGCGAGCATTATTTCCACGATTATCGATCGCGGGTACGTGTATGAGCGCGGTCGTGCGTTGATTCCGTCGTGGCTCGCGTTCTCCGTGGTCAAATTGCTGGAAACAAAGTTCCCGCGGTATGTGGATTATGAGTTCACTGCCGATATGGAAAGCGGTCTTGACCAGATCGCGAGCGGTCAGGAGACCGGCAGAAATTGGCTGACCCGCTTCTATTTCGGTTCCGGTGAGGGTGCCGCGCAGTCTGCAGACGAGGCACATGCCGGCTTGCAGCAGCAGGTCGCGCAGTTGGGTGAAATCGACGCTCGCGAGATCAATACGATCGAGATCGGCGACGGTTTGCATGTGCGCGTCGGTCGATATGGCCCGTATTTGGAGGATATGAACCATCTGGATGATGAGGGCAATCCGAAGCGTGCCTCGCTGCCGGATACGCTCGCTCCGGATGAGCTGACGGTGGAAGTCGGTCATGATTTGATCGAGAACCATTCCGGCGGTCCGCGCGCTCTTGGCGTCGATCCGGTTTCCGGAGGCACCGTTGAAGTGCGTAATGGTCGTTTCGGGCCGTATGTTGCGCTGGTGATGCCTTCTTCGGATGCTGGTGCTGACGGTGACGTGGCTGGTGATGGCAAGTCGAAGAAGGGCAAGAACGCTAAGAAGGCTGCCGATCGCCCGAAGATGGCGTCGTTGTTCAAGACGATGAGTCCGGAATCGTTGACGTTGGATGATGCGTTGCGTCTGCTGAGCTTGCCGCGTGAAATCGGTTCGTATGAAGAGGTGGATGCGCAGACCGGTGAAGTGCAGACGGTTACCGTGCAGGCCAATAATGGTCGTTACGGTCCGTATTTGACGAAGACCGGTGCCGATGGCAAGTCGGATACGCGTTCGCTTGCTTCGGAAGATGAGATTTTCACGGTTGATTTGGATAAGGCGAAGGAACTGTTCGCCCAGCCGAAGTATGGCCGTGGGCGCGGTCGTGGCGCTGCCAAGCCGCCGCTGCGTGAATTGGGTGTCGATCCGGAGACGCAGAAGCAGGTGACCATCAAGGAAGGCTTCTACGGCGCGTATATCACCGATGGTGAGACGAATCGTACGTTGCCGAAGCAGTATGCTCCTGAGTCGATCGAACCGGCCGAGGCGTTCCGTTTGCTGGCTGAGAAGCGTGCGCAGGGCCCGTCGAAAAGACGTGGACGTAAGGCTGCCGCCGGCAAGGGCGGGGCTAAGAAGGCTGGTGCTGCCAAGGCTTCTAAGACTTCCAAGGCGGCTTCCGTCGATAAGGCTCGTGCCGATCGCCGTGCCAAGGTGCGCGAGTTGGCCGATAAGGGATGGGCCCACACCCGCATAGCCAAGGAGATAGGCTCCCCTGCGACTACGGTGAAGGCCGATGTGGAATGGCTTGCCGCCAACGAAGGCTACACCCGTCCCGCCGTAGTTCCCGCCCGGTGATGAACAGTCCGGTGGACTGTTCATAGCAGTGAGCAGCGGTAGCGTTGCGAACGCCGCAATGTAGAGTGATGAATATGCAAGGCATATTCATCTCCTTTGAAGGTGTAGACGGCGTCGGCAAAACCACGCAGGTTGAACGGTTGCGCGCGTACGTTGAGGCGCAGGGGCGCGAATGCGTGGTCACGCGCGAACCGGGCGGCACCGTGCTTGGCGTGGCCGTTCGCAAGCTGCTGCTTGGCGGGGTTGAGGGTTCCGATGCGGATATCGCTCCGCGTGCGGAGGCGCTGCTGTTCGCCGCTGACCGTGCCCAGCATGTTGCCGAGGTGATTCGTCCTGCGCTGGAACGAGGTGCCGTGGTAATTACCGATCGGTATCTTGATTCTTCCCTTGCATATCAGGCGGGCGGTCGCGAATTGACTGCTGATGAAATCCGCGACTTGAGCATGTGGGCGACGTGCGGTCTGCTGCCGAATCGTACGTATCTGCTGGATCTTGACCCTGCGCAATCGCATGCGCGCCTGCAGCATGATGAAGATCGTATGGAATCCGCGGGAGACGATTTCCAAAATCGTACGCGACAGGCGTTCCTTGACTTGGCAAAGGCGGAATCGCAACGTTTCCGCGTGATTGATGCCAGCCAATCCATTGAAGAAGTATGGTTGCATATCCAGTCTGATTTTGCGCAAATCAGCCAATCGGAAGCTCTTCAAACGGGGGTTAGCCGATGAGCGTGTGGGATTCGATCGTCGGCCAGCAGCAGGTTGTCGAACAACTCAAAGCCATCGCAAGTGGCGATCCGAAAGCCATTGCGCAATCCTGGCTAATTTGCGGTCCTCCAGGATCGGGCCGTTCCAATGTGGCGCGCGCGTTTGCGGCGGCGCTGGAGAGCCTCGATCATGGTCTTGGCGACGAGCCGACCAAAGCAGCGCAGCAGGTGCTTGCCGGCACTCATCCCGACGTGACCGTGCTTGCCACCAACAAAGTGACCATCGGTATCGACGAGGTGCGAGACATCATCACCACTTCCGAGCAGATGCCGAGCACTGCGCCGTGGCGCATCATCATTATCGAAGATGTCGATCGTATGCTGGAACGCACTACCAACGTGCTGCTCAAGGAGATTGAGGAGCCGAGCGAGCACACGATTTGGCTCTTGTGCGCGCCGAGTGCGCAGGATGTGCTGCCGACGATCCGTTCACGTACGCGCATCATTAATCTTGCCGTGCCCTCCACGCAGGCGGTAGCTGCGTTTTTGGAACGAAATGGCGGATTTGAGCCGAAAATCGCGGCGCGTGCCGCACGTCTTGCGGAAGGGCATATCGGCATCGCCAATCTGTATGCGAAAAACGAGCAGGTCATGTCTGACCGCGACGAGCTGATCGTGGGCGTGCTGGGATTGCGCCGCGCGTCGGATGCGGTACTGCTTGCCGGCAATCTTATCGACAGTGCGAAAGCGCAGGCCGAAGCGGAAGTGAAGGTCAAGGCGGCGGAAGCGGAAGCTGATTTTCGTAGGGTCAATGGGCTTGGTGCGAAGGATCGTATTCCTCCGAAGCTACGTGGCGCATACAATGCGATCGCCAAAAAAGACGAGCTGAAGCGTCAGACCACGCGCCTTACGCGTGACGTGCTTGACCGTGCGTTGAATTCGATCGCCAGTATTTACCGCGATGTGGCCGTGCTGCAGAACAATGCCGAGGATTCGGTTGGCTTGATTAATTTGGAGAATCGTTCGTCGATTACCGATCTGTCGGTACGTCTTACGCGCGGGGGAGCGGTGCGGCGACTGGAAGATATCGCCGTCGCACGTCGCCGTTTGGCCGGCAACGGCAATCCCGTACTGGTCTTCGAAGCCCTCTTCTGCGCCCTCATTGCCGGTTAGGGCTAGCGGCGTTGGCACATACTGTTTTCCTGCGTGCGGATTCCTCCAGCGGGTGGGGAAATGGTGGCTGTATGATTCTGGCTTGCTAGCGTGCGATAACTGCCGGTAAGATTGCAAAAAAGCGATTTAGCGCTGGCAGTTGGTGGATTCGCGGACGATGAGTTGCGGCGCGAGTGAGATGTGCGCGGGGCTGCCGGGGGCGTCGTTGAGTAGACGTAGCGCTTCGGAGACGATTTGTTTGAACGGCGGGCGCACGCTGGTCAGCGCCGGCATGGTGGTGCGTGCGATCGGCGAATCGTTGTAGCCGATCACCAGCACGTCTTCCGGCACGCGTAGTTCGAGCGCATGCAGTGCCACCATTACGCCGAACGCGATCGCATCGTCGGCGCACACTACGGCTTCCGGCTGTACGAGTGGTTCGGAGAACAGTCGCATGGCGCAGTCGAAACCGCGTTGCACGCTACGATCGCCGAACTTGTTCCATTCGGCTTCGGTGTTCAAGTGGTGCGCGCGCACCTGCGTGTGGAACATGGCGAACAGTTCCGCCGATTCGAAGGAGATTTCCTTGCCGGCCATGTACGCCACGGATTCGATGCCTCGTTCGTCCAAATGTCCGATCACGATTTCCATGGCGGCGTTTTCGTCGATGCTCACCATGGATGTGTGGGATGAGCATCGGCGGCCGCCCACCTGCACAATCGGCAGTGTGGAGGCGTAATGTTCAAGTTCCTCGGAAAGATAGGCTCCCCAGGCGGGCAGTACGATCAGCCCGTCAACATGGCGGTCCACCAACGATTCGATGCGTTGGATCTGCGTGGCCTGATCGCCGCCGATGCCGAGCAGCAGTTGCTGCGAATCCACGTCGATGACGGGTTCGATTTCGTCAAGCAGTTGCGCGCAGAACGGGTCGGTGGCGGTTGGAATCACCAGTCCGATGGTGTTGGTGACGGTGCTGCGCAATGCGCTCGCCGCATAATTGACCGAATAGTTGAGGTGTGCCGCGGCGGCTCTCACACGTCGTGCGATGTCGTCGTCTTTGGTGCGTTTTCCGGAAAGCACGCGGGAGACGGTGGCGATGGAGACGTTGGCCAGCGCGGCGACGTTCGTGATTGAACTGTTCGCCGAAGTAGCCGAAGCCGAGGCGTTGTCGGTTGTGCGTGCCATGCTCTCCTCCCAAAATCATTCGAATTATTGCCGCGTCTCAATCGCGTATTCAAGAATAAAACAGCCACCCGTCGCATGCGGCAGGTGGCCGAAACAAGTATCGCAATCATGCATATTGCATTGCTATTGAATTGCGATTTCATAACTGAAGATTATGGAATATCTTGCGAGATTTCGTGATCTTCAGCAATAGTGGAAGATCACTCGGCGTTGACGAGGATGTTCAGCAGGTTGTCTGCCACGGTTTCGTCGTCGGCGCCCTGCACGTCGATGACCACGGAATCGCCCTGCTTGATGCCCAGGCCCATGATGGACAGGATGGAGCCTGCCGGAACCGGGTTGCCGCCTTCCTTGGCGATGGTGACGGTGCAGCCGGAAGCGGTGACGGCCTGGGAGAACTGTGCGGCCGGACGAGCGTGGATACCGACGGGATCGTTGATGACGGTGGTGCGGGTTGCCATGATGGACACTCCTTTGAGTCGTTATTGTTGATTGTTTTTCTGTTGTGTTATTTGAAAGTCGTGCTGCTTGCCGAGCGAAATGCATCGGTGCGCCGCTGATGATTACTATAGCACTTTTCCACGAAACGCAGAAAACGTTTACTGGTTGTGTGTTGCGGTTTAAAGCGTGTATACTGTGGGCAGGCTGAAAATGATTTACCGGCAAAGACGGTGGAAATCATTGCGGTAACTCAACGCGCAAGGCAGGCGCGGAAATCACAAGAACACGTTCGGCTCGCGTTCCTTTCGCGAGCAAACAACAAACGCAAACGACAAAACAAGGAAACAGGTCAAAGGAGTTCACATGATCATCAAGGGTGTTGGCATTGGTCGCGGCGTTGCAGTCGGCCCGGTCATCCGTATGGCGCAGCCGCTGCCGGAACCGTCGGACGCCCCGCGTGCGGAAGGCATTGCCGCCGAAAGCGAAATCGCCCGCGTGGAAAAGTCCCTCGCACTGGTGAACGCCGACCTGAACCGTCGCGCCGAAGAGGCCGCCAATGGTGACGAAGGCGCCAAGCAGGCCGCTCCGATTCTGCAGGCCATCGCCATGTTCGCTTCCGATCCGTCGCTGGCCGAATCCATCAAGGGTCTGATCCAGCAGGGCAAGACCGCCGAACGCGCGGTGCTTGAAGGCTTCGCCGCGGTGGAAGACATGTTCCGCGCCATCGGTGGATATCAGGCCGAGCGTGCCGCCGATCTGCATGATGTCGGCCAGCGCGTGATCGCCGACCTTATGGGCGCTCCCGCTCCGGGCTTGCCGCAGAGCGAAACCCCGTTCGTGCTTGTTGCCGAGGATCTTTCCCCGGCCGACACCGCGGCGCTCGACATGAGCAAGACCCTCGCCATCGTCACCTCGCAGGGCGGTCCGACCTCGCACACCGCCATCCTGGCCCGTGCCCGCGGCATCGTGGCGGTTGTTTCCGCGGCCGAAGCCGAGAATCTGACCGACGGCACCACCGTGGTCGTCAATGCGGCCAAGGGCGAACTGGTCGTCGACCCGACCGAAGAGGAGATCGCCGCAGCCGAAGCCGCCAAGTCCCGTGCGGCCGCAGCCAAGGAACTGCGAGGCAATCCGGGCTCCACCAAGGACGGCCACCTCATTCCGCTGCTCGCCAACGTGGGCAAGCCGGCCGATGCAGCTAAGGCGCTGGAATATGGCGCTGAAGGCGTTGGTCTGTTCCGTACTGAATTCCTGTTCATCGGCAACTCCGAGCCGCCGACCGTCGAAGAGCAGACCCGCGCTTACACCGAGCTGTTGAGCCAGTTCCCGGGCAAGAAGGTCGTGATTCGTATGCTCGATGCCGGCGCTGACAAGCCGCTGCCGTTCCTCACTCCGGAAGATGAGCCGAATCCGGCTCTCGGCCTGCGCGGTCTGCGCACCCTGCGCGCCCACATGGACGTGCTCGAAGGCCAGCTCAAGGCGCTCGCCGCAGCCGATGCCGCCACCGACGCGAACCTGTGGGTCATGGCCCCGATGGTTGCCGACCAGCATGAGGCTGACTATTTCGTGAAGCTTGGCAAGAGCTTCGGTCTGAAGTTCGTGGGTGCGATGGCTGAAGTGCCGTCGATCGCGCTTATGGCCGATAAGGTGGCCGACGTGGCCGACTTCGTGTCGATCGGCACCAACGATCTGACCCAGTACACGCTGGCCGCCGACCGTACGCTCGGTTCCGTTGCCAACTATCAGACCGCCTGGCATCCGGCGGTGCTGCGTGCCATCAAGATGATCTGCGACGCGGGCAACGCCAAGGGCATGCCGGTGGGCGTGTGCGGCGAGGCCGCTGCCGATCCGGACTTGGCCGTAGTGCTGGCCGGTCTTGGCGTGAACTCCCTGTCCATGACTCCGGTGGCACTTGACGACGTGCGTGCCTCCCTTGCCGAAGTCACCTTCGAAGAGGCTCAGGCCCGTGCCGAAGCCGCCCTCAACGGCGACTTCTACCACCCGGCCAACTGAGCCGTATTAGCTGTGCCTATCGCCTGTAACGCCTTGTTTTTCAAGCGATGTGAGGTCTGATAGGCCCTGTTTCCCGGACCGACCCCTGCCCGCGTGCCCCGCATGCTCGCCGCAGGGGTCGTTTCGTTATGTTTCGTTATGCCGTCAATTGAAACCTTGTATGAGTCAGACGCTTGAGGGATACTGGGTGCATGAAGATTTCCGCAGATTTCACCGTCATTCCCGACGCGTTTGCCAAGGCGGCGCCGCCTGAGAACTGCATCGACGGTACGCCGATTGTTTCCTTCCCCTTCTACATTGATGCGCTTGATCCTGCAGTGCAGTTCCTGCATTGGGAATTCGTTGATCCGGATTCAATTCCGGTATGCGGTTTCCAGTGGAATCATTGGTCCCTCGCGAACCTGCCCGTGGATGCGCTGATGTACGATTTCAACGATTCTCACGCGCTCGCGATTCCGGCTGATTTCTCGCGCACGGTTTCCGCGATGATTCCTGAAACGATTCAGGGACGCACGTCCGCCGCCTCGCCGTTGCTGCAGGGCCGTAGCAGTGATCCCGCAGTGACGATGCGTTACAACGGTCCATATCCGCCAGATCAGGATCACGACTACTATCTGCATGTGTGGGGTACCACGGCTCCGCTCGCCGGCCTCAATCAGGGATTCTGGCTCAACGAAATGGAACGTGCGCTGCGTACTTCCGGTACAATCGTTGATCAGGGCGCTATTTTCCTCACCGGAAAAGCCTGATTTGTGAAAGAGAATCTCAAGTAAGACCAGAAATCTGATTTCCGCGGCAATGTAACGATATAGAGATGCGGAAATCAGAAATATATCCGACGAAAACGTATTAATAATAATCGAAAGGATTACTGAATAATTATGGCGTGCACCACGATTTTGGTTGGCAAAGACGCAAGTTATGACGGGTCGACCATCATCGCCCGTAATGAAGACAGTGCAAATGGTGAGTTTTGCCCGAAGCGCTTTATCGTAGTCAAGCCTGAAGATCAGCCGCGCAAGTACAAGAGCGTGCTTTCGCATGTTGAAATCGATCTTCCTGACAATCCGTTGCAGTACACGGCCGTGCCGAATGCCGATCTGAAGGAAGGCATTTGGGGCGAAGCTGGCGTGAACGAAGCGAACGTTGCCATGAGCGCCACCGAAACGCTCACCACCAATGAGCGTGTGCTCGGTGCCGATCCGTTCGTGGAACTCACGCCGGCCAAAGGCAAGGAAGGCGAAGAGGGCTATGAGCCGGAAGTCGCCGGTGGCATTGGCGAAGAGGATTTCCTTACTCTCGTGCTGCCGTACGTCACCACCGCCCGCGAGGGTGTGGAACGTTTGGGCGCTCTGCTTGAGGAGTATGGCACGTATGAGATGAACGGCGTTGCTTTCTCCGACGTCGACGAGATCTGGTGGCTGGAAACCGTCGGCGGCCATCATTGGATCGCCAAGCGTGTGCCGGACGAAGCGTATGTGACCATGCCGAACCAGCTGGGCATTGACGAATTTGATCTTGAAGATGCGTTTGGCGAGCAGGAGGACCACATGTGCTCCGCCGATCTGGCCGAGTTCATCGAACGCAACCATCTTGACCTGTCGGTGGAGAGCACTACGCCGTTCAACCCGCGCGACGCGTTTGGCTCACACTCCGATTCCGACCACGTGTACAACACTCCTCGTGCTTGGTACATGCAGCGTTTCCTTAACCCGTACGACGAGCAGTGGGATGGTCAGGATGCCGATCATAAGCCGGTTTCCGACGATATTCCGTGGGCGCGCCAGCCGGAACGCAAAATCACCATTGAAGATGTGAAGTATGTGCTGAGCTCCCACTATCAGGGCACTCCGTACGATCCGTATGGAAAGCTTGGCGACCAGCGCACCCGCCACATGTTCCGCCCGATCGGCATCAACCGTCAGAGCCAGCTTGCGGTGATGCAGATCCGCCCGTACCGCCCGCAGGTGAGCCGTGCGATCCAGTGGATCGCCTATGGTTCCAATCCGTTCAACACGCTCGTGCCGTTCTTCCCGAACGTCAACTCCACGCCGAAGTATTTGGAAGACACCACCACGCGCGTCACGTCCGAAAACTTCTATTGGGAGAACCGCATCATCGCGGCCCTGTGCGATTCCAGCTTCGCCGACACCGCCAACGCCGTGGAACGCTATCAGGAAAAGACCGGCGCGATGGGCCACCGCATGGTTGCCTCTACCGACGAGCAGATCGAACGTTTGGTGGGTGACGTGACCGACGAATTCGATGCGGAAGACGAAATCGGCGATGTTCAGCCTATGGAACCGGATGAAATCATCGAAGCCGTGCGCAACGGCGAAGCCCGTGAAATCCTTGCCGCAGCCAACGAGAACATGGCCGCGCAGCTCAAGGAGGAAACCGACAAGCTTCTTGATTCCGTGCTGTACACCGCCAGCATGAACATGAAGAACGGCTTCCACATGTCGGACTTCTAAAATCTCACTATTCGGCTCTCGTGACCACGTTGCGGGAGCCAATTATTTTCCGCAATACAACATCGTTAGAATGACGTGCATTCCAATTTGAAGAAAGGAACCCCAGTGACCAGCATTGAGGATTTCACCAGCCAGTACGGCTTGGTGCAGAAGATTGATGCGTTCGGCTATCTCGATTATTTGAAGAATGATCCGGATGCTCCGCGCAAGCATGGCAAGGTCGTGCTCGTCACCGCCGATACTCCGCTGAAGGCGTCTCGCGGCGAGGGCAAGACCACCACCACGATCGCGCTGATCGACGCGTTGCGTGAGCGTGGCATTGATGCGGCCGCAGTGCTCCGTCAGCCGAGCATGGGCATTACCGCTGCCGGTTCCAAGGGTGGCGCTTCGGGCGGCGGCAAGGCTTCCCTGACCCACCCTGAGCTGATCGACTGGGGTCTGTGCGGCGAAATGGGCGCTATCGAAGCGGCCCAGAACCTGCTGGTTTCCTTCGCTGAGAAGGCCATCGACGACGGCAAGCTCGACGATATCGCCGTGCCGCGCGTTTCCGAAGTGCCGTCCCGTTCGCTGCGTCAGATCGCGGTGGACCGCGGCAAGGGCAATGTGGCCGAGCGTGTGGTGCTCACTCCGACCTGCGAGCTCATGCAGATCGTGGTGCTCTCCCGTTCCATGGATGAGATCGCCGAGCGTGTTTCCAAGATGATTGCCGGCACGAAGGACGGCAAGGCCGTTACATTCGGTGAATTCGTTGATTTGTGGCGTATTACCGGCATTCTTTCCGATGCGGTGAAGCCTGCGAAGACGGAAACGGTGAATGGTTCTCCCGTGTACGTGCATGGCGGTCCGTTCGCGAATGTGTCGATCGGCATTCCGACGCTGGTTTCCGTGGAAATGGCGTGTGCTCTGCACGATGTGGTGATTGTTGAGGCTGGCTACGGTACTGACGCGGGTGCTCAGAAGTGGCTTGACATTGCTTGCCGCGAGTATGGTGCGCAGTGGCCGTCCGCCGCGATTGTGGTGACTCGTGCTTCCACTTGGCGTGATGATCCGGCGCTTGCCTGGCGTTATCCGTTCCACGTGCAGCGCTTGGAAGGTCTTGATATTCCTACGTTCCCGCTGATTAACCTGTGGGATGGCGAAGACGATCAGATTCCGGCGTTGCAGCAGACCGCCAAGGATCTGGAGTTCCGCGAGCCGATTATCGGCAACCTGTATCGCGATGGCGGCGATGCGCTCGCCCCGCAGCTTGACGCGTTCGTTGACGCGGTGGTGAATGGTTCCATGCCGGCCACGCCGCACAGCCACAAGGGTATGGCTCTGGTGGAGAACGTGCGTTGGGTTGCCGAAAACGCGTATGGTGTTCCGGCAGATCGCGTGATTCTGAAGGACGGTTTTGCTGAATCGCTTAATGAGGCGATGAGCCTGTGCGCTAGCGCCGGTATTGATTTCGGTTCGCTTGCACTGGTTGCGGTGAAGTCTCCGGCCACGATGACTGACAACGATTCCGCTCCGGCTGAAGAGCGTACGGTGACGTTGAAGAAGGTTGAAGTGCATTCCGGTGCCGGTTTGGTGCATGTGAATCTCACCGCTTCGCTGACCACGCCGATGCCGAAGATCGTGTGATAAACGAGTCGTAGCGTTCTGATCGCAACATTTTAGGGCGGTCACTTGCGTATATGCGTAGGTGACCGCCTTTTTTGCATCTTAATTTCGGCGGTTTCTAGCGAATGTCGCAACGCCATGACCTCGAAGGAACGGAGGTGACTTCGTTAGAAGTTGCCACCGTTCCAGCCCCAGTCGGTGGTGGCGGTGTAGCGGATGTACGTGCGGTCGGCCGGAATGCCCAGTTCCTTCTCCAATGCGGCCATGATCTGCTCGGTCAGCTTCTCCCAAGCGGAACCGGGCACGGAACGGCCGAACACGTTCACTTCGACGTATGCGGCCGGCTTGGAATCGTCACCGCCGAAATAAATCGGCATATTGTCTTCAAACGGGCACATCAGCCATCCTTCGGACTTGCCGGGAACGGCGGTGATCGCCTTGCCATATGCGGACTTCAGTGCCTCGCGCTGCTCGGCGGTGGTGGACACGGAAACATGAGTGTGGATGACTGGCATGATGCTCTCCTTGGATTGTTGGAATCAGCCTTTGCATGTTCATCTCCAGTCTAGGCGTCAAACGGCTCAGACGGGGTGGCTGTGTGAGAAATTTTGGGCTTTGTCTGGATGTCCGCCAAGGTGGTCTGCGTGCGCGTGTTAAATATTCGTTGTGAGAAAACTGATTGAACAGCTTATGAAATTTGGCCTCGTTGGCGTGATCGCCTTCATTATCGACTGGGGCATTCTGAATCTTCTCGTCGGCGTGTTCCATATGCACAACGTGCTCGCCGCAACCATCTCGTTCATTATTTCCTTGATTTTCAACTACATTGCCAGCATGAAACTGGTGTTCAAGCACCGTGATGACATGGCCCGTTGGATGGAAATCCTTATTTTCGTGGTCGGCGCGGTCATCGGCCTGTTCATGAACGACGCCATTATCTGGATCTCCACGTATGGCATGAACCATGATGCCTACGTGTCGCAGAGCACCGAATACCTGATCCGCACCAACGTCGGCAAGCTCATCGCCACCGCCGTGGTGATGGTGTGGAATTTCCTGACGCGCAAGTGGCTGCTCGACGATACGCACACCAACGCCATGAACCGTTTGCGCAGAGCCGACAACCGCCTCACGCCGGAAGAGCTGGAAGCCAAGTGGCAGAACAGCTTCTCGCACAGGCTCGGTGTATGGTCGCTGGAGCACACCCCCAACGGTTGGCCCAAGTAGTCCTGAATTCGGAAAATCTGTCTGCGCGAGCCGGGAATCTGCCCTGATTCCCGGCTCGCGCAGACGGCCGGACAGTCCTGAATATGAAAAGGCGGTGCCTTACCTATATAGAGGTATAAGGCACCGCCTTTTCATATGCTTTGCATGCTTAAGTACGAAAGATCACACGCTTACGGTGGTGAGCATGGGCTGTTCGGTGGAGTCCTTGATCTGCTTGAAGCCGAACAAGGCGATCACCAGCGAGGTGAGCGCCAAAGCCGTCACCACAATGAAACCACCGTGCGATCCCATACGGTCGATGAACTGGCCGGCAATCGCCGAGCCGACGGAACCGCCGATCGAGTTCATCGCACCCATCCAGGCCATGCCTTCGGTGAAGCGTGTGGGCGGCACCAAGTGCAGCATCAGCTGGTTGCCGTTCACCCACGTCGGTGCCTGGCATACGCCGATGAACAGGTAGATGATCATGATTACCCACAGATGTTTGGCGAACATGAATGAGCCGATGCCTAGATCGACCACGGCAAGGCAGAAGTAGAAACGCTTCCACAATGGAATCGTCCAGTTCTTCGCGCCATACACGAGTGCGCCAATCAGTGAGCTGAACGAGAAGCAGGCGAACACGAAACCCGTGTACTGCTTCATATTCGCCTCCGTGGCGAACGCAACGATCGAAATGCCGGCAGCCGACTGGAACGCACCCAAGCCAAACCATGTCACGCACACGGCAATCAGGCCCGGCCCCCAAATCGACTCCTTGCGACCGGCATTCACATCCGCGGCGGCCTGATCCATGGCGGCCTGCACTTCGGCAGCCGTTTTGCCTTCGGAACGTGCGCGATCGCGGGCGTATTCGATTGCCGCTTCAGCCTGCAACGCCTTGGAACGGGCGGCTTCGCGCTCGCGGTATTCCTTGCGGGTCATGCCCGCTTCGCGAGCCAGCTGCGTTTGCGATTTCGGCTCGGTGGAAAGCTCGGTGAGGAACATGAGCGCGCCGACCACCACGCACACTCCGGTGAACGAGAACGCCAACAGGCCGGAAATCACGGCCAGCGTGGAGGCGAGCGGATTGCCGATCACCCACATGCATTCGTCGAACACGCCGGAAAGCGAAAGCGCGCGGTTGGTTTTCTCCGTGTCACCTTTAAGCAGCGTCGTCCAGCGCTGACGGCTCATCGCGCCCCACGGCGGAATCGCCGCCATGAAGGGCACGATGCAGAACAGAATCCATGAGGGCACTCGAGCGGTGATGCAGGAAACCAGCGCGGTCGCCGCGATCATCCACACAATGATTGTCGGAATCGACACCTGACGCTGGCCGAACTT
>ERZ1034768.181-NODE-181-length-23704-cov-8.939067_pt1 | contig 23704 bp, 22 predicted proteins | sample MGYA00520691_ERZ1034768 | MGnify/ENA primary metagenome ERZ1034768 (study PRJEB33766, sample SAMN09781704) | gut metagenome | biome: gut microbiome | host: Homo sapiens | place: Madagascar | study: EMG produced TPA metagenomics assembly of the PRJNA485056 data set...
GATGACGTTCTTCATGGAAGTGGAACCGCCGGTTGCAACGTTGCCGGACAGGGTGCCGGCGGCCACGCTCTCGGCAGCGGAAGAAGCGGTGGACTCGGCGGCAGAAGAAGCCACGGTGGAAGATGCGGAACCGCCGCATGCGGTCAGGGCCATGGCGGCAGCAGCAGCACCGCAGACAGTGATAAACGAACGACGGGTGATCTTTTTCATCTTTATTTCCTCCAAACAGGTCCGGGCCGTCTGCCCGGGCATTTTTTGTTGTGCTTTTCCTGGGAACGGCTTTATTGTACCGCGCCGCCGCCCCCGCTGCGACCAGCCCCGTGCAAAATGGAGGTAAATCTTTTGGGCAGGGTTTTGCCGCTGTGTCATCTCTGCGTAAAGCCGGGATGAAAACCCTGTACCCAGATTTTACATTGCCCGAAAATGTGCCGAAAATACCATTTTCTGGTTGGGCAAAGCGGCAAAAAGCCCCGGACACTCACAAAGAGTGGCCGGGGCATAAAGTTCCTTCTGTTTTGTTTTTACTGCGGGGTGACCGTCTTGTTTTTCAGGTCCAGCACAAACAGCCGGGAAGCCGTGGACAGCGTGATGGTCAGATCCAGCGTCTGTGCACCACTTGCAAGTGCATCGACGGTCTCTTTATCAGCAATTCTGAATTCCAGCTCGCAATCCTTCGTGGAACCCTGCCACAGGATGCCGGTGCTGCCATTCTGCAGTTCAAGCTTTTGGCCGTTCACTTCCGCAGAAAAGACATCACTGTACTTCTTACTGAAGGTGATGCCGTTTTCCACGCCTTTGATTCCGATATTGAGTTTCACAAATCCGTAGTCGCCGCTGATCATCCAGCCAAACTCCGGATTCCCATTAAAATAAACGCGGAACTCGCCGACGGTACTGCCACCGCCGCAGCCTGCCAGCGAAACCGCCACGGCCGCTGCGGCCGCGCCCTTCAGGAAGGTGCGGCGGGTCATTGTTTCAGCCATACGAAAAACCTCCTCTTGCCGTATTCTGTGCCTTTAGCGTACCACATTTTGGAGTTCTGTCAACCAAAATCCGCCAAAAATCCCCCTGCGCGCTCAATTTGCACAGGGGGGAGAAGTCTTCAGCAGTATTTCGTGCCGTCCGGGCAGTAGAACTGCACATACTTCTGCCACTCGGTCTCGCTGATGGCGCGGCGGTAGCAGTCCACCAGCGCGTCCACGGCCTGCCGGTCCGCAAAGGTGCCGGGGCCGGGGCAGTCCAGCACCAGAATGCGGAACCAGGCGTCGAACAAATGCTCGGTGAAGCCGGTGTCCCGGGCCCCGCACCGGGCGTAAAAGCCCAGCCGCCGCACCGCCATGTCCTCGTCCACGGCCTTTTCCGGGCATTCGGACTCGATGAGGATGGCCTCGGCACCGGTCTCGTACCGGGGCAGCTCTGCCAGAAGCTGCGCGCCCAGACCGGCGGCGCGGTAGGCGGGCAGCACCGCAAAGTAATCCAGCTGGCTCACCTTACTGCCCGCCGGGCGCACCATGAGCAGGTAGGCCGCCAGCTGTTCGCCGTCAAACACGCCCCAGGTGTGGGCCGTGCCGTCCGCTTCGCTGTTCAGGATCATGCTCAGGGGTTTCAGCTCCGTGGGCGGGAAATCCCGGCGCATCTCGTCCAGATAGACCTGCGTCAGCTCTTTTTCATTCAGTTTGCGCCAGCGGTAGGCGTTGCACATGATGGTCGTTCCTCCTGATGTCGTTTTTCTCAGTATAGCATATCCTGCCGCCAAAAGCAAAACGCGGCGGGGGCGGTGCGGCAGGCTTTTTGGGACGCATTTTCGCCAGAGGCTTGCATCCCGGCGCGGAATCGGGTACTATACTACTGGATAGAATACCAGCGACCAAAGGAGGTTTCTTTTATGGAATGGACCGACATCCGCCTGACCGTGGCCAAGGCCGACGCCGACAACGCCGAAGCCGTTGCGACCATGATCGCCGAGGGCGGCATCTATATCGAAGACTACAGCGACATTGAGCAGCAGGTGGCGGAGATCGCCCATGTGGACCTGATCGAGCAGGAATTGCTGGATAAGCCCCGCGACACCGTCATCATCCACATGTATCTGGAGCCGGGCGCTTCCCCCGTGGAAACGCTGGCCCTCATTGCCGCCCGCATGGAAGCCGCCGGCATCGCCTACACCGTCGAGACCGAGGGCGTGGAGCAGGAGGACTGGCAGAACGGCTGGCGCAAGTATTACCACCCCATGGAGATCGGCAAGCGGCTGGCCGTGGTGCCCTCCTGGCAGGAGTATAATACCGACCGCGTGAAGCTGATTTTGGACCCGGGTCTTGCCTTCGGCACCGGCGGCCACGAGACCACCAGCCTGTGCATGGAAGCACTGGATGAGCGGGTGAAGGGCGGCGAGCGGGTGCTGGACATCGGCACCGGCAGCGGCATCCTGGCCATTGCGGCGCTGAAGCTGGGCGCGGCCGTGGCCGAGGGCGTGGACATCGACCCCGTGGCCGTGCGCACCGCCGGGGAGAACGCCGCCCTGAACGGCGTGCAGGACAAACTCACCGTGCTGGTGGGTGATCTTTCGGACAAGGCCAGCGGCCAGTACGACATCATCACCGCCAACATCGTGGCCAACGCCATCCTGTCTCTGGCACCGGCTGTGCCCGGCCTGATGGCCGAGGGCGCAACTTTCATCGCCAGCGGCATCATCGACAGCCGCAAGGATGAGGTCATTGCCGGATTGGAAAAGGCCGGTCTCGCCGTCGTGGAAGTGAAGGAAAAGCGCGGCTGGGAGTGCATTGTTTGTAAGAAAGCGTAAACAAAAAGCGCTTTTATTATTTTCAGCTGGCCCGCCCTCTCAGTCTCGCTTTGCTCGACAGCTCTCCCAAGGGGAGAGCCAAGAGCTTGGCCGGATACATTTCTTGCCTCTCCCTCTGGGAGAGGTGGCATTGCGCAAGCAATGACGGAGAGGGCGAGGACGTTCAAGGAGAATCACTATGCCGCACCGTTATTTTACCACTGAAATTTCTGACGGCACCGCCGTGCTGCGCGGGGCCGACGCCCACCACCTTGCCCGGGTGATGCGGGCACGCCTGGGCGAGACCGTCATTCTGTGCGACGGCAACGCCGTGGAATACACCGCGTCCATCACCGGCTTCGGCGACGACTGCGTGGAGTTCAGCGTAGAGCCGGGCTATCCCAGCGCCGCCGAACCCAGCGTGGAAGTCACCCTGCTGGCGGGCTACCCGAAGCAGGATAAGCTGGAGCAGATCATCAAGCACGGCGTGGAGCTGGGCGCGGCCCACATCGTGCCCTTCTTCAGCCGATACTGCGTGGCAGCGCCCAAAAAAGAGGAGCAGAAGAACGAGCGCTACAACCGCATCGCGCTGGAAGCTGCCAAGCAGTGCGGCCGGGGCGTGCTGCCGGATGTGGCCCTGCCGCTGCCGAACTTCGGGGCCGTGTGCCGCACCTTTGCGCAGTACGACCTTGTGCTGTTCTGCTATGAGTGCGGCGGCACGCCCCTGCGCCAGCTGCTGGCAGAGACCGCGCCTGCCGACGGCGAAAAACTGAAAATCGCCATCGTGACTGGTGCCGAGGGCGGCTTTGCCGCTGAGGAAGCCGAGATGGCCGCAAAGGCCGGTGCAAAGACGGTGGGCCTTGGCCCCCGCATCCTGCGGTGCGAGACCGCCCCGCTGGCGGTGCTGTCCGCCGTGATGACCCTGACGGGGAACTTAGAGTAATTTTCTTTTATAGAATGCAAAAGGCATCTGCACAGTTTCCACTGAAACCGTGTAGATGCCTTTGTTTTTATGCTCAAAACCCTCTCAGTCATCGCTGCGCGATGCCAGCTCCCCCTTTCGGGGGAGCTGGCGCGTCAGCGCCTGAGAGGGTTATAAGATCACGTCTCCGCTTCCAGCAGAGCCTTTTTGGTGTTCAGCAGGTTCTGCGGGCTCACCGAGAAGCTGCGCAGGCCCAGATGCAGATACTGCACCGTATTGACCGGGTTGCCTACGGCCAGGCCGCAGATGGTCACCGGCACATTGCGCACCTTTGCGGCATCCATCACCATGGTGATGAGCTTTTTCATGGCCTTGCTGGCCGGGCGGTAGTAGTGCTCCGCGCTGGCAAGCTCCCGGTCTGCCGCGTGGGTGTACTGGGTCAGGTCGTTGGTGCCGATCACAAGAAAATCGACCCCGTGCTCTACAAATTCCTCAGCGGTCAGGCAGGCAGCGGGCACGCTGAGCATCACGCCGAACTTGGTGTCCTCGTTGAAGGGCACGCCCCGCTCCTTCAAATGGTCGTGGCAACGCTCCACCACCCGCATGGCGGCGTCCCAGTCCTCCACGGTGGTCACCATGGGGAACATCACCCGCAGCGGGCCGCGGGCGGCCGCACGCAGCAGCGCGCAGATCTGCGTTTCAAACTGGCGGGGCTGGCGCAGGCTGTTGCGGATGCCCCGCAGCCCCAGCTTCGAGGACTGCAGGCCCTGATAGGCGTCGGCCATGGTGCGGTCGGCCCCAAAATCAAAGGTGCGCACGGTCACGGGGCAGCCCTTGGCCGCGGCAAGGCAGGAGCTGTAGAAGAAATACTGCTCCTGTTCGTCCAGGATGCGGCCCGGCAGCATCATATAGCTGCTGCGCAGCAGGCCCACGCCCCGGGCACCGGACTGCATGGCGGTGTCGATGTCCTCGGGGCCGAAGCAGTTGGCCAGCAGTTCAAAGGGCTGGCCGTTCTTCGTGCGGTTGGGCAGGGCACTCAGCCGCTGCATCTCGGCGTTTTCGCGCTGCAGCTCGCAGATGCGGGTCTCGGCCTGCTGGCGGACGACGGCGTCCGGGTCCAGAGTGCACTCGCCCTTAGTGGCGTCCAGAATGACGGTGCGTCCGTCGCAGTCGTCCAGAAAATCCCGCCCCACCTGCACAAGGCCCGGGATGTTCATTGCCCGGGCAATGATGGCAGCGTGGCTCTGGCCGCTGCCCTCGGCCGTGATGATGCCCAGGATCATGCCGGAGGGCACGCTGAACAGGTCGGTGGGCATGAGCCGATCGGCGGCAAGGATCACCGGGTGGTCCAGCGCCAGCCACATGCGGGGGCGGTTCGTGAGGATATTGATGACCCGGCGGGTGGCATCCAGAATATCCACGCTGCGCAGCTGCATGTAGGGGTTATCCTTCATGTTGGCCAGCTGGTCGGCGTAGCGCTGGCCCACCTGATTCATGGCCGCCGCCGCGCCGATGCCCGCATTGATGCAGAAACGCACCTCGTTCATCATGCCCTCGTCGTCCAGCATCATGCTCTGGAACTGGAAGATGGCCTGTTCAGTGGGCGCGGCCCGGTCCGCCATGGATTCCAGCTCGCTCTGGGCGGTGTGGATGGCGTCGGTGAGCAGCCGCAGCTCCCGCGCGGGGTTGAAGGGCCCGGCCGTGGCCGTTTCCACATGATGTTCCAGCCGGCTCACCTGGCCCAGCACCAGGCCCGGCGAAGCCGAAGCTCCCTTATACACCTTCATCGTCTGTCACCTCCGGCAGAATGGGCGTTTTCTCCGGCGCGGTCAGGGTGTACCAGACCAGCGCCTGCAAAAAGGTATTGGGCACCAGCGCTGCCAGTGCCGCACGGGCAGCATCCGCGCTGCCCTCGAACAGCGGCGCAAAGCTCTGCATCCGCGCCTGATCGCAGGTGGCGAGGAATGCATCTGCCAGCGTGTGGGTCGTGTAGAATTTTGTCGGATCCACGCCCGCGTCCTCGGCCGCCGCTTCCAGCGGGGCAAGGTCCGCGTCCTTCATCTTGGCCAGCAGAAGGGCCGCATCTGCCGTCAGGGTGACGGGGTACTTTTCCCGCACCGCCTTCTGCACCTGCTGGAATTTCCACGCAAAGGCGGCGGCATCCTCACAGCTCTCCGCGCTGGTGGAAACCGCATACGCACAGCCTCGCAGATACCCCATGGCGCGGCGGGTGTCGTAATAGCCCAGCTCCATGTTGCGGCGGGCGGTGTCCGGGTCAAAGTGGAGGATATCGCCCAGCTCCCAGTAGCTGCGCACCATCACGGTGGGCAGGCCGGTCAGGTTCGGGCGGGTGATGCCCACGCCCTCCAGGTCCACGCACACCAGCTCCTCGGCCCCCATTTTTTTGGCAAGGCCGGTGGGCATGTTGTCGCTGTAGCCGCCGTCCAGAAACTTGACCCCGTCGATGTCCCGCGCCCGCAGGGCGGGAAAGCAGGCGGCCGATGCCATCAGGTAGTCTTTCACCCGGCCTTCCGGAATTTCGTCCAGCGTCAGTTCCCGGGGCTTCAGGCCCCGGCTCTCCACCGTGACAAGGCCAAAGTGGGTGGGTGCAGCCCGCAGGGCGTCCTCGTCCAGCACCCGCTCCACGATGTCTTCCAGCGGGGAAACATCCATGCCGCCGGCCTTGACCACGCTGCGCAGGAACTGGTGCAGCTCGGACAGGTCGGCGTCCCGCTCGGGCAGCTCCATCACGTCCCGGCTGCGGATGGTCAGCCACATGTCCCGCGCGGTGGCGTACTGGTCCAGCACGAACATGGCACCGTTCAGGCTGCCGACGCTCGTGCCGGTGATGATCTGCGGGTGCCAGTCCAGCTCCATCAATGCGCGCCACACGCCCACCTGATAGCTGCCCCGGGCACCGCCGCCTGCCAGCACCAGCGCTTTCTGCCGTTGTTCCATGGTCTCCGCCTCCTCTGTCGATGCCTGCTGTTTTGTTCGATTATAGCATATTTCCCGCAAAAATTCTCCCGGTTTTTGTAAATAAACGGCTTTCTCCCGGCTAAGAAACATGATATACTTAGTGGGATATTTTACAAGGAGGCATTCTCATGCACTGCAGGCAATGGATCTTTGATATGGACGGCACCCTCACCGACAGCATGGGCGTGGTGTGGGAGGGCGCACCCGACGCTCTGCTGCGCCGTTACGGCCGCACCCCGAAGGAAAACCTGCGCTCGGCCCTGCTCACCATGGGGATGCAGGAGGGCGCGCAGTACCTGATCCAGGAGTACGACCTGCCGCTGGACGAAACCGCCTATTACGACGTGATGCGCCAGGTCATTGCCGAGCTGTACGAGACCGTGGAGCTGAAACCCGGCGTGCGGGAGATGCTGGCCCGGCTCAGGGCCGAGGGGGCCCGGCTGTGCCTTTGTTCCAACACCTGGGCCGACCAGTGCCGCACGGTGCTGAGGAGGCTGGGCGTGCTGGACGATTTTGAGTTCATCGTGGAAGCCCAGGGTGCGCTGCACAAGAGCCGCCCGGAGGTGTTCGCCCAGTGCATGGAGCGGCTGGGCGGAGCAGACCCTGCCGCCTGCGCCGTGTGCGAGGACGCCATTTACGCCGCCTCCACCGCCCAAAAAGCCGGGTATTACGTCATCGGCATCGCAGACCCGGCCTCTGCCGCCGACGAAGCACAGATGCGCCGGGTGTGTGACCAGTTCCTGCCCGCATGGAGCGCGCTGGACTGGACCCGCGCGTGAGCCGCGCCGCCGCGTTTTCTGCCGCCGGAGGAACTGCCTTGTGCGGTTCTTTCTTGCCTTTTATTTTGCTTGCTTTTTACAGGCGAAAAGTGTATGATAATATAAATCAGACAATTCTATTATCAAAAGTTTCCATTTCATGAACAAAACGCGCATTCCGCGCGATTCTGATACAGCCGATCGTATCTTGATCGAGAACAGAGAAGGAATAGGAGACCCCTTGTCATGAACAATCCGCTCGTCAGCATTATCGTGCCTGTGTATAACGTGCAGAATAGTGTTGCCCGGTGTCTGGAAAGTGTCCTTGCGCAGACCTGGAAAGAGATCGAAGTCATCGTGCTGAACGACGGCTCCACAGACGGCAGCCTTGCCATCTGCGAGCAGTTCCGCCGCAAAGACCCCCGCATCACCCTGATCGACAAGCCCAATGCCGGGCTTTCCATGACCCGCAACGATGGCATGAAGGTGGCCAAAGGCAAGTACGTCCAGTTCGTGGACAGCGACGACCTGCTGGAGCCCGATTTTACTGAGAATATGGTCCGCGCGGCCGAGGCCAACAGCGCCGACCTTGTCATCTCGCCCTACTGGATGGCCCTGCCGCCGGAGATGGTGAACCCCGGCGAAGGGGAAAAACTGGCCCCGGACGCAAAGCTTTTCCTGGAGGACCCCTCCGTCACCGACCGCCGCGGCTATAAGGTGCGCCAATACGGCTTTCTGCCCGCCGGGGTCTACGACCAGCGTGCCTACGCGATGCAGCTGATCGAAAAGCCCGCCACCTTCTACTTCAACGTGGTGTGGAACAAGCTCTACCGCCGCCAGCTGCTGGAAGCCGTGGACCTCTGGTTCACCAACGACCTGCTCTACGCCGAGGATCAGCAGTTCAATGTGCGCTACCTGCAATACGCCAAGGTCATTGCTTCCATCGACACCCCCGGCTATTATTACATCCAGAACCCCCAGGGCATCTGCCACACCCAGCTCACCGCCGGCACCGTGATGCAGAACAAGCTGCAGATGCTGCGCTATTACAAAGAGCTGTTCACAAAGCTTGGCATCTACGATGAAATACAGCCCCGGCTGTACAAGTCGCTGGTGGCTTTTTCCGAGAACGTTTCGCCCTCCAGCCTGCTGCAGCGCGCCATCGACGACGCCGCATCCTACTGGGGCAACCTGACCGGGCTGGACGCCTCCTCGGTGCCGGTCCAGGAGACAGACGCCGCCAGCCGCCCGGCAAAACCGGCCCGGGCCTCCCGCAGGAAAAAGCTGGACCCAAAGCCTGAATAAACCACCTTTGCACACGAAAAAAGAGCCGCCCGAAGGTAGTTTCCAATAAGACAGTATGAGAACATTACTGACATAGGGTAGCTGCCGTACAGGAGTGCGACAAGAAAAATTGGCGATACTTGGTTTTCACAACCAGGTATCGCCTTTTTCTATCTTTAAACAGAATGTTTGAATCTTATTGGAGGTACATATGATGCAGGAATTGAACTATATCCGTTGCGGCGATTACTATATTCCCGATATTCGTTTGCCAGAAGAAACCAGACCTATTGGTCGTTGGGGACGGTTGCACAGGGAATATCTTGAAGAACATCACCCTATCCGCTTTAACGACCTTGTTCTCAGCGGTGAACTGTGGACTTATCTGGCGGATTTGAACGAGCAGGCAGAGAGCCGCCTTGAACTTATCATTAAGTAAACGAAAGCCGCTGAGGGCGTGACAGAGCGCATGAAGATGCACGATCAGATGGCATGGGTTAGAGCCATGAACAGAATTCGCAACCGAGCCGAGGAAATCATCCTCCGGGAAATGATCTATGGGGAGGATGCAGTATGAGAATCCTCGAAGAATTTTGGTACGGCAACATCGAGCCAACCGAGTATGACACATCCTCTTGCAAAGAATACAGGAAGCTGCTGGAACTGATTTGCAGGAATGAAGAAAAGCTCAAAGCCACTATGACGGACGAGCAGAAAGAGTTGTTTGAGAAATATACCGATTGTGTGCGGGAGCATCAAACCAATACAGACTGCTTGATTTTTCAGAATGGGTTTAAGCTGGGGGCCAGAATGATGTTAAAAGTCATGGAAGAATAATTGATCACATAACGACAGCGCTTATCGAACGATGGGCGCTGTCGTCACTTTATCGAATATAAACTCGTACTAAGAAACCAATTGCCCCCTTATCTTGACAATTACAGACGAGTATGCTACAATAGTGTTAGCTGTTAGTCAATAGCTAACACTATGAAGGGAGGAATATTAATGGCTGTGTCGTCTGCCGATAAGAAAAAACTCGGCAAGTGGATTAAGCAATCAAGAGAGAGGAAACAACCTCATCTTTCTCAGCGGCAGTTAGCACTGGCTGTAGATATCACAAACGCTTCTCTCAGCTCGATTGAAAGCGGAATGATCTTCCCTTCTGAAGAGTTACTATTAAAACTAATAGAACAACTCCAGCCACCTCCTGAACTGCGTGAAAAGATGTTGACCCTTTTCGCAAAAGCCAAAGGGACATCACCACCAGACATAAACGCAGAACTCAGTAAGAACCCGAAACTATGGGGTCTGATAAGACAACTAATTGCAGTTGACCCATCAGAAGAACAAGTTACACAAATCGAGCAACTTATTTATGCGGGCATTTCCACATCAGGAGGAACAACAAATGACATTGAATGACCTTTTCAAAAATACTACATACGATGACACGCTATTCTCCGCTGAAGCAAAATCTGCGATAGAGTCTCGTATTTTTATGAAGTCTGTCCGTGGTAGCGAAGTGCCTTATGTTACTTGCGCAATTCGTGACAAAGAAATCAAGCTCACTCCCGAAGAAGCTGTTCGCCAGCTCTATATTTACAAGCTGATGAACGATTACGGATATGCAACCAGCCGCATTCAACTGGAAACTCCAATTCACTTTGGCCGTGAGGTAAAACGAGCAGATATCGCTATTATGGACAAAGATCGTCCTATGGTGCCGTATATCATCGTGGAGCTGAAAAAGCCGAAGCTTACTGATGGCAAGGAGCAGCTGAAATCCTACTGTAATGCCACCGGTGCACCTATTGGCGTTTGGACAAACGGAGAACAGATTTCCTGCTACAATCGAAAAGACCCCAATTTCTTTGAGGAAATCAGTGATATTCCCAAAGCTACGCAGAAGCTTTCTGATATCATCAATGAAAAGTTTACTTATGAAGACCTGAAGCGCAAAGATAAAATCAGCACCCAGAAGAAGTCCCTTCGTTCCCTGATTAAAGAGATGGAGGATGAAGTTCTGGCCAGTGCTGGTGTGGATTCCTTTGAAGAAATCTTTAAGCTAATCTTCGCTAAACTGTATGATGAGCTGATTTGTGCCAATGACCCCACCGCTTATCTGCAGTTCCGCAACAACGGAAATACTGACTATGAGCTGAAAGAAAAAATTCAGGGTCTGTTTGATGATGCCAAAAAGAAATGGGAAGGGATCTTCACCGACGAAAGCAAAATTCTGCTTTCTCCTTCCCATTTGGCAGTCTGTGTAGCTTCTCTGCAGGACATTAAGCTCTTCAATAACAACCTTGATGTTGTGGATGATGCCTTTGAGTACCTGATGAGCAAAGCACAAAAAGGCGAAAAAGGCCAGTATTTTACTCCTCGATATGTCATTGATATGTGCGTCAAGATGATGAATCCCACTACCAAGGACAAAATCATCGACACTGCCTGCGGCAGCTCGGGCTTTACGGTCCATAGTATTTTCAAGGTTTGGAAAGATATTCGCAGAGAAAAAGGTCTTCCCGAAGGTGATGGATTCACTGCTGCGGAGCGCATTCCTGAGGAAACTAATTTTGTCAGAGACAACGTCTTTGCCATTGACTTTGATGAAAAAACCGTCCGTGTTGCTCGTACACTGAATTTGATCGCCGGTGACGGTCAGACTAACGTGCTTCATCTGAATACACTGGACTATTCCCGTTGGGGCGAGACTACTAAGCAGGAAGATTGGATTGATACCTATAACGAGGGCTTTAAGAAACTGAAAAAGCTTCAGCCTGCTGGTGTGAAGGATTATAGCCAGTTCCAGTTTGACCTCGTGATGGCAAATCCTCCGTTTGCTGGCGATATCAAGGAAAACACAATTATTTCTCATTATGAGCTTGGCAAAAATAGTGCCGGTAAATGGCAGAACAAGGTTGGCCGTGATGTGCTGTTTATCGAGCGCAATCTGAGTTTCCTCAAACCCGGCGGTCGTATGGCTGTCGTCTTGCCACAGGGGCGTTTTAACAACTCCAGCGATAAGTACATCCGTGAATTTATTGCAGAACGCTGCCGCATCCTTGCCGTCGTTGGCTTGCATGGCAATGTGTTCAAACCTCATACCGGAACCAAGACCTCAGTTCTGTTTGTTCAGAAGTGGGATGATGAACTGTGTCCGAAGAAGGAAGATTACCCGATCTTCTTTGCTACCATGCAGAAGCAGAGCAAAGACAACTCCGGCGATAAGATCTATGTGAAAGACCCTGTTACCGGAGAAAATGTACTTGATCATCATGGGCATTTGATTGTTGACCATGACTTGTATAGTCACGATGGATTGACCCCGGACGGCATTGCAGAAGCATTTATTGAGTTTGCTAAGAAGGAAGGTTTAAGTTTTTTTCGATAAGCCCATCCGTTGAACCTTTCGATGAAGCCAAGTACAAGGCTTTGATGGATGGGCTGGAATGTAGTGAAATAAATCTGCGCTATGTTAAGGACAAGCTTCTTCGTGTGGATGCCGAATACTACCAGAAGGATAGCTTGATCTTAGAAACCGTCCTTGAGTCCATGGCAGGAAAAACAATTTCTGCCCATAATGGAAAAACGGATTGCAGCGCCTTTTATCCTTCTATCACGGGGTATTACAGTGATGATAGAAATAACATCCCGTTCCTGCGAGTGAATGAAATCGTAGATGGGCTTGTTGTAATTTCGGATAAAACGGTTTTTCTGCCGGAAGAAGTGCTGAAGGCCAATAGTAAAACTATTGCACTGGCTCATCCTGGAGATATTATTATCGCCAAAGGCGGAAACACATTGGCGAAGGTCGGTCTTGTTACAGATGAGTTTAGTGTTTACGCTACTTGCCGAGATGTAATAATTCTTCGGACAGGCGAGATGACTGATCTCAACAAGTTTTACCTGTGGGCATATTTGCATGGCTCTTTTGGGCAGAAACTGATGTGGCGCTCTGCCAGCCAGACCGGACAACCGCATCTCACTCTTAACTCTATTGGTGATATTCATGTTCCGGAATACTCGATGGCGCTACAGGAAGCTATTGAGGAACTTTACAATCGGTCGGTATATCTTAAGCAAGCGTCTCAGCAAAACTATGATAAAGCTGCGGACATATTTGAAACAGCATTGGGTATAACGCAAATTCCCGGCACAGCTGTTTCGGTGAAAAATTTCTCTGATAGTTTTGTGAAAACAGGACGCCTTGATTCCGAATATTACCAGCCGAAATTTGATGTTCTTTTTGATGCACTTGAAAAATTCCCTAATAAGCGGCTTGGCGGAAATGATGGAATTGTTGACATCAGGAAATCCATTGAACCAGGCAGTGAAGCGTACAAAGAGGAAGGAATTCCTTTTGTTCGTGTAAGTGATATCTCCAAGTATGAAATTACACCACCTGAAATTTTCCTTTCGCATGATATTGTTGAGGATGTAGAAGCACTGTTTCCCAAGAAAGATACGATCCTCTTTTCGAAGGATGGTAGTGTAGGGATTGCATATAAGTTAGAGCGTGACGAAGATATCGTTACATCGGGCGCCTTGCTGCACCTAACTGTTAGGAATACAAGTGAAATCCTTCCAGATTATTTGACGTTAGTACTTAACTCCACTGCTGTTCAAATGCAAGCTGAGCGTGACTCAAACGGAGCTGTTATCCAGCATTGGAAACCTTCCGAAATTGAGAATGTCATCGTTCCGGTATTGGATATAGACAAGCAGAAAGAACTATCAGAAATGGTTCAGAAGTCCTTTGCCCTTCGCCACCAATCTAAGCAGCTGCTTGAATATGCAAAACAGGCTGTTGAAATGGCCATTGAGCAAGGAGAAGATACTGCACTGGCATGGCTGAAAGAGAGAACAGGTGAATGAAATGCTGGAGAACAAGTATCCGTATGACAATTGGAAATCTATAACCGAATCGGATTTTGTTACGTTGTTTATAAAGACCTGGTTCGCCTTTGTCTCAACATTGCGTGAAATGTATCAGGCAGAAATTCCGTATTATCAGGCTACAGGTGACTCCAGATACATATCACCGTACAAAAGGGAGTTTTCTCAAAATATTGCATACCGCTTGAATTATGCCGATATTAAGTACCACCTTTATGAAGTATATAAACACGGCATGAAGATTATTGCTGATCGCTATCCACGATTCATTGTTGATGATTTCTACTCACTAAATCTTTCGTTTAAGGAAACCGCTTCTGAGGAGTTTTCTCTGGAAGGTGGATTTAGCGGAAAGTTTGTATGTACTGTAAAGTGTACTTCAGCAGAAACGCTTACCGCTACTATCATGTGCACGGACAAATCGTATCGCACAAAAGTTGACAAAGATTATGTGCCAATTGGTGTATCGGTAGATTATTCAGCTATTCTTATGGCAATCGTACAAGAAATTGAGGATCGACAGTTTGTACTTACCGAAGCAAGCTTAATTGAACGTTTTTACGAAAAACTGTTTGATGCGATATCCGATGCTTTCTTTTCTGAAATCAATAATGCTAAAACCAGCATACCGGAAAAAGGTAACAAACGTTTTTTGAAAGTGTTTGACGCAATGTTAGCGTTCTGTGCCAGAGCATTGAATGCAATGAAGGCAAGCTGTCTAAACGCTCAATTTAGTGCAGAACACAAACTGCTTTCCCAGATGCCGATAACCAACTTCCTTCAAAGTATAGAAGATGGAGAAGAGATGACCTTAGCCGATAAAGAAAAGGCTTATCTCTGGTTTATCAGCTTTGTATATCGATTGAGAAACGCATTATTTCATGAGATCATTGATCCGCTGAATGATGAGTGGCAGGTGATTTTCAAAAATTCCTATCATGTTCTAAAGCAGGTTGTTGACCAAAATATTTGGCGCTTAAAGCAACTGAAACTTCTTCCGTTAGCAAGCCAAGCGGCGGCAGAGAAAGATTACAATCGTGAACCGCCTCCTGATATTGACTGGCCAACCGATGAAGAAGCAAAGTTTATATGGTTCCATTCTGAGATGTTAAAGCTTAACAAAGAGGGAGCGAGAGTCTTGCTCAAAGGTAAGATTGATTTTACTGAACATCATTACGAGACAGAGTGCACAGTTAGGTGGAATGAATCTCTATCTGAGACTGCAATTAAAAATGCCAGCATCACAAGAGTGGTAGAATCTCAAGAAAAGGAACTTGCCGCTGCAATTTGACATATTGGAGGTAGGCATGGGATGAGCCAAAACATAAAATCAAAAGAAACATATTATGATGGCTATAGATTCAGAAGTCGCCTTGAAGCAAGGTGGGCTGTCTTCTTTAATAACATTGGCCTTGAGTATGAGTATGAAGTGGAAGGCTTTGATATGGAAGAATGTTCTTACTTGCCTGACTTCTATATCCCATCTATTGACAGGTGGTTTGAGATCAAAGGCCAGCCGCTAACAGTTTCTGAAATTCAAAAGTGCGAGCAATTCTGTCGGCGTAAGGATAATGAGAATATCAAGTTTTCTATATTGATTGGGGCACCGAAGCCGTTAATGTTAGAGGAAGAAGATTTTAGTATTCTTGGAATCCGTGAGTATACTTGGCAGTGGCCATCTCAGATGTACCCAAGCGATACTCTGCTGTTAGCACAGGGTTTAACCAGAGAAGAATACTATTCGAGATTCTTGCCTGCTATATGGAAAGTGGATGGTGTAGACGATAAGTTGCTAATCAGGGCGATTCGAGAAGCTCGATCTGCACGTTTTGAGTTTGGCGAAACACCAAAAGGGCGATAGATATTTCTCTTTGCATCATAAAAATAGATCAGCACACTGAGTCTACGCAAAAGGGCATCCTGTTCGAGTTTGAAACAGGCTGCCCTTTTTTGTGCATAGTAACTTATTAACTTCTACACAACCTGTGTCGAAGTTGCTTATCCCACTTCGTTGCAAATTGCGGCGAAGTGATTTTTGACTTCTGTCCAAGTTGGGCAGAAGTTGGATTTTAGACTTCCGACCAACTTGGTTGGAAGTGAGTTTTATATTCCCGACAAGTTGTCGGGAAGTTAATTCTGAGGATTCTGCCCAGGTTGGACAGAATTATTTTTGCCCGTTGATATTTCTCTGAAAATGTCATAACAAGCAAGAGAACTTTTTCTGTAACCGTTGATTTTCGTTCTCTGTGGTTCAGAATACAGTGAGGGGCTTTGCAAGCTTGACGTCATAGCACGTTATCTGTATAATAATGGCACAGCGGTACGCCGCTACATAACAACTGAATAGAAATGTTCGACCATATTGAGACATAATTAGTCGGTTCATCCGACACGGTATCGGTATACCGGAAGTGCCGAACTGCTCCACCACGCCTTTGGTTCTGTTGGCGGGAGCTGTATGAAGCAGAACCCGACTTTGATCTTCAGAGCCGATTACATAGAACATCATTTTGAAGCGAGAGCCATGCTCCCGCCGATTTCTGATGCTCTGTGTAATCGGCTCCTTTTGTTTGTCCAAATCGAGTCACAACGACAGTACATCCTCAAAATTGAATGACCGTCCGAATGAGATATGACTTTGCGATGACATGAGCGAAGCGACGCCGGAGTGAGATTCTCGGGCAGGAACGATATTCGGGTAAAACGGCAAAATCAAAAGTACGGCAAAGTGCCAATTTTACACTTTGGCAAAAACGAAAAAACGAAGAAGCTTGGTAGCGTAGAGCAAGATTCTACCATGGGCCCAAATTTCGCCATCTGCTCATTTTGCCCTTCATGGAATCTTGTTGGGGAGTGCCTTCCCCAAACCCTGCTCTGTTCCGCAAAGCGGAAGCGATACGGCTTACGCCGATTCTAATTTTTTGCAAAAACGAAGGAGGAACCGAATGGCAAAAACCTACAACACGCCGAAACGAACCCACATTGTAAAAACCCGTCTTGACGATGAAGAGTACGCCGAATTTATGCGTCGGATGAGGCTTTACGAAATGAGCCAAGCGGAGTTTATCCGTGAAGCCATCTCCGGTGCAACCATCCGTCCGACCATCGTGGCATCGCTGGTCAACGACGATCTGCTTGCTGCCGTCGGAAAGCTGACCGCTGAATACGGAAGGATCGGCAACAATCTCAACCAGATCGCCCGACACCTCAACGAATGGCGAAGCCCCTATCCTGCCATGGCAAAGGAACTGCAAGATGCCGCCACTGATCTCGCCACTCTGAAATTTGAAGTGATGAAAAAGGTAGGTGATGCTGTTGGCAACGTTCAAGCATATAAGCTCTAAAAATGCCGACTACTCTGCCGCTGAAGCCTACCTCACCTTTGAGCATGATGAGTTTACCATGAAGCCCACCCTGGATGAAAAAGGCAGGCTCATTCCAAGACAGAACTATCGCATTTCTACGCTGAACTGCGGTGATGAAGATTTTGCGATTGCCTGTCTGAGAACCAATCTCCGCTACGGCAAAAATCAAAAACGGGAGGATGTCAAAAGCCATCACTATATTATCAGTTTCGATCCCAAGGATGCTCCCGACCACGGATTGAACGTAGATCTGGCGCAGAGCCTTGGTGAGAAATTCTGCAAGGAACACTTTCCCGGTCATCAAGCAATCATCTGTACACACCCCGACGGGCACAACGGCAGCGGCAATGTTCATGTACACATCGTTATCAATTCTTTGAGAATTGAAGAAGTTCCGTTCATGCCGTATATGGACAGACCCTGCGATACCCAACCGGGCATGAAACACCGATGCACCAACGCAGCTATGGAATTTTTTCGTGCTGAGGTCATGGAGATGTGCCACGATGCAGGGCTGTATCAGATTGATCTGCTGAACGGCAGTAAGACCCGTGTGACCGAGCGTGAGTATTGGGCAAAGAAGAAAGGACAGCTTGCGTTGGATGAAGAAAACGCTGTTCTTGCCGAACAGGGCTTGCCCGTCAAGCAGACCAAGTTTGAAACTGACAAAGACAAGCTCCGTGAAGAAATCCGAAAGGCACTCTCCGATGCAATCAGCTTCGAGGACTTTGCAGAAAAACTTCTTCGCCGTGGTATCACCGTCAAGGAGAGCCGAGGAAGATTGTCCTATCTCACATCCGACCGCACCAAAGCAATCACGGCACGAAAGTTGGGTGACGATTTTGATAAAACGGCTGTGTTCGCCGCCTTTGTCAGAAACGCAAAACAGGTCAGAGCGAAAAAACCTCTTGTTCATTCCGCACCGACCATGCAGGACTTCATCAAACAGCAAAACTCTGTCAGCCGTATGGTGGACATGGAAGCGGCGAAAGCCAAGGGTAAAGGATATGAGCATTGGGCAAAGACACACAACCTCAAAAACGCAAGCCGAGCCTATGTGCTGTATCAAGAAATGGGCTTTGGCTCTCCCGAAGCATTGGCTGCCGCTTGTGATGCCGCTCACGCCAAGGTGGATGATATTCGTACCAAGATGAAATCTGTAGAAGCATCAATCAAGGAGACGAAAGAGTTCCGTGATTATGTACTGAACTACCACAAGACCAGATATGTGATCGACGAACTGAAAGCCTGTAAGAATGAAAAAGCCCGTCAGAAATATCGTGACGAGCATGACAGCGACTTCATTATTCTAAACGCCGCCAAACGCTATTTCGACTCCAAGGGACTCAAGAAGCTGCCGAGTCATAAGGCATTGCAGGCGGAAGTGGAACAGCTCATCAAAGAGAAAAACGAACTTTACAATCAGTACCAGACCGTCAGAGAAGAAGTACAGCATCTTGATACCATCCGCCATAATCTGGAGCAGCACCTTGGAAGAAAGATCGAACACAAACAAGAACAGGAGCGTTAATCATTCCCTTCGATTCGTTTCCGTTCCTATCCATTCCAAACCAAGAAAGGACAATTATATGAAAGAAAAGGAAAACAAGAATTACACCATCAACGAAAACGGCAGCATTGTTGTTCACAACTACTGTGCGGCAGAGCTGCCGAAGATCACCGTGACCATCCGTTCCGGTCAGACTACTTACAGATTTGGCGGCAGCTACGACGGCACACGAAGTCTTTCCGGTAAATTACTCGACCACATGGCAAAGGAGGTTGACGAAGAATGACAAAGGAGACAAGTTTGCAGGGGTATGATATAATGACTACAAGCAATCCTGTATTGGCAGACTGCCCGCCGATTAAGGAGGAACAAGACATGAATAGGCAGTCTGACAAAATTACTGCTATCTATTGTAGACTCAGTCGTGATGACGAACTCACAGGAGAGAGCAACAGCATTGTCAATCAAAAGGCGATTCTCAAAAAATACGCACAAGAACAAGGTTTCCGAAACATCCAATTTTTCGTCGACGATGGTTATTCCGGTGCCAACTTCAACAGACCCGATTGGAAACGAATGATTGAGTTGGTCGAGAACGATAAGGTTGGTGTCATCATCGCCAAGGATATGAGCCGTATCGGCAGAAACTATCTGGAAGTCGGTCTCTACACGGAAATGCTTTTTCCCGAACACGATATCCGTTTCATCGCCGTGAACAGCGGCGTGGACAGCGCCAATCAGCAGGACAACGATTTTACTCCGTTCTTGAATATCATCAATAAGTTCTATGTCAAGGACAGCAGTAAAAAGGTCAAAGCAGTTATGAAGCAGAAAGGCGAATCCGGTGAGTATCTGACCACCAACCCGCCCTACGGCTACATGAAAGATCCCGACAATCCAAAGAGACATTGGATTGTGGATGATGAAGCTGCAGCCGTTGTCCGTCAGATCTTCGCATGGTGTATGGAGGGCTTCGGCCCCTCTCAGATTTCAAAGAAGCTGAAGGAAGCAAAGGTGGATTGCCCCACCGTTCATTGGATGAAGATGGGACGAAATGCTCCTGCAAAGACCCCCGATAATCCTTACGATTGGGCACCACGCACCATCACCGGCATACTGGAAAAGCAGGAATACCTTGGTCACATGGTCAACTTCAAAACCCGCAAGCAGTCGTACAGAAGCAAAAAGAAACTCGAAAACCCTCCAGAGCAATGGAAGATTTTCGAGAACACTCATGAAGCCATTATTGACGAAAAAACCTTTGCCCGTGTGCAGGAACTTCGCAAGAACAAACGCAGACCCGCCAGAACAGGCAAGACCAATATGTTCTCCGGTCTCGTCCGCTGTGCCGATTGCGGTGAGAAACTGTACTACTGCACCAGCAACAGTTTTGAAACCAGACAAGATCACTTCGTATGCTCCACTTCCCGTAAAAAGGGTAAGGAAGTCTGTGACACCCACTTCATCCGAGCGGTGGTACTGGAAGAAGGAATATTCCAACACATGAAGTTGGTTATTCAATGTGTTGCCGATTATGAGAATGCGTTCCGCAGAGCATTGGGCGCAAAACGAAGTGAGGAAGTAAAGAAAGAGCTTTCTGCCAAGAAGCGAACCTTGCAGAAGTCCGAAAACCGTCTGGCGGAACTGGACAGATTGTTCAAGCGTATTTACGAGGATATGGTAAACGGAAAGCTGTCCGAAGCTCGCTTTCAGATGTTGTCTGATGATTATGAGCAAGAGCAGGCAGACTTGAGAGCCAAGATTGAAATGCTTGAAAACGAAATACAGAATCAAGAAGATCAAGCGGAGAATGTTGACAGGTTTATCCGACAGGCAAAGAAGTACCTGTACTTGGAGAAGCTGACCCCCACTATTCTGAACGATATGGTCAACGCCGTATATGTTCATGCACCGGACAAGTCCAGCGGACACCGAGTGCAGGATGTGACGATCAGCTACAACTATATCGGCATACTTCCCGCCAATTTACTCTATGACGTTATGAACGGAAAAGCGGCATGATTACTCATGCCGCTTCCCGAAAACATTATTATACTGTTTTATTGGACCGCACCCGAAGCGGCTCTTTTTTGCTGTGTTCCTCAGCGGTACCAGGCGCGGATGGCTTCCCGCACGGCGCCTTCCCGCCCGCGGGGGATGGGCACCCGTGCGCCGCTGGTCATCTGCAGCTCTCCGGCGCTCAGCAGCCGCACGGCGGCCAGGCTGACCACATAGGAGCGGTGGGGCTGCAGGAAGCGGCCGTCCGCCAGCAGCGGCCCCGCCACCGCCGAAAAAGGCACCCGCAGCGAAAGAGAGGTCACGTCCTCGCCGCTGAGCAGGTGGAAGTGGACGATGTGGTGGGTGCACTCCAGATATTCGATCTCGGCATAGGCCAGCACCCGCAGCCCCCCGGCCGTGTTCACCGTCAGGGCCGGGCCGTACTCCGGTTCGGCGGCGCGGTCCAGCAGGGCGGAAAGCTCCTGCTGGTGCACCGGCAGCAGCAGATACTGCATCGCGTCCACCCGGAAGGCGCTGTAGGCGTGGGCCGGGGTGCGGGCCACGAAGGCCAGCGGTGCCCGGCGGCCCCGGCGGCGCAGCTCGGCCGCCGCCGCCAGCCCCTCGGGCGAGGCCACCGCCGCCAGCTCGATGAGGTACAGCTCATAGCGGTCCCCGGCGGTGTCCCGCTGCAGGAGGGTAGCGGCATCCGGCAGCTGCTGCACGATGCACGCATCCGCCCGGCGGGCAAAGTATTCCATGCACTGCCGCTCCAGCCCGCTGCGCAGCCCAGCATCCGGGCTGCAGACCGCGATGTGAAAGATCATTCCTGCTTCCTCCGTTCTCGGCCCGCCGCGCTTGCTTTTTGGCGGCAGGGCGTGTATCATAAGGATAATTCTTCCCCCATTTTCCCGCAAAGGAGACGCTTTTTATGGAACAGCCCCTCGTCAGTGTGATCGTGCCCATGTACAACGCGCAGAACACCATCCGCCGCTGCGTGGAAAGCATCTGCGGCCAGTCCTACCCGAACCTGGAGATCCTTTTGCTCAATGACGGCTCGAAGGACGGCACCCTGGCCGTCTGCCGGGAGCTGGCGGCCGCGGATGCCCGCATCCGTCTCATCGACAAGCCCAACTCCGGCGCTTCGGACACCCGCAACCAGGGGCTGGCCCTTGCCAGGGGCGAATACATCCAGTTTGCCGACAGCGACGATTACCTGCTGCCCGGCTGCACCGAGCGCCTCGTTTCCGCCGCCCGGCGGCACAAGGCCGCGCTGGTGCTGGCCCCTTACCGGATGATGATCCCTCACGGCAGCGGCTATGACACCCGGGAATACAGCCTGCTGCCCGCCGGGGTCTACACAAAAGCCGACTATCTGTGGTGGGTCATCGGCCAGCCCGCCAGCTTTTACTTCACCGTGGTGTGGAACAAGCTGTTCCGCCGGGACGTCATCGCCGCCCATGGGGTGCGCTTCCCGGCCATGGCTTTCACTGAGGATCAGCAGTTCAACGCCGCCTACCTGCACCACGCCGAAGGGGCCTTCGTCTCTCTTGCGCAGCCCTGCTACTGCTATGTGCAGAACCCCCAGAGCGTCTGCCACACCCAGGTCACCCTCCGCGCCATGCTGGAGCACCGGAAACGCATGTACGGCATCTACAGCCAGATGTGTCGGGAAATGGGCCTGTATGAAAAATACCGCACCCGTCTGCGGGGCATCTACCTCAGCCTGTTCGAGAGCACCCTGCCCAGCGGCCCGGTGCAGAAGCTGGCCGATACCGTTGCCCGCACCAAAAGCCTGCGCTGACGTCGAAAGGAGTTTTTATGGAGTTTCCTCTCGTGAGCATCCTTGTGCCCATGTATAACGCCGCGGGCTGCATCACCTGCTGTGTGGAAAGCCTCTGCGCCCAGACTTATAAAAGCATCGAAATTTTACTGCTGAACGACGGCTCCACCGACGACACCGCTGCCGTCTGCGCCCGCCTTGCCGCCAAAGACCACCGCATCGCCGTGATCGACAAACCCAATACCGGCGCGGCCGATACCCGAAACCGGGGCATCCGGCTGGCCCACGGCAAGTACATCCAGTTCGTGGACTGTGACGACTGGCTGGCCCCGGATTTTACCGAAAAGCTGGTCACCGCCGCCGAGCAGCACCAGGCAGAGCTGGTGGTCGCGCCGTTCTGGATGGTCTACCTGGAGCACTTTGTGGAGCACACCCGCCCCTGGGAAAAGGCGGTGAGCGTGGTGCGCAAGCGCAACCCGCCCCGCACCCGGGCCTATGGCTTCCTGCCCGCCGGGGTGTACGCCCTGCCGGACTACCTCCGGCAGCTGCTCCAAAAGCCCAACACCTTTTTCTACGGGGTGCTGTGGAACAAGCTCTACCGCCGGGATGTGCTGGAAGCCCACGGCGTGCGCATCCCGCAGGTGCTGTTCGCGGAAGACCAGCTGTTCAACCTGGAATACCTGCACTTCGTGCGCACCGTCGTTTCCATCCCGGACATCGGCTACCACTACCTGCAGAACCCCCAGAGCGTCTCCCACACCCGGGTGAGCACTGCCGACATCCTTGCGGTGCGGCGGCGGGCAATGCAGCTGTACCGCACCCTCTGTGCCGAGGCAGGCCTTTCCGCCGAGCTGCGGGGTGCCGTCCTGCGCTCCCCCTTTGGCGAGAACGAGTTCACTCTGCCGCCGCTGGACACGCCGCAGGCGCATTTCTGCAAGTTATAATATGACACAAAAAGCACCCGGAGTTCTGCCGGGAGCCGCTCCGGCTCCCGCACGGCCCCGGGTGTTTTTGTCGTTTTTTGTCTCTCAGCAGCTGATGGCGGCGCACTTTTCTGCCAGCCAGACCCGCTCCGCATCGTTCAGGTGCGGGGCCAGCTTTGCGAACACCTGGCGGTGGTAGTCGTTCAGCCAGGCGATCTCGTCCCTGTCCAGCACGCCGGGCAGAATGGGCGAGGTGGCAATGGGCACGAACATCAGCGGCTCAAAGCCCAGGAAGGTGCCGTACTGGTTGTCGGCCTTGTGCACGCACACCAGCTCGTTCTCGATGCGGATGCCCACCAGATCGGTCTCGTACACGCCGGGCTCGTCGGTCACGATCATGCCCGGGCGCATCAGGGTGGTGTTGCGGCCGTTCAGGGCGTGGGGGCCTTCGTGGACGTTGCCCACAAAGCTGACGCTGTGGCCGGTGCCGCAGCGGTAGTTGAT
>ERZ1034768.191-NODE-191-length-22768-cov-25.331000_pt1 | contig 22768 bp, 27 predicted proteins | sample MGYA00520691_ERZ1034768 | MGnify/ENA primary metagenome ERZ1034768 (study PRJEB33766, sample SAMN09781704) | gut metagenome | biome: gut microbiome | host: Homo sapiens | place: Madagascar | study: EMG produced TPA metagenomics assembly of the PRJNA485056 data...
TTCTTTTATTAATAATACAATTAATGACCGACCAAAAAATGTGAAAATTTCATAATAATACTTTAAATTTGTTGCCAAAAATGATATTTTTAATGTTAAGGAGGGAAAATGTATGAAAAAGAAAGGAGAACTAAATCGAATATTGTCGAAAACGCACATTGCAGAATTGGATGATCCTATTATCCTGCGAAACTTTGGCGAGTCTGTGGCGAGATTGAGAACCTCAAGTAAATTGACACAGAGCGATATGGCATACCTGCTCGGCATATCTAAGCAGACTTATATCAGGATAGAGAATGGATCAACGGACAAGATCAACATGATCTGTGCCATCAAGATTGCCACTATATTCCATGTTCCGGTTAAAGAATTATGCGGATATGACATGGATGATATGAGTTTATACAACAGTATGATACAGGCTACGGATCGAACGAGGCGCCTGATCGCATCTATTCTCAGGATAGATGTAGAAGACCAGAAACGCATACAGTCACATATCGAAGGGAATGAATACATGATTGATTGTCTATCCTGTGCCAACAATCTACAAGACGGTGTTCCGGTAGATCGTTTCTATCACAAAATGGTCAATATCTCAGAATACCGTACACAATCATGGTATCGTGATGCTGATGCAATCATTGAGGTGAATTCTAACGCTTACACTCCACTCTATCACAAAAGTGATAGATTAGTTATATCCTGTAGATCGCCACAGGATGGCGATATAGGCGTTTTTATTCGTGATGGAAAGTTCTATCTGCGTAAGTATGTATCGGCTGATGATTACACCTTTCTGGAGCTTTTGACGCTGCCACAAGATGAAGCAAATCCGTTTTTTGCAGTGGGAAGGAACGATCGATGTGAGATAGAACACTGGGTAAAATTCGGTGTAGTTCTCGAAGTGATCTAAATATGCATAGATCAGGAAAATTATAAGGAGGGAAAAGGAATTGGCAACAGCAAAGAAATTACCATCAGGCAGCTGGCGGTGTCGTGTGTACTCTCACACGGAAGAGATTCAGCAACCAGACGGGACTATAAAGGAAAAGAAGATCTATAAGTCGTTTACGTGTGACGATCCATCAGCAAAAGGAAAAAGGATCTGTGAAGCAGAAGCTGCAGCATGGGCGGCAGAAAAAACGAAAGAAGTAAGGTACCATAGTATGACTTTTAAGGAAGGATTAGAATCCTATGTAGCATCCAGAAATCAGATTCTGTCCGCATCCACGTTAAGAGAATACAAAAGGTACGTTAAAAATGGAATACCTACACTTGATAATATTAAAATTGATGATATTACCCAGCAAGACATACAGAAAGCTATTAATTTGTATGCGGCCACGCACGCGCCTAAAACTGTGAAAAATTATCATGGTGTGATTACTGCGGTAATGGGAACATATCGACCCAACTTCCGGATCAATACGGCTCTGCCGAAAAGAAGAAAAGCAAACCTGTACATACCAACGGATGGCGAGGTTGCAGCTATCCTTAATTATGTGCAAGGAACTCAGATGGAGATACCGGTAATGCTTGCCGTATTTGGTCCCATGCGGCGTGGAGAGATCTGCGGCCTTACCACAGATTATATCCGTGGAAATCGGGTACATGTATACTGGAATATGGTTAAAGGACCGGACAATCAGTTGGTCAAGAAAGCTCCGAAAAGTGTGGCCGGGGACCGTTTTATCACATATCCTCAGTTTGTGATGGATAAATTAAGCGAATGCAAGGGAAATGTTACTGATATGACGCCAGCTGCCATCACAATGGCATTTGACGATGTATTAAAAAACCTTGGTATAAAACATTTTCGTTTCCATGATCTCCGGCATTATTGCGTATCTACTATGCACAAGATCGGCATACCCGATGCAGACATTATTGTGCGTGCTGGATGGTCCTCTGTATCAGTGCTACACAACATATATCTACATGCCACACAAGACAAAATAGCGGAGATGGATCGTACCACCAACCGTTATTTCGCCGAACTATATGACACAAAATATGACACAAGTTCAAAAAATGCTGATAAATAAAGGTTTTTTCACTGCGGATAACAGGACTTGAACCCGTTTAAGATGCTTTACGAAAATGGCTTAAATACGGCATTTTCTCGTAAACCCGCATAAATGCTATATTTTTTTGCGCTCTATTGTATTAAATATGTTGTGCAAAAAGCATATTCAATGTAACGATATGACACGAAATATGACACGATACGTCACGAAAAAAAGGATAGGTTTTTCCCTATCCTTTCTTATTATTACAATATCAGCATTTTTTTAAGTATTTGGAAGAACAGAAGCCTACCTTACCATTGCAAACCACATAAAGCCACGGTGTTCCATTCGCTGCCTTGCTGTAATACCCATAGCACTGTACTTTTCTGCCTTTTGGTACTACAAGTATACCATTTTTTTCTTTGCCAGCGCCATGTTTCATCCATAACTCAGTAGTGGTTTTGTAAGCACCTGCTTTTGTTTTATCATAACACTGAGCTGCTTCTGTCGTTGTAGCTGTGACTGGCTGAGACATTGCAGCCTTCGCCTTTTTATATAAAGTCTCAAGGGATACTTTAGTTTTTGTGCCATAGAAACCATCTGATTCCAGTTTGTGATCTTTTTGGTAGTTTTTCAGGGCTTTTTCCGTATTTGTTCCAAAATCTCCATCTGCACCAGATGATCCGCAAGGATATCCAACAGTAATCAGCATTATCTGCATCGTCTTAACTTCTGGCCCATTGTCACCTTTAGACAGGTAGTCTTTTTTATTGGATGTTCCAGTCGTGGTCTGATTTCCTGCTGTTGTTCCAGAAGTTTCTGCATATTTGGGGCAACCATATCCCCGGATGTAGCCCCAGCCAATAGGTATCGTTCTTTCACCTACTACGCCGCCATTCATATTCCCCTCAATTACCGTCAGAGTTCTGTTTTTGGCATTTACCGATTCCACGATACCGATATGATCCGCCCATCCATCATTTGGTTGGGTCGCATCATCCCAGTTGTAGCAGATAATGTAGCCTGGTTTCGGTACGATAGTTCCGTCTTCGTTCCAGATTCCCTTCTTCTTAAGGATGTTAATATGTTCTTCTACTCCGCACTCAGTTCCGCCAATCAGATCCACGGCATTCAGCTTGATAAAAGCTGCTGACACAGTGGTATCACAATAATCATCTGTGTAGCTTACCGCATATCCTCTGGCCAACGGCTTATGGCTATTGTACAGATCGATGATAGGCTTGTGAGTACCATTTGATCTACTCATGCCGATCCAACTTTTCATTACGTCAATAATCTGTTGCGCTGTTACTTTCACGTCATTTCCTCCCTGACAATTCAAGTATTTTTCAAATAAATATCCTCTGTCAGCTCTGCCTTCGCACACTGCTTCTCCTATATTTGCTGGTATCTCAAATTTTTTCAGCACATAGTCCGACGCCACTCTGATAGACGTTGTCGTGGTCAATACTTTCCAGACACTCTGATATTTATTTTTCAGTTCCCAGATCAAGTATTCCAACTGTAGGTTTTCATCCGCGATAGAAACTTTACTTGCTTTTGCTCGTTCATACAGCAGTTTCTTTCTTCTTGGGCTTGTCCACTGCGCCAGCCCGTGACCATACTGTTTGCCCGGCAATGGATGCATATATTCTTCCAATGTGATTTTTCCACTATCGATTGCTGCCGCATAGCTCTCGTCTGTGTAATTATAACCAGCTTCTTTCAGTCTTTTAACTAGCAAGTATTCCATCCGGTCCGTGTAAAAACCATCGGATTCTGCTTCGAGATTGCAGATCATCCCAATTGCACCGGCATGGGACATCCCCTGTTTACGCAAATACTTATAGGCTCTGACTTCTGCCAATCGATTAATTATAGTCATCTTTCATTTCTCCTATCGAACTTTTTAATTCTTTATTTTCTTCCTTCAATTCTGCAATTTCCCTACAGCACTTTTGGATCATGTAGGTATTCAGTGCGATAAATTCTGTATATGCTAGGTTCTGTTTCTGCTTAAGTCCTTTATCTAACAGATAATTTACTTCAGATCCCTTCACATCCACCAGTTTTCCTTCCTCATCGTATTCCTGCTCTCTGTGCAGATCGAGGGATACAAATCCTGCAAAATCCTGTGTCGTTAATCCCGAATCATATAATGCCTGTTCCACTTCCTGTGCAATGTAGCCAATATGATTTCTTCCACTGCTTCCAAGATCGTACTGATAAGTTACAGGATGCAGTTTCTGGAAAAAATTTTCATATGGATCAGTAATATCGCAGAAGGAATGCTTCAGGTTCCGATCTGAAGACCATGATGTCGATCCATTGCATGTTATTGACTTTCCTCGAAGATTAAGTTGTGTGTTGTAAGTTTGTGTATCTGTCTTACCGTTCCAGCCTACAGCCGTGGTCAATAGATCGGTTTGCGCAATCAAAATATCGTGATTGGATCCATCCTTCCACTTTCTGTATATGGAATTATTCACGCTGTTATCTAAGTATCCAATAGTCTGCTCAACAAACAATCCCGTATGTGTATGTATTGCTTTTGCCAGCCCGGCTGTTATCAGTGATTTCAACTTTGCAAAAGTCATTTTCCAGAGATTCCCGTTGGCATCCGCAATCGGAACCACATCTGTGTCCGCCGTTGTAGTTTTGTTTGCGAATTGCGTTACTAATTGAAACAAAAAGCTATCTGCCATCGCTCTTTACCCCCGTTTTTATTTTTTTCACTATTCTAGTCAATTCTTCCTTTGATAAGTGCTTCCAGTTCAGTAACTTTTTCCAGTGTGCTGCCTACTGCATAGTACACTGGAGCTTTGGCGTTTTTCTTCACAATGTTGCCTTCTTCATCGCATTCATTGTAATGGACGGCTATGCTATACTCGCCTCCCTGGTTCATTATGGATATCATCTTGATTGCTTTCATCTTTTATACTCCTTTCATTTTCAGCGAGCAAATCAGTTAGCAACTGGCGTTCTTCTTCATCAAGATTGTTCAGTTCCTGCTTTTGCATCTCTTCAAGATCTTTATCATAAGTTTCAATTTCTGTGTCCTGCAAAACTACCGAAATATCGTCAAAACGGATATGTTCGTAATCTTTTTGTAGCGCTTTAATCTCCCATGAGTATTTCAAATTCGGTGTTCCTTTCACAGAAAAATATAACGGTCCTTTTTCTTCTACCCAGATATCCCCTGGTCCTTCTTTCTGCAGGAATACCTGATACTCAATGCTGGAATTGATCACTTCCAGCAATATGTCATCAATCGGTACCAAATCTTCCCCAAACTCATTGAGCTGGCCACTTCCACAGTCTCCAAACATTGGAGCAGGCGTCTCGAATGCATGCAAGTATTGTGTCTGATAGCTTTCTGTATCTACCACTCTGTTTTTCGTTCCGGTTACCAGAAGATAATCAGTAATCAATTGTTTACATTTCAGTTGCTTCTTCGCTTCAACGTCACCTGATATATTAGCATCTCCTCCAACAGACAATGCACCATACAGATTCACTTGGCCTGCACCAAAAGATGCAATATCCTCCTTTTCAGCCGCGATAAAAAGGCCCCAGAATGCATTCAAGTCAATTACAGCCACATTCTCCTCTACTATTAAACTTGATGATGCAAAGTTAGGATAATATCTGGTTTTTGTCTGGATGTAGCCGGCATTTTCTATCATTGTTGATTCCGTCCAGCTATCATCTACGCTGCCGAGTTTTGTTGATTTCAAACGGATATTTCCGCCATCAATTCTAGTGGCTGTGCTTCCGGAATCTACCGTAACTTTAGTTCCGGTTATTGTTCCGCCTTTGATGGTTGGCGCACTTAATGTGCTTCCGCTTATCGTCGATCCGGTTATCTTCGTTCCATAAAGTTCTCCTGAGAATTTACCCTTTTCAAAATTGACTCCTGTGTTGTCTATGTAGCCGATCTGCTTTCCGTTCTCATCGAGGATTTTTAAAAGCCCGTTTCCGTTCCCTTTACCTCCAACCGTAACAGTACTTCCACTTATCGTTGAGCCGGTTATCTTCGTTCCATAAAGTTCTCCAGAGAATTTACCCTTTTCAAAATTGACTCCTGTGTTGTCTATATAACCAACCTGTGCCCCTGATGCATTGAGAATTCTCAGCAGCCCGTTCCCGTTATTTATACCACCCAAAGTAAGAGTACCGCCAAGTGCTGCGTCAAATGATACGTACAGATGTCCATTTAGATAATATAATCCTTTCCACTGTCCATCGTTTGAAAGGATATTTACGATCTGTTCCTGCGTTAAAGCAGTAATGTCATACACTACCGATACCGTCTGCCTGTCTATCAGATCGTTGTTTTCATTATAAATACTGCATCTTACGGCAAGTATTTCCCTTGGTGCTGCCAGGCAGTATCCTTTCAGATTCTGTATTCCAATATTTCCAGTTCCAGATAAGGCAGTATACAAGAAATGCTTTACGCTACTCTCTGCGGCGCTGCTTCTATATACTTCTTTCCATGTGAGATTATCTGTGGTTTCTTCAATAACAAATATTGTATTGTACGACTTCCAGGCTTCACTTTCGTCAATATATGATGCAGAGAATACAATTGTATCTGGGTTTAATACATTTTTCGCAGTTTTACGTACAATGGCAGTTGATGCATCCAGTACTATGCTTTTTCCTGGGTCTCCTTTTTCCCCTTGATACAGTTTTGAGATATTAAATCTTTTTGTAACCGACAGTGTACCAAGATAGGTTGCCCGGATATCTACCCAGCCATTATCCGTCGAAAGCCCTATTACTGTATACGTAAAAGTATCATTATTCCAAGTTCCAGACACCGAATCGGATTGTTGAATACTATATATGCATTCTGTTGTAATATTTGACAATCCATACATTACCACTGGTTTTACAGTTATATCCGGGAACTGAGCATAGTTACCATCGCTGTCTACAGATACCGTAGCATAATCATTACTCAGCTGTAACGTCACATTCCTTGCCAGCGCAGCCACTTTTTCTGCATTTTCTGCCTGCTTTTTAGCTGCTTCTGCATCTTGCAATGCCTTGGTAACATCTGTATCTTTCAGCATCCGCCAATTGTAGCCTTCAGAATCATACCGGAACCGATACGCCTGGTTATTTGAATCATAATAGATGTCACCAACATGTTTGCTTCGCTCATCATCCGTGAGCCACTGATTTGCTGGATAATTATCAAGAGTTGGTTCCGGGCTACTTGTCCATGTCTGGATATTCCCATCTGTCTGGTTCTGCAGATCTTCAATTCTTTTTGTGATACTGTTCTCTCCGATAAAGACATTGGATGCATCAAAATACACTCTTTTCAAATCTTTATCTGCAGAAAAAAGCACTTTCCCACTGTCATCAACAATTTGGAAATTGCCTGCAGTGATATAATCTGCATTAATACCTACACTATATAATTGATTGGCTATGAACGTTCCATCTAACACAATCCCGTAAGGATATGTTTTTCCACCATCGCTCGAAATACCGATAGCTTCAGATGTAAATTTCAAAACATTTGTGGATTCTTCCAGTGTCGGCTTATCGTGGTAATAAGTGATCGTGCTTCCATCAGACTGCTTTTCCTGAGTGGAATACATGCCAGATGCACTTGCCATGGTCTCGCCAAGTTGTTCAATTTTCTTATTAACAGCAGACATTTGTTTCTTTACATATTTCTTGGTTTCTTTGTACGTTCTGGAATATGGGCTTTCATAGTAAGATTCTGCTGATTCCGGATCCTGCGCCTGTGTTTTTATTTCAGTCATCCCAAAATGCACATAGGTTACGTCTGTGATAGGTGTAAGGTATGAGGTTTCTTTTCGATCCTCTGACTTAACTACATCCCCGAATTCGATCAATGGATCGTGGATAAGTTTTCCATCCATGCTCCGGAATGGCACACCAATAACAGCATCTCCGATCCACGCTGCAACAGTCTGGATAGATTGCTCATCAACTAATCCGTTTTCGATCTCAATAACATATCCAGAAGACCCATATAGATACTCAAGTTCTCCGTTTTGGATTCGTACACCAGTAATTATGATATCGTCCTGCGAAAATTCTGGTGAATCCTCAAAATCCTTTAATACGGATACATTATCAATATCTGAGAATTTCCACTCTATCATTTGCAGATATCCATCCACATCAATCCTGGCATTTGCACAGTTAATAGCGGCTATATACCCGATAATCTGCCGATAGGTTACCTTTTCCGGAATGTCATTGATGATATACGTACCATGCTTCAACCTGGTAAATCCCTTTGAGATGCCAAGCGTGGTACAAATATCATTGATAATAGTATCAACTGTCTGGGGCAGTGCAAGACCACTTATATATAGCTGATTGGTCTTTGCCATATCATCCATAGCAGTAACACTTATCACATCATCATAGCCCTTAGAATCCGTCACAGTGTAACTGCCTTTTTTGATTCTTGTTTTCGTTCCGTCTTCGCTCAGAAATGTGAGATAGGCAATAATTCTGGCTCCATAAAATTTCTTTTCATCCAGTTCACCATCCGTATTATCCAAATCAAAAGTGAGCGTCTTGCATATAGTAGCCCCGATCGGGAATGAACTGCTGCCAGCTCCGTCAGAGAATTCACTTCCATCCGGAGAAATTTCATCGAGAAATGTCCTTTTACTTCCGTCCGGAAATGTAATGTCCAATTCTTCATATAATGGTTCTGTTCCATCTGCCAAGATATTTTTGAATTCTTCAGTAGCCGTAATCATATAGGATTCACTCCTGTCATGTTAAATGATAGTTCACCAATCTTTCCGTCTTTTGGAGAAACACGTTTAATGCTAAGGTTTCCTTTGCCTACATAGAACTTTGCATCTCTCCACGTATTGTAATACACAGAAAAACAATGCAGTGTAAATGGCTTTCCCTTTGCTATAATTTTCAAAATCTTACTTGCTTCTTCAGATGGAACATCAGTTGCTTTGTAGCCAAACTGCTCAACTGTGAACAGCGGGGTAAAATGTCCCGATCCTCTTTGAGTTCTTTTGCTGTTCTCGGTATATGTCGTTGTGAACTTGTATTCCAGCCCTTCATCGGGCTGGAATATTTTTGTGCCATTTAATTTGATATACTCTTTTTCTTCCATAGCTCTCCTTATGCAAGTTCGAATGGGTTGCGTCCATTGACGTTCTGCCTGAATTTTGCTTCATCAATAATCTCGTCAAATATAGTCCTACGATTGATTTGTGCAGTAAATCGGTAGTTGCCTCCCTGTCCGGACCCAGATTCTTCTCTAACAATCTGCCTGATCAGGTCTTCTGGTGCTTCCAAGTTACGTCCTGACTTCTGGTCACCGAGCACAGCCAGAAATTCTGATTTGGGCGGAATTACAGCGCCTTTTGCGAGATACGGAATTGTTTTGATCTTCGGAAATTCTGCTTCGAATCCAATTTTTTTGCTTCCGAATGGTGTAGGTATCTCCCATGGTCCGAAAGTAAAAGCCTTTTCCAGTCCACCAAGCGCATTATTCATAGTACCTATTCCGTTATTAACAAGGCTAATAGCTGCATTAATAGGTGTTTTGACATAATCAGCCAGCTTTTCAAATATATCTTTTACTCCGTCCCTGGCTTCCGTAAATCTATCCATAATGCCTTCTTTGATTGCTTTGGCTGCTTCTGGAATTGCTTCTTTTAAATTATCCCACACATCAGATATTGTGGTTTTGATTCCTTCGAATATAGTCGATGCAGAAGTTTTTAATTTTTCCCATATACCGGAAGCTGTGGTTTTGATTCCACTCCATACAGTCCCTGTTATCTGCTTTATACCATTCCAAATTCCAGATATTACATTTTTGATACCATTGAATATTGTGGATGCGGTATTTTTTAAACCATTCCAGATGCCGGATACCACTGTTTTGATTTCACTCCATGCGGTCCCTGTTATCTGCTTTATACCGTTCCATAGAATTTCGAATATTTTTTTTATCGTCTCTACAAACGATTCTATACCATTATACAGGCCTTGCATCAGCATCTTTCCGATCTCAGCCATAACAGTGGACGGTGAATGGATGCCAAAAAGCTCTTTTACTTTATTCACAATCGGATCAACAACATGTTCCTTAAGCCATGCTCCAATAGTCTTCATTGCGCCGATAACACCAGCTGCGACCCCACCAATCAATTCAAGTCCAATGATTCCAAGCTGTCCAGCCAGCTGTATCCAATTTATGTTCAGAATAAATTCTACAAGCTTACTTCCAAGAGATTCCCAATCTACGCCGCCAAGTGATATGATTATCGTATCAAGGAAGCCAACTGCAAGATCACTGAATCCTTTTCCGATTGTAGCAAAATCAAGGCTATACAGAAGGTTGTTAATTCCTGTATAAATATTTTCTCCCAGTGCTTTCCAATCAAATGTCTGAGAAAAGTTTATGGCAATCTGGAATGCACCGGTAATAGCAGTTCCAAATGCTGTGCCAATGGTACCAAGATCAATCGACTGAAGCGCTCCATTCAGACCATTACCAAGAGCTGTTCCACACGCTTCCCAATTCAGATTTCGCACAAATCCGTAAGCTATATTAGGGATAATCATAAGCTTATTCCCAATCAGCCTTCCTAGTGCATTAGAATCTACTTCTTTAACTATTCCATTGAAGCCGTTAGCAAATCCTTTTCCGAGATTTTTCCAGTTAATTCCGGTAATTAACTGATTAAGTGTATATACAATGGTATTTATACCAGTTCCTATCGTGCGCCCCATTAGATCCCAGTCGATATGATCCACTAAGCTATTAAATGTCTTAGTAAAAGCAGTGGTAAACTTAGTGATCCTTGGTCCTACTTTATTCCAGTTGATTGCATCGTAGATCTTCTGCATACCAGCATTAATACCGGAAGCCACATATGCGCCAAGACCTTCCCAGTCTTCCGACTTAATCAACTGTCTGATCTTATCTGCTACCCCTTTGATTGAGCTGGCTATTGGCACTTCTTGGAACATGTCAGATGGAGATGGACCTGTGTACTTCCCATTGCTCGGCGTCGATGTATCCTTGTTGCTCTCGTATCGTTCGATTTCGTCAAGTGGACTCAGATAATTCTTAGCTGCTTTTGTTGCTTTTTTGGTGTTCTTAGAGCTTTTATCCAGGCTGGCTGCATAATCTTCCTGAACAGCCACAGCCTTAGTGAAAGTACTCTTACCTGTCAGTGCCGCAATAAACATACCTACACGGGTCACGCACTCAGATATAAGGTTGATAAACTTGACCAGATACGGAGCCACAGTTGTCACGATCGGAGCAAACGCAGTGGCGAAGCTGTTCTTCAACTGCGTCAGTGCACTCATTACTGATGAGATTGCATTATTTGTCTCACCAGAATACTGCACCAGATTTTTAAATCCGTCTACCAGTGCGGATCGCATCTTGTTAAATAGAGTGTAAAGACTTCTGATACCAAACAGGTATTTCAACATCTTACCAATCGATATCGTGCTCTTATTGGCTGATTTATGGATGCCAAGAATACCGGCACCAATCTTATTTAAACCGGTAATGATTGCGCCTTTTGCCATCTGTAAAAGATTACGTGCAAGGTTTTTGACCGCTCCTGAAGCTTTTTGTCCTACTGCAGTTAGTCTGCTGATTATACCTGACAACATGGTTGTTTTGTTTTTGTAATCACTTACCGAGGTTGACACGCCATTGTAAGATTGCTGCACTTTCGAATTCATTGCCGCCAGTTTTTCTTCTTCTGCAAGTACAGCTTCCGTTTGCTTACTGGTATCTGGTGCTTTGTATGCTCCTCCGGAAGCAAGAAGATCTTCCTGCTCACCTTTGGCATACTTGATACTATTGGTCAGTTCTTCGATTTGCAATTGTCTCGCACGGTAAGTTCTGGAATTTGTTCTTCCACCGGTTTCTTCAAATATTCTCTGCTGCTCAATAAGCCTGTTCAACTTAGCTGTGTCAGCATCTATTTGCTTACCGATTGCCTTGAATTCTTCGGTTGGAATCTTCTGGTTTCCAAGTTCTGCAATTTTCGCTTTCAGATCCTGTACTTTTTGTTCCTGCGCTGCATACTGATTATTTGCTTTTTCGAAAGATGTAACTTGCTTTTCAAGGCTTTTTTTTGCATTTGTTCCTATCCCATCAATATTAGAAGCCAGTCTTTTTACAGCTGCTTCTAATTCTTTTGAGCCGGCTTTTAATCCACTCGGATCTATCGCAGTATCAATCGTAACTTTCCCATCTGCCATGTCATAGTTCTCCGTTCAAAATCTTATTCAGTCGCTCTTGTTCTTCCAGTTCTTCCTGGCTGTATCGTTTTTCTAGTTCTACAAGATCACGATTCTCACGCACAAATTCTTTTTCCCAGGTATCCAGTTTTTTTCCTTTTGCTTTTTTCCCACGCACAGAAACAATGTGTGAAAAAAGGCAATCTCCGATTTCCATGTAGGCCCCCATAAACGTCCACCAGTGCATATATTCCAATGCACGGACCTCTTTTCCTACTACCCGGTTGATTGCAGGAATAATAACCCGTCCGTCCTGTTCCCAGTCCATTAATCTTGGAAGCGGTTTGTTCACGTTTTCCTTCATTCCCATATCTATAAATTCTATTGCTTTTTCACATGCTTTTTTATAATCATCTCGAGGTATTAATTCGTAATCGACGTATAAGATAGTGGTCATAACGGACATCCTTACCGCCTGCTGTTCCCACTCATCAGCATCGGGTAAAAAAAGATCCGGGTCGTTCATGGCCGTAAGCACGTCCAGAACAGCCCGGAAGTCCGACCGTATTCTGTATTCAGTTCCGTGGATATTTATCGTTGTGGGAAGATCCCAGGCACTCATTTCTTCTGGTACTTCGCCGTATACTTACTCATGCGGCTCTGTACCTTTTTCAGTCTTGCACCGGTTTCCGCTTCAATCAGTCCACCGATTTTTTCGATAATTTCTTCGATATACAGTTTTCCACTCGAAAGTGGCGTGAATGGACTCATGACGCTGTAAATCTGCTCCGAAATATTCGCGTTGAACATTTTATCGAGCTGCTCAGCGAGTTCGTTCTCAATCCGCACCAGCTCTTCTGATGTGTTTTCGGCGCTCTGAAGAGTTGACATGTCCAACTTATTTAAATATGTAATAACCTCATCATATCTGTGAATGATCGCAATATCTGATGCATGGAAAGAGATAGTGAACAATGGTTTCCCACTGGCATCCAAAAATTCATATTCTTCCGCTTCGACAGCGGTTTTAATTTGTTTCGCCATTTGCTTTTCCTCCTATCCTTGTATCTTAAGCATCCGGTGTAAAAGCACCGGTACTAATGTTATATTTCCCCTTAATTCTTTCTCCTGTGTAATTAACAGTAAAGGGGATCTGATAACCGGATGTATCACCGCCGTAGGAGGTCGGAACAACATAGCATTCCTGCTTGTAAGCTTCGTACGCTCCCTCTGTTGCATCTTTCCACAGATGTACTTCTACCGCATTGGTTTTCAGATTGTCATCTTGTAAACGCTCATCAATGATCTTCTGAAGCTTTTCGAAAAGCGTAGAATCCGTCTCTGCATAATATGGATCTACTTCAGAAGATACTTCATATCCATTGTGCTTAAATGTAGATTCTCCAAGTATGTTCTTAGATGTCTCAGTGTCTGGGTTGAGTTCAACGTTGTACTCTTCCAGATCTTTACCAAGCCTTTCGTATTCTGGGGACAGCCCACCGCAGAGCGAGCCTGCATCAATATAATGTCCCATATATTTACGGGCGATTTTTCCTGTTACTCCTGCCATAAATAAATCCTTTCTGCCTATAACTTTTTAAAGGCTATATAGGTTAGCGGCTGCCTTTCATATTGACAGTCGGTTGTTAATCGAGTTTTTTCGAGTGCTATTCGAGTGTTACCACTTTTCCCACTCGTATTTGTATTTTACAGTGATCGGCAAAAGCCAGTCCTGCACACCATTTTCCTGTGGCTGCGTACCGTAAGAGTTGTCACGTGTGATGCGTTCAATCGTTCGTCCACGGGAAAGTTCCGGAAAAGCAGATAAACGTGTCTCAGTGTCATCTACAGTGACTGGCTCCCGGCAAATCCACTTTCCAAGGTTGTCCAGAAAGTTTTGTATCTGGTTTTTCTGCCTTTCTCTCTTGGAATCCGCTCTATACACTACCGTGAACGGATACTGACAGACCTGATGCATTGTCCCACAGATATCTTCTTTTTCGAAATATACCAAGGCTCCTGCTTCTGCATAGAAGCACATTCCATCATCTTTGCCTATTTCTTCATATTTAATTGTTTCTCCGTCTCGTAATCCTGGATATTGATTCAGAAGAACTTTCATAGCTTCTCGAAGAATCTCATATCCATCCGCATCCTTTCCAATAGGTTTGTCTGCCATAGTTACTTCCTACTTTCCTAAGATCTCAAAATGTGGAATCAGACCGCATGGCCCTCCGACACTTGTAATCTTAAACACGTTATCAAATCTTTGATTCATGTATTGATAGAATCCTCCACGGTAATCTTCGTCATTCACCATATCTTTATCCCACACACCTTCCCAGAAAAAGTCTGCCCCAGGTGTAAATGTAATAGTTTCTGGCAAAAGGTCATTTGTTTGTCCTCTCCACATGATCGGTGGAACATAAAGCAAAAGCTTTGAGTCCGCAGCTATCTTTGCGCCTTTTCCGGCTCTGTAATAGCTCACATGGAGTTCGGAATTATCGGAAGAATCTATGCCATATCTTCTGATGATCGCCCCTCTATCAGTGTTCAAATCAACATTGGGTAGCACATGAGGATACCAGTACGCATCTCCTGTCGTGGCTGATTCGTAATAATTAAAAATCGTCACAATCTTGCTATACATGATACCCTCCCTATTTTCTTATCCATTTTTTTGATTTGCCATCCCACCGAAAACCATTTTCTTTAATAGTATCCTTTATAGCAAATGTCTGCCCAGATACAGATTTTACATTTTTCCAGTTAATTCCAAAGACTGTATCTCCGCGTGCTCCCGCTTTTTCCTTATATGTTAAATATACAGTTCTATTTGTCGATGCTGTTTGATCTCTTTTTACCGGAGTTGCATATGCAAACTCAATTTCCCCATTTTTTCCAGCTTTCGCACTCAATACAGTTTCTGTATAATATCCAGGAGAATAGCCTTTTGGATTTCTGTAAACCGTTTCGATTGTTTGAACCTTAGCATTTTTCTCGAATACCGAGTTTCCGCCAAAGCCACTTGCTCCACCTCTACCACCCATTACACTTCACCTCGTTAAATTTGTCGGAAAATGCCTTGATTCTGACAATGTTTCCTTTACACTCTTCCGGCACTTTCCCGTAAAAGACAATGCTTTCTGGGTGTAATCGTTCGATCATAGCATTATAGCCGGAAAGAAACAGCTCTTCCTTTGCTTTTTCATTCATGCAGCCAACCGAAGATACCGCTACTGTTCCGCCATCCGGCTCCCCATCAAAACACCAATCGTAAGAATCCGGTGTACTCCATGATATTGTTGGAATCACACGGCAACCATATTCTTGCAGATATGCACCTATCCAGTGTTTGCGGTAATGGTTGTAAATCTGAATAGCCTTAGGGAAATCGGTGTAGGTGCTGAAATCTGGTGTTAGAATGTACCGGAATTTGCTCAGCTTGTCCACGTACCTGTCTGGATTTCTCCATAGCGCATCGAATTGGTAATCATCTAAGAAAAAATGAACAGCTTTCTTTCCTGGATTACTGCATTTTCCTCTGGCGTAATTGAATCCGACAAATTCGCAGTTGCCCTCAAATAATTCCGGTTCTATCTGCGGTATATCATATTCTCCGACGCCAGGGAAGATACGGCGGTTCAGATTTTCGTAAGCTATACTGGTTTCCCGATTTGCCATTATTCTTTCTGCACTGTCTGCTTAATAACCTGATTCACACCAGTAGCCGACAATCCGTTAAACATACCGACTGCAACTGCTGTGATATAATCCGTTGCCGGGAAATCTGGGATAACTCCCATTCCGACTGCTCCGAGAATCCCACCAATAACCGCCATGATTACCGGAATCCATTCATCAGAGATTCTTTTTGATGCCTTACAGCCCATTCCTACGATGTAGCAAATCATAACTATTGCGATACATGAGCCTAATGTTGAAATGTCCATCATTCAGATACCTCCTCATAAGTTTTTTCAAAAATATCCGGCTTGCACGGATAAAGCTCTCCGTTTACACCCTGGATAACATAGTCTCCAACAGAAACATGATGTGTTCCCTCTAATGTTTCGATATACAGCTCACACGGAGGTAAATCACAAGTTTCTGCGCCGTAATACATAATGCCTTTCTTATAAGCTTCTTGCGCCCAAAACGGAACGTAAAACAAGCCGTTCCGGTCTTTCAGATCACCATCATACTTAAATGCTTCAATGATAACAGGCTTTTTTCTAAACTTCATATTCACACTCCTGCATACAATATTGGTATCCCATCATCTGTTCTAACTCCCATCAACAACGGTAAAGCTGTCTTAAGAAGCAAGTCGTTTGTTTTCTGTATATCTCCGGCGGCAGCATACACCGCACTCCATTCCTTTGCACTTGCTCCAATCTGTTGAGGTGTGGCATAAGAGATGGATTCACTGCCAGAACTTACAGATGTTACAATGCCTGTTGATTTGCCATTTGCCCCAACAGTAACCATCTCATTACTGCTCATGGCGGCATTTGTTGCGTTCCTTTCTGCAAGTTCCAGATCATACATTTTTTCTGCTACTGCGCACACAGCTTTTTTGAGTCTGTCCAAAGAATACTCATCCGTTGGTAATCCGTTCCTTAGATTGCCATATGTTATCGTGTCGATGAAATCACTGGCTCTCTGTGCCAGCCGGAGAAAGTCACCACCTGGCACAACACTGCCATAATACGAGGTTGTATAAAAATCATAGTCGGCATATGCCATACTATATCACCTCACTTCACTAGCCTCTGGTCTTGATCCGGGCAATCGGGATAGCCTTGATCGGGAAGTATTTCTTTGTTCCAGAAGCATTGTTGTTCGCAAGCTCCCAGTTTGAGCCGGTTTTGAGCTGCTCGTCCGTAGGAGAAATGATACCGGAATTCTTGAAAGAAATTCCATAAGGTGAGAATATCTTTCTCTGTCTGGAATACAGTGTGTCTTCTCCACCGTTCTTTTCAGGATCTCTGTCCATTTCGTAAGGTACTTTTGCACCGCAATTTGTGTACTCAATCGCACCTGCACCGAGGACGTAAGTTGTATAGATCATACCTGCTGGGAGCAGCTTCACATAGTCCCCTTCTGCCACATCTGGGATGTCTGTGATTACCGCTGTTTTTGCAACCTCGTATACACCGGTTCCGCCTGTAGTGACTTTTAATGCTCCCTGTTCAGTCTGGGTTGTCCTCACGTAGAGCGCTTTTGCCTCTTCTGCTGGCATATCATCATCAACCAGAACAGTTCTTCCATTAAGCGTAGCAAGAGTCAAGTCTCTCTCAATTCCATTGGAATCAGTGTACTTCATGTACGCCAGCAGTTTCAGATTCTCCAGATCGGTTGCAATCTTAGAATGCATGATGGACAGGCTGAACTTCGCTTTATTGTCGCCAAGAGCCTTCTGAATAGCGTTGTTTAATGTGGTCTCTTTGAAACCACTTTCTGGATCTGAAGATACATCATATGTGTGGCCATTGACGAACTTCAGATTTTCTGCTCCTGTCATAGAAAAGATACCATCCAAAACCGCAAGAAGTGTGGCCTGATCGATGTCATCCCAATACTCAGCAACTTCCTGTACAGCCGGCATGAAATCTTCTCCGGTAATGTCAGAGGAAAAATCTCTTTCTGTCCATCCATGAGCACGTCCCACTACAACTCTTCCGTGTGTAAATGTGTCTCTGGAATCCGTTGTAATATTAGTTGATCCATCGTAGTTGTCTGGTGTTCCACCGATTCTTGCTTTAATCGGAACCGTGATATAATTCCCGCCAGTCTGGTCCGGAAGCATGGCAGCATACTGAGATTTCTCTACAATAGCACCAGATTTTAACAGTTCATTTCTTTTGAGGTTTGGGACAGTATCAACATACGCACCAAAAACCTCTCCGTTAAAGTTTTTATTGTCAAATAATGGCATAAAAAAATCCTTTCTACCTATAACTATTGAAGGTAATTAGGTAAGCAGCAGTACTCCACTCGCACTGCCGGTTGTTATAAAGCTACATGTACTGTTTAATATCCAGATTCGGATTTTCGTTTTTCATCCTCATCAGCTCAGGCATCGAATACTTCTGCCCTGCTGGTGGCTGTTTACCGCCTGCTGCGGTTGTAAAATGTGCCGCATTCTGCTGTGCCTGCCTCTGCTGTTGATCCACGAAAATACCTGGCTTCTGGTTGCCGTCTTTGTCAGTAACCATTCCTTTGAAAATATCACTGATAGACTTTCCTTTTGCAGAATCATCATCAAGAGCCTTAACAAGAGCATCCCGGTAATGGTCCGATGTGATGTCATTCAGAAATTCGTACAGCTTATTTCCTTTTTCATCTGTAGAAGAAAGGAACTCATTCACAGTCTTCTCTACTTCAATTTTTCTGGCATCTGCTGCTCTTGCCGCTTTTTCATCATTCAACTGAGTAGTGAGTGTGGAGATCTGTCCTTTTAGATCATCTACATCAACGTCCTTGAATCCGTCCAGTTTGGTCTGAACATCATCGAGAGAGGTTTTGTATTCATCTCTCTTCTCAACCACCTTGTCATAATCTAATTTTGTCCGGTAGTTCTCGCCCATTTTCTTTTTGAGATCTGCTTTTTTATCTTCCGGAATCTCAATGCCAAGTTCTGCAAGGATCTGTTCGTAATTCTGCATTTTGTATCCTCCTAAACGTGATTATTAACCGCCCGTCAGCGGTAATGGATTAAGCCGGTTCAACCACCGGCAAGGTAATTGCAGGAGACGGATTCGAACCGCCGTTCTCAAGGGTATGAACCTTGCGAGATTCCGCTTCTCCATCCTGCCATAAACCGGTTTTCACCGGTTTGCGAGGTTTTGGTAAAAAAACTATAAGGAAGTGTCCCGTCCTACCACAAACGGGATGGTGTACCCCGGAAATTGCATCCGCTTTTCAACCTCTGCACCATAACAAAAAGTCAAGATATAAAAAGGAAATGTAAAAATGATCAATGTAACAGGCACATTTCTATTAAGGAAGTACACCCAAGAAAGGAGGAAAAGAAAATTATGTCAAACCTTTTCAGGTTTATACAGCATTTCCGATTCCAATTAAATTATAACAGAGCAATGTTAATAGTCATCAGCACTACTCAGACAGCATCTTGATTCGTCGCATAATCTCCTCTTTCTCGTCTCGAAAGTCAGAATCTACCATCATAGATGAGAGCATATCATATATCTCAACCATAAGGCGGCCCAGGGATTCCATGAGCTTATCCTTGTGTTGCTGATCTCCGTTAGTCTGATAAGCCTGTTTGGCGGCTATATACGAATCGTACAATGCATCAATATTATGATCGTATCTGCCATTGCTGTATTTCTTGATAACATCCTCTGCGACTTCTGCGACAGTCTCAGATGTTTTCCACTCACCACACATCTGTTTCAAATTGCAGATAGTTGTGGTCAGCTTAAAAACTACATCCAGATTGTTGTTTGTGAGCTGTTTCTTTACGTTCTCTTCTTCGATTTTAAGCTGATTCTCCAGAATCTTAATCATATCTTTCGTTGCCATCACCCCTCTCCAAATATCTCATGTAATTTATTTTTGTACTTATCATGGATACACTGTTGAGATTCTGTGATATACACCATGTCATAGCCAGAAGAAATCAGATCAATAATGATTCTTTCCAGTTTTTTTAACTCTTTGTCCACATCTTCCACAAGCTTTTCCACCATGATAGCATCTGCTACTGCTCCCATCTCACGAAGTCGTGAGGAATAGTGTTCATATAGGTTCTTAGTCTCCGATTCCCACTCATGATATTGATTAAATCCATCCTCAATGCCTTTCTGCTTCGTGGACTTGCCAACGCTGATCCTATTCGCGGACTGCCAGTTCTCCGGTATCATGGAAATCTGTCCAGAATAAGTGTTAGGTATCAGTTTGCTGTGATGATTGATGTAATATTGATTAAGTTTCTTCCTTTCCAGGGATTCCGCAAAATACTGATATTCATGTAGTCTCTTATATCCTCTCATGCCAAGGAAGTCGAAATAATCCGACATCTGGTCATGAAACATAAGAGCCGCAATCATGCGGGCGTTGATCTCTGAAAAGATCGATTCTGCACTACTTACATCTCTATTGCTCTTGAAGGCAATCATTCAGATCACCCCCTCATGCTACCTTTTTGATAATCAAGTTTGCATCCTTAACCAGAACAGCTCCGGCAGAGATATTTCCAATAGATACAGTAAGAGATGTTCCTGCTGGTACTGGAATAAGAGTGTCAGCACTCACGTTCTGATATACATCCGCTGTAACCACTGTGTAATCCATCTCCGTTCCGCCAATAGCTTCTCCGTTCAGTTTAAGAACCAGAGCTGTTGCTCCTGCGGCTCCAGCTGTTACATTTGCATTGAACTGAAGTTCTACTGCCATAGGCTGATTTCCCCGGTTCGTAATTGTAAACAGTCCACTTCCCTCAATATGATTAAGCCATCCACTCTGGCAACCACATCTGCGAGATTTTACACGGGTGCTGTTGAAGATAATATTCTGATTAGACGCTACGGTTTGAGCTGGTGTATTGATAACATTAAGCATAACAATTCTCCTTTTTCTAATAAAATAATGGGGCAAGCTCCACGCCTACCCCTGTATGCTTGCAAGACTACTTTGTAGCTATGGATTCTTCCAACATGCTAATTATTCGATTTTGATTCTCGATGATCCTATCCAGGTACTTCCTGTCCTGCTCCTGTAGATGTTTCGCTATGTCAGCATTGCTTGCTTGAGACAGGTCACTCTGGTAATTCATTGCCTGAAGGAATACTCCGAACAAGTTCAGAATGTCCAGAGCGGACAATTCATTGTAATTCATCAGAGCGCATTACCGTTTCCGCAGCATCCACAGCCAAGTCCAGCCATATTATATGCAAAATATGGCGAACATGTGATGTAAGCCGGTGTAGGTGTCGGACGTACTGCATCGATGATGGTACGTGTCTGTGATACCTGGCTGATCTGATTGTAAGCATTCTGCAGATCACGATCCCGATCAGCAATCTTATCTCTAAGTGCCTGAATCGTATTCTCCTGCATAAGCTGACGTGTTGCATTTCCATCAGCCAGAATACTCTCTTTAATGTCGCAGCAACACTGTGCCATCTGAGCCTGCATATTCTGTGCCATCAGAGCGGCATCGTAACGACTCTGTAAGATTTCTTTCTGTGTTTCGCAACAACAGTTCTGCTGAGATGCCTGTAACTGCTGTAAGCCAAGCTGATTGGTATACCTGTTTTCCAACACATCTCTCTGTGTCTGGCAAGCGGTATTGGATACATTCTGGTTCGTGTTAAAAATGTCACGTTTGACAAATTCATCAGAGATAAAGTTGTCCTGTACTCCACTCTCAACACTACCGCGGTTCCATCCGCCCATCATAGGGAACAGGAAAGCAATCAGGATAATCCAGATCCACCAGCCTCCTCCACCCCACATATCATCATTGTCATTTCTTGTGACTGCTGCTACATCTGCAGCACTCAGTCCCATAGTTCCATCTGTCATGATAGTTGTCTCCTATTCGTTTATTTATCAAGCCGTGTGCACACCGGCTGTGATACCATCGTGTTGTTGATGTCAACAAAACCTTTTTGCCAATGTTGGCATTATGGTTTCAGCATCCCAGTAAACTGTTCCGGATCAATCCCATTCTGTCTGCAGCCATTCTCAAAAATCTGCTGTGGGTTCTTACCCTTGCACAAGTCCATAGCCTGTTTAATGTTTGGATTGGACTGCGCCATCTGATTCAATATTGCCTGTGGATTACCGGATTTCTTGATCTGGTTTACAACCTGCATTGCCTGCATCATTGCGGACATTGTATTGTTACCACCACCCATTCTCCCGATCATACTCATTAATGGATTCATTCCGATACCTCCTCATCCGGCAGTTCTCCTAAACGCTTTAATAGAGCATCAAATTCTTTTCGTGTAACATAATCATCATTGGCATTGTTATTTTGATTCTCAGCCATTCTAGGAGCTTCTGGCTGTATTTCTGTAAACTGAAATGCCTTAAATGTTGCACTTCCCATTCCATCAACAGACTTAACGTAGAACACCGGGCTGTTATTATCCATCATCCATGCAGTGTGTCCCGGTTGTACAATCTGGTTCCTTGCTCCCTCGATACCAGCTACCTGTATCCAGTTGACATTTGATGTGGGAGCTTGTGCCTGTTGAGGCTGTCCAGAGTACATTCCCATCTGCTGATTTCTCTGTTGTTCAAGCTGATTGATTCGGTTCTGTAACATAGCCTGTTCATTCGCAAACTGCTGTGGATCTATCATGTTGTAAGGGTACATAAGGATACCTCCTATGCTTCTTTCTAGTTATATTTTTGCATGATTTATTTTCTGTAAAAAGTTCGAAAAAGTATCAGAAAAGTATTGCATTATCACGCAATGCGTGGTATATTATAACTATCAAAGGAATGGAGGACTAAGAAATGAAGAA
>ERZ1034768.196-NODE-196-length-22418-cov-4.385548_pt1 | contig 22418 bp, 16 predicted proteins | sample MGYA00520691_ERZ1034768 | MGnify/ENA primary metagenome ERZ1034768 (study PRJEB33766, sample SAMN09781704) | gut metagenome | biome: gut microbiome | host: Homo sapiens | place: Madagascar | study: EMG produced TPA metagenomics assembly of the PRJNA485056 data set...
GCTTAGCAACCTCAGCTGCGAAGTCTTCGTTCTTCTTCTCCATACCCTCGCCAACTTCGAAACGAACAAACTTAGCGATTGAAAGGCTCTTGTTTACTGACTCAAGGTACTTAGCAACTGTCTGCTTTCCATCCTCAGCCTTAACATAAACCTGATCAAGAAGACTGATCTCCTTAACCTGCTTTGAGATACGTCCCTCAACAAGACCACTGAAGATCTTATCTGCAACGATAGCATCCTTATCAGCGATAGCAAGCTCTGCAAGCTGTGCCTTAGCCTCCTTTGAAAGGAAGTTGAATAAGAAGTTCATGTTGCTCTTCTTCTCTTCGTAGATAGCTACATCCTCAGCGCTCCATACTCCGTCAACAGCCTTTGCGATAAGCTTGTTAAGGATTGGCTTTGGAAGTGTGTCAGGTGCATTTAATGCGCTGTCAACTGTGATCTCCTTAAGCTTAGCCATAGAGTCTGCTGAAATATCAGATCTACTAATGTACTGTGGGTTCATAGCTGCGATCTGCATAGCAACGTTCTTGAGTGCTTCCTTAGCAGCGTCATCGTTTGCGCCAACACCAGCAACGAGAACACCGATTCTACCATTGCCATGTAAGTAGTCAACAACTACATCACCTGTAACCTTCTCAAATCTACGGAATGATAACTTCTCTCCGATTGTTGCAGTCTTGTCAACAAGCTCTTCCTTAAGACCATTCTCTCCGAGAAGTGCCTCAACATCCTCTCCGTCCTTGCCACCAACGAGTGATGAAGCAAGTGCCTGATCAGCTATCTGCTGAACAAATGTCTGGAATATCTCATTCTTAGCAACGAAATCTGTCTCTGAGTTTACCTCAACAACAACACCTGTTGTATCGTTTACTGCTGCACGGCAGATACCCTCTGCTGCGATTCTGCTTGCCTTCTTCTCAGCCTTAACTGCACCACTCTTACGAAGTACATCTACTGCTGCTTCCATATTACCATCAGTCTCTGCAAGTGCCTTCTTGCAATCCATCATACCGGCACCTGTGAGCTCTCTTAACTCTTTAACCTGAGCTGCTGTGATTGCCATCTTATTTTACCTCCAAATTTGAAAATTGACACATCATAATAATGATCATGTCGTTTTATTTAAGCCTTTCAGCCTGTATATGTCCCTTTAAAAGTCACGGGATAATACTTTTTATTATATTACCCCGTTACCTTTTATAATCATTTATTACTTATAATCAATGATGATCAAATATCAACTACAGATTACTCCTCTGTAGCCTCCTCAGCCTCTGCCTCATCTGCTGAATCAGCGTCAACGCCCTGCTGAGCCTCGATAACAGCGTCTGCCATCTTTGAAACGATAAGCTTTACAGCTCTGATAGCATCGTCGTTACCAGGAATTACATAATCAAGCTCCTCTGGATCACAGTTTGTATCAGCGATACCAACAAGCTTAATTCCAAGTGACTGAGCCTCCTGGATACAGATTCTCTCCTTCTTAGGATCAACAACGAAGATCATGTCTGGGATTCTCTTCATGTTCTTGATACCGCCAAGGTTCTTCTCAAGCTTCTCCATCTCCTTCTTGATCTGGATAACTTCCTTCTTAGGGAGAACGTCAAATGTTCCGTCCTGCTCCATATCCTCGTACTTCTTAAGAGTAGCGATTCTTGTCTGGATTGTCTTGAAGTTTGTAAGCATTCCTCCAAGCCATCTCTCATTTACATAGTACATACCGCAACGCTCTGCCTCGCTCTTGATTGAGTCCTGAGCCTGCTTCTTTGTACCAACGAAAAGGATTGTTCCGCCGTTTGCAACACAATCTCCGATTGCATTGTAAGCATCGTCAACCATTCCTACTGACTTCTGAAGATCGATGATGTAGATACCATTACGCTCTGTGTAGATGTATGGCTTCATCTTAGGGTTCCATCTTCTTGTCTGGTGTCCGAAATGTACACCTGCCTCTAATAACTGCTTCATTGAAATAACGCTCATTTTTTCTACCTCCATGGTTAAAATCTTCTGCCGGTATCAACTCTTTGGACCACCCGAGCTCAGGCACCACGCCAACTATCAACCAGCATGTATATTTGTTCTGCGCACTCACGCAATCGACATTGTAACACAAAAAAAAAGTGCATTCAAGCACTTTTTTCTGTATATATACTTATTTTTTTGTTTCTTCTTATGCATTTCTCATTTTCACGCTCTTGACAATGTAAGAAACGCTGGCAATCGCAAACAGCAGGTAGCCAATTCCAAGTTCGCCCCAGAATACAGATTCTTTTTCTACATCCTTCAGGATCGTGAACATACTCTTATAACAGTCAAAGAATGATACATCACCAAAGTAATATTTTAAGTCCTTAAACTCCTCATACAACTGCATGCTTATACATATTCTCTCACTTATATAGATCATTCCGATACAGATCACAGCACTTATGATTATGCCCTTAAGATCAAGGCTTCCGCCAAGCTTCTCGTAACCAAACATGGCACTTACTATCATGATCGCTCCTGCAATTCCTGCTATATAGCCAAGCTTGTATATACCGACCCACAGTGCAACTCCCACAAGAGATCCAAGCAGGGCTCCTATGATTCCAGTCACCACATTTGAACCAGCCTTTGCTTTTGGTGCACCGCTCATCATCTGTCCGTAATTCATTCTGGCATCAACATCTGCAGCCATATCGTAAGGCTGGCCGCCATAATTATTCATAGTGTCAGCGGTGTTCATTGAATATGTTCCCTGGCTTGATGTGTTCAGGGAATAAGTGCTCTGATAAGCCGAGTCATCTGATCCGGATGCATACATACTATCCTGCTGTGTCTGGCCATTTAAGTTATATCCATAATTCGGATCATAACCGCTGTACTGTTTGCCCTCATCAAAGTTTGTCATCTGATCATCTTTCATCTTATGTTCCCCTTTCTGTTGAACATCAGCCCAACTTAAAACTCCCTATTTGACAACTCCCTTATTGTCTTTCATTATGCAATACCATTTATTTTACTGTCTACTGATTTCCCAGCAGTATCCATACTATACCACCGTTAGTCTCATTTCCGGTAAATGTATACGTTCCTGACACAAGACTCTGTGAATATCCTGATCTGAGCAGCCAGTCATAATACTCATCCGCATCTCTAAGACCTATCTGCTCAAGAAGCTGGCATATCTCATATGCAGACATTCCGTCAACTATAGTGATCTGTCCGCCGCCGTTATCATACTTTATGGCACTTGGCTTTTGAGCCTCAGTTGTCGCACCTGAACCATCATTCGTCGTATTACCTGACGGCTGCTGAGAATTCTTATCCTCTGTATATCCATTATCCTTAGATGAAGGAACCTTCTGGGTATTATCGCTCATACTTCCATCTGATGTACTGCTGCCGTCTGACTTGCCGCTTCCATCTGATGTGCTGCTTCCACCTGATGTGCTGCTTCCGTCTGACTTATCGCTTCCGCCCGATGTGCCACTGCCATCTAACTTGTCACTACCATTTGATATACCGGCATTACCTGTAGCTTCATTACCATCTGCGGTTCCGCCATTTGATGCATTGCTGCCATTTGAATACACATCACCTTTTCCATTCACACCTGATGTATCCGTCTTATCTGTTACCTTACTGTCATCCTTTATCTTCTCAGTAGTAGCCTTATCTTCCTTAGCCTTCTCCGTCGTCTTAGAGACAGCCGTTGTACCTTTTGTATCTTTATCACTGTCAGATGTCTGACTCTCTGTATCTTTATCCTGCTGGCTCACAACCGCTGTTTTTCCCTGACCCGAATCAGTTTTACCTGCATTATCAAAGTTGAACGCAACAGTCATCGTTAGCGCACCGACAACCAGTCCTGTGCCCAGACCTCTGAAAAAACTCTTTTTATACATAGTCTACCTCCCTGACCGCCTTACTGCCTGCCAGTCTCATTGATCTTGTCTATCATAACCTTTGCCTCGCCAACACCTATACCAAGTTTGTTTGCGATCTCCATAATGCTGAGTCCCTTTTTATGCATATCTGCAACCTGTGACTCAACGTCATTTCCCTCATCCCATATATCTACAACCTTGTTCTGAGATGATTTTTTTCTCTTTTTCTTTCTTGATCTGCCATTGTTCTTTGGTGCTGCCGGCACGCCATTTTCCGCTATGACGGCTGCTGCCTTCTCAGGATTCTCAGCTTCAACCACAGTAAATGCACTGTCTGTTACTGCCGTATCTTCAACGCTCACAACACTGTCAGCCTTCTCCTCCCGCTGTGCTTCTGACTTTCCGTTATCAACATTGCTGCTTTCTACGGCATCGTTTACTGCATCTGCATTTTCGTCATTAACATTTCCGTCCTCAGCACTTTCGGATACACCGTTGTTCTCCTTAACTGCTTCATCCATCTCCGTCTGAGTATAATCGGCGTTGTTCTGATCAGGCGCAGTACCCTGTTCTGCCTCGGTACTGCTTTCTGCTTCAACATTCTTATTTTCTTCAGCACTGCTGTCTGAACCTTTCTCCTCAGCAGTTTCTTTTACCGGCTCATCGTATGTGACAGGAGCCTTTTCACTGGTATCCTCAGGATCATATGCCTCATAAGCATCCGTAAGGCTCTTATTGATATAGTCTATCATCTGTTTCTTGGCCTTCTCTGAAAGCTGCGCCTCACATGCCTCGATCTCTGCCTGCATCTTCTTCTTAGCAGCCTCTATACTCTCTTCATACGCCTTTACTGCAGCGTCAATTTTCTCCTGTGTCCCCTTATACACATTCTGATTTGTCTGGATTGTATCACTTCTAAGTTGATCCATATCCTTCTTTGTGTTCTGGACAAGTTCATCAAGTTCTTTCTTGGACTTTGACCTCAGTTCTTCAAGTTCCTTTTTTGATGAGCTCTTAACCTCATCAAGTCCTTTCTTCATATCAGACTTAACTTCGTCGCCCTTTTTCTTAAGTTCATTCTTCTTCTGCTCCACAAGGCTGTTGCAATACTGATCGAGCTGCTTCTCGAGATTCTCCTTACTCTCTGTGAGAACACTGCCCTCTGTATCTTCCTTCTTTCCATCTGTGAGAAAAAAGCTGATTATAACTATCGCCACACCTACTATCAATGTCACTATTGCCGGTATCATATCTCTATCTCCTTTTCGTTTTATTCTTATCAGGCTTCCTTCAGTTCATCAAACACAACATCATTCAGGACCTTTATGTACGTTCCCTTCATGCCTGATGATCTGGCCTCTATAACACCTGCACTCTCAAACTTCCTGAGTGCGTTGACTATTACTGATCTTGTTATCCCAACTCTGTCTGCCACTTTGCTCGCAACAAGTATGCCCTCTTCCCCGTCAAGTTCCGAGAAAATATGTTTGATTGCCTGCAGTTCCGAAAATGAAAGTGTGCTTATCGCTGATCTGACTATTGCAATCTTCCGGTTCTCCTCAGCATTCTCCTCGTTGAGAGCTCTCATCATCTCAAGGCCAACCACAGTTGTTCCATACTCTCCCAGGATAATATCATCTATATCATATTCTATATCCAGGCGATACAGGAAAAGTGTTCCAAGTCGTTCACCTGCAATATCTATAGGAAGCAACAGCCCATGATATTTGTCTATGTTCGGTCCATCAAATCCCAGCGTGGTAAGTTTTACATTCTCCTTTGTCGAAAGCACAAGAAGCAGTCTCTCATTCAGCATTGAATCGATAAGACTCCCCACCTTTCCCTCGATAAGCTCATGTATCTCTGGTATGTCATCTCTGTTCTTAAGTCCCAGAATCTTCCCCTTTTTGCTGATAACCATTGCATTTGATGCCAGGATATCACTGAGCACATCACATATATCGTTAAAAACGACCTTATGTGAATTGTTATTGTGCAACAACTTGTTTATTTTTCGGGTTTTATCTAATAATTGTACACTCATATCCAATCCTCCGAATTTTAATGTTGTAAAAAGTCTCTTTTGCACGAAATTTTATGACTATTTGGGATTTTACCACAACGAAAAAGTTATAACAAGACTATTTTATGTAAAGTTGTCTAATTACATCACATTTAAGAATTCGTTGATTTCCCTAGCTTTTTCGCACACAATATCTTGTGGTTTGAAATATTTAAAGCACAATTCAGAAACTTATGACAACTTGTCTGCAACTTGAATTATTACACAATTTGGCAAAATAACAGACAAAACCGGCCAGATACAACAAATATTGTATACCGACCGGTTTATATATGTTCTGTCACCGACAGATTTTGCTATATTATTTTATTCTTATTTATCCTCAGCATCCTTGTTATTACACGTATATCCGCATTCCTGATTTGAACACACAAGCTTATTGCCTTTGACAACCATGTATTCTCCACACTCCGGACATTTTTCGTTGCTCGGCATAGCCCATGACATGAAATCACACTCTGGGGCATTTATACATCCATAATATCTTCTGCCCTTTCTTGTGGCCTTTATGACTACATCACCACCACACTTAGGACATGCCACTCCTATCTTCTCATAGAACGGCTTGGTGTTCCTGCACTCAGGAAATCCTGGACATGCAAGGAATTTGCCGTGTGGGCCATATTTGACAACCATGTTGCGCCCACACACATCGCATACCTCATCTGTGACTTCGTCTTCTATCTTTATGGACTCAAGTTCAGCCTCTGCCTTCTTTACTGCCTCATCAAGATCAGGATAGAAGTTCCGGACAACAACCTTCCAATCAACCTTACCCTCACCTATATTGTCAAGAAGAGACTCCATATTAGCTGTGAAATTAACATCTATGATAACCGGGAATGCCTGCTCCATACTCTGATTCACCGCTTCGCCAAGCGCTGTGACATAGAGCTTCTTCTGCTCCTTGGTGATATATCTTCTTGCAAGAATTGTCGAAATTGTAGGTGCATAGGTACTTGGTCTTCCTATCCCAAGTTCTTCCAGAGTCTTTACCAGGAGAGCTTCTGTATATCTTGCCGGTGGCTGTGTGAAATGCTGTTTCTCATCAAGGCTGTCAAGTTTTAACACATCACCTTCTTTGAGATTATTTATTCCAGCCACATTTTCTCCTCTGTCATTATCAAGATTATAAACTGCCAGGAATCCCTCAAATGTAATCTTTGAAGCCGATGTCTGGAACACTGCATCGCCGCAATGTACTTTTACATTCTTTACTGAATAGACAGCCCCTGACATCTGACTGGCAAGAAATCTGTTATATATAAGCTGATACAGTCTGAACTGATCCCTGGAAAGCTGTTCCTTGACCATAACAGGTGACAGTGTCACATCGGTAGGTCTTATAGCCTCATGTGCATCCTGTATCTTCTTATCCGTTTTAGCTCTTCCATTCGAATCACCGACAAAATCTGCGCCATAATTATCTGATATATATTTGTCTGCTGCCGCTACAGCCTCTTCTGATATTCTTGTAGAGTCAGTTCGCAGATAGGTAATGAGACCAATGGTTCCACGTCCCTTTATATCAACGCCCTCATACAACTGCTGGGCTATCCTCATGGTCTTTGAGGTTGCAAAATTCAGCTTTGACGACGCCTCCTGCTGCATGGTACTTGTTGTAAATGGAAGTGGAGCTTTTTTATTTCTCTCACTCTCCTTGATAGACTTAACAACATACTCTCCGTCTGCAAGTTCAGCAAGAATCCCATCAAGTGCACTTCTGCCGGATATCTCCTCTTTATTCCTGCCATCGCCTGTGAACTTAAACGTAATCGGTTTCTTGAGCTTTGTCGTGCAGAGATTTGCATCAAGCGTCCAGTACTCCTGAGGTATGAAATCATTTATCTCACGCTCTCTGTCACACACAAGCTTGAGTGCAACCGACTGGACTCTTCCAGCAGATAGACCTCTCTTTATCTTTGCCCAGAGCACAGGGCTTATCTTGTATCCCACAAGTCTGTCCAGTACACGCCTCGCCTGCTGTGCATCGACAAGATTCATATCTATATCACGGGCCTGTTTTATGGAATTCTTTACCGCGTTCTTTGTTATCTCATTGAATGTAATTCTCTTATAATCCTTATCCTCAAGCTTAAGTGCCTTCATAAGATGATAGGATATAGCCTCTCCCTCACGGTCGGGGTCAGTTGCAAGATATATCTTATCAGCCTTTTTCACTGCCTTTCTGAGTGCTGCCAGAATGTCGCCTTTTCCCCTTATCGTAATATATTTTGGCTCGAAATCATTATCTACATCTATCCCCATCTGGCTCTTAGGCAAATCCCTCACATGCCCGTTTGAAGCTATAACCTCATAATTAGAGCCCAAAAATTTTTTGATTGTCTTAGCCTTTGCAGGCGACTCCACAATAACAAGATTTTTTGCCATAGATACATATCCTTTCTGTAGTTTAATTACGTATATATAAACCTGTTTACCCGGAATCACCTGACATCCCCATATCAATTAAACCCGGGTGTAATAGTTTCTCATGAGCTGTTTCACCAGTCCCATCCGCTCAAGATCATACAGTATCTGAGTCACTTCTGATACTGAAATTCCCGTTTCCATGCAGATATCATCCACATGCCGGGATTCCAAACGTACACAACTATACACTTTTTTCTGAGTGGGCGCAAGTAAATTTTTATTAAAATCAGGTTCTGCAAGTCCGCAGATATGCAGTTTATCATCTGTATTTTTTCTGTACACAGCCTCTTTTATACCCAGTGATTCCAATATATCGCCTGCATTCATCACACACTCTGCCCCCATTCTTATGAGGTTGTTGCAGCCCGCACTCCCGGAATCTGTCACTCTTCCGGGAATGACATACACATCCCGTCCCTGTTCCAGTGCCTGATCCGCTGTTATGAGAGAGCCACTCTTTTCCCTGGCCTCAACAACCAAAACCCCATCCGCAAGTCCGCTTATTATTCTGTTCCTGTATGGGAATCTGAAAGCATCCGGCTTCACATCCAGCCCACTCTCCGAAAGAACAACTCCACCTCCTGAACATATATCATGGTAAATATCGTAATTTTCCTTTGGATACACAACATTTATGCCACATCCAAGCACCGCCACAGATCTCCCACCTGCTTTTAATGCTGCTCTGTGAGCCATTCCATCTATTCCAAGTGCCATCCCACTCACTATAGTTACCCCTGCGCATACCATGTCTGATACAAATCTATCAGCCACAGTCCTTCCATACACTGATGCCTTTCTGGCTCCTACAACGGCAACAGCTTTGTCATCCTTTTTTAACAGCTCGATGTCACCCCTGGCAAACAACACCAGCGGCGGATCGGGTATATCATACAATTTTACAGGATACGCAGGATGCCCTGGGTATATATATTCCACTTTGTCTTTTCTAAGCTTCTCTCTATAATCCAGAACAAGTGCCTCATTCCTGTATTCCAGAATTGCATCTGCCTGTTTTGCTGTGAGATCTTCCCTAAGCTGACTCTCGGATACTTCCCACAAATTTCCTAAGCCTCCATAATGCATGACTATATTCATCTTAACTGTATTCGTCATACGGCTCATCATTCCATACCACAGATATAACAGTTCCTCTCTCATTCTACATCCCTCCCTGCACATCAGCATTGCGGTAAAACACCGCTTCTTTCAAATGACGCTCAAGCACGCGGTCCTCACCTTCAAGATCAGCTATAGTTCTAGCTATCTTAAGAACCCTGTAACTGCCTCTGGCAGTCATATCCATGTGTGCAAAACTATATTCCATAAACTCCCGCTCATGTTTTCCAAGAGGAATGTATTTCTCACATAATCTCGTATCGAGCTGTGAGTTAAATCTTATTTTCTCCTGACTGTATCGTTTCTTCTGGGCGTTCTGTGCAGCCAGCACATGAGCCCTCATATCCATCGAACTTAGCCCCCGTCTACCTGAAAATAATTCACTGTATTCAACCTTTCTGACTTCAACATTTATATCTATCCTGTCAAGCAACGGCTTACTTATCCTTGAATTGTAATTCTGTATCTGCCTGGCTGTACAGGTGCATTTGTTCATATCCGGATAGCAGCCACACGGGCATGGGTTCCTCGCTGCAACAAGCATGAAATCAGCCAGGAATCTAAAGATCCCCTCAAGCCTTGATATAGTAACCTCTCCATCCTCCAGTGGCTGTCTCATCACCTCAAGTACATTCCTGTTGAATTCCGGCAGTTCATCGAGAAACAGCACACCTCCATGTGCAAGACTTATTTCTCCGGGTCTTGGAAAGGCTCCGCCCCCGGAAAGAGCATGCATCGATATAGTATGATGCGGTGCACGATACGGTCTTCTCACCACTATGGACTGATTCTGCCCCATAAGTCCTGCAACACTATATATCTTGGTGATTTCTATGCTCTCTTCAACGCTCAATGTTGGAAGTATCGTTGGAATGCGCCTTGCTATCATGGATTTACCCGCACCTGCAGGTCCCGTCATGAGAATGTTGTGCATTCCAGCCGCAGCTATCTCAACACCTCTTTTCAATGTTTCATGTCCCATAACCTCAGAAAAATCACACCCATAATCCGCCTCAGCTCCAGCAAGTATATTATCTACATCAACATATTCAGGTTCTATCACCTGTATTCCATTCAGATAATCTACCAATTCCTGCAACGTATTAATCGGAATAACAGTCATCTCAGATATGACAGCCGCCTCCTGGGCATTTGCAGCGGGCACTATACACAATCTCACTCCGCGTTCATGTGCGCAATGAACTACAGGGAGAACCCCTCTGACCGGATTCACACGGCCATCAAGTCCCAGTTCTCCCAGTATCAGGATATTATCTACATTGTCTGTTGGAATGACTCCCATGGATGCAAGCACTCCTGCTGCTATGGGAAGATCGAAAGCTGTACCTTCTTTTCTGATGTCTGCCGGAGATAAATTGATAGTTATCTTCTTCGGGGGCAGACTAAATCCCGAATTTCTGAGGGCGGTCCTGACTCTGTCACCAGCCTCCCTCACACTTGACGAGAGCAGACCTACCATATTGAGCATCGGCAGGCCATCATTGATATCAGTCTCAACTGATATCAGTTTTCCCTCAACTCCGTGGACAAGTCCACTAATTATTCTGCTATACATATATCGTGCTCCTCTCTGCCTTTCTGGCAGCCTCTCCATGAGCACATATCATAATAAAAAGGATACCTCATACACAGACATAAGTCAAACGACGTTTTGTATATCTGAGCATAGATACCCTTAAATCTTATATTCATTACAGATCATTCTGCACTTTTATTTTCTTCTTTTTTATTCCTGACCTGAGTCTGCATGCTGCCAGCCTTATAAGCACAAAAGATACGCACAGATTCACACACACGCATATAGCCCCAAGATGTTCGACTATGAAATCTGAATATCTGCCATATCCCGTCATTCCTTCCATCAGACTCATATCTCCTGTCATCCCTGAATATGCACTTACTATCCATATCACGGGATTCACTGCAAAAAAAACAGCCTTTCCGGTCATATAAAATTCATAGCCGCTCTGGTCGGAAACCATGTTGTACATCATGGATTCAAATGCATTTCCAAGAGCATATGTGATCAACACCACAGCCGCAAAAGTCACAATAGTCGACACCGCCGCAGATACCGACGTTCTCTTAACACACGAGAAAAATACACCTATACTGCCAATATATATGTCGATAAATAATATCATCAAAACATATTTAAACAACGCCGTCCACTCCAGACCTCCCACAACAAATGATACTGCAAGAAAAGGGAGTGTTGCTATCACATACATAAACGTAGTCACCATTGCAGAAAGCAGCTTGCCTGCCACTATAGAAAATGGTTTTATCGGTGTAGTAAGCATAATATCAAGAGTCTGTCTCTCCCGTTCACCTGAAACGGACGTAGATGTGATGATAGGCATAATAAGACCAATTATACCTATCTCACACATTGCAAGCACAGGAAACATACTGGCAATATTTGCATAATATGCCTGATACATTTCTCCTCTGTTTATCAAAAATATCGTGATAACAATAAAAGAAAACAAGATGTTTATAAGTGTTATGGTCATTGCCATCTTCGAATTCCGCGAATTTACCAGAACATCTTTTTTCAGTATGGGATTAACGGACAGTTTTACAATCATTGCTGCCACCTCCTGTTATCTCTAAAAACAAAGACTCCAGATCCCCTCTGTCTCTGTAGAACTGATGAATATGGACGCCGTTGTCCACCAGACTTCTCAGTAATTCCGAATCACGTTCCCTGCTTCCAGTATAATATACAAATATCTCATCGTCCCTGACTATTATACGATCCACATCAAATCGTTCCTTGATGATAACCGATATACGATCCATAGATGTCTCCGCACTCATACCAAGCATATACCCTTTTATCCGCACAGGTGACACTGCATCACTGTGATCAAGAATCTCATCAACATTGCCGCTTGCCACCATTCTGCCATGATCAAGCACACCTATACTGTCACACATCTCAGACAACTCTGGAAGAATATGTGAACTTATCATGATAGTCTTTCCCATGGCTGACAGTCTTTTTAACAAATTCCACATCTCAACCCTGGACCTTGGATCAAGTCCCGACCCCGGTTCATCAAGTATAAGGAGCTCCGGATCATGAATGAGAGAACGTGCCACACACAATCTCTGTTTCATACCACGGGACAAACTGTCCACAAATGCTTCATGTTTGTCCTGAAGATTCACCAGTTCAAGCAGCCGCTCCGAAGCATCAACCACATCAGCCTTTCTCATGCCGTACATGGAACCATAAAATTCCATATATTCCATAACCTTAAGGTTATCATATACTCCAAAAAAATCAGGCACATATCCTATAAGTCTCTTAACTTCAGCAGGACGTTTCAACACATTCACACCATCTATAACAACATTTCCCGATGTCGCTTTTATAAGACCACACATAATCCTCATAGTGGTTGTTTTCCCCGCTCCATTCGGACCCACAAATCCAAAGATATCTCCCTTATTTATATGGAAATTCACATGATCCAATGCCAGAAATCTGCCGTACCTCTTAGTCAGTTCTTCTATTTCCACCATTATCCGGCACACCTCCTCTGGCTGTTATCTCAGGGAGATAGCTATCATAATAATAATCTCCCTGTTGCGGTGCAATAAATCTGAAATTTATGACTCCATCTGTCAGATATTTGTCAAGTTCCCTGCCATTTAACACTGTATCTCCATTTGAAAATACCACGTCATAATCACCAGTTTCATTATTCAACGCCTTGACAACAACTCTCAATCTCCCGCTTCTATTTTCAATGCAATTAAGTTCTTTGATATCGTCACCTACATTAAATCTGACTGTTATGTCAACTTCATCTGAATACATCATGAAATCATCTGAATCATAATCAGACTGACTATATCTATAATCCGCCATATCGTAAATGTTGTTATAATAAACGCCATCAGCATCGATATATCTGCCTGCCCCAAAGCTATACACAGCATATGTTCCATAATTCTCCATACCGTCTCCGGCAATCTTAGTGTCACGATCTATGCTTCCCCAGACAGCAATTTTGCCTTCATTTGATTTATCCACATTGTACATACCGAGCAAATACTCAATATAACTGTTTCTTGCCATAAGAGAAGCTATATCTTTATTGTCAATGTAATTCTTTCCGTATCTGAACTCATAATACGACTTCATGGCGTCATAATAATACCCCCTCTGAAGTCTCATATTCTCAGCCTTATCTATAGAAACTGATTCTCCGGAAGCAAGTTTATCCACGCAGTAGTAATACACGCCTCCAACGACCACCAGATTACATATGTCATAATCTGTATTGTTTGTGACAGTTCCCTCAAATCCATCAGCATATAATACGATATCGCTGTCTATCTTTCCTATGTCGTTTTCTGATTCCCCTGATGCACTGATATCAACGCTCTCAAACGGTTTTGTGCAATGGTAATTTATATCAGTACCATCACCGGACATCATTTTCTCCAATTTATAATTTTCTGATGATGTACTGTTAAGCTCTGAGTTTACTCCATCTACATGCACATCAAGAAATTCATTGTCAATATGAAGTTTGGAATCACCACTCTTTGCACCAATTATATATGAATAAATATTCTCACGCTTTACATCGCAGCTTATATCCGCAGCCACAAATGAAAGGTTCACCGGTTCAGAGACTCTGTATCTAAGGCTCACAATATATATAGCCAATGTCCCCAGAATCGCAAGCGCCGGCACACATACCCATATCAGTTCCTGCCTCTTCCTTCGTTTGAGCACAATATAGACAACCGGACCACTGAGCAGAGTATACATACAAAGAATTACCACTATCAATACCGCCGAAGGCTTTTCTTTCTCGTTCACACCAACTGCGGTATCAAACCCCAGCGAACTTCCAGCATCATAATAATTCCTGAGCACGTTGTCACAAACAGCACCGGTGAGCCCTTCTTCAAATATTCTTTCTGCCACAGCTTTTTGACCTTGTACACCCGCGGCGAGGGATTCGCCCAGGGAATAAGGCACAACAACAGCCCTTCCTTTGCCGATATTCTTTATGCATATCGGAGCAGAATCACTTATACCTGCCACCTCACTGCCACCGTTCATCTCAAACTGCATTACATTCAATGATTGCTGCTCTGCTATAACCTTACCTGATCCATCTTCAAATGATACATCTCTCAGTTCTGTCCCAATCGCACTGCAGCCAACAACACCATTCGCAAACCTGTGAAGAACTTTATCTCCATTTTTTCCGAGAGAGAGAATCAATGTTCCACCATCATACATCCAGGACATCATGGCACTATACTGATCATCAGACAGCTTCGCAGTATCATAATCATCAATCAATATATATTCAAGTGCATCAAGTCCAATCTCTGAAGCTGGCAGATCTGTCTCCGTAACATTTATACGATCCACATCTACAGTATCTGCATAACAGTCAAGCTGCAATTCATTTATATATCTGAGTTTATCAGTACTGTCACTAAGCACCGCCGTCATGATCGTCATATCATCATTTGCAATACTGAGCATGTCATTTTCAGAATACACCACTTCACCGGACTTATCAGCAAGCTCAACCTTAACCTTGCCTGATCCAAGAGTATCAACACAGAATTCCAGTTCCGTTTTTTCCCCTGCAGGCACAGATACTTTGCGTGATAACTTGAGTGACTGAGTTGGATACATATCTGTATCAACAGGGCACACCGACACCGTACCGTCAAAATACTCCTCACATGAAATTGCGAGTCTGATGACGCTGCCTTTCTCATACACAGCATATCCATCTATTCCATACTCAAAATCCACTTTTATATTTGGATTCCTGTCAACAATATTCTGTTCTACCCTGCCATAAGATTTATCCGCATCAGTTCCGGCAGATACAGGAGTAATCATACTGCAAAGCAGCACAAAAGCTACAACGCATCCACCTAAAAGCTTTGAACCGTTCATATCTCTTTCCTTCCAAATACCGCATTTTATCACTAAAAATATAATAAGTTGTGTGCATTGATTACGCAACTTACACTTTCTTAAGAGGCTTAATAAGTGCAAAAAAATATCATATACGACACATGCCGTATATGATATCTATGTCTGTTCATCAGCCACACAGCTTTACAGCTATATAATCCGACAATATAAATCTTTTAGCTGAAATAAACTACCTCTTCCTTTGGCGCACCTGTAAGGGTTACTTTCTCTGCTGTGAGAACTGGTCCTTCTCCGTCAAAATCAGGATAATATTCATAACCTATCTTTGCCGTCACATCAACCCACTGTCTGTCGACAAGATTCTTTGCTCCCGGATAATAACATTTGAATCCGACAAACTGTATATCCTCAACACAACATGTCATGGCAAACCTGCCTGGAACAAATGCGTTGTTTCCATACTGCTTTGGTCTGAATACCATGGCCTTGAAGTGGATTCTCTTGCCATCGTATCTCTCCTTCATATCAGATGCATCAACATACCAGATTCCGAAATCATCATCCGGCAGTTCTATCACATCCGCATTCACATCATATGGCAGATCCTCCGGTTCATTTGTCTCAGGAGCTATCGACCCATCCTTCATCTCAAATATGATCTGTGCCCTTCTATTCACGGCCTTTATAGATCTTCTCCACTCAGGTATTCTGGAGTTCTCATCACACCTGTTGAAGATAACCATGTCAGCGCTGTTGAACTGCTCTACCATGGTTGCCTTCATATTCTGTGAGTACACATCATATGTCTCTGCATTTACAAATGAGATTACCTGGACCACGGTCCACCCCTTTGGAACACGTATCTCAAATATCTTGTCAAGCTTCCACATTCCGTTGTACTCGATCATGACCTGTTCAGGATTATATTTGTCCTGAAGATCAAGAAGGTGATCTGTGGTAAGCTGATCTTCCTCTATAAACTCAGTATCTATGTTCGCCTTTTTAAGCGCATCCAGGTCATACTCTTCCTCTCCATCCTCACATACGAGAAGAAGCGTCTTTGCACCGCCTGTGAATCCCCTGTCAAGCAGAGTCTCCTTGGCAAATGTTGTCTTGCCGCTCTCAAGGAATCCCATAAACACATATACCGGTATCTCTTTATTCTGACGTCCCATCATATTAACTCCTTATCTTAGAACCACCTGCTAAACCTCGAACAGCTGTGCAAGGTCGTCCTCCTTAAGCTTGCTTCCTATTACACAGAGCTTTCCTGTGATATCAGCTTTACCCTTTCTGATCTCGAACTCACCCGGTACAAGGTCAAAGTACAGCCACTCACCTGCATCGCCAGGAACAATACCCTTTGCTCTGAGGATAACACCATACTTCTCTGTGTCAGCCAGAGTGTCAAGGATCTCTCTGAGTTTGTCCTCATTGTACTTGTGTGGTGTCTCCTTGCCCCAGCTTGTAAATACCTCATCTGCATGATGATGATGGTGATCATGGTCATGGCAGCCACATGTACACTCATCGCCATGGTCGTGATCATGATGATGCTCATGATCGTCATGTTCATGATGATGATCGTGTTCGTCGTGGTCATGATGATGTTCATGTTCGTCGTCGTGGTCATGATGATGTTCGTGATCGTCGTCGTGGTCATGATGATGCTCATGTTCGTCGTCGTGGTCATGATGATGATGATCGTGACAGCCACATGTACATTCATCGCCGTGATCGTGATCATGATCATGTCCCTTTTTAGCCTCATCCATCATGGTCTCCTCAAGGGACTTGTAATTCTGCATGGCTTCTCTGATGGCTGCGCCGTCAAGCTCATCCCATGGTGTTGTGATAATGGTTGCATGATCGTTCTTCTCTCTGATCATTGCTACAGCCTTCTCTATCTTGTCCTGGGATGCAGTCTGTGTTCTGCTCAGGATGATAGTGTTTGCACTCTCTATCTGATTATTGAAGAACTCACCAAAGTTCTTCATATAAATCTTAACCTTTGACACATCTGCAACTGTTGTGTAGCTGTCCAGCTCAACATCAAGATCCCCTGATACATCCTTTACCGCCTTAATTACATCAGACAGCTTGCCTACTCCAGAAGGCTCAATAATAATCCTGTCTGGTGTGTAATCTGTAATAACCTGCTTAAGTGCAGTACCAAAATCCCCAACCAGTGAACAACAGATACAACCTGAGTTCATCTCTGTGATCTGTACTCCGGCATCCTTCAGGAAACCTCCGTCAATTCCAATCTCACCAAACTCGTTCTCGATAAGAACCAGCTTCTCGCCCTTAAATGCCTGCTCAATAAGTTTCTTGATCAATGTTGTCTTGCCAGCTCCAAGGAAACCTGAGATAATATCAATCTTCGTCATTTATATCACTCCTTATCAATTATATATTAAGCTCTGCAACGGCTGTCGCAGAGCTTTGATATCCTACATATATCTGTATAGCCATCTGATATCTCTCCGACATCGTAATGGATTATACTCGATTATTTTACTTTTTGCAAGAAACCACATCACTTCATATGAACATCCATCTGATTAAATGGAATCTCAATGCCATTCTCATCAAATGCTTTCTTGAGTTTCCACATGGCATCCCATTTGGCATCAAAAAATTTCTCTATAGTGGCATAGAACTTTACATATATATTGATCCCACTATCGGCAAACTCATCTATATAGAAGATAACCTGCTCATCCTTTAGAAAACCGTCCACATCCTTGATAGTCTCAAGAGTAACCCTCTTGACCTTCTCCATATCCGAGTCATATGCTACGGAAAACGGAATCTCAACTCTTCTCATATCATGCTCAGTTACATTCACAAGGGATGTATTGGATATATTGCCATTCGGTATGACAACCGATTTATTGTCCACTGTTATCAACCTTGTATAAAATATATCTATGGACACAACAGTTCCCTCACAGTGGGTATTGTTCTCAACTATATAATCTCCAACCCTGAATGGTTTCAGTATAAGTATCAGCAGACCACCTGCAAGGTTCGACAGGCTTCCCTGAAGTGCAAGACCAAGGGTAACCCCCGCCGTACCGAGTATGGTTATAAATGACGTGATCTGGAATCCCACGATGCTCGCCGCCGTGAGCACTATGAGCACATTCAGAATGATCTTGACCGCCGATATAAAAAATCCTGCAACACTCTGATCAAGTTTTGACCGTTCAAAACTCTTGCGCAGTATCTTCAATAGAAGTTTCACCAGTTTGAAGCAGACGACCATGAATATCACTGCCACAACAACACTTCCCAGTTTAGACATACACCAATCTGTAAGTTTCTGAATATAACTTCCTATGATTCCCACCTGATCAGACGCCTCCTGGACCGCATCCTGCACGGCATTCTCAGTGCTCAGTGCAGTCGTATCTGCCAGCCATCCAGGTGCTGTTCTATCTGAAACACTAATTATATTGTCAAACAGATTCATATATCATATCCTCCTGCGTCATCATCAGCATCGATCTTCAAGCTAAAAGATATCATCTCATACCAAACACTGCAAACGACAATGCCGGCACTGCTATCTCTATAACTCCATTCTCTTCAGTCTTATATCCTTTATTATTATTTCCCTCTCCGCCAAATTTAACATTATCACTGGAGAAAATCTCTTTGTATTTTCCCTGTTTTTCAACGGACAACTTGAAATTTCTGACATCCTTCAGTCCAAAGTTACACACGATATACAGATTATCTGAATCTTTCTCTCCGTGTCTCACAAATGACATAACCTGTCCATCCTGGACAAATGCAATGTCCTGATGCATATCTGCACTGTTAAGCGTGCTATTACTATTATATAATTTGTTGAGTTCCTTCACATACTTCTGAAAATAACTATTTGCATCAAAATCCAGAACAGACCAATCAACAGCAGTTTTGCCATCAAAACCTGCGAAACCGCCAAGTTCCTGACCCATAAATGTGAGTTTTCTTCCAGGCAGGCTCATAAACATACCGAAAAGCACACGGAGATCAGCATACTTATCTTCATATCCGCCCGGCATCTTCGATGCATAACTGCCTCTCTCATACGAAACACCATCATGGCTCAGCGGCCACGTGGACTTATCTGCCTCGTTAAATGTTATTCCACATGTGTAGTCAGCAAAATCCCCCCTGTTAGCAGGTGGTATCATCATATAGTCTGTGATCCTGTCAACTGCAATGCTGTTCCATGACATTCCAACCATGACATCCTTATATCTGTCACCGGTCACTGATCTGAATCTTTTCACAAGCTCTACATTCTCAAGCCTTATTCCATCGAGGTGATAAGTATCTATCCAATATGACAGGCAATCTACGTCATCCACAGAAACCATATCCATGATCACGCCTATGCCCTTGCTGTGGAGGTGATCGACCATGGTCATGAACTCTGCAGGCGAACCAAATCTTGATGTAGGTGCAAACATTCCAACTGTGTCATATCCCCATCCATTATCATCTCTGTACTCCATAAGAGGCATGAACTGGATATAATTGTATCCCATGGATCTGGCATAAGCAGCCACATCCCTGCCAAACTGAACGTATGTGATCTTCTGTCCATCTGCAGGAGACTTCCACGTAGGCATATGCACCTCATATATGTTCACACAGCCATCACATTTTCTGTTCTCCATATAATGTTGATCAGACCACTTATAACTGAGCTCTGTCAGCATCGATGCATTTCCTGGTGCAACCTCATATGCAACTGCATAAGGATCTGCAAATATATCAATATCACCATCTCTGTATAATGCCTCGAACTTGTATCTGGTATTCATCAGATCACCTGGTATAAACAGTTCGAATATATCCGTATAATCAATCTTTCTCATCGGATTGATGCGCCCATTCCATCCATTGAAATCTCCGACAACACTCACCCTGACAGCTCCCGGCATATTCATACAGAATGATGTTCCATAAGCACCGTCCAGAGCGATCTGTCTGGCGCCAAACAATTCCTTCACATGGAAACCCGACTCAATATCATCATCACCACGCACAACATCCATAACCTTCGCCAGATCAACGCTGTATCCAAACGAATACGGATCATAGACCAATCTGGTCTCCTTGTCCTCTCCAGACTCTCCCCACACTTTTCGTGTAATTCTGAGCCTGTAAGAAAATTCACCGCTGTTTTCTATCTTAACTGTGAAAAATCCCTTTGCCCCGGTCTCTGACATAGGAAACTCGGCATCATCTCCGATTCTTACCACAGTCACTTCCTCTGCATCAGGATAATACGCATTCACATAACAGTCATCAAGACAGCAATGCATGCCGAGTATATGGTGCGGATTGCCGTGCGTTCCCCTGGCAATAGCTGCTATCTCTTCTGACTTTAATACAAAAATCTCCATAAAACCTTCTCCTAGTTCATCAAATTACAACTGATCATCTAACATATCAGTCAGATCATAACAAGTTATCCCCCTGAAATACCTGTTACAGTTCGTGGATAAAAATTCCACTTCTGAGCTTTGGCTCAAACCACGTTGACTTAGGCGGCATGAGCAATCCTGCATCCGCTATATCAAAAAGTTCAGTGATGGATGTCGGATACATTGAAAATGCCACCGCCATGTCTCCATCAACCAGTCTTTCAAGTTCAGAAAGTCCTCTGATTCCGCCGACAAACATGATTCTCTGATTTGTCCTCGGATCATCTATACCGAGTATCGGAGCCAATACGTTGTCCTGAAGAACTGATACGTCCAGTCTTCCAACAACATCGCCCGGAACTACCCCAGCTTTCACATCAAGCCTGTACCATCTTCCTGACATATACATACCAATCTGTCCCTTGACAGCAGGCTCCACAGGCACCTCGCTCTCTGTTACGTCAAATACTTTTCCCAGCTCTGCCATAAACTCAGCTTCTGTGTAGCCATTCAGATCCTTTACCACACGGTTATATGGCATGATCATAAGCTGGTCATGAGGGAACAACACTGACAGGAAATAATTAAACTCCTCATCTCCTGTATATCCAGGATTCTTCTCCCTTATATGAAGTCCCGCCTTGACAGCAGATGCTGCCCTGTGATGTCCATCAGCAATGTATATGTCATTCACACCGGCAAACGCATCCCTGATGGTATCTATATCCTTCTGGTCATCTATGATCCATACATTGTGTGTAATTCCATCCGGCGATGTAAAGCCATATAATTTCTCACCGCTCTTTACCCTGTCTATTATCTCATTCACCTGATCTATTGATCTGTATGCAAGGAATATAGGACCTGTCTGCGCACCACATGCCTCAACATGTTTTATACGATCTATCTCCTTATCTTCCCGGGTATTCTCATGCTTTTTTATAACTCCATTTATGTAATCATCTATTGCTGCACACGCAACAAGACCTGTCTGATGTCTGCCATCCATGATAAGCTCATAAATATAATAGACTGGTCTCTGCTCCTTGACATACGTTCCGTCATCTATCATCCCTTTAAGCAGCTGACCAGCCTTATCATATACACATGGAGCATATGTATCTACGTCCGGTCCAAAGGATGTCTCAGCTCTGTCCACTTTCAAAAATGATAACGGTTCACGCTTAACCTCTATCTCTGCTTCCTGACGGTTATACACATCGTATGGCAGGGCAGCTACTCTGCCCGCAACATCTGGTCTTGGTCTATAGGCTCTAAAACTTCTGATTGTTGCCATATTCATTACTCCTGTCAAAATATTTTATTGTATATGCAGATATGAGAATATGCATACCCACAAGTTAATCCACACAAATACTATCCCCTTACAGCCTTTACGACCTTCTTTATAGAATCCTCATACTCTTCCTCTGATGAGTTCTCAAATATAAAGAGATCCTTGATATTCGTAGGTGGGTTGAAGTTCTGGCTGTTTATATACTCATCCCAATGCTCAA
>ERZ1034768.202-NODE-202-length-22167-cov-10.087735_pt1 | contig 22167 bp, 21 predicted proteins | sample MGYA00520691_ERZ1034768 | MGnify/ENA primary metagenome ERZ1034768 (study PRJEB33766, sample SAMN09781704) | gut metagenome | biome: gut microbiome | host: Homo sapiens | place: Madagascar | study: EMG produced TPA metagenomics assembly of the PRJNA485056 data...
GCAGTACATTTCCAATTAATATTATCAAGTACAATATTATTCTTGTTATTAAATGAAGTATGATATGCTAACCAATTATTTACTATATCTTTTGAAGTTGTAAGATTAGGACAATCAGTAATATTAATACTTAATATATTTTCATAATTTAAATAATGCAAACCTGAAACAGTAAGATTAGGAAGATTATGAAAATTAAGAGCATTAAACTTTTGACTAAATTCTATAGTGCTAATTTGAGAACCTTCATCAAATTCTACATTACTAATATTAGTTCCGTTAATTTTAAGAGTTTCTATATTATATAAACCAGTTAAATCTAAAGACGTAAAACCTCTATAATTAGTAAGGTCTAAAGTTTTAAGATTAACTAACTTCTTAATACCAGAAATTTCACTTACTACTTCATTGCTATTAGAAGTACTACCACAAATTAATTTTGTAAACTTAGTACAATTTACACTAGATGTAACAGTTAATTGATTAATTCTATTAGCACAAGCAGATACATCTATAGCATCTAATTCAGTAACACCATAAATACGTACAGGGTCACCAAGATTAAGAACTCTAGGTGTACTAAAAGTATGAGATTCTCCATTAAGAAGTTTAATACCTGATTCTGTTACAATTTCATTTATACCATAGCCGTAATAAAGCTTATTTGCAGCAGTAACAGTAAAACTTTGATTAGCAGGAGTATCATTAATAAACTTAATTTCAAATACACTTGATTTAAAAGCTCCAGATACAAACATACTATCAAAAAGATTAAATCTTCTTTGAAGCCAGAACTTACGATGTGTACTTCTAGAACCTTGAAGCATAAATAAATTATTTATTCCATCTCTAGTATAAGGATTTAAATATTTATAAGTAGCATCATAATTATATACTCTTTGAGACCAAGCTCCAGCTTGTTTATTATCAAACATATCAATTACATCTGCATACTTTAAACCTGCAATATAAAGAGCAATATCTACTTTTTGAACTATATTCATAAATTCATTGTCCTGCTCTAACATATTCCAGAGTACACAATCATGACCTGCATAAATATAAGCTCCATCAATACCCTTAGTATTTCTATCTACATCCCAAGGTGCTTCAAGATTACCAGTATTTACCAGACCATTAACTGTATCGTTATCATAATTAATATAAAAATAATGTTGTCCATCTTCTGTTGTAATCATAGCATTCTTTACTGTTTGGTCAACAGCACCAAAACGCATAAGATAAACATAATAAGCTGCTACTTTATAAACATCAAGATGTTCCCACTTATCTCTCTTAAATGCAGTAAGTTTACCATTACTTCTACTAACCCAAGTACAGAAAGCTTTAAGATTAGCAACTTCTGTATTACCATCAGGATAACGACCTTCAAAAGCGTTGTCCCAAGCCTTATCAAAATTATTAACTGTTTTAAATAATGCAATAGGGTCACCATTATTAAGTACTTCCCAACATTCTACCTTGCTATTATCAAAACCTGGAATATCTCTAAATCCATATACTGATTCTGTAGATTTATCGTTATTGAAATTATACTTTCCAATAAATACAAGTTCTGAATCATCATTTAATTTATAGAATAAGTTAATTGGGAAACCATCAACTGTTGTACGAACATCATAATTATAATTATTATTTAATGCTGTAACTTGAGCCTTAGTTCTAAGTTTATGTTCGCCATCAATTACAGCATCATACATTACCTTATTCCAAAGTCTAGCAATACCAGTATTATGAGTTCCAGAAGATTCTGCATAATCTGCTTTTAAACACCAAATATCTACAGGTTGAGCATTATCTTTAAAAGCATATAATTTATCTTCTATTTTATTTCCTTGGTAATCATATACTTCAGTGTTATCTACTTGATGTGTATAAAGTCTAAAGTTCTTCTTAGGATAGGACATAGAAGAAGTTCCTTGAGGTCTCATAGCAGCACCTTTCATTGTGAACGACTTTGTAGGGTCTTGCATATTAATGTAATTAACATCTACAATAATTTGTTCTTTCTTATTACTAGTATTCTCAAGAACTGGAATATTACCAGTAATAATCATAACAGGACATTGAGCTGCAAGTTTTTCAGTATCAAAAGTTGTACCATCAGAACTAAGAATATTATTCTTATTATATAACTTAGTCATATCAGAAGTATTATCTTGATACAAAATATAATTATTAAGAACTTGGTCAGAATTTAAAGGAACATTATATATTCTAATTTGCTTAATATCTAACTTAGCTTTATCAGTGGCAGTAAATGATAATTGTTCATTACTTCTAATATAATCAGAAGCCACTACATTTATAGCTGTGGTTAGAATACCATTAGTATAAATAAATAACAAACCTTTATTTGTAGAACCTTCACGTCTATTAATAACAACATCAAACTTTACAAATTCCTCACTATTGTAAGAGACCTTTATAGTTTTACCAGCTTCTGTTGTAACGATAATATTAGATGCAGTAATTTTAATTCCAGCACCATCTGTAGTCAAATTACAAAGAACTACATCATCATCAAAAACAGAAGTACTTTTAATACAAAATTCAAAAGTCTTACCAGTCTTCATTGCATCCTCTTTAAGAGGAGTAATATTGAAAGCTATCTTATTTCCTGCATTAAGTTTAAGTACATTATCTACCCAGCCAGATGTAGCATTCCAATTAAAACCAGTTAGAGTTCCAGTATAGTTATCATACTTATATACATTTCTATCACTAGATGTATTACTTTTACCTTTAGCATCAAAATTGAAATCGAGTCCATTTGTAATTTCAGCAATACTAATATTAGAATCTTTTATTTCCAAAGGAATAACTCTAGTAACATCATCTGTAATAAACTTAACGCCTTTAACTTTGTTATTATATACAAGGAAACTTGTTACATTTTTTTTATTGTTAGAACTATCTAAAGTACTATAAACTTGGTCGTCAAGTTTAATTGTAACATTTAACTTAGCTAAATTCTTAGGACTATATGTTCCAAATGTTACATTATAAGGAACAAACTGTTCTATATTGTAAAACTTTAGAGGGTTATCACTATCTACAATATGTTTATCTCTTGGAATAATACAAGTTAATGCTATAATTGATTTTGTACTAGTTCCATCGTAAACAATAGCTTCAACATAATGAATATCAGAATAAATCTTTTCTCCATTAGCTACAGTATATACTCGATATTGAATAGAATGAACACCTTGAGACATACCAGTATAATCTATATATTTTGTACGAGTAGAAGAAGCCTCAGTAATTTCATCTTCCTCCTTAATAAAATCTTTTTTAACACCGTCAATATACCACTCTACATATTTAATACCATAACCACTTACAGTATATGGAACTTCAATAATAGTATTTCCTTTTGTGAGGTCAGCTACTTGACTAGGATTATAATCACTAACTATAGACAAATTAATAACTTGATAAGTTACAGTCATAGTAGTTGAAGCTAAACTTTCATTACCAGTTATAGCAATATTAATTGTTGTTGTTCCTTCAGTAAGCCAATCATCAACGTTCTTAATTACCGTTGTACCAGATGTATATTTCTCTGTATATACTTTCTTATCTAAACCTTTAGCAACTGTATATACACAAGTTACACCTTCACCAGTACTATTACCTGATTTATTAACTACATCGAAATTAAATATTACTAATATTAGTAAGTAACTCAATTTTTGCAGTATAATTAAATGGAGCATCAAATTTACCAATAATTAAATCTGTCTTTGTATTATCTTCAAGATACTCATCAAGAGTTTCTTTAGAAGCAAAACAAAGATAAATTGAATTTTTAGCATCATAATACAATTTACCTACTTTAGAATTAAGTTGTGCTTTAATGAATTTCTGCACAGCTTCACCACTAAATCCTCTTTTAAGAGCATCATTAACATCTTGACCCCAATCTTCATTTATACTTTGGATGTCATTAGGAGAATACTTTGTCTTAGCCATATTATTATATTTTAATTATTTATTACGATAAACATCTTGATTTTTCCAAGGGTATTTATTTGTCCAAACTCCAGCACCAAAACAAGAGCTAACAGCACTCCAAACTAATTTGATACCTTTATATATAGCAGATACTTTTTTATTATTATAATATCTACTATCTAGTTCTTTACCGTTTCTAATTATCATTCTTCTAGTATATTATATTCTACATCTTCTTTAACTTCACCAATACGAACTAACTCGTCATATTGTTCTTGAGTTAAATACTTTTTAGAATTAGCTAATTCATCAAGAGCTTGTTTTACATTTACTGATTTCAATGGACTATCATTATTATTATATGTTACAGCTTCAGCAGTTGAAGCACCACCAGTAGCTGCAATTCCATCTAATGTTTCACGAATTTGTTCATTAGTATTTTCAATGTTTGTTGCTCTACGACCTAACTCATTAATTCGATTTTGTTGGTCTTTAAATTGATATTCATGTTCTTTAAGTATATCTTGAATATCAGCTAAAGTATCTTCAACTTGTGGTGTTGACGGAATACCAGTATCTTCTCCATCTACAAACCAATTACCATTGTCGCCTATTGTAATATTACCGCTTAAAGAAATAGATATATACTCGGCGTATTTAGTCTTTGTGTTTGTCCAAGTACCTTTAGTTCTACATTGATAAAGATAAGCTCTATCATATTCAGCTCCAACAAAAGCATACTGACCTTCATTAGGTGTAGGAACATTTTTAATAAGAGCAGCTTCTTCAGAATACCAACCACAAAATACATTGAAATTATAATATATATTTCTCCATTTGTGAATATCTTCCCAATCAGTTATATCAGCAGAATTAAATTGCCAAAGTTCAAATTGATAATTATTATCTTTACGGTCTTTATTAATATTATAAAAACTCAATACAGCTCCAGGCTTACGACCAATAGCTGCTATTGAACTTATAGCTTCTTGTAGATTATCATAAGCAATTAAATTACCGCTTTCATTAACTCTACATAAATTAATAAAATTATTATCAGCATAACCACTAACATTTAATGGTTGCCAATATTCTCGATTGTCAATATCTACTCCAGCAGGAACATTTTGTTTAGCTATATAAGCTTGATTGTTTCGTTTATCATAAACAACATCAAGTCTTTCATTAGTTATATTACTATCCCAAGCACCTTTTGGAGTAACACTAACTTTACCAAGTTCTTTACTAAATTGTTTCATAATATGATATTTAAAAAATACATTTTAGATGACTTTTACACCCCTTAAACACGTTTCATGAACAATTAATCAACTAACGTATGCAAATCGCTCAGACGTGAAATAAATAGGGTCTATGCGAGTTTTCGATGTGTCGAGAGGTATGCCATCATTGATTAAACTTTGTTGTCGGATTCAACATTTAAATTACCAGCATTATCAATAGTAAATACTTCACTGCTATCTTTATCATTTAAATATTGCTGATAAAGTTTACCAGTTTCAATATCTACAATAAATTTAAAATTATTTCCGCTACAACTACAAAGAGCTCTAAGTTTACCATCAGGAGTAATTGGATAATAATTAGTTCCATTATAAATTGGTTTACCTAAATTCTTATAATAATCTTCAAGTTGCTGCTTTACATAATTATAATAAAAATTAGCTTTAGTATAATCAGATTGTTGATAAGCAGCACAAGCACTTTGAAACAATCCCCAACAGTTGAACAATTTCTTACCATTACCTTTACACGCAAAACTACAATCGTCAATAATTGCTTTACCTGCGTCAGCAATATAATTAATAAGCTGATGATAAGTACAAGTCCAATCTGAAGGTATAGTAAGATAAAGTACTTCTGGATGAATCTCTTCAGTACTATTACTTTCTAATTGTTCAGTATTAAGAGTTGCATTATCCACAAATTCCTTTACGGGGCGGTTTACCTTGATTTCTTCCATACGGCTTACTGTTTAAACATTATTTACTTGAGACCTAACTGCCTCTAATTTATCATCAGTAAGACAATCATAATTATCAACACAATCTTGAAGAATGTGATTATAAATTGATTTACAAGTCTTACTATCATTTACAACATAACCTTGAGAAGAAAGAACTATCTCGGTTTTAACACCAATAAATTCTTTTCTCTCAAGGTCTTGTTTGAGAATATTTGCGACATCACTGTTATTCATAAGAACATCTTATTAAATAGTTCAATGATTAAAAACCTTATTGTTTATATAAACAGAATGTTCATTAGCTATAATAGTAAGTTTATTAAGAATTTGTCCAATTCGGACATCCTTATCTTGACCGTTATATATTACTTCTAAACATTCTTTAGTTGTATCGTCAATCCATTCATCTTTAATTTTTGTAGCAATATTAATTCCATCAACTTCGTAAGCAGAAAAAACATTATAAAGTTTATAATATTCGGTACTAATAGTTTTAAAAAGATTCTCTCTAATTAAATCTCTATTCTTATCAATATTATTATGAATAATAATCTCATTACAAGTCTTACTAATATTAGCTCTAAAGCTATCAAAAGCTAAACTTATAACTTGACGAACTTTAGTTAGTTCTTTACTTTCTGCATCTTGAATCTGTTTATCTAAAACAGTATTAAGCTTAACTACATTTTCACTAACTTCTTTAATAGCAGAAGCCATTTGAATTAATGGTTTATTTCTGTCTTTAGCTTTAAATAGGTCAACTAGTCTAATAATAAGAGTATAAAGAATATAAACTCCACTACTTATTAAAACTGTTATATAAGACGAATCCTTAATCGCATCAGATACTATTTGATTAACTTGATTAAAATCATCCATATTAAAACAATTAATGGGAATGTTGCTCTAGACCCCCCGTAAAAGGATGTAGAGCTTCATCCCATTTAAACTATTACCTATTGAATTTTACACATCACCAGCTTGAGCAGCTTTAAGTCCTAAAGCAGTTTCAACTGCTGTAATAAAAGCTACATTAGCAGTAGGAACTGCAATAGTTGCTTCCTGCCAAACTGCTTCATCACGAGTACGACCATAAACACGAGGATTCTTGAATCTAAGATGATATAATGTATAATTATCTGCATCTACATCCATAGGATAACCTGGATAAATAGTTGCACCATCAGCAAGAGTATTATTAAATCCTCTATTCTGAGCTGCTTCAGAAGCAAGATTCTGAACATAAGCTTTATCACAAGTTGGAGCAGAACCCTTAGTTGTAGTAGTAACTGTAGTACCATACAAATCATCAGCTGCCATCAATTCCCAAGGTTGATAATCCTTAGCAGTAACAGTAATAGTAGCTGTACTAATAGTAACACCTACATTCTGATTTTCTACCTTAGCAGCCAACTCTTTCTGCAAACGAGTAGCAACTGTAGTAGCAGTATCACCACTCTTACAACGAGTAGTAGCTGTCCACTCACGACGCTCATGTTTTGTAGTATCAAGCTTAACAAGCTCAATAGTATAATCCTTACCAGTTACAGGAGTAGGAATTGTAATACTAGCACTAAACTTAGTACCAGCAGTCTTAGTAACTTTAGTTACAATAAGACTATCAATATTAACTTCGAGTACTACAGCTTGACTATTTGGTCGACCATAAGCAAGACCGAAATCTTTAGTCAATTTAGCATCTGCAACAAACTTACTCAAATCATCAAGTTCAAAGATTCCAAGAGAACCAGCAGGAACTTTAGTAAGGTCAAATGCTTTATCTGTTTTAGGAGCAATAACTGCACCACTCTTTATAACAAATAATTGTCTCATATTATTATTCTATTAAATTATTATTGTCTCTGATTACCATCTTCACGATAATTGTTTGCTACTTGTTCTCTTTGTTGATTTTGTTGAGCTTGTTGAGCAGCAGCTAAACTTCCACTCTTAGCAAGTTGATAAAGTTCAACTGCATGCTTAACAATGTCTACGTGCATGTATTCTGGTAAATCACAATCTACATTAGTACCATCAACATCTTCAGCAAATCTAACAATAGCAGGTTTTGCAATATAGCTAAATCTAAGTTCATTAATATTTACACCATTAAAAGCGAAAGGTTGACCATCCTCAGGTTTAGCATCAGACTTATCAATATATAATTCGATAAGATTATCATGAATAGAAGCCACAGGACTTCTCATTTTTGGAGCTAGAACAAAATCATTAACTACATCAGCTACAAATTGGTCATCAACTATACGAACTGGAAATACATTACTAATAAAATCTGTTTTCTTATAATTAATTGATATATCAACTGCATATAAGAAACTAATAATGGAATAATTCTCTGTTACTTGATGTTCACCTCTAATTTCAGTGTATTGTTCCTCATTAGTGTACACATTCTCTCCAGTTTTTTTAAGTTTAAAATAATCCAAAGGTAATTGAAAACTAATAATATAATTAGTCTTTTCCTTACCTTTGACTGTAGCTTCAGCAATACTACCTTTCCATACTTTATATAAAGACTTCAAGGCGTTTACTTGATTAAGTTTTGAAGCATCACTAATTACTCTATCATTAGTAATACCAATGTTTTGAGTAATAACTTGATTAATGGTATCAGAAATACTATTATTAATAAGCAAATCAATCTGTTCAGGAAGAATAGCTCTAACATTTTGCATACCCATCTGTTGAGCATATTGTCTAAACATCTTGTGCATTTCTGGAATATCCATATCTATTTATATTAAATCAGTTTCAACTTATTTTCTAACTTGGTCTTTAGACCAGCATTATTTGGATTCTTGAAATAACTAATAGCTTCATTAATATTTGCTCCAACAAACTCTCCATCAGGTGTACTAATCTGTTGATTAAAATCAGAACGAACAAGTTCACCTCTTGTAATGAGAGTTTCAATAAATGCTTTATCAAGAAGATTCTTATCGTTTACGAACTCATTGAACTTACGAGGATTAGTAATAGCAAAATCCATCAATTCTTTAGATTGAATAAGAGCAGTCTTAGAAAGACCATCAGAAAGACTAATACCACTATAAATACAATATTCAACGTAAACGGCGTTTATCTTAGAAGGAGAAGCTTGAAGTTCAACAAGATGTCTAAGAGCAGCCTGCTGTTCTTTAATAAGTTTGTTCTTACGAACTTCTTCCTTATTCTTATCCTTGATATAAAAACGAAGATTAGCATTAGAATTAATGAAAGCTTCATCTTTAGCTACATCTGGATAATTAAGACAATGGCGATAAAGAATATATTGTTCAAGATTAATTGGGTCACCATATTGATACTTCTTGCTTTCGAGCATAAATAAATCATTATCTCGAATTACAGCAGCTTCATAAAGTTTAGCCGTATTAGAACGGTCAACTGCATTATAAGTTTCCCAAATCTTCTCTTCTGCTTTATTGATTGCTAGATAATCTTTCTTATGACGATAACGGAAAGATACATCAATAGTTCTTTCAGTATCACGAACATCAAAGAAAATATTATTAAGATAATTCTTAACTCTAGTAATAAACTCTGGATTGTTAGAAGCAACACCAACTAACTCTGGGAAGTAATGTTCAACTTCACCTTTATTAGACATAAGTTTACGAACTGAATTAACAGAAGAACCAATGGTGTTACGTGGCTTTCCAAGAGCAGCCATATTAATTCTACGATAAGCAGAATAATTAAGAACAGAAGCAATAATAATCTGTCGCTTGTCAATATATTCAGCTTCGAGTTCAGCTTCTAATGCAGCTTGCTTCTCATCTTCTTCTTGTGCAACAGTTTTACCTGTAGGAGCATCACTATTTTGAGGAGTAGGAATATTCAAGTCTGGAATTTTAGTTTCACTCATAGTTTAATTTATTTTATTAGTTATTACAATACACACTTCAACTGGAAGAACTTAGTTGCCTTATCTACTTGCAGACCGTATGAGTTCTTAACCTCATAACGAGAGCAGTCAATATCAGTTGCAAGAGAATTAGTAGGAACTGCACCCCAAGAAGCAGGAATAGGAGTAAGACCCTTAATTACACCATTAATATAAACCTGACCCTTCTTACGTACCTTACGAATATTATTGTGACCATCATAAGAAGAAGTATCAAGCATAAATGCTTGGTGAGAAGTCATTGGATAACCAGTACGAGGATGAATATCTCCATTAGCCTTAGCATTATCTGCAAATGTACCACGGTCAAGGAATGACAAATGTTTCAAAGTAATAATATGACCATCAACAGTCTTATACTGACGGAAGTAATTACCATAAGTAAGACCAGTAGCAGATTGCTGAATCATCTTATCACCAAGAGGAGTAACAAAACCACTATCCTTAGCATCATTCTTAATAGCTCTATCAAAGTCTTCTACGAAACCTTTACCACAAGCAAGAACAATATCCATCTTACCTGTATCAGTATCCTTATCAAGAATGTCACCAATAGTACGATTCAACTTATTAAGAGTAAGTTCCTCTCCATAAGTATCATAATTACTTTCACGGCAAATTTGCTGCATACCAGCAGTATAAGGAATAGGCTGTCCATTATCTGGGTCAACCATTGTAATTTCACCATTAATAGTCTTATTGTACTCTGCGAACCAAAGACGCTCCTCATTCATTACTCTCTGTTGAAGCTCGAACTGACGCATTTCCTCATTAATCCAAAGATTAGTAGTACCACCGCCAGAAGTCTTAAACTCATAAGTAACTACTGTATTAGCAATGTTACCAGCAATCTCTTTACTAAAACGATGGAACTCAAGTTGAGAAGTCATCTTACCAGGTCCCATAGTATTAGTACGATTACCCTTAGAATAACTCTCTGGAATAGTTGGAGCAGTCAAAGACCAACTCTTACCTACAGCCAAGTTCTTAGTTACATCAACATAAGCATTTGGATTTGGATTTGCAATACGAAGACGATAAAGATAACCACCATGACTACCTTTACCAAGGTCTTTCATAATACGAACCTGAGTTACACCATCAGGAGCAATCAAACCATACTGCTCAATGAACCAATGAGTTCTAAACTCAACTTCAAAGAAAGCACCACCTTTACCAGGAGTTGTATTAGCAGTATTAAACCAAAGTACAGTATCATTGAACTTCATACGACCCATAGTCTTCCAAGTCCAATCAGTAGTAGTAATATCTACTGTACCAGCAGCACCTTGACCTTCAGTCAAGAAATTAAGTGGAAATCTATCATCATCCATACCAAAAGTATAGGTGAGCATAGAATTAATCTCACTAGGTTTAGATAACATAAGATGAGCAATAGTTTCCTCATTAGAGTAACCTCTGTCATCATAGTTACCACGTTGCACTTCACGAATTGCGTACATACTTAATTAATTTATTTGTTAAACATTAAATTGATTAGCTAAATTGAATATCATCAATAGCTTTATGATTAGTACTTGCTGGTTTAGTAATTCGTACAGTGCCACGACCTTTACTTTGTTTGTTCACTAATTTGAGGGTTTTTACTTTTTCCTCATTAATAGCCATCTTTACTAGGTCTTCATAAGTTCCACCTGTGTACATCAACCAAGCACTAAGAAGTTCTTCATCACGTTCTTGTTCAGCAGACTTAGCAGCCAAATCTCTTTGATAAGCTGTTGCAACAATACCATCAGCATCTTTAGTCTGACGATAAAGATAGTCATAAAAGTCGTTAGGAGTAACAGTAACTTTCTGACCATTAACTGTGCGAACAAGAGTTTCAGGTAATGTATAATTACCAATCTTACGATTAGTAACAACATCTTTAATATCTTTCCAATAAGCTAAAGTTTCAGCTTCTTCTCTTTGACGTTCAGCTTCTGCTTGTTTAGCGTAAGCTTCATCACGTTGTTTGTCAGCAGCTTGAAGATTAGCTAACTGAGCTTTAGCTTCATCATAAAGACCACCTGAATCTTTAAGATACTTAATATAATTATCATTAAGACTAGCATTACCAAATTCTTTAGCAGCAGTCTTAATAATAGCAATTTGCTGTTCCTCAGACTTTTCATCTACTGTAATAGAACTACGGTCTGGACGTTCTCCAAAACCATAAGGGTCTCCATTATTTACAGTAAGATAATCTACAAATTGCTTAAGAATAGGGTTATCAGTAAATACTTTATTAACCGCAGCTTGAGCTACTTCATTGTTTTTAAGTTCAATAACCTTATCTACATAAGATTTGATACCATCAATAGAATCTTCAAATTCAGCAGGCTTACCATCTTCATCAGTAAGTTCTACATCAAGAGCTTTTTGAATAGCAGCAAGATTAATTTCATCAGTAGGCTCTTCTACTTGAAGAGAATCAATCCAATCTTTTACATCTTTAGCTTCCTTGAAAATTTTATTATCTTTGTCTACGAGATTACCATTTTCATCTACTGTATAAGTTTGACCATCAAACTCTACATTAGTACCTTTCTCTAGCTCCCCCGTAGAAGGTGTGGAATCATCACCTTTATCTTTACCATCAGGATTATCTTTCCCATCACCATCATCAGTTCCATCGCCGTCTTTACCGTCTCTGTCACCGTCTTTGTTACTATGAGGTTCAGGGTCTGTACCATCACCGTCTTTATTGCCTCCTTTATTATCACCTCCGTTGATGTCTGGAGCATCGCTTCCACCACCGCCAAAATCAAGGTTAATTCCGTCAAGTGGACCCATTAAACGAGTATGAGGTTTAAAACCAAGAGTATTACGAAATACAAACATAAAATAATAATTTAATGATTAATAATTAAAAGAGTAACATCAGTTACTTGTCTGCAAAAGTATAAACTTTATTTTAATAAACGACAACTTGTTTGCTAATTTATAATATATTAATATTGAATATATAATAATGAATACCTTATTATATAAAAGACTTATTAATGTTAGTTCTTCATTAGTATCTTTAGTATTTCCAGTACTATTTTCTTTAGTAACTTCTATATTAAACATGAGTTAAAACCGATTTTCATGTGCCTTTCTGAGGAACAAACATTGACGTAGAGCGTAATTCCTTTTACGGGGCGGCTCTCAAATATATTAGGCAATAAGTTATTCACGAAATATGATTGAACGTCTTACAGACGAATTTGAAATATTAAATATTTTATAGACAGAAAATAAAAAGAGTAGTACCCTCACGAGCACTACTCTCACATCAATCAACAAATAATAAAACAAAACCTATTTCTTATCATACTTATTCTTATTTGTCTTGGCAATCTTTAATTGATTAGCCATTTCTTCTCTTTTAACTTGTCTATCTGCTGCTTTATTATAAGCATCCATTGCTATCTTTTGACGTTCAAGTTGAATCTTAGCAGCTTCACTAGCTTTCTTACTTTCCTCTTGAAGTTTAGCTAATTGAGTTTTAGCATAATCATCATTTTGAGGATTTGTATCTCCAAGCAAAGCTATATCGCCTTTAGCATATTCAAGTTGTAAATCATATTGTGCTTTAAGAGCAAGTGTTTGTCTATCTTGTTCTCCCTTAGCAGAAATCTCTTGAATCTTCATTTGATTAGCTTGTTCTTGAATTGCCTGGTCCATTTGCTTCATTTGTTCTTCATGTTGTCTTCTAATTTCAGAGAATTGTTTAATACTATCAGAAATAGCTGCAACATTATCACCTTGAATAGCTGCAAGAGCAGACTCTAAATCTCCATTTTGTGCAGCACTAAATGCCCATTGTTTAAGTTGTTGAATCTTATCCATTTCTTTACCATTATTTCTAACAGTAGTAGAATAGTCAGAATTAACAAAACTATTAACATCAAGACTAAGATAATGTTTCTTACCAGTTGTCTTATCAATATAAGATGTTTCAAGACCTTCAACATAAGCACATTTAGCAAAGTCTAAATCTCTATTATAATCAGCACATCTTAAAAGGTCAAACATCTGGAATATTAAAACAGAACCAGTACTTGATTGAGCAACAGCAGTTTGAGTAGTAGAAGCTCCAGCAGATTGAGCTATTTGACCATAACGTTGAGCATTCATATCAACAAGCTCTCTAGCTTCTTGTTTAATTGCTTCATTAAGATTACTAAGTTCTGTTATATATTGTCCCATATTAGCATTAAGTAATCTAATGTTTTGCATCTTAACACCTGCTGCATCTTCTTCATCATCAATAGGAAGTACACCATCGGCTGCCATTCTATAAATAGCATCTTCTGTTTCAGAAGAAACAAGTGATTTTGGAAGTAACAGAATCAACATCTTGTTCTTTGCTATTACCATTTCTTGATGATAAGAAATAATATTTCTAAAAACTTGGAAAGGAGTAATTATTTGAATAATACTAAACTTTCCACAATAAGGAAGAAGTTCTTGAATGCCATTATATGGAAGTTTACCTTTACGTTCATAAAGAATAGGTCTAGCTTTAACAGGATAAATACCATTATAACGAGTACCTATACGATAACCTTCATAAACTTGAGTTTTATATTTCCATTCAATATCAATATCTCCAGCTTCTGGATTAAATTCATAATCTTCTTCAACTATTCTTTGTTCTTGGAAACCAAGTTCATTAGTATAAGTAAGAATACCTTGACGAGCGAAACCTTTCCAAACTACATGCCAAACTTCATAAAGATTACTATTATTTGCACTTGGAGTTAAAGATTGAGTTTTATATAAATTTCTTTCTTTATCGGTAAACTTACCACAAACTTCTGGATACTTCTCAAATAATTGATTCCATCCTAATTGAACAACTTTAGTAGAAGCGCTTGCAGAAGTATTATAAAGTTCATTAAGATAACCTTTATCTTTATCAGTTAAATCATCTTCAAAAGCATCAAGTATTTGATTATATGACATCATAATACGTCTTGCAAACATATCATGGTCTTCAACCATAAATTGATTATTAGGAATAGGAAAAGCTTCAATAGTTGGAACACATTCTTTAATAATCTTATTTCCTCGAAGTTCAGTATATGTATAGCATTCACCAAGAGAACAATAATTAAAGAAAGCAGTAAGATAAATCTGAGCATCATTTGTAAGGTCTCTAATATAATTAAGAATATCTTGACCTTGTTTACTTTCTCTATCAATATAATCTTGATTAAACTTAGCAATAAACTCTTCTGGGTCTGGCATTACTTCTTGAGGATTTATACTTTCAGGAGATTGACCTTGACCTTGAGCTTGTTCTACAGCTTCTTTATACTTACGTTCAAACTCTTGTTGAAATGCTTGCTGTGCTGCTTGCATTACTTTTTCCTTTAATGCTTGATTTCTTTCAAACACTATATCAGGATTGTTAGCTCCTACTGCAAAATCATGAGTTCCTTTAAAGTATTCTCCTATATATCTACGTATAATATCAGACATAATATCATAATTACGAAGAGTTGCAGGAAAACGTTTAAAACGTTCATTAGTTGCATTGTAAGGATTAAGAGTCTTTTTATAGAACTCTTGTGGTAAATCTCCATGTAGAACATTGAGCATTGTTTCAGTCTCAGTTCTATCATTCAAACTAAGTCCTAAACCAATAATATAATCTATACTATTAGCATACCAATCAGGTTTGGCTTTAGTAGCAGCATCAACCTGTTGTTTAGGAAATTGAAAACTTAAATTATTAAACATACGTACATTATATTAATTAGTTAACTAATCTCAATACCAATTTCTATGCCAAATATCGTCATTAATATTTCTTTCAGTAACCTTCTTTCTATGAACAAGTTCTTTAGCTGCTTGAACATCTTGAAGTTTCCATTGTAAAGCATGAATAAGCATTTCAGATACTCTATCAAAATTACCTTTAATATTCCATTTTAAAAGTTCGAGTATAGCTTGATGGTCATATATTGTTTGAAAGAATAGAATATCGTTACCTTGAAAATCTTTACCTACTGGGCTATAAAGCATCTCTTTAAGAAGTCTAAGACCTTCAAGAACTTTACTACTACCAGTACCAGCACCACCACCTACATTAACACCATAAGAAGCAGTAACTTTAGCTTTAATAGAACTATCCCAAAGTTCAACAGGGTCTTTCATTAAATACTTTAATGCTTTCCATTTTGCAAAATTACTTACAGTCTCACCTCGATTTACCTCAACTCCTGTTGTTCCAATACAGTTATAATAACGTGCCATAAGGTAACATATCCAATCAGCTTGTTCAAGTTTCTCAGGACGACCATAATAAGCACAAACACATTTAGTTTTAAAGTTATTATATTGAGTAGGATTTTCCCAAACTCTAATACTATTATGAGAATGTTTATTAGTAAGTGCATCATTCTCTTTATTAACACCTACTGGGTCATAACTAATACTATATTGACCAGGAGGGATACCAAGTTTAGGAGTTCCATCTTTATCAACATAAGAAACTTTAATCGGTTCAAACCATTTACGAACACAACCATGATGATGTTCATGAGCTTTACGAGGAACACCTTGAATCCAATCAAAATAATCAACATTAAATTTACCACCTTCAGCTTTAATACGAGCATTAGTTTTAAATATAACTTTATGATTAATATCTTCAAAGAACATTCCATCATCTGCAATATCTGTATAAGCAGGGTCATTCTTTAGAATTTCTTCCCAATTCATTAAAGCTTCAGAACTAAATAAGTTTTCACTAGTAGAACTAAATGATTCACTAGGCATATTAGCATATTGACCTAGATAATTAATATAATCACTAAAAGTCTTACTACTTTCTTTTTTAGCTACACGTTCTTTAAATGCGATACGAAGACCAATTTCTATATTAGAATTACCTTCTTTATCCATTGCAAAAAGGTCTCCAATCTGACCTTGAAGACCCCAACAATATGGTTTAAAATAACCACATACTTCATTACGAGAATCTTTATCCCATACATTTTCAAAAGGCATAAAATGGAACTTATTAGGATTATAAAAGTTCATTTCAAAAACCTGCATATTACCACTAGTTGCAGTACCCCAAGCAAACAAGTTACCAGTAACGTAACTACCAGTACGCATAGCAGGTTCAGTAACATTCATATAATCATCGAAGTTTTCCATCGTAGAAACCTCCTCAGTTTTAACACTAACAGCATCCTTACCAATAGCACAATCAGGATTGTTATTAGCAGAAGCACTAAACAAAGCACTATTCCAAGACTTAGGACTAATATCTCCATTAGGAAGTTTAAATCCTAAAGTAAAGTTCTCAGCAGCACGAGAAAGTATTCCTCTTTTAAAGAATGTATTATTCTCATAAAAATAAAGGTTCTTAATACTAAAATCAGTAAGACCTCCACGTTTAGTAAGATACTTTGAATCAGCAGCTACATGAATACAAACTTTATTAGGTTGAAGATTAATCTTATTAGCGCTATGAGCAGACATAATATATGAAAAACCTCCACGTCTAGTTTTATCTATAAGAAGATGAAAACCATTAAGTTCACAAAACTCAATAATAGCAAACGTCCAAAACTGTGCATCTATAAACTTAGGAAAGTCTTGTTTCTTTTTACCAACAGAAGCTTTATCTGTATGTATAATAGACTTTTCATCCAACTGTTCAATAACAGTATAGTTTAGATAATTATACATATCTCCACTAATATGAAGATTTTGAACTTTACCTTCACGCATAAAACAAGGAGCATCAAATCCATGACTTCTTCTATATTCTTCTCTTTTACGAAGTTGTCTATGAGGAATACTATCTTCTTTATATAGCGTATATTTACCACCATTAATATGATATATATTAGCCATTTCAGTAAAAAGATTAGTATTTACAAATTTGTCTCCTACACGTATATCAAGAAGAAAGCCACCACTTTCTCCTATCATAAAGAAATCATTAGGGTCTTTATAACCAGCATCTTTAGCTCGTCTAAAATGACTTTTAGATTCCTTTATATATTGAAGAAAAGGGTAGCTTTCAATATACTTTTCTACAGTCTTATCATCATTCATTTCAATAGACTTAAAATTAGTAACACAATAGCAACACCACTACTACAATAAGCAACATTGCGTTGTTTCTTTATTTTCTTGCATGACCTATCCAATAGAATATATCTTTGTCTAGCTTGTTCTGCAAGTACACTATCATTTCTAATAATTTGTCGAAGCTTATTATTAATATCTTTTTCATAACTTAATTCTATTAATTTTGTATTAGCTTTACGAAGGTCATTAATAGCAACTTTAATGCTATCATGCTCTAGCCCCCACGTAAAAGGTATGTAAACTTTACTTGATGAGTTGATAGAATAACTTAACAGTACTATCATTATCAAGAGTTTGTGCTTCAATAACTTTTGCATTTTTAATACTATCTAAATTATTAACTTCAATTCTTAAACTATCATTATGTTTTTGTAGTTCAATGTCTTGTTCAATAATATTGTTATTTTTATTATGATAATATTTTCCAATAACCATAGAGCAACAAATAATAAATGTAAGAACAAGAACTACTACAAAACCTTTACCAGTTTCATTAGCAAAACTATCCATTACTTAAATATTTACTAAAAGGTTTATAACTATGAAGACTATTAATTATTTCTTTATCAATATCTTCTTGAATTTCAGAAGGATATATAAAACTAACATGTTCTTCAGGAACAACAGTTTTATAACCTATTGGTGTAGGAAGAGTATCTATACCATTATCTCTAGAACAAATATCACGAATTGCTTGTTCTAAATCTTTTATAGAAAAAGTACTTTGAACTTCACCATTAATAAGAATACAAGCCATTATAAATCCTCCTCATTAATTAAAGTATAAGTAAATAGTTTACCGTGTCCTTGACTAATCTGATAATGTACTAACTTCATAAACTTTTCAAAGTCTTCTTTGTTAGCAAATACTTGACAACCAGCAGACCAATTATCCACTCTAGTAGAATGTGTTCCAGCTTTATGAATATTGATACCAAATGTACCTTCTTCTATAGTCTTTGGATTAAAATCATAAACAGCATCTTTATTGTTGTCTCTATAAACTTTTACTGGTTTATATTGAACAATAGCTTCATACTTACCTTTATGATAACCAAGTTTCCAAGCAGAACGATATTGACCAGGAACAAGTATAGCACAACCTTTATAACTTACAGGTTTAGTCATACTAGTAATACCAGGGTCAGTAGTAGCAGCAAATATATTTCTACTTCTAACACCATACATATCTATATATTCTACGACAATAACATCGTCAAACTTATTAGTAACACTATTGCCAGCATTTCTAATGCCAATAATATTAAGATTATACTTACCCTTAGTAAAATAGGCATATCCTTTATTAACGAGTATTTTGCTGAAATCAGCTTTAGTTGCTTTATTATATAATTTTTCATTCATATCTTATCTATTTATATAACCACCTATACTATAATAAGTAGCTATCAGGTTAAAAATCACTATCATTAAATAAACTTGTTTGTTTATTAAGAAGTCCTTTACTATTAAGATAAATTCTTCTATCTTGAAACATAGCATCAATTTCATTACGAATATAATTAATATGATACCAAGTAACAACTTCTTTACCGTTTTTATCTATTTCATACATTCCTCGTTTGTCACGTAATGGCATACCATATTGATTCTTAATAAAAGGTGTTTGTATATGACAAAGACCTAAACCATAACATGGAATATTAAGTATCATTTCTACCATACGAGCATAAGTTGAAAGCTGTATTGTATAATGATTACCATTACAATTTTCTAAATGACCAAAAGGAGGAAGCATCATTTCATGAGTGTTACACCATTCACTAGTTAATTGAACTGGTTTAGCTTTCTTATCTTTACGATAAAATCCACTAGTAAAATGAAGACCATCTTTATTAGTTTTCCAGTCAAGAATAACAAATCTATCAGGTCTTATACAAAGAACATCTATAGTACCACTAAGAAGAAGTTCTGGAACAAAACTTCCAATCTCTGAATAAATAGTATATCCTCTATCAATATAATATTGAAATACGCTATAAATCTCAGGATATTTATTATTAGTAGCTTCTTTAAATTGTTCTATATCTAGAGGATGAGCTTGAAGATTTGGAATATCAGCAACAGTTATACATCTACCAGTTTTAACTTCTGTAAGATACTGAATAGCATCTTTAAACATACTACTTCCTTTAATTCCGTCTTCAAGACCATTATGTGTAGCAGTACCACGTTCACAAGCTTCTTTTGTAATAGCAGCCCATTCTTCTTTGATACGCTTTTCGCTAATACCACGTTCTTTAGCTTTCTTACGTGCCCAATAGTCTGCATTAAACTTTGGACAGTAGTTTTCAATATTAGTTGTAACACTAAGATATTCATTTCCTAAAGTGTCAGTATATTTATGACCTTCTTCTTGGAAATAAAGAAAATTATTGTTATAATTACTATTCATATCTTTAAGTTTAAAACTTTAATATTGACTTGCATCCATACTTGACGATACAGCCGTTCCACCTCTTGCAGTCTCAGTTTCTTTTTCATACATAAGATTCTCTTTAGCTTCATCAAGAGATTTAAGAATCTTAGGTAGGTCAGAAGCTTTAGCACTAACTTGATTAATCAAACCCATTATGTCGCTAACATTTTCAACAGTTAGATTAGCTTTATCTCTAAGCTTTTCATTAAGTAACATATTAATAGCATCAATAGCTATATTTACATTATGAAGCGTTTTAAGAAGATTCTCAACTACTCTACCAGCTTCTCCAATATTAGCAGCATAATATCTACTTATTATTTTCCTAACAAGTTGATTAGGGATATAGTTAGCTGGCAATCCAGCTTGCTCAATAGCCATTTTAAGTGCTTCACCATCACTAAGACCACTTTGTTTTGCAGGAGACTTTGGGTCTCCCATATAATAAATAACTATACAGTCTTTTATAAACTGTGATTTATCTTTGCTTTTATCTTGTTGATAAAGACTACGAATATCTTTATCCATTAGTTGACGAACATCTGGAGCTTGAGGCATTCCATCATCGTCAATAACAAGCATATTATCTATAATTAAATCTGTTCTTCGCATGGTGGTGAATATCTTAAATGAGCTATACCGTGAAACATTATATCAGCTCTTACTTCTCCTATTGTATCAACATAGTTCCAATATTGTCTTCTGTTATGACTAACAACACGAGCAATTTCAAGCTTATAAATTTTGTTGTATTTATAACGTTTACTTTCATCAACAAACAAAGCATGTTTAAAAGCTATATAATGTTCTTTATCTAAAACTTCTTTAGCATCTTCAAGAGCTTCTTTATTTTCCCTAGCAATAGCTGCTGTAAGTCGTTCTTTAATTTTTCCTATATAAGGAATACCAGCAGCATCACCAGCAGCAACATACTTTTGACAAGATAACTCTAATGATGTTATTATTTCATAAGCTATTTCTTTATCTATAATATTGTCATCAATAGTTTTAAGAATATCATTCTTATTAACTATTGTAACATCATATCCACCCATTGCAGGAAACTTGCGAACTTCTAATTCTTCATCCATTGTATTATTATTAATATTATAAATGTAATTGGTATCGCTTCGGGGACTTTCGTCCCCTCCGCTATCGCTCTAGCCCCCCCGTAAAAGGAGTGTATAGTAAATCTCTAACTTACTCTAGTGTACCTCCTGGTACTAAATACATAGATTCTTTACTTTCATCTTTAGTCATACTACCATGAATAAAAGCAGTAGCTACAACTTTAAAATCTACAAAATATGTAGGAGTCATAACTTTAATAAGTTTCTTATTTAAATCAGGATTTGTTTCTGCAAGTTCAAGAAGCTTACTAGGAGTAAGATTATTATTAATTACTCTTACAGTATGACCAAGAGCAATATCAGCAGGAGCAATAATAATAGTATCACCAAGTTTAATATTGTCATAAAAACCAGGATTACTATTACCTTTAATAAACATTGCTACTGCACCAACATTAGCGTTTTTGTTCTGTCTTACACTACTTACAATTTCAAGAGGACGAACCTTATACAAAACTGCAATAAGAGCATAATCTGGAGCTACATGAATATGCTGAGTAATCTTATTAAGATAATCAACATTAACTTCATTAAGTGTAGTTGGCAAACTAAGGAGATAATCTCCACCACGATAATTAACTTGTAAATTAACCATAAT
>ERZ1034768.203-NODE-203-length-22161-cov-5.613091_pt1 | contig 22161 bp, 28 predicted proteins | sample MGYA00520691_ERZ1034768 | MGnify/ENA primary metagenome ERZ1034768 (study PRJEB33766, sample SAMN09781704) | gut metagenome | biome: gut microbiome | host: Homo sapiens | place: Madagascar | study: EMG produced TPA metagenomics assembly of the PRJNA485056 data set...
TAGTTACACTAAGTAAAAAATGTAGTATTTATAAGGGTTTGAGGGTGTTTCTAGAGTGTAACTAAGTGTAACTAGCCGTAACTAAAATCATTCAAATGGTATCTCACACTCACGCATTTTTTCGAATTCACTTAATTTTCTGACTTTTTGGTAGCATATCTGCGGACCATACTTTCCACATCTTACCCGTTTCCCACCATTTTCCCTTTCCCATCCGTCAATGCAGTTCTGCATAATGGAGTGAATTTCATTGGACTCGAACCTTGTGGGCTTGCGGCCCTCGTTACCCAGCGCTTGTTCATATAACATTGCGACACAAACGCGAGACTCCGTTGTATGGTCTAACCATTCTTGAATAATTCCGACTCTTACATCCTCTTCCATAAATTCTTCCTGTTTGTCCTCTATGTATTGCTGCAAATTCTTCGGAAGAATTAACTTAGGCGTTCTATCGGCCTTTTCGAAAAGCTCCATGGCTTCTCCCCAAGCGTTTGTAAAGTCCGACGCTACGGCTTGTGGATCATCAAACATGGATTTTTTTACGTGGTCCTTTCGAGTGACGATTGGAAGGAAGCGTCTGTTGCCCGTTCTGTCCGTCAGAAACCGGTCATTGTTGGTTGTTCCGGCAAACACACACACTCGCGGCCTTTGCTCGGTTCTACGCCCATATGGCGGCCTGTAAGTGTCAACTGTGGATGTAAGAAATGCTTTGATACTCTCAACTTCTTTTGCTTTTTTAGTTGCAAGTAGCTCTGCCAATTCGACCATCCACATTCCTCTAAGTTTTTCCGGGGCCTTGTCACCCTCAACTGTGTTAAAGTTGTCGTTATACCAGGCATTATTGAGCGATAAGAGCCGTAAAAAGGTAGACTTACCAATACCTTGAGTACCATACAGAACGGGCATATAATCAAATTTACAGCCCGGATGAAACGCTCTGCTGATTGCTCCAAGCATGAACAGTTTCATACATTCTCGGGTGTATTCCGTGTCTTCTACGCCCAGATATTCCGGAAGAAGCTTTGAAATATATCCCGTTTTTTTGTCCCATTTATTTTTGTGAATATCAATAAGCATATCAACAACTGGATTAAACCGGTTTCTGTTAGTTACGATATTCAACGCTTCCATGGTTTTTTCAAGGCTTTTCAGGCCGTATTTGGATTCTATATAAGATTTCAGGTTGCTGTCGTCGCTGTTACTCCACTCCCGGTACATGTTCGCATGTTCCCACGGAAGACTGCCGCAAACAAAAGGAGCATAGGATAATTCATTATATTTGATATGTCCGTACAGGTCGGGATCATATTCAATAGCTTCACACATGTTTTTGATGCTCTGAATTATCATTCCTTTTCCGGTAAAATCAAACTCAGGTTCTCGCCATCCTTGTGTAGCAACTCCCTCAGAATCTATATGTATCGGTTTTCCTTTTTCATATTTAGTGGCACTTGATACTATAATTCTGACTTCCTGTTCGGTCAGTGGTGGTGAGCACGCACTTTCGTTTTCGGCCATTGTGGCGGCAAACACGGACTGATCTGAAGCTCCTTTTGCCTGCATCATACATGCAAACCGAAAAAGCATTTGATTTCTTTGCCCTGCTGCCACAATATTTGGCATGGTAAAAGCTGTACTTTGTTTCTGATTGTCATGATTTAAGAAATATTCCACATTGTTGTCAGCCCTCGCAATTTCAAATTCGTCTGGAGAATATTCCCACTCATACCGATTGCCATTCTTATGTATTGATGGAGGAGCCACTACATATCCACCATTTCCACGGATATCTACGCCGTCAATAATTCCAGCTCGGTTCTTTATTTTGCCATTTCCGCGATAGTATAAATGATATCCACCGCGCCCTGTGATAGCCGTCCATGTTTCTGGGAAATCTCCGTGTTCGCGCTGCCAGTCTTCAAGTGAATGATATCCATCTATTCCGCGATCTTCGTCAATATCCAAATCAATTACAAACACATTCTGACTAACCGAACCAGTTGCAAGACCTATGTTTGCATTTGGATATTTCTGCCACCAGGCTTTTATCTGAGCCGCGTCCGTAGTTGCATCTTTGCATCCATTTCTAGTAAGTGGAACTTTATCACGATATTTTAGCGGAAAGACAGCAAATCCTTTTTTTGCGTATTCGATAGCTGCATCATACATACTCGGATATTCACTCATTGCTATCACCTGTGAGCCGAATCGAATTTACAACCATCAAACTCACCCCTTTCAAGTCTTTCTTTTAAATCTCTGTACAATATCTCTTTTATCAACTTTCCAGACGTTTCTTCTTTACAAAAAACCACATTCATGTTGTATCGAACCATCCATGCAACACTAGAAGCCAGAAATGCATTGGAGTTGAATTTGCTTCGATATTTACCGTTCAGGAGATTTTCCCAGTTTGAATTTTCGCATATGAGATAAATCCTACACTTCTGATCTAGTGCCCGTTCGAACTCTCTTTGGAATCTCTCACGCCCCCTGGTAAAGCATGTAGCCAATTCATCTAAATTCATTTTTCGCTCTACTACACAGAAAGGCTTAATTGTGCTATTGGTATCAAACAGCAACTCGCCACTCGGTAACACTGCATTATAGGTATAGTCTCCATAATCCAATGTTGCCCGGCTATACGGAGCGGAAAAAGATTTATACCGCTTTTCCGCTCGCTCAGTCGCCTGTTCTCTGGAATCAACAAGGATCTGGAAAGACTTTAAGACTTCTTTTTGATCGAAAATATCCATTAGTTGAATGGCATCTCCTCATCGGATTCATCTGGAATACTCATGAACCCATCTGAATTAGCGCGTGAAGAATTATTGCTGCTTAAAAGTCTGTCTTTTGGAATCCTATAATCGCCAGAACGGATTTTATCAACCTTGCAGAAGGATGCCAGATTGGTAGCTCTTCCAACACTTCCATCGTTCTTCTCGTACTCTCTTTCATTGAAAAGGCCTCCAGCAATCTTGCCTTTAAATTTCTGCTCATCCCAGTCGAAATGGTAACCCGGATTAGATTCTTCAAGAGCTTCTGTAAATGTTTTAAAACGTCTCTTTGTCCAGTTATCTTTTTCCGATCCATCATCATTCGGAATGTTCAGAAGATAATTGCAGTGCCATTTTTTGTCCTCACTCTGCTGAGCCTTATATTCTTTTGCGTAAAAGCCTGCATATTCGCCTTCTGCGATATCACAACTGATTTTCACATACTGACCTACACTGTTATCACAAACTTCGGCTCCAAGAATTTTTACAACGTATCCGCCTTTTGGAAGTACATCGTAATCTCCGTAAGCCTGTGTTTTTTCATAATCTCCAAATCTTTTAATCGCCATGTTTTTATCTCCTTTTAAAATATTTATTATAGTCATAGCACATAGAAATGGCTTCTTCTTTACTTGCACATTTCCTGTACTCACGAATTGCTTTATCACGGTATAATTGATGGATATAATGCGATTCGCATCTTATCCGATAGGCGTACCGGCCTATTAAAAATACATACCAGTTTTGTTCTCTCATCAAAACTCCTTCATAACTTCAATGACCTTCGTAATATCATTTGGAATATATTCCTCTTCAAATGCTCCAAGTGGTGTTCTTGCAGTGTCGTTATGAGAAGTGGTTGAAAAACAATAGGTGTTCTCCTGTTTCATTGATCTGAGCAACCAGTTGAACTTACTGTCGATGTTGTTTTTCTCAGTCTTTCTTCCATTGGTTTTGATTCTGGTAAACTCATAGCCTGCGTCAGTCATTTCTGTTTGCGTGTGGAACAGCAAGATCACTGTCAGATCATCTCTGAGCTTTGACGGAATATCTACCAAGTCCCAGATGCTCGAGGCGAGGTCCATCCATTTGTCATCTTTAATACATAAGCTTTCGCCTATGATTGGACTATATCTTATTACATTTTATAGGAACTAAAATTGCATCAACTTTTGACCATCCCCTGTTTATTCTAGAAAATACATCACCGGAATTTATCTTTTTTATCCTGCACCATTCTGTTACTGTGTGACGTTCACCATCTATTTCAACAGTTTTATCAAAATTACTTTCATTGATAGCAATTTCAAAAGGAATATTTCTTCTTACAACACGGGCGCGCAATGTATCATAATTGATTCCTAATCTTCTAGACCATTCCTTCAATGTGAGGGTTTCTCCATCATGTGCGTACCATAATGTATTGCGTCTGTTTATGGGTTGATCTCGCATCGGAATCCATTTGCAATTTTCCGGACAATAATCTTTTCTTATATCAATCCTTTCAATGCTATAATCGTCTCCTGGAATTTTCCCCATATCTTCCAGAAATTGCTCGAAGCTGTTTTCCCATTCCTCGCAAACTTTTATTCCTTCTTTTTGATAATAGGAATCTTTATAACATTTAGAAATGCATCTTGATTTCATTGCTTTCCATATTCGATATTCCTTTAAGTTTTTCCTATTCATTTAAACCTCCTAAGAGTAAAATGTAATCCCTGCGCTTCGGGTAAATACCCTACTCTACTAACTAAAGTTGTGTCTTTGCTTTCGATAGTCTCTGAAGCTTCCTATAAAGGCTTGCCTGCTGATTGTCCAATCCATAATACTGTTACACTTTGGTGATTATGGCTTTAAGGAGTTTCCAGCAATTCACAGGGTTTTAAAAGAGCATGACTAAATAGTTAACCCTTTCTCTTTACATCTCCTCATTTCGTCTGATACCATTAAGTTATTTACGGTATCAACAACGAAATAATGGATATGTGGTGCTTTTTCTGCAATGTTTAAAAGATATTTGATTATAGTCTGCGGAAAACTGGTCTTTACATAATTGTTCTTATCAGCGGAATACTGATCTCTCCACCCTTTCCAATTCAGACCTTTTCCATCGCAATCACAGTAATAAGTTTCTTCTGGATTGAGATTGCGAAGGGATGTACTTTTACCACTTCCGGGTTCACCCATGATTCCAATTAAGTTTGCCATAGCTCACACCTCCGCTTTGTCGTATACGATATGTTTGCTACCTTCTACAATCAGAAGACTTGCGATCTGGCGCATTGATAAAGTACTTTCATTGTAAATTTCTGTCAGCGCATTATACGCTTCCCCGGTCACTTTTACCGCCATATCTCGTTCTGACACTACCGCCTTTTTACGTGCCGGTATATGGATTTCAAATTCAGTCATTTTTATTCCTCCTTATATGATTTCTGAGCCGCTAAAAGCCCATTTAGAGCCTGTACGTAGCTCGCCAATGTCCTCGCCTTGTACGAACTCTCGATGTAGTTATCAGTTACAAGGGAAAGCTGCTCATCTATCAGAGCAAGGATTTCATTAATTCTCTCCTGCATCTTTTCTCACCTCGTTAAAGAAACAGTAAACATTGTCAGAACCATCTCCCCGCGCCGGATTCTGCTCGCCGTTCGGAAAAATCCCGCCAGCGCAATGATATTCAAGATGATTCAGATACATGTCCGGGTTCTCCCAGTCAAGAATGTACGCTTTCCGTCTGTTCAGCTCCTCCAGAAGCTCGTTCGCTGTCGTTATCAGTTCCATTGTCGGCAGGAGTTTCAATTCCATTTGACTTAGCATTTAACGGGCACCTCCCATCTATCAGAAGTTCCAGTAAGAAAGCTTTGATTTTATTAAGTTTTTCACGACTCTCTTTTTCAAAAAAAGGCTCAAAAGATACTCTCTGATACAAGTCCCATTTAAAGGCATTTGAAGGAAGGTTGATATCTTTTTTTCTTTTAAGTCCTCTTACGTCCAGGTCGTAACTTGAATATTCGAACGTAACACTTGCTGTCGGAACTTCATTCACGACTCTTTTACAGAGTTTATAAATCTCATCGATTTCTTTCTCAAACATTTCCATTCTCCTTTCTCTCTGGCGTATCAATATCCCAGAGGATTCCATATACGATCATCGTGATCATTGCCGCCGCAAAAAGCTGTCTGCCCGATCCGCCCCACTGCCAAAATGGAAGGAATGTGGAAAAGTTCCCGATCAGTGCGGCACAGATGATATTTTTCAAGTTATTCACTGATACCTCCTATGATCCACGCAAGATTGCTTGCCACCAGTGCGGCGACTGTCACAATCCATGCTGTGAACCATCTCCTTGACTTTTTCTTGCTTTCCTCGACAATCTCAGTAGCAAGCGCTACTTCAATGTCGGCCCATGTTGGCTGATTTTCGTTTCTAATTTCACTCATATCGTGCTAATTTCTCCTTATTTGTCTTTACAATTAGCAGATAGAGGCTTATAATTAACCTGTATCCACTAAGGTGCTTTAGTGGGTGCAAAGCTCCGGGGCGGAGGTGCTAGCTCCCTCCGGGGCACCTACTCGATTTCCCCGACATACTCCATGTCAGATGTGTAAATTTTCTTTCCGTCAACATACAGTTCCTGACCGGATTCCAATGCAAACTCCATGCAGATTTCCGTATACGATGTTGCCGGAACGTCTTTCGTCAGATCAAGCTTTCTCATCCAGAGCTGCCTTTCCTTTCCAGACATATCCAAATTCTTCCCAGAGCTTACGGGGTGAAATTACATATTCTGTTCGGACGTTCGATTTTGTCTGAGATGTAATGATCTTATTGCCCCGATAAGCTGTTCCAATTGGCAGCCAGCCATAGACGATACCAGCTCTGACTGATGATTCCGGGATTCCGAGAATCTTGCTGACGGATTTAATCGTCAAACGCTCATTCGAGAACTCTGGCATCTGCGGAATGCCTGATATGATTCTCGCGATTCTCTCGGTAAAATCGTGAATTTCTGCGTTCTGCTGGATGAAGTTATCAACTTCGCTCATACACTTACTCCTTTCTTGTGATATACTCTCCTATGAGAGGAGATTAAAATGAAAAATATTGACTTTTCCAACATTGAGTTATCCTTTAGTGAGCGAATAACTCTCCACTTGTTACCAATTATCAAATCTAATCGTTTCTTTAGATACCAGACACTAGGCTATCTGAACCGCCTAGGTCTGCTTGACCGAGATCACGGAGTTTATACCGTGAACCGAAATTGCAAAATGTACTTTCGAATCAAGCGCAAAGAACGAATTAGATTTATAATCCCAACAGTAATATCAATTGTTGCCCTATTTGCTGGATATGACGTATACAAGATTCCACTTCTGGGCGAAATATTATCAACAGTAAAGATACTATTGATACATATAATGGAAAGTTTGGGAATTTTGCCATAAACCATTCCAGAAATGTTTTTCTTCGTGCGAAAAAATACCAGTGGAAAAAATTTTTTATTTGACTCGTTGTTTTCACCTCCTCGCCCTGTCCTTATCTCTCAATGCGATTGCATAGCCCAAAGTCATCCGTAAATCATCCTCATTGAGGGATAATAGAGAGGAGATACCATCTTGCAGGAAATCATATTCAGATTCTTCCATGTTTTTTGATTTGCTTTTCTCCTCTGCTATGCCAAGCATGTATCCGAGGTCAAAATCATCAACATATTTAAGTAGCGGAATCAATTTGAGTATGGCTTTCTGCTTTTCACTGATAGAAAGCGGCTTTCTAGGTATTAGCTTTGCAGATTCTACATTTTTTTGCTCATCTGCTCTTTTCTTTAATTCAAATGCAGCAATTTCAAAAGAGATATTAAAATACTCTCTTCCCTGCGCTTCTGGAACCCTATTTCCATCAAATAACATGTGCATCTCACGTTCTAATTTAAAAGCATCTTCCATCTCATCTGTTGAATAGATTTGGTTTACCTTGTATGGAATCTGTGTTGCTCTCTGCTCAACATTTCCAGAGACGCCGATTTTTACGAAATCGCCACAATCCATGACGTATACTTTACGTTTCAATTATTTATTCCTTCCGTTCTGGCAACTTTGGCTCAAGAAACTTGTCAGTCCCAACAGATAACGCCCCACAGATTAATTCGTATTCATCGAAATCTAATCTGCGATTTCCATTAAGAGAAAGATTAAGTTTCTGAACAGGAATGCCGGTTTTGTTGGCGACAAATGTCTGTGTTATGCCGTTGCTTTCAAGGTATAACTTAATCTTTTTACCAACGCACATTTTTCATTTCTCCTTTCTGCTTGAATTTCGTTTTCATCGAACAATTATAGTATAACTTCTATATATCCGAATGTCAAGAATAAATTTCGAGAAAATCGAAATTATTTTATTGACAGTTCGAAATTTCTATATTATTATTAGTTATGAAGGGAGGAACCGATAATGACATTTGGTGAGAAAATCAAGCAAGCCAGAACGGCAAAGAAGCTGACTCAGAAGCAACTTGCAGAAAAAATCAATGCAAAGCACAATTCAATTAGCGACTGGGAAAAAGATAAATGCAGGCCAGATATGGACACTATCGAGCTTCTATGCGGCGTTCTGGAAGTAACACCGACATACCTCATGGGTTCTAAAAGCGATGACGATTATGCAACCATAATTGGAAATCTTATGTCAGAACCTGACATCTTAGATTTTATCGAGGAATACAAGGCACTCGATAAAGAAGATAAGAAAGCAATAAAACAAATAGTTTCATCGCTAAACAAAAGGAGCAAGGGTTAATCCCCTTGCTTCTTCGATTTTAGATATTTGATAAGAATCGTATAGACAAATTTTAACTTGCTCTCATTTTCACAGCCTTCTATTAGTTCAATAATTTCTTTCTTATAATTCATTTATACCTCCTACCGCACAAAACATTTTCCAAACATTTGTTCTTTTTATTATATCTCATCTTTAGTACGATAGACCGGAGTTTTAGACAAATCACACCTTGCTAACTGCCAGAGGTAAACTGGAATGTGCGTGATTGCAAAGAAAACATTCGTAATGTCGAATCTTAAGTGCGCTATAAGCAGAATTGATGAAAGAAGAATTACACTCAAATAATCCTGCACAGGAGCGTTCTTCTTAATGACAGTCTTGACGACCGAACGCAAATGCAAGCGCTGATATACGTAGCTTGCACTACGATAGTTCTGCGATGTGGCTTTACTATTATAGTTGTCTTTGATCCTGCATGAAATGGCGTGCTGCAGTAACAACAATGTCAGAACGAGCAGAAAAAATGAAAACAGGCGTTTGATAACGCTCATATAACCCCTCCTAATAGTATTTTATTATACCCTTTAATAATTAATAATACAATTCTTAATATTGCACAAATATCGAGAAATTTACTACAGTATTTGACAAAAATCGACATTTTATCTGTTTAATCATCCCAGATCGACCGCTGGTTGTTCATCATGAAGATTTCATCTTGCAAGTATAATGGAGCGTCATACCGTGCAATCACGTTCAAGGCTGATTCGCACTGGTTCCGCTTGATGGATTTGTAAGAACGCACGCGGAAGTTTGCTTTTAAGTCTGCATAGATGTTACTGTACACGCGCTGCCTCATCGACCTGTCCTGATATGCGTTTGAAGCTTTACCGCCCAGAATGTCTACGCCGCGCTTGCGGACTGCTTCGGTGATCCGGTCGGCTTCGATTGGCAGGATTGGAAGGTCGAGTTTAAAACGTTCCAGTTCTTTATCTACCTTTTCGTTTACCTGTAAGATTGCCTGAGCTTGCAGTTGGAGCTGTTCAAGTGGAGACATGGGGACTGTACGGCTGACTGTCTCTTTCAGCTTATCTTCGACTTTAAGGAAATACTGGCGTGCCTGTTCACCTTTGGTGGTTTTGGACTGCATGGAAAGCTTCTTGGCAAAACTGGCGGTTAAGCGGTAATCAGTTGCAGGTCTGCCGCCTAATGGGTTATCTTCATTAATGACGAAAACCCAGTAATCCGTATTTTCTTCCGCAAATTCATTATCTACAATGTTGCTTTTCGCCCATCTGGAATAATTCTTGTTATCCATTCCGAGAAAAGCATATAACTTTCTGGCGGTAGTCATTCCCTCTTCATCAATACCAAGCGCGATTTCGATAGGTGTCTGATTAGATGTGTTAATAATATCGTTCATAAAATATACCTCCACAAAAATAAATAAAAGTGTTTGCCAAAAAGAGGTATACAGTGCTATAATTTGTATACCAGATTATTGGTGTGGGTATCCGTTCACCCTAGGAAAGTTAGCGGATACCCGTATTCAGTTATTTCAGTTCTTCATAGACCTTTCTTATACCCTCTCTGATAATTTCAGACTTTTTCTTGCCAGTCTTCTTGCAACAATATTCCAACATTGCGACATCATCTTCCGATAGCCTTACTCTTGTGTTCAGAATCTTAGGGTCATCTGTGGGTCTGCCTGTACGTGGACTCATGTGTTTCACCTCCTGACTTTTGTATCCACAAATATATAATAATATATGTATCCACATAAGTCAACAACTTTTTTAAATTATTTTTACCTAAATCATTCTATTTCTTTCATATCTGTTGTATAATGTTCAAAAAAGGAGGGAAAAAGATGAAAAAAGCCAAAAATGTCCTGATAGTACTATGGACAATTTTTTCCGTACTATCGCCCGCAATACTCGGCGAATATAACGCTGACAATATTTTATTCGCTGCTCTTATGGAAATATTTGGAGTTTTAGTGATAGGTATTTTCTTCGGAATGTTACAATTTATTTCAAAGAAAGTATCGCCATCTCAGCATGTAGAAACAGATGAAAATATTCCAGTAGAACAGCCCGTGCGGAAAATAACATTGCGCGTTGTATCTGGTGCGGAATCGTTTCGCCTTAATGAAAAGCGAGCAGTATTTACTGTAAAACAATGGAAAGACGGATACGTTACTGTATCAAATGATCCTACAAAATTTGAAATGTTTGATTATGAATGGAATGGCCCTGAATATAAAAATATAAGCAAAACAACCAGCACTTCAACAACTAAAGGAAAGAAGAAGGAAAAAACTGGACGTAAAGGTAGGCTTACAGGAGCTGTTGTTGGTACGGCTGCTACCGTTGCTACACTCGGGAACCCTGTTATAGGAGCCGCTGTCGGAGCTGCTGTTGGGACAGGAAAGAAGACAAAAGGTAAAAATATTTCTACCACAACTGGAAACTCAACCACCGTAAATTCAGACATGGAAATTGATTCTTTTGCATCTATTAAATTTCGTAACATTGAAACAAATCAGGTTAATACTGTTGGATTCTATTGCACCTCAAGGACGGACATTGAGCTTAAAAGTTTCAATATAGCAAATACTTCTGATTTCGATGCAGGTATTACTAGCCAGAAAAATTCTGTTGAGCTTTTGAAAGAATATAAAAATCTGTTTGATGCTGGAATTATTACGAAAGAAGAATTTGAACAGAAGAAGGCAGAATTATTATAAATATAGGCTCCTGCTTAACGGCAGGGGCTGTTTTTATACAAGGAGGAAATATGGCAAAAAGAAAGAAATACCCTAAATTGCCGAACAGTTTTGGCTCTATCCGATATCTTGGCAAGGGTCGAAGAAACTGCTACGCTGTCCATCCACCAGCAACGATTGACGCAACTGGAAAAGCGATCCGTCCGCCTGCGATCTGCTACGTTGATGACTATCTGAAAGGATTCACTGTCCTGACAGCTTACAAAGCTGGGACGTACAAGCCAGGTATGGAAAAAGAGCTTGAGATTGCCCCTACAACGGACGCAGGCGCTCTTATAGGCCGTATTTTGTCGGACTACAATACATTTAAGGGCACAGAGGAAAGGCACCCGGAAACGCACAAATTGACGTTCTCAGAGGTATATGAACAATTTATGAAATGGAAGTTCCCTGAGGGAACAAAACTATCATACAGTTCAAAGAACGCATACCGGAACGGATATTCAAACTGCTCAGTGCTCCACAACCGCGTATTTGAGGATTTAAAAGCTCCTGACATGCAAGAGGTATTAGATACCTGTCCGCTCAAAAGAGAAAGCGTAATGATGATACTGACGCTGTTTAAGCAGATGTACAAGTACGCCATGTATGCCGAGATTGTCACGGAAAACAAAGCTCTCTATGTTCGCAACAATGCACCTCACGACACGGAACACGGCACACCTTTTTCGGATGAGGAATTAAGCATCCTTTGGAATAACGCTGATGATCCAGAAGTGCAGCTCATTCTGATCATGTGTTACTCCGGATGGAGGATTGGTGAAGTATCAAAGCTATCAATTAATCTCGAAGAAAGATATTATCAGGGCGGTATTAAAACAAAAGCCGGAAAAGACAGGATTGTACCTATTCATCCAGCCGTGTATAGCTTTGTTCGGTCAAAAATGGAGTCGCAAGGAAAGCTTCTGATGTATACACAAAAGCATCATAGAGACAAGCTCTTCTACCCTACACTGGAACGCTTGAATATAACCGGAAACCCGAAGCACACGCCGCACGATTGCCGACATACCTTTTCTACCCTGTGCGAAAAGTACGGTGTCCGGGAGAACGACAGGAAGAGGATGCTGGGGCACTCGTTCGGGAACGATGTCACGAACGCTGTGTACGGTCACAGAACTCTGGAAGAACTCCGGGAAGAGATAGAGAAAATAAAAGTCCCATTTGTGACTAACTGTGACTAACCGTTCCAGTTTTTATCGCTTTTAAACCATCTTAATCGTTCTATCAAAAGCCTGCAAACCCTTGATTTTACTGGCTTTTCCGCATTTTACAAGGGATTCTGAAAAAGCATTTTCTTTAATCTAATTTTAATGAAAATCTTCAAAAATCCTTTGTTTATGCGGGTTTCCAGACTTTATTTGTGACTAATTTGTGACTAACCGCACGAATCTATATCTGATTAAAACGCCGTAATTTGGCGTAAAAAAAAGAGAGTCGGGTTTTTAGGCCCAACTCTTTCTCTGACTGTCCACTCGTGCCGCTGCTAACAGCCCCCGAATTGGGACATACAGCTCTTCCGTTCATGCACGGTGGAATCAGTCTGCACTCTTCACTTGTGCGTAGCCGCACAGGAAACTTTACATCATAAGTTCAATCCCTGTGTGACTATTGGTAGTATAACCTGTTTTGAATGATAAATCAATCAGAACATAAATTTGGTTAAAAGAAAAAAGCCCCAAGGATTAACTCCAAGGGGCTTAATTTTTATGCTTTCTTGATGTGTTTTGCGGAAACGAATCCAAAATACTTTCCAGCAATGCGGATGTAGTACCAGGAGCTACCGTCACTTGCCTTCTGAGTGAAGTTCATAACATCAACCTTGTTTCCTTTGCTTAATGTCGGATACTTTTTGATGTTCGGATATTCTGCGCCGGCCCATGTGCGGACGTTCAGACTGGAAGCTGTGACCTGTCCAGTGTACAACCTCTGGTTCTTGTCTTGCTTTTTGGCGATTACTGTCGCAGTTGCGGCCGTGTTTTTTGCTCCGTCAACAGCAAGGTACTTGGTAGCTGCCCAGCCGATTCCAATTCCGGCTACCTTGATTCTAGTCCATGCACCGGACTTTTCTCCATTGATCTCAACACGGTTTCCTTTGTTGATTTTTCCGATAACATATCCGTTCGGGCTTTCACGGATATACAAATCGTCTGCTGCGGAAGTAGCTGTGCCAGTTGCTCTCCAAGTTACAGTCTGTCCCTCACTTCCCCAGTCAATCCAAACATATCCGTCAATTGCAGAATCATTGATAGCGTAGGATTTGTTGCGTACAGCTCCGCCATTTGCAACCACGCCGGCGGCACTGGAAGTATTTCCCTCGTTGGTATATACGACACTACCATTGAAGCTGCGGACAGAGCCAACATGGGAACCGTTACGGAATATAATCAACGCGCCTACTTTTGGTGATTTATGCCATGTTCCGTTGTTCTTTGCATGATTCGTGATGCTCTTGCAGTTATAGAATCCACCGCCCATAATCTGCAATGCTCTTGTAATTCCCAGAACCTTAACCAGTTTCCAGAACTGATACTCTGCACACCATGGCTGAGCCTGACATCCTGGCTGTCCCCAGGAATTTACATCCCGAGCGAACCTGGTGTAGTTGTTGTATCCAGCATTTTTCTTAAAATCATCCAGATAAGCATTGCTTTTCTTTTCCAGGTATCCTCCATTTGAAGCATAATAATCACCAAGTTCAATGAATTTCTGTAATTTTGTTTTTACCACAGTTGTTTCTCCTTTCTGTGCTGTTCCTCGATAGTCTTTGTAGAACACATCCATATCAACATTTCCACTGATACCGGACACTTTTCCTTTGCTGGAATACTGCCAGCCGATTCCGGCTTTTGGTTTTACCCTTGTTTGCATTGTTCCGTTATCGGGATCCGGGTAATGTGCTATCCAACACTCATACTTTCTGAGTGCATCAGTCAGGACGCCGTTGTACCAGTCCGTGTTGCAGTATATACCGACTTTATATCCAGCTTTCTTCATTCTAGTCAGAAATGCGACTGCAATATTTTCGATAGCCTGTTTGCCGAGTTTTCGCTGATTAGACCACTCAAGGTCGTAGAACACTGGAAAGTCCAGTCCACGTCCGTTTAGTGCGGCAATCACATCCTCCGCCTCGTCAATAGCCTGCGCCGGTGTCAGAGCGTATGAATACTTATACCCACCGACAAGGATTCCGTTGCTCTTGCATCCCTTATAGTTGTATTCGAACGAGCTGTCAACACCAGTCCTCTGATGTACTCTTAAGATTGCGAATTTAACGCCGGATTTAGCAACTTTCGCCCAGTCGGGCTTTCCCTGATTAGATGATACGTCAATTCCCTTTAATTCCATCCAGTCTTTCCTCCAATTCTCTAATCTTACAGCTCTGCTCTTTTACTGTAGCTGATAGTTCCTGTATCGCTTTAATAGCGTAATTCAACAGATAAGAGGTATTAATCTGCTTAACGTCCATCTCGCCGTTTTCATCATACCCACCGCCCAGAGCCAAGTTCGGGTCGATTTCTTCCAATTCATCAGCTACGAAACCGATGTTCTGATGTCCACCTTTTTTCCAGTCAAATTGGCGAACTTCCATTCTGTTTACAGCTTCAAGAGCGTTTATTTCGCTACCTGTGATGTTTTCTTTTAGACGAATGTCGGAAACGCCCGTGTTTGTGTAAACATAATCGGTTGCATAATAGTTTTCAGTAGTGCTTCCCCACTGTCCCCGAACAGCCATTCTTCTGTATTCTTTTCCACCGGTCGTTCCCGTGCCTGTCCCTATGTAATCAATCCTCGAACCTGCATCACTTGCTGATGTAACCGGCTTTCTACGTGTTTTTCCTTCCCAACCGTATACATATACATTGTTGTTGATATACGTTCTATCCGCTGTAAAATTGATGATTCCGGGAGTTATGGTTTCTACGCCGTTTGCCCATTCAACAAAAGATATCCCGCTTTTATTGAATAGAAATCCTGTATAGTTGTTCTCGTCTGTATATGTTTTGTAATACAGCGTTCCGTCATTATCTGACTTACTGACACGCTTTCCGTTAGCATCGTACAGAATCTGTGTACCATCTCCATTACTTTTGCCGCCCAGTACAAGTGTTCCACCTTTTGCGGCATCAAAGCTAATATATAAATGTCCGTCTAAATAATAAAGCCCTTTCCACGCCCCATCGTTTGACAGGATATCAACAATATCTTCCTGCGTCAGCGCGGCTGCATCGATTGCCACGGAAAAGCTTTGCTTATCGCACAGAATAGTTTTTTCTGCGTCAGAATACACAGAAACGCGGAGCATGTCGTGTGCTGCTAACGATATAGTGTTCACAGCAATATTTATTGTTTTTACAACTGTTGTATAAGATGTGCTAATCTCACTCCATGAGTTTCCGCTGTCCGTGCTCTTCTCAACTTTCCAGTAACCGCGTAAGTTTTCCTCTTCTTTTTGTCCATCGCGATAAAACGCGCTGACGGTCAATGTAGCAGGACTTATTTTTTTGTCGGCTCCCATCAAAAGAAGTTCCGCGTTAGCTCGCAAGAAGTAAGTACGTCCCGGTGTTCCTGGCTCTCCCTGTGCCCCGGCATACTGCTTAGCTATCGTGAATCGTTTCAATACTGACAGGTTCTCAAGATAAGTAGCTCTTATATCAATCCAGCCACTGTCGGCAGTTAAGCTTCCAACTGTATACATGTGTTCAACTTCGTCCCAGGATCCCGAGATGTTCTGAGATTCGGTTATAGTGTACGAACAGTTCTCCGTGATATCCTGTGCACCGTACATCACCGTAACCTGAGTTGAGCATTCTGGAAAGCTACTATAATTCCCATTAGAATCAACAGGAATCCCCTGGTACTCATTACTCAGCTGAATAGTCATGTTCTTCGCAGAAGCAGAGAACTCTTTTAATGTCTCATCGAGTGTTTTTCCACCGCCGATCTGCACGTTTCCGCTGATATATACTGATCCGGCGTCCATGTCAGCTTCGAATATCGCATTTCCGCTCTTGTCCTTTACTAAGAGCGTTCCGGCGTTAATATAGTCAGCATTGATACCTTCTGCGTATAAAAGCCTTGTGATAGTCTCACCGTCAACGGTAACGCCGTAGGGATATGTCTTACCTCCGTCTGTACTAAATCCGATAGCATCAGAGGTTATCTTGATAACGTTTAAAGATTCTCCAAGGGTCTTTTTATCGTGAAGATATCTGATGATACTACCGTCTGCCTGTTCAACATCCGTAGAGTACATACCGCTCGCGTTAGATATCCTGTCGTTGAGCTTTTGCATAGCCTCTTCTCTGGCAGAAGTTTCCTTTTTAACCATCTTCCGGGCAGCAACGATGGCTTTCGTGCTATCACTATAAAAGTTACTACTACCCCGGATTGGGTCTTCAGCCTGCGTCTTAACTGTAGTCAGGCCACCCACGTTGCCAGATACATCCGTCAGCGGAGTAAGGTACTTGTTGCCTAAGCGGTCATAAGTATATACCATATCTCCGAATTCAACCAACGGGTTGTATACCAGATCACCCTCGAGATTTCGGAATCGCGCTCCTACGATCTGTTCACCGATGATGCTTGCAACGGTTTCGAGCTGGTCAGAATCAATCAGTTCGTTCTCAAGCTCGAGGACATACCCCTCTTCTCCGTACATGCCGGAATAATCTGTGTCAGTATTGTTGTCTGTTTCTCCATTTTTTAACCGGACTCCGGTAATAACGATATCATCACTGGAAAGTGTAGGTGGGTTCGCATAAGCCATCAACCTCTGAACGTCACTACCCGGGCCAGATGTAAGAGCCAGGAACCCCTCTGCGTTAATAGTCCATCCTGGTAGAGAAACAAAACTGTCGGCATCAATAGACGGATTAGCATCACCGAAATGAATAAAGCCATCTGCGTCCACGGTCGCGGCATTGTCAGATTCCATTTTCCCAAAATCCCATTTTACAAACCGGAGATTCCCAGAATAATCAATCCGGGCGTTCGCAGATTCTACCATAGCCGCATATCCGAACAGCTGGCGGAACGTCATGCTGTCAGGAATGCTTCTTATTATAATGTCGCCGTGTTCCATGTTTAGATTCATGCCAATCTTGAGCGTTCCGCAGGCATCCCTAACAAGGTTAATAAGTGACTGAGGAAGTTTTAGACCACTTGTGTATGTTTTGTTCGCCTTATACATATCATCCAGAGCTGTAAGCGTAATAATGTCCGAATACTGTTCCGGCTCCGTAATTGTATAAGTCCCCTTATCAATCTTTTCTTCCAAGCCATTCACTTTTAAGTAAGCGTGAACTTTCGCATTGTAGAAATTGTAATTTTTCCATTGTTCCTGATCGTTATTAATGCTTAATGTGAGTGTTTTGCAGACTACCGCACCAATGGGAAAACTACTGCTGTCTGCACAGTCGGAAAACCCGTTGTCACCATTCATGATATCTTCATTGATGGTCTTTTTTGTTCTGTCAGGAAAGGTGATATCCACCATCATTCTGACTGGCTCGCCAGCTTCAAGTTTTTCCCTAAATGTGTTACTTGCGTTAATCACAGTGGATTCACCCCCGTCATGTTAAATTCTAGTGATGATAAAAACTTTCTATCGTCCGACAATTCCCCGATAGCTATGTTTTGCGTCTGTCCTACATAGAACGGTGCATCTCTCCAAGCCCCGTAATATGGCGAGAAATAATGTAGTGTAAATTTATATCCTTTCGCTACCATCTGCAAAATTTTAGTTGCTTCTGTCATCGGGAGGTCACTGGCCTTGTACGTATACTGCTCTACAGTAAACATCGGTGTAAAGTAGCCTACGCCGTACTGCGTCCTCTGGCTTGATTCCGTGTAAGTCGTGGCAAAGGAGAGCGCAAGGTCTTTGTCCGGTTGCCAGATTACTGTTCCGTTGATTTTATATTTTTCCATAACGCCCTCCTTTCTATGTCATCTCAAACGGGTTTCTACCGCTTGTATCTCGTCTCATCTGCGCTTCTTTCATCATCTCGTCAAACAGCGTCCTGCGGTTAATCTGAGCCGTAAAACGGTAGCTTCCACCGCCAGTCTGCCGCCCTGCGGTTTCTTCCCGGACAATCTTTCTAAGCAGAGTTTCCGGTGTCTCGATGTTGTTGCCCTGTTTCTGATCTCCTAAGACCGCAAGGAACTCACTTCTTGGTGGAATGACTGCGCCTTTGGCCAAATACGGGACTGTCGGAACTCGTGGGAAAGTAGCTTTGAACCCGATAGTCTTTGAGCCGAATGGGGTCGGTACTTTCCATGGACCGAACGAGAATGCTGATTCAATCGCACTAACAACTCCGTTTACTTTGCTGATAGCACTATTTACAACACTTATAATATTATTCAGAACAGACCTAATAGCATCTCTCATTCCATTAAATACATTAACTACAGTGTTTTTAGCGGATGTGAATTTATCAACAATAGCGTTCTTAATGCTTTCAACAAAACCACTAACGGTAGACCATATAGCATTCCATTTCTGATGCGCGCTGGTCTTTATATTCCCCCAAATGGTCGTCATTTTGGTAGCTAGACCTCTGAGTTTATTCCCAATATCCTCGACAAAACGCCTTGTTTTATTAGAAATCCAATCCCATACCTTTCCAGCCATTTCCTTGATTTTGTCCCAGTTTTTGTATAGTAAAACTCCGATTGCAATACATGCTGTTACTGCGATAACGAATATTCCAGCAGGGCCGATAGCCGTTGCGATGGCTTTAATTCCACCCATGATTCCACCTGTTCCGGTCATTAGCGCGATAAGTCCTTTTGCGGCTGCGGCTATTCCGGAAACGCTCTTAATAACTCTTGCTGCTAATCCTGCAATCTTCGCCGCCGCGAACGCTCCGATCAAAGCTGCGCCGAATGCTTCAACTATTGGCTGGTGATCCGCGAGAAATGTTGCTACTTTTGACACCAGATTAATTACTGTCGGAAGTCCTACCTCGATGACCCACTTTAACATCGGGAGAACAATGTTTTTATAAATCCATTCAAGTACATTTCCGATAGATTCCAGAATCGGAGCAAAAGTCGCTGTCAGATTGCTAATAGATTCCAGTAGTGGATAGAAGTCCAAGTTTGCTGCCCAGTCCGCTGTATCTTTCGCAATCCTCTCAATAAAACTCAACACAACCTGCAATGCGTTCGCAATGTTCTGAATAATCTGCGTTCCGACATTGTTCTTGTTCCATGCGTCAGCGAAACCGGATGCAATGTTCCCGATAGTTTTAAGCACGTTTTGAGCAATCCTCAGCATGGTCGTAAGCATCGTTGTGCCTGTGCCATTTGTCCAGACCTCTACAAGACTCCTGCCTACACTCTTAGCGAGCTTCGCAATTCCCGACAAAGCAATGTTTGCCGCATTAATGGTGTTTTTACCCTCTTTTTTCCAAGCGTCCTGAAATGGTTTCCAGAGCTTTTTTAAGAGCTTCGCAAGTTTTTCAGCCGATTTGCTGATTTTATCCAGAGCAGTTTCGCCCTCTGCTACTTTTCCATAGTCAACATTTCCAACAGCTCCAGCCAGACCACCAGAGTTTCCTCCTGACCCTGTTCCTGAGGATGGGACTTTGCTTGCTGTTGACGATGTATTCTGAGTCGAGTACCGATTAATCTCATCAAGTGGACTAAGATACCCGTTTGCAGCCTTAGCCGCTTTTTTTGTTGCATCAGCTACATCTTCCGTAGAATCCGCAAGCTTACCGGCATTGTCTGCTGCCTGTCCGTAAGCGTCTGCTGTATCCTGCACGCCACTTGCATCGCCTGTGAGACCTGCTCCACTTCCACTTGTCTGACCGGATGATTTCTTTCCGGTTATTAATTCCGTAAAGGATTTAAAAGCATTGGCTAACGTTGCTAATTTGCCGAGCAAAACATTGATAACTTTGATAACCGGAGTAAAAATATTAATCAGTCCCTGTCCGACTGTTGCCTTGAGTGACTGTAGCTGCAACTGCATCACTCGCACTTGGTTTGCCCAGCTGTCTGAAGTACGAATGAAGTCACCGGAAGCAGCCGATAACTGTTTCTGTACAAAAGCCAGACGGAGAGCAACTTTCTCCTGTTCGGTCATTTTAGATGTGGTTTTACCGTATCCATTAGCCAGTGCGTATTGATCGAGTGCGCTTTGTGTTAAAACAACACCCAAATCTTTTAATGTTTCCGTTTCGCCAGTAAATACAGATTTCAGCTTGATGTAAGCCAAGTCCTGACTGATGTTATAGAATGATGCTACATCACCAGTAAGCTGTGTCAGAGCCGTTGACATATCATAGGCCTGCTGTTCTGAGAATCCGAACGACTTGGACATTGCTCCGAACGTACCGACATACTGTTTTGCCATGGTTTCAGATAATCCGGCAGAGGTCATGGCATTCTTAGCGAATTCATTCACCTTGTCTGACATGGTTGTAAATGTAACATCAACCACGTTCTGAACTTCTGCCAGATTGGAACCAAGTTCTACACATTCTTTGCCGAATTGTACTAATTTACCAACGGCGAACGCTCCACCAATTAGCAGACCGATTTTCTTTACAGCACTTCCAAGGCCGTTAAATGACTGTTTAATTGCAGATACACCGTTTTGGACACCTGATGTATCCATCCTGGTATCAATAATGACTGAGCCATCAGCAGCCATGTGTCCACCTCCTAACTATTTGAGGTTCAACATCTCATTCAGCGCATCCTTGTACGCTTGCTCCTCGTCGCTGAGACGTGTTTTTATGTCAATTGTGTTTTTATTTTCCTGATAGAATTTCTTTTCCCATTTATCGAGCTTTTCGCCCTTTGCCTTTTTTGACCGGATTCCAACAACCGTGTTGAACAGGCACTCTCCAGACTCCATGAAATATCCAAAGAATGTCCACCAGTGCATATACGGAACGGCCCTGATTTCTTTACCAGCAACCTTGTTTACAGCCGGTACAATCATGTCTCCGTCCTGTTCCCAGTCCATCAAACGGGGTTTGGGATGGTTCGGATTATCGTCCGACTGTCCACAGTCGATGAATTCTGATGCTTTCTGACAGGCTTCAGATAAGTGTTCCGGCGGAATACTCTGCCAGTCCTCGAACAGAATCTGCAACATAACAACTGCTTTTGCCTGCTCGTCTAATTCCGGGTCGTTCATGGCAATTAGAATATCAATAATCGCGCGAAAATCCGTTCTAATAGAAAAATCCACCCCACTGATGTTGAGTGAGGTGGGAAGCTCATAGGCGGTCATTTTGTATACTTCTCCGTATACTTATTGACTGCTGCCTGCATTTTCTTTTTTCTCTTTTCGATTTCCGGCGCAATTGCTTCTGCGATCTTATCCAGAACAATATAAGCGAATACCTGACCATTGCCGAATACAGTGGTTGCCGTGATCGGCTCTTTGAACAGGTCTTTTGATGCTTCATATCCGAGCAGGTAGTTGATTTTGTCCTCAATCTGTTTGTTCAGCTCTGCCATTTTTTTACCGGAATCGACCTTCTGAATAGAATTTTTAAGCTGCTCAAAGTATTCTGTCAGCTCCTCCGCACGTGCCGCTACATTGATATCGGTCGGGTTCAGTTTGAAAGAAGAAAAAACTTCATCTTCGTTATTCGTGAATGTGAAAATGAAAATTCCATCATCGATTTTGGTGTTAATTATTTTTGCCATTTGGCGTGCCCTCCTTGTATATGTACTTATTCGCTGTCAGCTGTAAATGTTCCGGTGGAAACATCAAACTTTCCTTTTACACGTTCGCCAGTATAATTAACGGTAAATGGAATCTGATAGCCGGATGTATCACCGCC
>ERZ1034768.211-NODE-211-length-21804-cov-5.345625_pt1 | contig 21804 bp, 26 predicted proteins | sample MGYA00520691_ERZ1034768 | MGnify/ENA primary metagenome ERZ1034768 (study PRJEB33766, sample SAMN09781704) | gut metagenome | biome: gut microbiome | host: Homo sapiens | place: Madagascar | study: EMG produced TPA metagenomics assembly of the PRJNA485056 data set...
GTTTTATTTAGTTTGATTTTAATTTGGTGTCATACGGCTGACGCCAAGTTAAATTTATTTCCGCAGCCGCGCTATGTTCCTGATTTAAGTTTTTACGGCGACAGCGGCAAACAATATAAGCTGAAAAACTTCAGCGATGATTTGCTGATAGCCATGATTTGGTCCAGACGCTGCGGCCCCTGCCTCGCCGATTTGAAACCATTGAATGAATTTGTTTTAGCCACAGCTGGCAGCGGAATTCGGGTTATATTGATTTCTCCGGACAATGAATGGAAAAGCGTTGATGAAAAGCGAGCATTTCTAAAAAGTTTCGGTGCGCCCGATCTGGTCAGCTATATGGACAGGAAGGCTTCTTTTATGAACGGCATGGGAATCATGGTAACGCCGACTGCGTTGCTGATTAACCGCGATGGTTTGGAAGTCGGACAAGTCACCGGCGCCGTGCAATGGAACAATCCCAAAGTAATAGACTATATGCTGAGACTGAAAAACCGGCTTTAATTGATAAATTTTACTGCCGCAAAACCGCCTATCAGCAGCAATAAAAAGACAACCGAAAGCCAGCCCAGATTTTTTTCAATGAATTCACGCATAGCCTCGCCATATTTTTTCAAAAGCCAAGCCACCAAAAAGAAACGCATGCCGCGGGCAATAATTGACGCAACCGTAAACACCAGCAGATTTGTATGCACAACACCGCTGGCGATAGTGATAATTTTATATGGGAACGGAGTGATTCCGGCACCAAACACAATCCAAGCGCCATATTGATTATAAAGATTCTTAAATGAATTAAACTTATCCAGATATCCGTAAAAACCCAAAAGCGGCTCAGCAATAAGCTGAAAAAAATAAAAACCGATGGCATAGCCGAAATAAGCCCCGATAACGCTTCCGACAGTGGCAACGCCGGCAATTTTCCAAGCTTTGTCAGGAGCAGCCAAAATCATAGGTATCAGCATAACATCCGGCGGAATCGGGAAAAAAGAACTTTCAATAAAAGCCACGGCAAAAAGCCAATACATAGCCCCGTTATCTTTTGAAAGATGAAAAACCGCATCATATATTTTGCGTACAAACTTGCTGAACCACATAAATTTTCCTTTAATAAACTAATTGTCTATTAAAGGAATTTACTGTAAAAATTTCCGAATTTCAGCAATATCCTGCTGTCTATCCACATAAAAAATATGCGGGCGGTGCAGCAAATGCGGCGCCGGAACAAACTTTTGCCCATATTCAACACAAATCACATCCGGACTGTTCTTTTGCAAATATTGCTGCGCTGCAGCGGAAGAATGAACTTCAAAACAATTACTGTCATTAAGTTCCGGTATCAAATCACAAAAACTTTCTGCATTCGGAGCATATTTATTCAGCAGCATAATCCTGTGCTGCTTGCTGCCCAGACTGTAGCTTTCTAAAATATTGACAAGCTTTGCCGATGAATCTGCTTCCGAAAGGTAATGAGCCGCTTTAATATTGATTGGCAATGTTAATTTTTGCGGTTTCAGCACAATCAGCGGAAATGAAAAATCATGCTTGCTCAATTCGCTCAGCAGCGCTTGAGCCGGTTTGTCATTGTGATGAACCGTAACCAGCAGAGCATCTGTTTTCAATTCATTCAAATAATTCAGCAAGCGAAACAAATTATTAGTTCCGAATGTTTTTATATGGCGTTTTTTTAAAACCTTTTGCAAAATACTTAAATTTAAAAGACTGCGGTCAAACGCAACAATATAGCCTTGAGCTGTGTGTTTCATATCTTTTCTCCCCTACGGAAAAGATATATTGGCATTTTTGCAAAATTAAAGGCTTGTCTGCTGCAATAAATACGCATCAACCGTGTTTGACAGCAGCATAGCAATGGTCATTGGTCCCACACCTCCCGGAACAGGAGTAATGGCGCCGGCTTTTTCTTTAACATCTTCAAAATCAATGTCACCGCAAAGTTTGCCGCTATCCCGATTGATACCGACATCAATCAATATTGCGTTTTCTTTTATCCAATCGGCCTTAACCAATTTAGCTACACCGCAGGCTGCTACCAAAATATCGGCTTTAGTTGTCAGCTCTTTAATATTTTTAGTTTGCGCATGAGTAATGCTTACCGTGCATTCTTGGTTAAGCAGCAGTGTTGCCAGTGGACGTCCGACAATTAACGAAGCGCCGATAAGCACAACGTTTTTACCACTCAAATTCTGATTAACGCTTTTAATCAGTTTCATAACTCCCAATGGCGTCGCGGCAATAAAATACGGCTGTTCATTGTTTTGCAGCATACCGGTGTTATAAGGATGAAAACCGTCAACATCTTTGAGCGGAGAAATAGCATTGATAATACGATTGGTATTCAACTGTTTCGGCAGCGGCAGCTGAACAATAATTCCGTTTATCTGTTTATCGGCATTAAGCTTGGCAATTACATTTAACAGTTCTTCCTCAGAAGTATCTTCATCCATATGATACAGCTGCGACTGCAAACCGATTTGTGCAGCCGCTTTCTGCTTGTTGCGAACATAAATCAAACTCGGTTCGTCGTTGCCTACCAAAACAATAGCCAACTGAGGAGCAACCGGCAGGCGGGCAATTTTTTGTTTCAGCTTTTCTCTTATATCTGCGGCAATTTGTTTTCCGTCAATAATTTGGGCAGTCATTGTCATTCCTTTATCAAACCGGATAATTTTGCAGAAAACTCTCCGGATACAACAGTATTTATATAAATTTTCTTATAATGATCGGTTTCGCCGCTGACCAGTGAAATTTGGCTTCTGTTGATTTTCAAAGTTTTAGACAGCAATTCAATCAACGCTTTATTAGCTTTGCCTTTTTCAGGAACAGCCGTCACACATCCCTTTAGAAACTCAACGCCTTTTTCATCGCAAAATACTCCGCGAAAGCCGTTAAACGATGCTCCCGGAGCAAGTTTTATTCTCAAAACATAACCAACCGTCTCTGCTTCAAAAAAGCTCATTGCATATACTGTTCAATCCAGCGGCTGAGATGAGTAACAAAAGAACCGACAAAAATAATGATTAAAAGCAAAACAAAAGGAGCCACATCGCAGCCATAAAACGGCGGTACCTTTGAACGAATCATTTTATACACCGGTTCGGTCAAACTTCTTAAAATGGACATAAATTTTTCGGCATATTTATTGTGAACAGTCATAATCTTGTAGTGCAGCATCCAATACAATATAATGTCTACGGCAACAACCTTAAAATAAAGTCCGACCACAATATTCAGCGTATCTAGCACCGGCATCAAAAACAATCCAATAATACCCATCTATTTTCTCTCCTATTTATATATCAGCGGTTATTTTTACCGTTCTCATAATTTTCTTCTAACATATTAAAACGGTTGCTGTCAAACCTTCTTTTTTGTAATGCGCCGCGCAATTCGGAGATTCTCCCTCCAACTTCGTCAAAAAAGGTCGAGGACTTTCCGACGCTAGTAGTAAACATTGCGCTCAAATTATTGGCGTTTACCGAACCGTTAGAGCGGGTTTCTTTCCGCAACTGCAGCAGCATCAAGCGGCGCAACCAATTATCAAAGGTATAGTCTTCAGACAAATCTTCGTCGTCATCATGACTGATTCCCAGATTTTCCTTTTCTTTCGGACTGATTGTATAGCCATATCCCAAACCTTGCAAAGATTTAAGCATTTTATAAATCAGTTTGGCGCGTTCATAATCCTGCACATCGGTGTTTACGGCAACCGCGTCTTTGGTATATTTGCGAATAAGGTCATTCAGCTCGCGCAGGCTGCGCACCTTATACACCAGCTGCCCGTCAAGTTCAGGATTATCCAAAGAACGGCAAGATTTCAGCAAAGCCAGCAGCAAAAAAACTTCAAACTCTTTTTTATTTATGCTGTCCAAAAACTTTTTCCGCTCTTCATAATCTTCTTCGGTAATATAGCCGTCATTCATATGTTTGATGGTTTTAAGCGCCGCTTCAAGCAAATCATGATAGCGAACATCAAACGGCTTCTCTTCATTTTCTCCGTTCAATTGATACTTCAGCGTTTGTATAATTTCGGCGCGGGAATATTGAGCATTGCCAATGGTTATCATATCGGACTTCGGCGCCAAAATCAGCTCACGCAAAACATCACGTGCTGCCGCCTTATCCAGCTGAGGATAGCAATTCTGAACGGTTTGATATAAAGAATCAAAATATTTTCCATCTTGATAAGGAAACATTATTCTTTTTCCTCAAAAATTACCTTTGCCTGCTCCAGCCATATAATATGGTCAATAATCCAATTGCTTATCTGCTCGATTTTGCTGAGTTCCACTCCCATTGCCAAACCGATTTTACCAATTATCAGCGTTTCGTTATCCGATAATATATTGTCAACATGCGAAAGCATGCACATTTCACGCGTCAGCTCCAAAGCTAAATGACGGTTATGTATTTTTGCCGCATCGGCTATTACTTTTTCGGTATCATGTCCTTCAATAACTTCCGAAATATTTTCAATTCCGTGCGAGACGGCAGCCTCCGTAATAAACTTTAATTCATCGTTGTCAAAATTGCCGTCAGCGCCGGCTACAGCAATAAGCGCTTCAAAAAAAATCCGTTTTTCTTCCTGCGTTGCCGCATCCAGATAGGAAGGTAAAATTTCTCTAATGCCGTTCATAACAGCTCTCCTCAATATTTTATAGCTTTATATGTTAATAAAAATCTGTTAATTTTTCAACAAAAAAAGTGTTTGTAAAAAATTAAACTTTGGCGTACATAATAGAGCTACATTTTTAATAACGTTATGAGGACGCCGTGTCTAAAAAATATTTTATCAAAACTTTTGGCTGCCAAATGAATGTCTACGATTCTTCGCGCATTGCCGATATGCTGAAAAAAGAAGGCTATGAAGAAGCTAAAAAACAAGAAGACGCCGATTTAGTGCTATTCAATACCTGCCACATACGCGAAAAGGCAGCCGAAAAATTATTTTCAGATTTAGGACGAGCCCGCGAAATTGCCGACGAACGTTTGGAAAACGGCAAAAAAACCGTTATCGGCGTGGCCGGCTGCGTGGTGCAGGCCGAAGATGAACAAATTGTCAAACGCGCGCCGTTCGTTGATTTTGCCGTTGGCCCGCAGATGTACTATAAAATTCCGCAGATGCTGAAAGAAATAGAGCACAAAAAAGGTCATGCCGGTTTGGTAGACACAGAATTTTCCGCCGACAGCAAATTTGATTTTCTACCGGAAAACAAAGCCCAAGGCGCTTGTTCATATTTAGCGGTGCAGGAGGGCTGCAACAATTTTTGCACCTATTGTGTAGTGCCGTATACCCGCGGCGCCGAATATTCGCGTCCGGTTGCCGAAGTACTGAAAGAGGCAAAGCGTCTGATTGCCACAGGTACTCTGGAATTAAATTTGCTGGGACAGAATGTAAACTCATATCACGGCGAAGATGAAAACGGCAAAGAACGCGATTTAGCCTATTTACTGCGCCGTGTGGCAGAACTGGACGGCCTAAAACGCCTGCGCTACACCACTTCATATCCGGCAGATGTAAATGACGACTTAATTGCCTGCCACCGCGACTTAAAGGTTTTAATGCCTTATCTGCATCTGCCTATTCAATCCGGTTCGGATAAAATCTTAAAAGCGATGAACCGCCGTCACACTTCCGGCGACTATTTAAGGATTGTTGAAAAATTGCAGGAAGCTAATCCGGATTTGCGGATGTCGTCTGATTTTATTGTCGGCTTTCCGGGAGAAACAGAAGAAGATTTTCAAGCAACATTGGATGTTGTCAATAAAGTGAAATATATTCAGGCGTTTTCTTTCAAATACAGCCGCCGTGCTGGAACTCCGGCCGCAGTTATGCCGAATCAGGTAGAAGAAAAAGTTAAAAAAGAGCGCTTGAATATTTTGCAGAACCTGTTGTTTTCTTATCAAGAAGCGTTCAACAAATCCTGCGTCGGCAAAGTTATGCCGGTGCTGTTTGAGCAAAAAGGCCGCCATAAAGGCCAACTTATCGGACGCACTCCGTATATGCAGAACTTGCATATTGAAACGGAAAGTGCTAATATAAATAAAATCATAGACGTGGAAGTTACCGAAGCTACCACAAACTCTTTAAGCGGAAAGGAGATTTAACCATGGCTGAAATTTGTTTTGAACTGTTTAACAATCAACTTGTGCAACAGCTTGTGGGAGCGGCGGATTCTAATCTGCGCCTGATAGAAAAAATGCTGAATGTCGAAATTTTGAGCTTTGGCAATCAACTCACGGTTAAAGGCGCCGCCAGCGATGTTGAAAGCGCTAAAAATGCGATTGAACTGCTTTATAATAAAGTAAGCCGCGGAATTGAAATCGGTGAGCAAGAAGTCAAAGCCGCCGTGCGAATGAGCGGAGAATGCCATACGGAAGATGATAAGCAAAACCTAAATGACATTGTGTTGAAAACTAAAAAACGCTATATCTATCCGCGTTCAGCCACCCAAGCGAAATATATTCAGGAAATGATGAAAAACGAGCTGGTATTCGGCCTTGGCCCTGCCGGCACGGGTAAGACATATCTGGCTGTAGCCTTGGCTGTTTCAATGATGCTTGAAGGCACTATTGATAAAATCATTCTGTCGCGTCCGGCTGTGGAGGCCGGCGAAAATCTGGGATTTTTACCGGGGGATTTGAAAGAAAAAGTTGACCCGTATCTGCGTCCGTTGTATGACGCTTTGTACGAAATGCTGCCGGCTGAACAGGTGGATAAAAAACTGGCGCTGGGCGAAATTGAAATTGCTCCGTTGGCGTTTATGCGCGGCCGTACTTTGGCAAATTCGTTTGTGATTTTGGATGAGGCTCAAAACACCACGCCGATGCAAATGAAAATGTTTTTAACCCGTTTAGGCGAAAATTCCCGCATGGTGGTCAACGGAGACTTGAGTCAGGTAGACTTGCCGCGCGGCGTGATTTCCGGTTTGCGCGATGCTTTGGATACTTTGCGCAATGTGCCGAATATTTCTTCGGTGACATTCAGCTCCAACGATGTTGTGCGTCATGGTTTGGTGGCTAAAATTGTTCAGGCTTATGAAGAAAAAAGCAAGAAGTTGCAAGAAGAACATGATTGATAGTTTTTTGAATTTAGATATTGAGGACATTCGCTGGAGTTCGGCGGTTTCTCAAATAGAAAAAGTGTCGGAAGACGTAAAAAACGCCGTGTTTGACTATGTGGCTGAACATACCGAATCAGAAGTTCTGCATTCCGGTCTGCCGGTTATTGTCAACGTCTGTCTAAGCAGCGATGAACGCGTGCATGCGCTAAACAAAGAGTTCCGCGGCATGGATAAACCTACCAATGTTTTGTCTTTTGCCAATGTAGATTTTGAGGGCTTTGCGCAAGAGCGTGATTTATATCAGGAAATTGAGCTCGGTGACATCATCATTGCTTTTGAAACCATGCAGAAAGAAGCCGATATCGAAGGTATTTCTCTGCATGACCATTATTGCCATTTGCTGACGCATGGTTTGTTGCATTTGCTTGGGTTTGACCACCAAACAGAAGATGAAGCCGAATACATGGAAGGTTTTGAAATAGAAATTCTGCAGTCTATGGGCATTGCAAATCCGTATAAGGAAAACTAAGTGGCAAAACTAAAGGCAATATGGCAAAAAATTTGCGAGACGGCAGCGCGGAAATATAAAACCTCGGCGCTGCTGTTTGGTTTGTTGCTGGTTGCCGCTTTGCCGCCGTTTTATCATACATGGGCAGTGTTTACGGCTTTTTGCGGTGTGTTTGCATTGAGTCAGAAGCAAAGCTCCGTAAAACGTTTGTCGGCTATTGGATATTGGTTCGGTTTCGGTTATTTTTCCGCCGGATTTTATTGGATTGGCAACGCGCTTTTGATAGACGCGGCTAAAACCGGCTGGCTTTATCCTTTTGTATTGCTTTTGGGCGGCGGATTTTTTGGTCTGTTTACGATTTTTCCGTTTGCGGTGATGAAACTGGGCAAAAACATATTCAGCAAGATTTTACTGCTGGCCGCCGGCTGGTATTTTAGCGCAGAATGGCTGCGCAGCGTGTTTTTAACCGGCTTTCCGTGGAATCCGCTTGGTTCGGTGTTGGCGTTTAATCCACTGTGGCTGCAAACTTTGGCTTGGTGGGGAACTTATGGTCTATCTATGCTGATTGTGATTATCGCAACGCTGCCGGCGGTTTGGCTGATTAAACCTAACAAGCGCAATATATTAGCGCCGCTTTGCTCGTTGCTGCTGATTTTTGGGCTATATATATACGGCGATTTTGCTTTAGTGCAATGGGGTAAATTAAACGTTGGAGAGCAAATTCGCGTGCGTTTGGTACAGCCGAGCATTCCGCAAACTATGAAATGGAGCCGCGATGCCATTGAAAAAAATTTTGCGCAATATGTGGATTTAAGCCGCGCCGAAGGGCTTGAAAATATTGATTTTGTTGTTTGGGGAGAAACCGCCTCGCCGTTTAATTTGGCCTATGATTTAGAGCATCGGCTTATGGCGCAAGAAGCGGTGCCGCCCAAAGGCTATCTGCTGGCGGGAATGCTGCAGGACGGCTACGACACAAACACCGGCGACTATTTATTATATAACTCTCTGGCGGCGATGGATTATTTTGGGCAAATTCATGATATATACAGTAAAAACCATTTAGTTCCGTTTGGCGAATACATTCCGTTGCGTAAATATCTGCCAAAATGGATAAAGCCGCTGACCAATATGATTGGGCAATTCGGCAAAGGCGAAAAATATCAAACGCTGAAACTGGACGGTTATGCCGAGTTTGCGCCGCTTATCTGCTATGAAGTTATTTTTTCCGGACAAATTGTGCGCAGGCAGAATAAGCCTAAATGGGCTGTAGTGCTGACAAATGACGGCTGGTATGGTATCAGCGCCGGACCTTATCAGCATTTGGTTGCGGCACAGATGCGGGCGGTGGAAGAAGGAATTTCTATTGTCCGCAGTGCCAACAGCGGTATCAGCGCTGTGATAAATCCCTATGGAATAATCACATCGCAAATCGGTTTATCTGAACGCGGTTATATTGATGACACGGTTAAAATCAGTATGTCACACCAAACATTGTTCGGAGAATACGGCAACAAAATTCCGCTTATTGTTGCTATGCTGTTGGTTATTATTTCAGCCAGCTTCAATTTTTTGCAAAAAGCAAAATCAGCCGGCATATAAAATTTTTTGATAACAAATTTTTAACAAGATTATCGTATATCTGACGCTAAACAATTATAACAATCAGAACTAAAGGATTAAAAATGAAAAAAGTTTATTTTTTAGCTGCCGTATTGCTGTTGGGCGCTTGTGAAAATATGTCGCAATATACCACGGCTTCAGCCGATGCCTCTCCACGTCAAAAAATGCAGGCTTGCATGCTGAATGAGGCAAACACCCGCCTTTATAACGGCACCTTGTTTGTCAACACCGTCAGTGAAACTTCTAAGGACATTACCAATACATGTCTGAAAAAATTAGCTTTGCAGGCTGCCGGCATCAGTGAAGAATCACAAACCGCTGCCGTCAACATCATCAATAATTTGAAAACGCTGAGCAACAACTAAAAAAATGCAAAATCCCTTGTGTGCAAAGCAAGGGATTTTTTCTAAATTAAGGTTTGACAAGCCGTAAAATCTGATTATTATACACTTTTGTAAAAAGCAGTTCCGTGGTGAAACGGTTATCACGTATCCTTGACATGGATGAGTCTGCAGTTCAACTCTGCGCGGAACTACCAATCTTTTAGTTCTGTGGTGAAACGGTTATCACATATCCTTCACATGGATGGGTCGGCAGTTCAACTCTGCCCGGAACTACCAATTTGTTTTCAATATAATGACTCGAAGCAATCCAATAACCTCGCCCCCTGCGGAAGAGGTCGACAAAAAGTGTCGAGTGAGAGGTAATAAAAACAACATATCCACCTATCCCTATTGTCATTGCAAGCAAAGCGAAGCAATCTAGAAAAAAATTGCTCTTCCGCCGTTTTTTCTTATTTTATAACCGCAGCATTTTACCTGTATTTTTAACAAAAAAACGCAAAAAATGCTGTATAATCAACCGTATTACCAAAGTAATATAACCCATAGCTTATTGCAAAATGCAAAATTTTATGATATCAAGAAAATTGAAAGAATTAAGAAGTATTTTTACTTCCAGCGGAATTTAGGAGATTCTTGCGAATATAATTCTAACTTGAGCTTAGGAGGCTCATAACATATTTTTTTAGGAGAAAAATAATGAGAGTAAACGAATCTGGTCGTTCCATGATTGAAATGCTGGGCGTATTGGCTATTATCGGTGTATTGTCCGTTGGTGGTATTGCCGGCTATTCAAAAGCTATGAACAAATTCAAAACAAACAAAATTGCAGACAATGTTTCTATGTTGGTTGCCAACATCAAAACTTTGTATGCTCAGCAAAATACTTATGCTGGCTTGAACAACGGTACTGCCGTTTCTATGGGCGTGGTTCCAGATGAATTAGGTACAGCTTACAACGGTGCCAAAGCTACATTGACCAATGCTTTCAACGGCCCTGTATTCATTAAACAGTCTGACAGTACAACAGCTAATGATGGCAAAGCATTCACAATTCAATTTAACAACTTGTCTCGTGAAGCTTGTATTACTTTGGCTACCAATGACTGGGGCTCTGGTTATTCTTCAGGCTTGATTGCACTAAAAGTAAAAGGAACTTCTACAGCAGCCGGCGATACTGCCGCTGATGGTGAGTTGCACGGCACATATATCGGCAACGCAGGTACAAAAAATAGCATTGCGACCCCTGGTGGTTCTGTTCAGTCTGTTCCAATGGCTGTTACCGCAGCTGCCACAGCTTGCGCATGCACATCTGGTAACACCTGCTCTATTGAATGGAAATATTACTGATTTCCCGAGCAAATATTTAAGTTAGTCTCAAAGCGTAATGCTAAAAAAATACCGTCTCCCCGACGGTATTTTTTTATGCTGTAAATTTATTGACTTAGAAAATCACTTGCTGCCCCAAAATTACCGGAATAAATCCGGTAATGACGGAGAACAAACGAGATATAATACTATTTTCTTCTTTCAATAATATTGCCATTATATTCCCAGATTCTACGGACAGTTCACTTCGTTCACGCCGAAGAATGACATTGAGAAAGAAGGCGGCTTTTGCACCGTTCCCTTTCCTTCTATCTCGCTCCAATCAAAGAAACAGAAGAAATTGTGTCGCCCATACCGACAAGAGTCAGAGGCTTTTCAATAATAATGGTCGGCACGGCAATCACCTTGCAGCCTTCATACTCGCAAATTCCGGTTTGCACAAGCTCCGGATTTTGCAGATATTCCGCCAAATCTTGCAAATTATTCAAACTTATTTCCGACACATCTTTCCCCTGCGCCCATAAAAGCTTGTCATGCTCTTCTATTTTGCCGGTTCCGGCTTTGGTGGCGGCAACGGTTGAAGCCAGCATCATTCCGCGCAGATTCTGCTCCGGAGTAATACGAAAATCTTTATCTTGCAAGGTAATGTACAAACCAAATAAATGCAGCTGAATACGCGGTGCCTTTGTTTTGGCCTTTATTATACTGATAATCTCAAACAAACGAGGCGCAGTTAATTCTTCATGGGCTAATTCATCGTATTTCTGCGGGTTTATAACTTCCAAAGCGTCAAGAGCTTCCCGTTCATTCAGCCCCAAAGAATCTGCCAGCGGCGCAATTTTTTCAATAATGGCGGCTCGCACTTTTTTATCTTGGGTAGAGGCCAATTCCAAATGAATAATACCTTGAGGATTATGCAGTTTCCAGTCTTTTATCAAAGCTACCGATTTGTTTACCAACTCCACGCCGCGGCGCTTAGAGGTTAAATTATGATAGCCCGAAAGCACCAAATAATCATAGCCGTGCTGCGACAGATGCTTTACAAAACCCTGATTTATAACCAAATCAATATTTGCCGGATCATAGGTAGCAATAAAACGGTTAGATTTTGGGCAAATAAATTCTTTACCCCAAGCCATAAACGAGTCGCCGATATCAAATTCTATAATCCAATGAACAAGCGGCGTTTCGGCGGCACGATCAATATCGCAAGCGCGGCAGGCCTTGTCATTTTCATCTATGCCAAAAAGATTGTCCAGCGGCAAAAATTGCTGTGCCTGCAATTTCGGATGCGAGTTAGTATGAACAAACACATTCTGCACGCCCAGCACAGCCAAAGCATTAGCGACAATTCCGCCTTGCCCGCCCATCTGCAAGCGATTATAGCCCAGATTTTGCTGCATCCATTCATAAATGACTTTATCATCGCAAATCCATTCTTCGGCAATTCCGCGGCTAAAACATTTGGCAATGCCGTGCACCACGTCTTGCGGCGTTTCCAGCAAAGTCCTTGAATTGCTGAATTCCTCTTCGCTTAAATTGACGGTTTCAATCAGCTCGCTCAAACGCTTGCCGCTGATTTTCAAAACCGCATCGATATTAGTATTGAAAGCGGTTGCCACCGAATGCACTTTTTTTACTTTTTCCAACTGCTGCGGAACACAGTCATATTTTTGCCGCCAATTTTTTTGCAATGCCGATATACTCATTTTGCGCGCTCCATCTCTTTCAAATGCAAATTAGCCAAAGAGTTCATAATCAAACCGTTGATGGCCTGCTCAAATTCAAGATAGTCTTGAGTTTGCAAAATCCAAGAGTTAAGCTCGGCAGAATTTACATCACCGTATTTGCGGTCGGTTTTTATTTTGCTCAAAGCTTCGGCAAAATCGCCGTTATTGACAAGCTGATGAATTTCATCAGGCTTTTTCGGGAAAACAACCGCCGGTTTTTCTTCACGTTTTTTGAAAACCACCAATTCTTTCAAACGGCGCAACAAGGCCTCCTCCCAAGTCTCCTGAACTTTCGGCTCATTTGATTTATCAATCTGAGGGCGGCTCAAATCGACATAAACTTTGTTAAATTCGCTAATAAGCATAGCCCGACCTTTAATCCCTGAAACAGCGTATTTCTTAATATTGGCTATATAGCCGAGAGCAGTTTCGTTGCCGGTGGCTAAAATCTGCAAAACCTCTGTTTCATAGTCAAACGGCAAGCCGTCTTCGGCCAAACCGCGGACAGTCAGAGCACCGGCCGCGAGCAAAACTTCCGGAGCGGTAACGGCGCTGTTTTTTTCTGCAACCGGAGCCGGAGCCTGAACAGCATCATATTGAAAGTCTTCGCTCCGCGGCAGCAACGGAATAATTTCAGCCGCCAACTGTTTAATTTGTTCTGCCGATAATTCGGTTTGTACTGTTGGCAGAGCATTTTCCGCCGCCGGTTTCCGCTGCAAATCAGCAATTAAATTTGACTGCTGTTCAATTTTATTGTTCAAATTATTTATTTTTTTATTATAATCGGCAGCCAGTTGAGCGGCTAAATCTTCATTCAGCGTTTTAGTCAGCTCTATATTATAGGTTACCGCTCCGGCGCAGCAGAGCAGAATTATCAAACAAACCAAACCGGTATAGCTTCTTTTTTTGGCAGGTTTAGATTTATTTTCAGCCGCAATCGCTTCGGCCGGTTTAACTTCTTCTTTTTTTTCGATTTTAGCCATTTTTTGTATCCTTTTTCTTGACAAATTGCCGGATTATATTTCATATAGTTATAACGAAAAAAAGTTTACATATCATAAACAAAAAAAATTAGTGGAATAAATAAATGATTGTCTTGGGAATAGAAAGCAGCTGTGATGATACCGGCGCTGCTGTGGTGACAGATGAAAAAGAAATTTTGGGTGAGGCTCTGCAGTCGCAAGAAGAGCATAAACGCTACGGCGGCGTAGTGCCGGAAATTGCGGCCCGCGCTCATTTGGAACACGTTGATGAAATTGTCGGCACCTGCTTGGAACGCGCGCACATTTCTTTAAATGAGGTTGATGCTATTGCCGCTTCTTCCGGCCCGGGGTTAATCGGCGGCGTGGTTGTCGGCGTTATGACTGCCAAAGCTTTGGCCTTGGCGCTAAACAAGCCTTTTGTTGCCGTAAATCACTTGGAGGGACACGCTTTGTGCGCCCGCTTGGTGCATCCAATAGAATTTCCATATTTGCTGCTGCTGGTTTCGGGCGGCCACTGCCAAATCTTGGTAGTTAAAGACGTTGGCGAATACGAGCGTTTAGGCACAACTATTGACGATGCCGCCGGTGAAGCTTTTGACAAAGTGGCAAAAATGCTGGGCTTGGGTTACCCAGGTGGTCCGATGATTGAAAAGTTGGCAGCTATGGGCAATGATTCCCGCTTTACCCTGCCTCGTCCGCTTTTGAACTCAGGCGACTGCAATTTATCGTTTTCGGGTTTGAAAACCGCTGTGCGTAAAATTATCGAATCTTATTCACCTGACGGAGAAATTGAACACGCTATTTTGCCAAAACAGGATATTGCGGATATCTGCGCTTGTTTCCAAATGACAGCAACCGACTGTCTGGTACGCAAACTGGAAAAAGCAATTGCTTATTTCAGGCAAAACTACCCAAACGGACATCATCTGGTTGTTTCAGGCGGCGTTGCATCCAACACTTATCTGCGTGGCAAACTTCATCAGCTGGCCGAAAAGCACGGTTTAGAATTTGCCGCTCCTCCGATTCGCTTTTGCACGGATAACGGCGTTATGGTGGCTTGGGCTGGCTTGGAACGTTTCCGCAAAGGCTATGTCAGCTCGCTTGACTTTAAACCGCGTCCGCGCTGGCCGCTTGATGAAAACGCCCCTAAGGCCGCCGGCGCCGGAGGTGTAAAGGCTTAATGCGCAAAACTTCCGAAATTTTAGAAATTATGCGCATTTTTGAAAAGGAAAATTCCAATCCTCAATGCGAATTGCATTTTCATAATCCATATACGCTTCTGGTGGCCGTAATGCTGTCGGCGCAAAGCACAGACAAAGGCGTTAATAAGGCAACGGAAACACTTTTCAAACTCGCTGATACACCGCAGAAAATGCTGGATTTAGGGTTGGATAAACTCAAAGATTATATCAAAACCATCGGTCTCTATAATAACAAGGCTAAAAATATTATGGAAATGAGCCGGCAGCTTGTGGCTGAGTTCGGCGGCGAAGTTCCGGCCGACCGCGATGTTTTAACAACTCTTGCCGGAGTGGGACGCAAAACTGCTAATGTAGTTATGAATGTATGGTATCATAAACCGACTTTGGCCGTTGACACCCATGTTATGCGCATTTCACATCGTTTAGACTTCAGCCAAGGTAAAACGCCTCTGGAGGTGGAAAAAGACTTGCTGAAAGCTTTGCCGGAAGATTTAGTAATCAACACAAACCATTGGCTGGTGCTGTTCGGACGCTATACCTGCAAAGCACAGCACCCATTATGCGAAAACTGTCCGATAAGCGCCTATTGCCATTGCAAAGATAAGCGCATTTAGCTACATTTTGCTTAATGTCTGAGCAATATCTTTACTCAACTGATGAACAGCAGCGTTTTCAGCTTTAACCAATTCGGCGATAGTATTGTCTTTCACTTTGGTTTCATAAGCCGACTGGCGACGTTTCAAAACATTGCCGTTGCTGTTTTGAATATTCCACCATACAGATAATTTAACTTTATCTCCGCGATAAGCCTCAATTTTATTAACTTCAACTTTTACATTATACGGCAATGTTTCAGTGTCATACCGCGCACTTTTTACATATGATTTTGGCAGATATGCCATTAAATCATTAGTTATGGTGTTTTGCAAAACAGCAGGCAGAGCCTCGCCCCAGCGGCTAAATTCCAGCATATTGACTTTTTGCGATTTCGTATCGTAGGTTACCATCTGCGGCCGATCAAGCAAATCGGGAACATTTACGGTCTGTACGGCAACACTAAGCTGTTTGTCAGAAATTTTTTCCAACCCTCGGCTATTCATCATATAAAATGAAGAATCCGGCGAACGCCAGCAGCAGGCAGATGTTAAAAATAATATACTATAAATCAGAACTTTTTTCATTTTGGTCTCCTTTTACCTTGCAGCATTGCTTCAGGATGACGTTCCAAATAATCGGCGAGATTTTGCACGGAACGTCCTGCTCTGGACATTTGCTCTACCATGGCATTAAAGTTATTGATAGTTTTTTCGGCCCGCGCCGCCTGACTATCCAGCAGTTTATCGGTTTTATCGGTTATGCCGTACAGATTTTCCATAATCGGCGGCAATTTTTCATCAAGCTCTTTCAACAAATTACCAAGCTGCATCATATTTTCACGGAATGGAATTTCTTGTAGGTCTTTAGATATCATGCCAATAGAAGAAATAACCGTTGGAATTTCCATGTGTTCTCCGGTGCCGCGTAAAATAGCCGGAGCGCTCGGATCCATATCCAACTCAATCATCAGTTGGCCGGTCAAATAGTTGGCGCTGATTAAACGAGCGCGCAGACCTTTTTCAATAAGACTATGCAAAATTTCTTCCGGTGCCGCCTCTTTGCCGTCTTTCATCTGAAAAGAACGATTTCGCTTAAATGTAATAAACACCGGCATTTTAAAAGTTCCGCTTTGCAGATTGGTTATCAGGCTGATTTTAGCGACTTGCCCAACTTCAACGCCTTTAAACACTACCGAAGAACCGACATTCAAGCCTTGAATAGACTCTTCAAAGTATAAAACAACATACTGTGAATCGTCAGAAGCAAACTTTTTGCCGACATAATGGAATATTATAGCGGAAAAAACTAAAAAGCCGGTCAAAACAAAAAGTCCGACCATTTTATAGGTTTTATTCTTTTGCATTTGCGTTACCTCTTGTTAAAAATTCCCAAACCTCGCGGTTTGGCGGATTCTTCAAAATATCATGCGGATTGCCTTTAGCCAAAATACTTTTTGTCATCGGATCCAAAAATATAGAATTTGTACCGATGGCAAAAATAGAAGCCAGTTCATGTGTCACTACCACAATCGTGGTGCCTAAACTGCGGTTGATTTCAATAATCAAATCATCCAGATTGCGGGAGCTGATAGGATCTAGCCCGGCAGACGGTTCATCAAAATATACAATTTCCGGATCAAGTGCCAAAGCCCGAGCCAAACCGGCACGTTTTTTCATACCGCCGCTGATTTCTGACGGATAAAAATCATCAAAACCGGCTAAACCTACCAGTGATAATTTCAGCGAAGCCAATTCTTTAATTTCCGCCGCGGAATAATTTGAATATTGCTGCAGCGGCAGAGCGATATTTTCCGCCAAAGTCATAGAGCTGAACAGCGCCCCGCTTTGATATAGAATACCGGATTTTTTACGGATTTCTTCCATTTGTGTTGCTGAAGCTTTAGCGATATTGACACCATCAATAATAACATCTCCGCCCAGTGGAGGCAATAATCCCGTAAGCACCCGCAACATACTGCTTTTGCCGCAGCCGCTTCCGCCCATAATTATAAAAATATCGCCTCTGTTTACAACAAAATTTGCATTTTGCTGCAAAACATAACTGCCGTAGCCCATGGTTAAATTTTTCACTTCAATCATCGCCGTCATATATCAAGCTCCTGACAAATAACGGTAATAATACCGGTTGCCACAATCATCCAGACAATCGCGCAAACCACAGAACGTGTGGTAGCCAAACCGACGCTGTCGGAATTGCGTCCGCAGTTGACGCCCTGATAGCAGCCGCATAAAGCAATAATCACGCCAAAACAGAGACTATGAAACAGTCCTACTAAAAAATTGCCCAAATGAAAAGCATTGAACGCGTATTTCCAATACTCCTGACAAGGCAGTCCGATAAGCACTACGCCGACAAAAGCCCCGCCAACCATTCCCATAAAATCAGACAGCATAGTCAATATCGGCATAGCTATAACCAATGCCAAAAGCCGCGGCAAAACCAAAAAATCTATACATGACAACCCCATGGTTTCCAGTGCGTCCAACTCTTCATTGACCTGCATAGTGCCGATAGCGGCGGCATATGATGAGCCGGTGCGGCCGGCCATGATGATGCCGACCATAATCGCCCCCATAATCCGGCACATGCCGATAGTCACCAAACTGGCGATATATATCTGCGCACCGAACTCTTGCAGCTGAACGCCGCCGACAAAGGCTAAAATCAGGCCGACTAAAAAGCTGATTAAAGCAACAATCCCCAAAGCCTTGGGACCGCAGTCTTGCAAAGCCGCCAAAAAATCGCTGCCGCGCATAATGGTATTTGCCGTAAACAGCCTGCCGACAGCACCAAACGCCTGCCCGCAAAAATGAAAAACTTTGGCTGTAAGCTTGCAAAGGCTGATAGTTTTATAACCGATGTTTTCTATAAACCCCAAATTATTTTCATTAGACTTGGCCGGCGAACGATCTACCTCAAACGCCAGCCGGATTAAATCTTGAATATTCTGAGGCAAGCCTTTAAGCTCGATTTTTATATCTTGCTTTTTAGCTTGCTTTACCGTGTCAAAAATCAGCAGCAGCAGCGATGAATCCCACGTTTCTAAATTGACGGCACTAAAATATATGCATTGCGGTTTTTTCTTAACAAAGTTACCGATTTTTTGCAAAACCTCGGCTCCGTCAAATTGCTTAAAGCTTCCGGAAAAACAAATAGCCAAACAGTTGTTGTCTGTATGCAGAGCAACATTCGGCTGCTGATTATTTGTTTTTTCCGTCATATTCATTTTCCAAAGCTTCGTAAAGTTCTTCTGTTTCCATTTCATCCAGAGTTTCAGCCGGAACAGAATAGTCGCCGTTAAACCAGCGTCCTAAATCAATATCTGCACATCTTTTGGAACAGAATGGAGCATATTTGTCATCACTGAACAATTTATGGCAAATAGGGCACTTATGTGTTTTGATGACATTATCCATTATTTTTATGGCTCCACACGTCCTGTCCCGTTGCAGGTCGGACATTCAACCGTATACAAATCGCGCAGAGACGGACGGCGGCGCTGACGCAGAATTTCCACGTTTCCGGCGCGGCTCAGTCCCAGCACACGACTATGACATATATCATCTGCCAGCTCTACTTCCAAGATTTCTATAACTTTTTTCATAAAGCGGTATTCCGAAGAACCGGCAAAATCAATAATAATTTTACCGGACAGATTGCGCAGACGGATTTGGCGAGCGATTTCTTTAGCGGCCTCAATATTCAGACTATCCAAGTCGCCGACATTGCGTTTGCCGGCACTATCAACATCAATCGCCACAAAAGCGCGAGTTTCTTCAATATGAAGATTGCCGCCGTGTTTTAATTTTACGGTACGATTCAAAGCTTCAACAATCGCATCATCTATGCCAAACTCTTCAAAAGCTTCTTTTTGCAAGGTCACGGTGCCGGAAAATACTGCTTCAACCTGCTCTTTAAGTTTCGGCGTATCCACCACAATTTCTTTCAGACTGTCTTTATAGCGGCGGATATATTCAAACAGCGGATTTTCCTTGGTATAAAGCACGGCCGGAGCAGTTAAGGTACGGGCTTTTTTCCGGATATTTTCATAAATTTCACGCAACAGAGCCATTTCTTCCAAAAGCTGAGCTTCTGTCGCCTCAGTTGAAGCGGTGCGTAAAATCCAGCCTTCTTGGCCTTGGCTGTGTTCCTGCACAAATTTTTTATAAGCGGCAGCTTTTTCAATATCTTCAATTTTATAAGAGGCCTCAACATCAAATTTAAACGGGCAATAAACCAAATAAGTTTTGGCCAGCTGAATATTGCGAACAACTTTTGCGCCTTTTTCGGCTCTTTTTTCCTGTGCAACCTGCACTACCACACTTTGCCCTTCATTCATATTCGCTTCTTTGATGGTTGGTTCATACGAATTTAAAAAAGCCTCGCGGCCGTCGCCGATATTTACCATAAAACCGATACGATCATTGGCCAAGCTGATTTTTTTGCTGATACGCCCCAAATAAACATTGCCTTCAATCGCTCTGTTATCATTATATATATCAATTTCCATCAGTCCCGTTTCGTCAAACACGGCAATGCCGGCTGCTTCATCATTACGGTCAAATATAATTTTTTCTGCTTTCATCGGATGTTCTCCCCTTTTAATAAATTCAGCGTCTCATACAGTGGTAGCCCGATAATTCCGCTGTACGAACCAAGTATCCGGCTGACATACGCGGCAATAGCCCCGTCAATGCGATAGCCGCAGACACCATGCCATTCTTCGCTTTTTACATAATTTTTTATTTCGTCCGGCGTCAAAGTTTTCATAGAAATTTTAGAGCTTATGGTTTTTTGCGAAATTTTACCTTGTTTATTTATCAAGCAAACCGAGCTGATAACCCGATGAGTTTTACCGGAAAGCAAATTCATAACTTTTGCCTGCTCTTCTTCATTTTTAGCCTTATGCAAAACCTTTTTACCGACAACTACAATAGTGTCGCAGGCCAAAATATTTTCATTCGGATATTCCTCTGCAATTTTTCGAGCCTTTTCTATCGCCATACGGCGGACATAAGGTAGAGGGTCCTCATGCGGCAGGCAGTCTTCACAAATATCAGCCGGCACAATTTTTTTAGGTTCATAAGCAATTTGCCGCAACAAAGCAATGCGTTGCGGCGAACCTGAGGCTAAAATAAAATCTTTAACGTTTGTAGTCATGCGGCATTATGCCTCATCGTCGTATGTTTTTTCCATGCGTTCATGACGCTCTTGCGCTTCAATAGACAAAGTAGCTACCGGACGTGCCTCCAGTCTGTCCAAACCAATCGGCTCGCCTGTTTCTTCGCAATAACCATATGTACCGTCTTCTATTCTATCTAAAGCAGCATCAATTTTTGAAATCAGTTTACGGATACGGTCTTTTGTACGCAAATCCAAAGACTTGTCTGTTTCCATAGAGGCGCGGTCAATTTCATCCGGCTGATTCAAGCCGCCTTGGCGCAAATCTTCCAAAGTGTCCACAGATTGCGAAACAATAGATTTTTTCCAGTTTTCCAGCTTCTGGCGGAAGTATTCAAGCTGCATGTCATTCATATACTCTTCATCGGTAGAAGGTTTATAATCCGGTGGTAAAACAATAGAAGCTGTCATTTGTATCTCCTTTATAAAAATTATTTTCTAAATAGTTAGCAATTTTGCATTAAAACTTCAACAATTATTCTCAATTAGTCACACAAAACGCCTAATTGAATATCCACATAATGATGTTACCTGTTTCCAAATTGCATTGTCCGGGATCATCAACTTTTTTACCGGCTAAAGCGGAACGAGTTGTCGGCAACTGAAAAGTGTTTGCCGTTGCTGAAGCATAAATAGGCCAATACCAATAATTACCGTTAATAACAATAGAATCCAAATCAACCGTTCTATTGTTTTGCCATTCCTTCATGCCCATTTCAATGCATTGCTCGCGCGACAAACCTTCAAATTTGATATAAAATTTGTCTTTTGTATCATTGGTGCCGATAGTAACTTCTCCGCCGAAAGCATTATAAATTTTGTTGCCATCGGCGCCGCCGACCACTTTGTATGTTGTCGGAATCAATTTGCGTCCTTCTTTGTTCAGGCGGGAATCTTTAGTCTTGCCGTTGACCATATTTACAATATTTTCATAGTTTACGTCAACCGTCGAGCTTTTTAGAATAGAACCGGCCAAATCTGCCAGCTGAACACTCGCTTTGCTGATTTTATATTCGGAATACGCTCCGGTAATAAGCTTGCTGATGCCTGCAACAATAGCCATCACCGCAGCCATATACCCCATAACCTCGACCATCGAGCGTCCGCTTTGAGTATCTTTATAAATCATTGGTTTCATCCTCATTTTCTTAAAAATACCACAAAAAACATTTTTTCTCAACAAAATTACTTTATTTTTAGGATAAAATTATTA
>ERZ1034768.217-NODE-217-length-21533-cov-9.549260_pt1 | contig 21533 bp, 14 predicted proteins | sample MGYA00520691_ERZ1034768 | MGnify/ENA primary metagenome ERZ1034768 (study PRJEB33766, sample SAMN09781704) | gut metagenome | biome: gut microbiome | host: Homo sapiens | place: Madagascar | study: EMG produced TPA metagenomics assembly of the PRJNA485056 data set...
GGCCCGGCCTGCGGGCAGGATGCGGGCCACGAAGGGCCCCAGGCGCGGCTCGCAGGCGGCCCAGTCCTCCCCTTCCAGCAGGGGGGCCAGAGCGGGATATTGCTCCACAAAGAGCACCCAGAAATCGTCCTGCACAGCGTCCAGCAAAGCCGCTGCCAGCGTGGCCCGGGCCTCGGCCCGCTGGCCAAAGCGCAGCTGCGCCGCCGCCAGCTGGATGCGGGCCTGCAGACCCACCAGACCGTAGTGCATGGCCTCGCACCGGCGCAGCAGGTCCTCGCTGTGGGCGATCACCTTCACGTACTCCCCCTGCGCCAGCCAGACCTGCTGCTCGATGAGGGACATCATGGGGCGGCAGGGTCCAAAGAAGCTCACCTCGGCCAGCTTGTGCTCCCGGAACAGCTCCGGGGCCTGCTCCGGCCTGCCCTGCAAAGCGTAGAAATAGGCGGCGATGCTTTCCAGCAGATGCACCTGCACCCCGTCGTGCTTTTGCAGCAGGGCGGCGCGCTTGGCGGCAAAATCGTACTCCTCTTTCCCCTTGCCGCACAGGGCCAGCCGCAGGGCCAAAAAGTCGCAGCAGAGGGTCATGTTCTCCTGCCCGGCGGCGTCGGCCCGGGCCCGCTCCAGCAGCACGGCGGCTTTCTCCCACGCCCCCTGCAGGTAGGCGGCCTCCGCGTCCATCAAAAGCTCGGCCCCCCGGCCGTGGCCGTTGGTGATCTTATAGTAATGGGGCATACACTCGTACATTTCGGCCAGCTCTTTGCCCAGCTCCCCGGGGGCGCGGTAGTACATCATCAGCACCGAGGGGGAGCCGAAGGTCCAGCTGCCGCTGTTGCGCAGGGTGACGGCGGGGCGGCTCATCTGGCGGCTGGCGCTGCGGTGGAGGCGGCTCATCTGGGTGATGTCGTTGTAGAACAAGAAGCTCTGGATGAGGTCGCACTCCCCCAGCAGGTTGCCCCGCTCGGCGGCGGGCCACTCGGGGTGTTGGGCCACGGCGGCTTCCAGCAGGGCTTTCAGCTCCATCATTTTGGGGATCTGCTGCCAAGTGAACATCCGGCGCATCAGCACCAGAATGGCCAGCGGGTGGCGCTGCAGCGCTTCCACCGGGCAGCGGTCCAGCCGCTGCAGCAGCTCGGCGGGGCTGAGGGAGGCAAGCAGATCCCCCGCGTCCGCCTCGATGACGGCAAGGGCTGCGTCGCAGTCGCCGCAGTGCTCAAAGGCCTGCAAAGCGTGGAGGTACTGGGCTTTTTGGGCATACCAACGGCCATACCGCTGCCAGACCTCCGTTTGCCGGGCGGCGGGCAGCTGGGCAAAGAGCCGCTCGGCGCACTCTTTCATCATGTGGTGGAAGCGGAAGCTCACCCCGTCCGGCAGGCGGGTGACAAAGGCGTTTTGCTGGGTGAGGGCCCGCAGCACCTCCTCCGCGTCGGGCAGGGCGGTGACAGCCCGGGCCATCTCCACCGTGAACTCATCGGCCAGCCCCATCACAGCGAGGAAGCCCCGGGTCTTCTCGGGCAGGGACTCCAGCATGGCGGCGGTGAACATGGCGTAGATGTCCGACCCCGGCTGCAGCAGGCTCCCCCGCTCGGCCAGGGCATGGAGGTTCAGGTAGACGGCGGAGAACCACCCCTCGCAGGAGCGCAGCAGGCTCTCGGTCTGGGCGGCGGTGATCTCCACGCCGCAGCGATGGGTGTAGGCCAGCAGCTCCTCCCGGTTCAGGCGGAGGCCGTCGGCCTCGATGCGGTGGAGCCGCCGCCCCAGCCGCACCACCTGCTCCCCGGGCAGAAAGCGGTTGCGGCTGGCCACGATAAGGTGGACGTTCTCGGGCAGGCGGTAGGCCAGCCGACACAAAAACTGCGCCACCCGCTCGTCCCCCAGCAGGTGGAAATCGTCCAGAAAAAGATAGTAGGGCGTTTTGCCGCCCAGCGCGGCACACAGGTCCTCCAGCAGTAAAGCCGCGCCGCTGGCGTCGGCGGGGCAGTCGTAGCCCTCCAGTACCGTCAGCCCGGCGGCGGCAAAGGCCTTCTGCACGCTTTTCCAGAAGATGGAGCGGTTATCCGAGTAGATGCTGGCTTGCAGCACCACGGCCCCCGCCTTGGCCTGTTCTGCCAGGAACCAGCGCACCGCCGTCGTTTTACCGTAGCCCATGGGGGCCACCACCGCCGTGAGCGCACAGGACGCTATGGGCCGCAGCGTCTCCCGCATTCGGTCCGAGATGTAGATGATGTTCAGGTTCTGCCTGTTTCTGGCCATGCGCGTTCCCCTTTTCCTTATGCTAAGGCTATTGTAGCACATTTGCGGCGGAGAGAAAAGTGCGGCAGGGGTGCAAAAAAGTAGGCAGAGCCTTCGCCTTTGCGAAAAGTTCTGCCTGCGTTCTTTTTATAAATTGGGATTCTTGGGAGCGGCGGTTTTGGCTTAGTACATGCCGCCCTTGCTCTGGCTGTGCCGGAACCATTTGTTTCCGCAAACGGTCAGGCTGTCGTGGGCTTTCCAGCGGTATTCCTTTCCACTACGCACCAGCGTTTCGCCCTGCGCCCGGAGAAAAACTTCCAGATTGGCGGCGTTTGCACGGTCGATCTGGGCTTGCGTGTAGGTCATGTTCCTTCCTCCTTACAATTCCGGTGTGTTCTTCTGCTGCTCCGGTTTCTTCGGGGCGGCGGTGGCTTTGGCTTCATGCAGCTTCTTCAGTACAGATTCTTTTTCCGGGGTCTTGCCGCCCGGTGCGGAAAGCTGCTGCTTATTCAGCACCGTGTCGATATACTTGCGGATATTTTTCAGTGCAGAGATGTCCGGCTGCAAGGTTTCCAGTTGGGTGCGCAGCTCTGTGCTGCCGTTCAGCTTCATCAGGGTGCGGACAGCTTTATTAAAAGTGTCCAGTTCCTCTTTGTGCTGAGTAGCGTAGGCGTCCTTGGTCAGCTTGAAGTTCTTCTTGATAAAGGTATCATGGATGGGCTTCAGCTTGGCATGGAGGGCAGTAGCGTCCCTGATCTGGGCGATTGTCCGCATACGGTTTTCGTTCTGCTTCAACTGCCTGCGGAGAGGGGCGGCGGTCTGGTTCAGGTTAGAAATTGCGGTATCCAAATCCTCGATGGTGTTCAGCGAATGGGCTTTCAGATAGTCCACCGCCCGTTTGACTTCCTCAAAGTCCCGAACAGTGCATTTCAGTTTTGCCTTGCCAGACCAATCGCTGCGCTGCTCATTGCGGAGATTGAAGCAGTCCACCAGCAGGTCGGATAGCGTTGGTTCTTTCGCCTTTTCCAGAGCGTCCAGAAGAAGCTGCTTCTTTTCGTTCAGGTCTGCAATCCAGCGTTGCAGCCCACGGATGGCGCTGCGGATGGACTGCATCAGGCTGTTGGCGGCTCGAATGTCCCGGTTCAGATTGCCGAGAAAGGTTTCCACTCCACGCTTTTCCATCTGGTGTGCAGCGGGGCCGAGATGGACGGTCGGTATCTGCTGGATGCCCTGCCGCTTAAAGGAGCGCAGGTCAACACGTTCTGGTCTGCCAGCGGCTTCCAGATAGCGGTTGGTGATGGTTTCCCAGCTATGCCGCCAGATCTCGGCGTACTTCTGGTCGTTCCAGTCCACCGTGTTTTCCTTGTGGCACTTCCAGTTCCCGGAAGGGAGCCGGATGCGCTCACCGTTCTCGTCGAGGTCGTATACCTTTCGGGCTTTCGGGAGCCACTTGCCGTGTTCATCCATTGCCCGAAGCGTCAGCAGAATGTGGGCGTGTGGGTTTCCATCTCCCTTGTCGTGAATAGCAAAATCGGCAATCATGCCCTTGGAAACAAACTGCTCCTGACAAAACTCTTTTATCATGGACAGATACTGCTCTTTCGGAACTTCCACCGGAAACACCAGCACGATGCGCCGGGCAAGCTGGGAATTCCATTGGTTCTCTACGGCTTCCACAGCGTTCCAGAGCGTTGCACGGTCTGCATATCCGGGCGGCGCATGGGGCGGCAGCATGATTTCGGCGTGGACAAGCTCTTTCTTCTTGTTGTAGAATTTTGTTTTCTGGTCGTACTCACTGAACAACCGTTCGCCGCTCTGGTAAGCGGCCCCGGCAACAGCGGACTGACCTTGGCTGCGCTTGACGATTGTAATTTTGAAATGCGGACACGGAATAGGCATCACCCCCAAACAAAAAGACCGCCCAGCAAGATTGCTCTTGATGAACGGTCTGGAATCGTATTCGGTTGTGCTCGCCGCCTTGGAACGGAGTGCCGTGCGCTTCGATCTCAGGCGGGAGCCGCAAAAGGATAGCTGCAAAGCAGCGCAAGGAAAATGCATTTTTCCTTGGGATGGAATCGGGCTGGCGCACAAACGCCAGCTTCGATTACATCGAGCCGTCTGCAAGACCGCAATTTCACCGGAACGGTGTATAATTGCGCCCTTTATTCTAAAGGGTTTTGGACGTTGCTGCGTTCGTGAACGTCATGCACCATCTTTGCAAGTGCCAGCACGACTTCCGGTTGGCGGAATGAGATCTTCAGCAGTTCCATCACCTGATCATCGGTCAGTTCTCCCGGACAGACCAGAAAGCTTTCCAGTATTCCGGCACGTGTGCAAAGACGATGCACACGCTCTCTCCGGTTCAGTTCCGACATCCGATGTTCAAGGATTTTCTCCCGGTGCTGGCAAGAGCGCAGCTTCTGCTCTGCTTTGGCTTTTTCGTTGCGGAGGTAGGCTAGGTCTGTTTTCGGTTGGGTCAATGGCATCACACTCCTTTTTCAGAAAATAAAAAGCCAAACAATCAGTATGGATGCACACTAATCATTTGGCCAGGGGAACATATTTAATTTTCACAATGCAATAGAATTTTCGCAGTAAAAGTTCTATTGCGTATCCATAATGGTTACTATCTGTGGTTTGGATTAGGACTATTTTGTGCGATGTAAATCAATTATTATTAACAGTGTTGTTATGCCTACAACTATTAAAAATCTGATGGTAAATTGAACTGGAAGATTTTGAAGAGCGTGGGTTAGCATTCCAACTTCTCCATCTTCAATCCATTGCGAAAACATTCGTAATTCTTCAAGCAAGGCAACTGAAAAAAAGGCAATCCCAGACACTCCGATGATGTAATTATATTTTGCCTTTTTGACAAGTACAAAATAGCAGTTTACGATTGTCAGAAAATACGAACAGCCAATCCAAAATACCCAACCAATGTTCCAATCCATAAACTTTCTTCACCCCTTTATGCAACCAGTCCTTTTATTATAGTAAGAGCTACTGCTGCAACAATGAAACATATTGCAATAATTTTTGAAATTAGATTCTCACTTATCGGATTGTATGAAGAAAATTTATTATATAGTATCAGCAACGCAGCATAAACAGGATAGCACCAAGGATTGATATTAAATAAATCGAAAAAGGAGCCAATCTCAGCGACTACAAGAGTTAGCACTAAAGCCCAATACGCTATCTTTTTTAATAAATCTGACATAGTCATTGTACCATAAACAGTAGTCTTAATTGAATGGAGTGTTCATATTTAATCAAGCAAGGATAACGTGAACAGCACGTTCGTAATCGGCTTTGCGAACGTATATTGTGTAGAGCATTTTATAATTGACCTTTTGAAATGCCGTTCCGGCTCTTTCACGGGTTCCCATCGAAAACAGAGACGGTGATGATAAATCGCGTGCTTTTGTTCGATAGGTTATTCCTGCCTTTTCTAAAAGCGATGTGTATTTTTGGTATTGAGATTGATTCGAACAAACAACCAACTCTTTTTGATTGAAAAATGGCAACATAGAAACTCCTAAGCATCTCACTTCTTGTCGAAAAATTTCAGCAGAAGTCCGATTATCAATGCAACGCCACAGACCAATATAACCAGAACGGTTTGTGATGACAAGACGAAAAGCGGTTGAGGAAGCAGTCCCAGCATTCCACCAATAATAAATAAAAGCAATATTAGAATCACAATTGCAAATAGGATTGGTTTCAATTTTTTCATGCTGACACACTCCCTTCTTCAAGAAACAAACTATTATACGCGAACTCTTATAGATGCATTGAAATCATCTGCATCTTATTGTTACTATACATACAATAGAAGATTTCGTCCATGCTTTTGTACTAACATGGAGAAAATCTGTCATGAAATCGGAGTAAGCGGTATATCAGCAGTGAACTGAAACCACCCATTTTCATAGAACATGGTATACTCGCCGCTGTATTTTTCAAGGATCAGTCGGATGTTCGCAAGTCCAAAACCATGCAGCTGTGGTTCTGGTTTTGTAGTTGGAATGGAACCGTTTATAATTGTAACAGGTTCTGATGTGTTTCGGACAGAGATAAAAAAGTCTTGTTGCGCAACCGCCATGACATGAATCGTTTTGTCACCTTTATCGTACCGTTGACACGCTTCAATGGCATTATCCAAGAGGTTTGATAGAAGCACTACCATATCAGAGGCATCAAATGGAAGATTTGATAGATCATTCACTTCAAAATCAATACTGATCTTCTTTTGAGTTGCTTCGGCAGCTTTTGTGTTGAAAAGTGCATCCAAGATAGGATGGTGTGTGTTGACAAGGAATAGTCGATCTGTTTGCTGTTCGGTGATTTTTCCAAGATATTCTTCAGCAGCAGAATACTCTTGGCTTTTCATTAGTTGATTTAGAACATTCAGGTGCGCCCGAAAGTCATGAACTTTCTTCCTTTGAGCTGAATAAAGTTCGCTTGCTGAGGTCATGTTTTTCGATTGTAACTGAATCTGCTGATTAAGTGTCAACAGCTGTTCTCTTTCCGATGCGGCATATTCCATTCGCTCCAATAAAAAGAGAATTGCAATGTTTGAAATAAAAATAAGAATACAGCAACCTGCAGAAACAAACTCTTCTATATTGTGACTGCTTGTAACGTAAAGTAGAATAACAAGCATTACAAATGATGCGCATGGAAATAGAAAGTACAGTATTAGCTGCGAATGTTGAGCATCACTTCTTGGTCTGTTGCCCATACGCTGAAGCATTATTTTGCGAAATAGCGCAATAATAAATAATTCAGCAGAATAATAAGAGATTCCATAGATTAGAGATAATGTTTTGTCGGCTTGAAACGTCTGAGCATCCATCCCACAAACTGTAGTTGCAAGCATTCCGACTGCAAAAGATAAGCTGTAAGTCAAGAGATATTCTATAACGATAAGAAATAATAAAAATTTTCCTGAGATATTCTCATATAGAGTTCTGGCAACCATAAAGCAGGATAGTAGAATCAAAAGAATTTTGACGATTTTGTTTCGATTTAAGGCAATAACACTGAATTCAATGGACGCATACGTTAAAATGGTCTGAACTATTACACCAATAAGGAATCTATGATCTTTCCAACGACGCGAAGCAAAGGCATCTAAAAATAGACATACGCAGACGGAATCTACGATTGTGTAAACCAAACTGATTAAAGCATCCATCTACTTTTACCTCTCCAATGTAAATATTTTTGTTTTAGCTCACTGTAATTCTTTTCACTTGGAACCAGACAAAGGCCACCTCGCATTTGAACTTTATTGTATTGAAAAATTTCGACATAGTGCATATTGACAAGATAGCTTTTTTGAATACGAAGGAAACCGAGTGGCTCGATTTTTTCGGATAGTTCCGTTATGTTGCCGTAAAATTGGTATGCTGGGCGTTTTTCGTCCAACAAGTGCATAACAATGATTCTTCGATGAGATTCTAAATACAAAATGTCATTTACAGGTACATCGATAATTTCAGAGTTTATTGAAATTGTAACAAGCTGTTTCCGTTGAAGCACTTCTTGGACGGCTGAATCAAAGTAGGAATAAAGTTTTGCAGAGAGATCAGATTTTAGTAAGTAGCGAAAGGCTTGAACCTCAAATCCCTCTGGGGCATACTGAATAAAATTTGTAATGAAGATAATCACAATGTTTTCATTTTCTGTTCGTAACCTTCTGGCAAGCTCAATTCCATTTGTTTCGCCCATATCAATATCCAGAAGCGCAATATCATACGGAAGTGATAAGTCTATTTGACTTGGTTGAGAAAAACCATGAAATCTTGATGATACATGCGTTTCCTCGCTTTTCTTTTTGAGTTCTTCAATAATAGAATCAACGATCTGCTGGTCATCGTCACAAACCAAGACATTCATTTTGAAATTCCTCCATTGCACATGGAACTGCTTTTCATTACACAACATACAGATCTGCTCCTCACAAGTATAATACGATTATGTTGAAACTTCAAATAGTCTGGTTAACGATTGATTTGTAATATGGCGAAATGTAGCTTTGGGGGCCTCTCATGCTGGAGGTCCACTGTTAGGGAACATACTATCTGTACGCACACCGATTTCGTTACAAAATTTCTCTGTTTCGCTACAAAATTGTGGACGTTGATTGATTCTTGTGCTTTGATGTTATCTAAACAAAAAGCAAGGAGGGAGTTTTGATGACCTGTAAAAATTGTGGTTATGAAAACAAGCTGGGTGTTCGATATTGCCAACGGTGCGGTCAGTATATTGAACCAAAACGGACATTGGCACAAGAAGTTAAATCGTGGGATTTTAGAAGCCTTGCTGGTGTTGGCCGTAGAGATGTGAATATTGCGCCGCTATTTACTTCACCAGAAAACAAATCTCAGATGAAAAAAAGTCAAACACCTTCGCCAGTTGATCCGCTACCGGATGGAAGATGGTATTGCCCAGACTGTGGGAACTTAAATGATTCTTCCGAACGGTTTTGCAAAAGCTGTGGAAAAGTCCGATAACTACTAACACTTTGGATATTTTAATTAAAGGTTAGTCTTTCAGTCTGCCGTGATTGCAGCCAAGTGAGAGATAATGCTCAATCTCACCACCCAGCACAAGTCGGGCATACTCCAAGGGCTTGTTGTGGAGCAGCCAGTCAAACTCCGCCTGCTGTGCCGGAGTGTTGCCGTATTCGTCCTCAATAGCGATGCAGATAAACAAAACTGTGATTATGCAACAAATTTTCCATGAATTTATGTGCAGTCATACGATGTTTTAAAACAAGTGTAACAAACTTCTTCTAAAAGCGTTATTATAATAGAAAAATTCCTTTTCTAGGTGCGTGTAAGACATAGGGGAGGATGCCTTATGAAAATCAAAGAAAGCCCATCTATCATTCTGGCGTTTCATGGGATGCTTGGCCGCAAGAAGCAGACCAGCCTATTGCTGCTTTTGCTGACACTGGTTTTCTCGTTCCTGACGGCGGCGGTGATCTACTCCGTCAGCTCTGCACAGGTATTGCAGGACACCCGCTGCGAACTATACGGCGCGTGGCAGTACCTGCGTTTGTCGGATACAGCTGAGGATGCCGCACAGGTACAAGGCGCCTTGCCTGCATCTGCACAGGTCAGCACAGTGATCCAAAACGGAATCGTTCTCGGTGCAGACGATGGTGTGGCGGGTGGTATCGGAACGGTAGACGATACCTTTGCACAGCTGGGACGTATCGTGCCGATCAGCGGTGATTTCCCCACGCAGCCCGATGAGATCGCCATGACGACGACACTGCTGGATGCGCTGGGCTGCTCCTATGACGTAGGGCAGACGGTCACGCTGAAGGTCGCTGCCAATGATTACGACCCGCTGGCGGGCTCTGGCGCAGTGATGGAAAAAGCCTATACCCTGTGCGGCGTTTTGCCTGCCTATGATGTGTATTGGAATCTGAACGGCAATCTGACCGTCAGCGGCATTGTAGCAGAGCCGCTTGCCATAGACGGGCAAAAGTTCCAGACGTTTTATTACTTGAATGCAGCCGCACCCGTGACCGCTTCGACCGACCCTGCTTTAGTGGCAAACGAGTATGCCTACCCGCAGGAGGATACCGTTTCGTTCTCCCTGCGCTTTTTGCTGGTTGCAGCGATCCTAGTCAGCTTTTTTGCAGTGGCGCAGTATTTCCTGATCGTTCTGCACAAGCGTGTACATACCATCAACACCTTCCTGACGCTGGGAGCTAAAAACCGGGATCTCCGGCTTATGTGCCTGTGGGAAGCGCTTTTTGCCGGGCTTGCAGCAGTTGCTGCAGGGTTTGCACTGGGCTGCGGTGCTGCGGCCGTCGGTCTGGGGCTGCAGAAGCACCTTTCGTTCTTGGCGGTCCCCGCTGCATCTCTTGTGCCGTTGGCGGTGCTGTTTCTGCTCTCCGTACTGCTGGGTGCACTTTTGCCTGCGGTGCTGGTTCGCCCGCAGACCGCAAAACCCAAAGAGAAGCCTGCAAAAAAATTTCACTTGGCACAGCTGCCGCTTGCACCGCAGATCGGTGTCGGCTGTGCGGTATTGCTGATCGCCGTCAGCTGTCTGTATGTCGGCTGGCGTGTCATGCTGCCGTATAATTTGGATGCACCATATGCCTGTCTGTCCATCAAGATGAACGGAACCTCCGGGATGCCGTTTTCTCTGAAAGAGGATCTTGCTGCATTGCCCGGTGTGGAAGAGGTTTCCGCTGCAATTGATCTGACCGATACCTATACCGTGACGTCAGACAAGATCCAGTCCAGCCAGATGCTTGCCGATATCTGGGTCAAGGACAACGGTTTCTATACGGACATTCCGAGCTTGCTGCGAAATGCAGAAAAGGGAACGCTGAACACGACTGTCTGCGCCTTGCCGGAGGACGAACTGCGCCGCATTGCCGCAGATGCCGGCGTTTCGGACGAGGAAATAGAGACGCTGCTGGCAGGGGATTCTGTTTTGACCCTGTGGAGAGATTGCTATTATGACCCCGCTGCGGATGAATATTATCAGGGCTTCCAACCGGATGGCAGTACGTTGGTTGAACCGGTTTTCGCAGCTGGAGACAAGTTGAGCATCCAATACCGGCGTTATACCGGGCAGGATGAAGCCGGGAATGAGGTCTACCGGACGTATACAGCCCAGCTGCCCATTGTCGGTGTCGTAAAGTCTGCGAACAGCTACACGCTGTTGACAACAGACCGGCTCATTTCCAGCGGCACGATTTTTGTCAGTACGGCTCTTTACCATAAAATGTTTGAGAGCGCAGGAAGCTACTTTATGGAAAAGGAAGGATACAGCAGCCTGAACGTGAAGCTGTCCGCTGGCAGCAATTTCTCTTTGCGTCGGTCTATTTCCTCCATTGCAACGCGCAGGAATGGTATCCTGCGTGCAGATAACTACGACCTGATCAGCCAGAGCTACACCGAGGGCACACAGAGCGCTTTCCTTGTCGGCATCCTTGCGGTATTCGGGGTCCTTCTGGGGTGTGCGCTGCTGGTGGTTTTGAATCTTTCAGCTTATGAAGTCCAGCAGCAGCGTCTGTCGCTTCTCCTGACGCTGGGCGTTTCCCCGAAAAAACTGGTGCTGTCCTATGCAAAGCTGCTGCTCCCGGTCATCGTTGGGACAACGCTGCTTGTGAACATCGTTGTCTATGCGGCAGTTTCGTGTATCGTCCCGATCCAGAGCATTCTCGACCTGATCCGTATCCATACAAACGGGCGGGTGTATGCGTTCCATAAACCTGTGGGAAGTCAGATCCTGGTCAGCATTCTGCTGATGGTGTTCTGGCTGTCCGCAGCGTTGCTGCCGATCTTCTCCTTTATTCGTAAAAAAGCATCCAAGGGGGACATCTTATGAAAGATAAAATTCTGGAAGCTGTGCAGATTTCCAAAACCTACGGGGAAGGGGAAAGTGCGGTTCACGCCCTCAGAAATAGCGACCTGACCCTTGAAAACGGTACATTTGCGTCCATCATCGGTTCCAGCGGCAGCGGAAAATCCACGCTCCTGAAAATTCTGGGAGGGCTTCTGCCGCCCACCACCGGAAAAGTTCTGCTGGATGGGCAGGACATTTATGCAATGAATGCGGAGCAGCTGGCACAGGTGCGGCGGCAAAAGATCGGCTTTATTTTTCAGGATTTCCGCCTGTTCCCGGAGTACACGGTGCGGGATAATATTCTGATTCCGTTTTATCTGGATCATAGAGCACCGGATGAGCAGATGCTCCATAAGCTGACCGGGATCTTGGGCATTGCGGGCAAACTGCATTCCCGCCCCGCACAGCTTTCCGGTGGACAGCAGCAGCGTGTGGCGATCGCTCGTGCGCTCATCGCAAAACCGCGCATCGTTTTTGCAGACGAGCCTACTGGAAATCTGGATACGCGGACGGGCGAGGATACGATGCGGCTGCTGATGGAATGCGCTACAGAGTTTGGACAAACGCTTATCGTTGTTACCCACAACCCGGAAATTGCGCAGAAGGCGCAGCAGGTCATTCGGATTGAGGATGGACAGATTCTGAGAGGAGAACTGCAACATGAAAAAGGGAATTTGGATACGCAATAAAATCGTCCCCTACTACTTAAAAGGAGCCAAGCTTGCATTGGCTATGTTGCTAACTGAAAAAACATTGTCGGCATCCCAGATTGCAACGGCCATTTCGGAAAAAGGGATAAAATGTGACCGAAAAGAACTTGGAAAAATGCTGGCAAGTCTGGAACGGATGGGTGTAGTCACCTTAACAGATGGAGCCTATTCGTGTAGCACCAAGAAACTGAAAAACCGTCCGGTTGCATATTCTGAGGATCAGCTGATCGATTTAATTGGCATGACGCAGGGCACCGTAAACGGCAAAGCTTTTTATAGTGCAACACCGCCAATGAGCGTTAGCTCTCGTGGAAATAGTGGCGTATAATAAAGGATACTGGAATATAGCTATAGCCCTCTATTTGCGAGGACTGCAAGTAGAGGGCTGCTATTTTGCTTTGGATATTTTAATTATAGGTTAGTCTTTCAGTCTGCCGTGATTGCAGCCAAGTGAGAGATAATGCTCAATCTCACCACTCAGCACAAGCTGGACGTACTTCAAGGGCTTGTTGTAGAGTAGCCAATCTAGCTCTGCTCGCTGCGTAGGGGTGTTGCCGTATTCGTCCTCAACGGCGATACAGTCGATGGAAAGAATAGTGCCATCATTAAATTGGGCTTCCAGCCGGTTGGTGTCCATGTTGTAGCGGCAGGAAAGCACTTTTTGAGAGTGATTATGGTCAGAATTCTGATTTCGTTTCATTTGAATGGCTCCTTTAATGATTTTGAAATTTGATTTTCAACGAGATGAGGTCTCTTTTTCTTTCTCTTAAGTCACCTAACCGCACTACCCTGCATCTGCCGGATGATTAGGGCAAGCTGTTCTTCGGCCTGTTTGTCCAGCTTGGCAAAGTAGCTACCCAGCTCCCCGGACAGGAGCAGTTGATTGTACCGGATGGGATGATGTTCTTTCAGATACCTTTTATATAAGCGACCCCACCGCCCGGTGGGGTGCTGCTCTGCCGGGGCTGCCACGGTCAGGTTCGGCAGATAGTGGTCGTTGACAAGGGTGTAGTCCAGACCGTTAGCGTTGTCATGAATGGAATTTTTCATGGTAGTCATGCTGCATTATCCTCCTTTGGTTTCGGCGTTGGGACTGCTTCTGGGTCAGGTTTTGGATTTTCTTTTTTCTTGTGATAGAATTCTAAGGTTTTCCTGTTGTGGTTAATTCTCCTGCACTCCTCGGAACAAAATTCCTGCTGGCTGTGTGTAGGCCAGTAGGAATGACCGCACACGGCACAGGTGCGTTGCCGGTAGTAGTGAGTTCCTCTTTCGGCTTCTCTATCTGCTTTCTTTTGCGCCTGTCTTGCCTGATTCCAGCATTCCCTTGAACAAAAAAGTTGTCGGTTGCTCGTAGGAGTAAACTCCTTCCCGCAGTGCGGACATGTTTTGGTTTTAATGATCTCGCCACCGTTTTCAGCGATTTTCTTTGCTTTTCGCTTTTCTCGATAGGCTTTTTCACGTTCGCGCTGCTTTTCCATGCGCTGCCGTTCTTCCTGCTCCTTCTGCGCTTTCAGTTCGGCAAGTTCTTCCTCGGTATAAGCAATATCGACTTGGCCGACATAGTTGAAATAAATGTCAACCTTTTGTGTGCGGGCATTGCCTGCACCCTCGGCTTCATAAACAACGATTTTATCGACAAGTTCGTTAAACATTGAATCGGAGATTTCTGTTGGATTTTTGCACTTACGAATCAGCGAAATGAAATGTTGAATATCAACAGAACTTGATTTATCTTCGGCAATTTCGGATTTCATCGTTTCCATCTTCGATTCCAATTCTGCCTGCTCGCTATCATACTGTGCCATCAGCTGCTTGTACTGTCGTTCGGGCAACAGTCCAGCCATAAGATTTTCATACAGGCTACGAATAAGGGCAGAAAGCTCATCATAGCGTTTTTGACAACGTTTCAATTCCGATTGGTTCTGCTTCGGCTTTTCTTCACGTTTCTCTTTCCAAAGGGATTGCAGTTCCAAAGCAAAGGTTTCTTCATCTTTTAGAACAAATCTCGAAAAGCGTTTGACCGATGCCAATATCAGGGCTTCAACATTATCGGCACTGATTGAATGGGCAGTACAACCATTCACCCGACTTGCATATCCACCACAACGATAAGAATATTGAGTAGACCCATCCTTTTTACTGTAGTGTGTTTGCAAGGTCAATCTTCTGCCGCAGTCGGCACAATACAGATACCCGCTTAAACGGTTGGTGTGCGTTCCCCAAGCAGAAGCACGATTCACTCGGCATCTGCGTTTCTGAACACTATCCCAAAGTTCTTGCGATATAATCGGTTCATGCGTGTTCTGGAAAACGTACTGTTCATCTTCATCTGTTTCTTTTCTCTTGTGAAGTTTGAAATTTGTGCTTACAGATTTTCGTAAAACAGTGTGTCCCAGATATTCCTGCCGACCTAAAATTGTTCTTACGGAGGAGGTGCCCCACAGGTACGGATCAGAGAACTTTGTCCCATTGTACTGCTCCGGATGATATTTCTTTGCGTATGCAGCAGGAATCAGGACTTTTTCCTCTGTCAACAGTTCTGCGATTGTCCGTGGGCTTTTTCCTTCGTTCGCAAGAAGAAAAATACGCTTTACGACTTCGGATGCCACCGGATCAACAACAAGTGTCTGCTTGTCGTTCGGCAAACGGTTATATCCATACGGAATAGAGCCGCTGCAACGTTTTCCATCTTTCATCCGGGCATCGAACACAGCCTTGATTTTATTACTCGTGTCTTTGGCATACCATTCGTTCATAATATTCAAAAACGGAGCAAAATCATTGTCTGAAGCATTGTTGCTGTCGATGCTGTTGTTGATTGCAAGGAATCGGACGTTTTTCTGTGGGAACAGAACTTCCGTATAAAAACCGACTTGTAGATAATTTCGTCCTAAGCGGCTCATATCCTTAACAATCAGCGTTTCGACATTTCCTGCTTCTACCTCTTTTATTAGAGATTGAAAGCCGGGACGATTGAAATTCACACCTGAAAAGCCATCATCTGTAAAATGGCGGATGTTCTTGAAGCCGTTCTTTTGGGCGTAATCTTCCAGATATTTCTTTTGGTTGGTGATGGAATTCGATTCACCAGCAAGATCATCATCTCTTGACAAATGCTCATAGAGTGCGGTGATTTTTGGTTCTTTAGGCATTTGTTCTACCTCCTTTCTTATGGAATCTTTCAATTTAGGACAATCACGTTTATCGTCCTATTAAAGTATATCCCTCCGGCGCGAGCTCAATGGCCGTAGTGGTCTCACCAAAGGTGGATGCCCAGCAGTCGAAATGGGTGAGATTCTTTTTCTGCAGCGTGCCATACTGCAAATAGCGCATAACCGTGTACAGTTCCGTCATAGAGTTGCTCACCGGCGTACCCGTGGCAAAAATCACCCCGCGCCCGCCGGTCACTTCATCCAGATAGCGGCACTTGCCGAACATGTCAGAAGATTTCTGTGCCTCGCTTGTACTCAAACCTGCGACATTCCGCATTTTTGTGTACAAAAAGAGGTTTTTGAACGCGTGCGATTCGTCCACAAACAGTCTGTCCACACCCAATTGCTCGAAGGTGATAACGTCATCTTTGCGGTCTGCTGCCCGCAATTTTTCCAACTTCTGTTCCAGATTTTTGCGGCTCTTCTCCATCTGTTTCATGGTAAAACGCTCACCGCTGGCATACTTCAGCTCCGAAATGGCATCTTGGATTTCATCGATTTGCTCCTGGATGATGCGTTCCTGCCGCTCAAAGGAAAGCGGAATGCGCTCAAACTGACTGTGACCGATGATAACCGCATCATAGTCACCCGTAGCAATCCGGGCACAGAATTTCTTGCGGTTGGCCGTTTCAAAGTCCTTGCGCCGTGCAACCAAAAGTTTTACATTCGGATAGAGGTGCAGAAATTCTGCCGCCCACTGCTCCGTCAGGTGGTTGGGGACAACAAAAAGACTTTTCTGACACAAGCCCAGTCGTTTTGCCTCCATAGCGGAGGCTGCCATCTCGAAGGTCTTCCCTGCTCCCACTTCGTGGGCAAGCAGCGTATTGCCGCCATAGAGCACGTGCGCAATGGCATTGCGCTGATGTTCCCGTAGACTGATTTCCGGGTTCATTCCGACGAAATGAATGTGTTCGCCGTTGTATTCGCGGGGTCGGGTGCTGTTAAACAGCTCGTTATACTGCCGCACCAGCGAAATGCGACGCTGCGGGTCCTGCCAAATCCAATTTGCAAAGGCATCTTTGATGGACTGCTGTTTCTGCTGCGCCAGCATCGTTTCCCGTTTGTTCAGGACACGCTTCGGCTTTCCGTCGTCACCTTCAATGGTGTCGTAGATGCGCACATCCTTCAGGTTGAGCGTTTCTTCCAGAATTTTATAGGCGTTTGCCCGGGATGTGCCGTAGGTTTCGCAGGACATGATGTCGCCCTTTCCCATTGCGGTTTTGCCCTCAATGCGCCATTCCGCCGTGCGCTGCGAGAACTTCACGTTGATGGAGTGCCGCATATAATACGGAATCTGGAATGTTTCCGCCATAAATTTTTGGATAATCTCCGGGGCAAGCCATGTGGCACCCAGACGCACATCAATTTCCGACGCTTCCAGATCTTTCGGCTGTGCTTTAAGCAGCGCCTCTGCATTGACAGCGAATTCCGGGTTCGTTTCAGCGGCAAGCTGTGCAGTACGCAGCTTTGTGCGCACATCGCCGGAAAGGTACTCATCCGCCATCTGCCATCCTGCTTCCGGGTCGGCAGGGTCAGCATTGGGATCTTTGAAAATCACGCCGGATAATTCGCCGGTAATCTGCGCATATTCGCCGGGTATGCCAAGAAGTTCTGCCATATAGGGCAGGTCTACCTTACCATGTTCGCCAATCGACACGGCAAGCGCTTCACTGGGAGAATTCACACTGGTAATGACACGCTCCGGCCGAATGGTGCGCTGAGTGAACATGTCTGCCTTTGATTTCAGCTGTCCCTGTTCATCCAGATTTTCCAGAGAGCAAAGCAGGTAGTAGGAGCTGTCATCTTCAAACAGCCTGCCGTTTTTCCGGTCATTCAGCAGGCCGTATTGCACGGTAAAGGCATCGTAGGCAGCCTTCAGTTGCTCCTGTGCTTCCTTGATATCTTCTTCTGGGTAGTCGTTCAGCTGCCGGTCAATCAATTCGTTGACAATCTGCCTCAGTTCTACCATGCCGACCACGCGGTCTTTGGCATTGCCGGACAGCTCCACCTGCGTCATGACAGAGTTTTCGCGGTAATAAACCTCTCCTTCCACCACGGTATAGCTGAAGTTCTTCACATCGGGGTCTGCAGGCAGGGTCCTGCGCTCCGCTTCCGTCTCTGCAATGTCCGGCACCTCCGCAGCAGCTTCCAGATACTGCCCTTCCAACTGCTGCACAGCCTCACGGAGCTGGTCTGCCAGATTTGCACCTTCTATCGGGACGACCGTAGCTTCTTCTTTGCCATACTGTGTGCTTTCGGTGGTCAATTTACCCAGAATCATCTCCGGGTGGTCCGCAAAGTAGCTGTTGATGGCGATGCCATCTGCCGTCTTTCCCAGCTGCACCCATGCGGGTTCATAGTCCATGGGCCGGTCGCGTTTCTGCAAAAAGATGATGTCACTGACAACATCGGTGCCCGCATTGGCGCGGAATGCGTTGTTTGGCAGTCGGATTGCTCCCAGCAAAACCGCACGCTCCGCAATATGCTTCCGGGCAGCAGAATCCTTACTGTCCAGCGTATAACGACTGGTGACAAATGCCACAATGCCGCCGGGCCTCACCTGGTCGATGGCTTTCGCAAAGAAATAATTGTGGATGCTGAAGTTCAGCTTGTTATACGCTTTGTCGTTAACTTTGTAATTGCCAAACGGTACGTTGCCGACCGCTAAATCGTAGAAATCCCGCCTATCCGTGGTTTCAAATCCGGCCACCTTGATGTTGGCCTCCGGGTACAGCTTTTGGGCAATCCGGCCCGTGATACTGTCCAGTTCCACACCGTACAGGCGGCTGTCTGCCATGCTTTCGGGCAGCATCCCGAAGAAGTTGCCAACGCCCATGGACGGTTCCAGAATGTTTCCGGTGCGGAAACCCATGCGTTCCACCGCATCATAGATAGCCCGGATGACAGTGGGGCTGGTGTAGTGAGCATTCAGAACGGAACCGCGGGCGGCTTTGTATTCCTCCTCAGAGAGCAGCCCTTTCAATTCGGCGTACTCCTTTGCCCAACTGTTCTTGTCCGGGTCAAAGGCATCCGCCAAACCACCCCAGCCTACATACTGCGAAAGCACCTGCTGTTCTTCGGCAGTGGCACCGCAGTGTTCCTGTTCCAGAGTGAACAGCATTTTGATGGCTTTGATATTCCGGGCGAACTTCTGTTTGGGACCGCCTGCGCCGAGTTCCTCATCCGTAATACGGAAATTTCCGGCGAGCTCCGTAGCACCTTCTTCATTCAGACCTTCTTCTGCAGCGGCCGCCTCCGGGATCGTCGGCACCTCATTGACTTCTATCGAAATGGGCAGCTTATTCGAATCTTCACCGGGCAGCCCCAATCCATCCGAGACCAAAACCGGAGGTTCCGGTTCCTGCTCATACAGTTCCCGTACTACCGCCAGCGGTGCTTCCCGAAAAATCGGCATCCGCAGTTCTGCAAGTGCCATGTCCTGCAGAGTAACACTGTCCTTGTCAAAATCAACCTTGTCTACCCGGAACTTTCGGCCTTCCATGTGGACAATGGAACCGACCGGCAGATAATCCTCTCTGCGCAGATATTTGGTCTGATGGTGCGTGCCATCTTCATTCAGGCCGGCAAGGTAGATATTTTCACCGCACTCCCACAGCTGCTTGGCACGATACACCCACTGCTCCCTGGGAAACCCGGTAACCAGAACAGTTCCCAGCGCCGTTTCTCTTTCCAGCAGCTTTCCGCCAGTCAGTTCACAGATTTTCCTGGCATCCTCGCCGTAGAACTCGAACTGTCCGTTTTGCTCAAAACCTACCAGTGTATCCGGGTACTGTTCTTTCAGCGCATTATATTCGGCGGCACTGTCGTCATTTAGTCCAAAATACAGTTCAATCGCGCTTTTTTCTTTATCTGTCAGATAGCGGTCGGCCTGCATCATCAGATCAATATATTTTTCCACCTGATTCCAGCGAAGAAATATCTTCTGATGGTCCGGATAATGTTCAAATGTCAGTCCCTTGCTGTCGTGGTCGAGCCAACCACTGCTTCCGTCCAGATAGGTGTGCGAACATCCACCGGGACCGTGCGGTGCATATTCTTTGGCAAGCGCTTTTGCCCGGAGTTTTCGGTCAGGCTGTGTCTGATAAATCTCCCAAATCCGAAGCTTGCTGTTTTCAAAGTTAGAACCTCTCCGCAGTGCTTTTTCAATATCAGTCTGTGACAAAACAAAAGCGGAGGACGATTTCTCGTTCTCCGCTTGGTCGATGGATTCGATTTGCTGTGCTTCCGTGTGGATGGCCGCCTCCAGAAAACTCAGCTGTAAATCAGCTCGGTCAGGATCATTTCCTCCGCCTGCGCTTTCAGGCTGTTCATGTGCTGCACCCACGCCATCTGTTTTTTCTCCTTGTCCGGAGCCGGGTTCCTCTCCAACAGTTCTTTCATCAGCTGTTGCATCCTGTTTTCTGCCGTCTGTTCCACCTCCCACAGGTGCGGGTACAGGGTCCCGTTCAGCAGCATCGTGCTGTACACCACCGGGCGCTGCTCCATCAGATAGTTCCGGCGCATCCTTCCGTACCGGTTCAGCTGCTTCCGGGGCTGATTCAAGGTCAGGTTCGGGAGCTGGTAGTCCCCGACGGTCGAGTAGGTCACGTTCCTGCTGTTCGTATTCATATTGGCTCCTTTCTGCATTGCGGCGGCGAATGGTTGTTTTGACGGTGCGCTCGATCTGACGCAAGACTTCCCGGCTGCAGTCACTGACGGCGGTTCCCAGCGCATAGACGGCCGACGGCGTTGTAAAATCGTAGACTGCCTGAAAATCTTTCTCATCAAACCAGCCTGCGGGGTCTAGTCCGCATCGCTCCAGCAGCATATAGGTAACGCCCATTGCCGCTGCACTTTTGAACTGCAGTTCCCGCCCGGCATCATCATAGCTCATCAGGTACGAGCCGTCAACGATGCCGAGGATGTCACTGCTGTTGTTGTCCCAGTAGGACTGCACCAGTTTTCCGGCCACATCCGCCAGCTGCTGGCCAAAACTTTCGCTGTGAACGCCATAGTTTTCTGCCAACATAGACCTGACCGGCTCTTTCAGGGATTCATTGATCTGCCACAGGTCCGGGTACAGGGCGTTTCGCCGCGGTGCCGTATCAGACACATCAAAGACATAGTGCAGGCGCGGGTATCCGCCGGATTCATCCAGCAGCGCAATGCCCTTGGAACCACGCCGGACGTAACGGTTCATTTTATTGTTCCATACATCATACTCGGCACAGGCCGTAGCATCCGGTCTTTGGGCATAGATCATCAGCTGATCCGGGTAACTGTATTTGTACAGCCGTGCCGCTGTGATCAGAAATTCTGCCCAGTGCTCCCACTGTCGCGAAAAGCTGTCTGCCGTTTTGCAGGCAAGTGCAAGATATTCTTCGGTTTTGTTTGGCATTTGAAGCCTCCTTTCGGTTTCAGGGTACAAAAAGAGCGGGCAGCCGTTTCATCGCTGCCCGCAGAGGTATGGAATGATTTACTTATTTGATAAACTGGAAGTTGTCAAACAGCGTTTGTTGTTTCGCTTTGTGGCATTTTTACACACTGCTGAATCACACCTGTAACATATGTAATGGAATCGGCGCAGTCATTCTTGAGCCATTCTGAGATAATTGCCATCAATCCCCGAATATAAAAGGCCATGATATAAGGTCGATCTTGCTGTAGTACACCGTAGCGGTCGAGAATCGGCGTAAACACATAACGGAACATCCTATCATAGCTTTTATCCATCCCCAACACCGCCGCATTTTCTGTTGCTGTGCGGAACAGTCGCTTGTTATTCTTAATGTAGCTGAGGTAAGGTGTTAAATAATCCGGCGTAATTAGATATAATTCATCCCTCGGGCAATTCCGCAGCTTTGTAGAAAAGGCATCCGAATCTTTCTCCATAGAAGCAAGAAATTGCTCGTTCATACGACCGACACTCTCCGAGAGCAGGTCTGACATCGTTTCATAGTGCAGATAGAAGGTGGAACGATTGACCCCTGCTACT
>ERZ1034768.219-NODE-219-length-21426-cov-4.459314_pt1 | contig 21426 bp, 7 predicted proteins | sample MGYA00520691_ERZ1034768 | MGnify/ENA primary metagenome ERZ1034768 (study PRJEB33766, sample SAMN09781704) | gut metagenome | biome: gut microbiome | host: Homo sapiens | place: Madagascar | study: EMG produced TPA metagenomics assembly of the PRJNA485056 data set...
TCATCATGAACAAGTATAAGGGCAAGGTGCTTATCGTAGAAGTTGATAATCTCGATTTCGAGCACAATCCCAAGCAGTTTGGTGAAATCATAGATAAGATAGATGCCAAGCTCTTCGGGCTGTTCTCTTAAAGGTAAAAGGGCTTTTAAAGGTAAAAAAGTAAAAAGGTAAAAAAGTAAAAAGAACCTTCCCCCCTTTGCGCCCCCGTTCCTAGCGATTCCATCGCTAGTCCAATTCAACATTAAACATTAACAAAGATGCATATAGCAATAGCAGGAAATATAGGTAGCGGCAAGACAACATTAACCAAGATGCTTGCCAAGAGATATGGCTGGAAAGCTAATTTCGAGCCGGTAGATAATAATCCATATCTGGCTGATTATTACAAGGATATGGAGCGTTGGTCGTTTAATCTTCAGATTTACTTCCTGAACAAGCGATTCCATGATGTTGTGGAGATTTCCCGTTCAGAGCAGACCATCGTACAGGATAGAACCATCTTTGAGGATGCGCGTATCTTTGCGCCTAATCTTCACGATATCGGTATGATGAGCGACAGGGATTTTAAAAACTATACCGATCTCTTCGATCTGATGATCAGTCTGGTAAAACTCCCTGACCTGATGATATATATCAAGAGCAGCATTCCTACGCTCGTGAAGCATATCGAGAAGCGTGGCCGCGATTTCGAGAAGAGCATCCGCATCGATTACCTCCAGGGTTTGAACAAGCGCTATGAGGATTGGATCAAGGATTATAAAGGTCGCCTCATCATCATAGATGGTGATAATCTGGAGTTCGGAGAGAATCCGGAAGATTTCCGAAAGGTTACTGACCTGATAGATGCTGAGCTCTTCGGCCTGTTTGCTGAAAAGGGAGTTTAAAAGTAAAAAAGTAAAAGGGTAAAAAGGTAAAAGGGTAAAAAGGTAAAAAGGTAAAAAGAACCTTAACCCCCTTTCGCCCCCCGTTCCTAGCGATTCCATCGCTAGTCCCCCAAGTCCTTATTATAAAGGTAAAAAAGTAAAAGGGTAAAAAGGTAAAAAGGGCAACCCCGCTAGGCGTCAAAGGAGGAACGCCTGGCGGGGTTGCGTTTTATGGTTGTACAGCTAAAAGGTTTATGGTTGTACAGCTAAAAGGTTTATGGTTGTACAACTAAAGGGTTTATGGTTGTACAGCTAAAAGGTTTATAGTTGTACGACTAAAGGGTTTATAGTTGTACGACTAAAAGGTTTATAGTTGTACGACTATAGGGTGTATGGTTGTACGACTATAAGGGTTGTAGTTGTACGATTAAAAGGTGTTGTCTCTAGGCTCAGCAGACCTGCTGACTGCAGTCGGCAGAGCTGCTGACTAGGCTCAGCAGGTCTGCTGAGCCTAGTGGCAATCTTCGAGAAGCAGTCTCCTTCAACTCGAGAAGCAGTCTCCTAAAACTAAAAGAGACGTCTCTTTGAACCCAAAGAAACGTCTCCTTTCGCTTATTCAATCATATCTTTTCGCTTATTCAAACATCTGAATACGCTTATTCAATCATCTCCTTCTGCTTATTCAAACATCTGAATACGCCAGCAGAACTATCTCCTTCCTCCGGAAGAGCCGGGAGCTTTATAGAACTTACCTTTCTGGCGGGAGATGAAGATGCCTCCTTGAGCAGAGGCTTTATCTACTTGCTGGCCATTGAGATTATAGATAATCTCTTTCTCATCCTTCTTATGAAGGGTAGGAGAGGCGATGAAAGTTGTACCAGAAGCAATGGAGAAACGGATGGAATGCTTGCCGAATGCCAGATTATCCTGGTTGTTCTGGCTTACCATCTCTTTTGGCAACCAGGCTCTGTTAGCTGCCAGCGTAGAACCGGTATACTTGTAGAAACCGATACCCCAGGTACTTTTGTATGACAAAACGTAACCCTTGTTGTTCTCAACAGGAATCGCTTCATACTTCGGATTAGTTGTCGAATTTACTCTTGGTTGCTGTTGCATCCAGGGCAATTTTCACATCCATTCGATAAGTTTCTTCCGTTTCGTCAGCTTTTATCTCAAGCTGCGTAACGAGAATACCTGCCGTTTTCTGATAGTTGATGGTTGGGGCATCATTGTCTTTGGTGAAATTCCAGGTAGCCGTAGCTTCCGGTGATGTTCCTGATGCATGCTCACCTGCATTGAAAGTAATGTGGTAGGTTTTATCCTTTTCCGGTTCTCCGTTTACCCGGATGCCGTTATAATCAAAGTATACATTTCCCTTGTTTCCTGTAGCAATGTTGGTAGCGGCATCCTGTGCCCACGCACTCCCCATCCATCCCATCATCATGAGGAGGATGAGGGAACGGAGCCATTTGCCGGTTGATATCTTATTCTTTCTATTCATATCTTTCTGTTATTTTACCATGATTTTTCTGTTTCCGAAGATGTAGATGCCGTCAGGGAAACCACTGTAGGTGGCGGTGCCAGGACGTACATCCAAGATGCGATAAAGCTGACCGGTGGTTGAGAATACCTGCAACTGGGTGGAGTAGGTGCTCTCTATGTGTACACGATGAGCTCCGATAGGGCGGATGAAGAGTGATTCGCCGGCTGGTGTATCATCGTTACCATTCACGTCAGATTCTATCTTCTCGATACCCGTGGTTTCGGCAATGCGAATCACGGATGGAGCATCAGTAGAACGGGTTCTGGCATTTGTCATCAATGTTGTCATATAGGTGCGGAATGGCATTACGGTTTGGAGGGTAGACGCATCATCAAATGCAGTACCCACGGCGTTCATACCATAGATGGTTCCGTTGGCTACCTTGGTGGCAGCAAAGCTACCTACATGATAATAACCGTTGTGCTGGGTTGTTATAGCCTGGGTGATAGGAATCACGATCGCCTTATCTGCCGGCTCGGTTTCGTTCTCATTACCGAAGGCATGGAAGGTAACGGTTTGCGAAGACTCGTTTGTATTCAAGATGTTGTTATAGAACTTACTTGAAAGGTCGAACTCGTAATAATGGTAACCAGGGAAACGGACCAGATATGGGATTCCCTTGGTCAGCAACTGATAGTTCTTATACTCCTGCTGGTTGCTGTAGTATGGATTAGCATCCTTGTTATAGAAATGTTCTCCGTAGGTTGTTACAAAGAAGTTATTATTAAAGGTGTAATCCTTACTTTCTGCTCCCTCAGCCTGGAAGAGTCCTGCTGTTGTACCCGGACGCTGGAAGGTGGCTGTATTGTTTGTCGTGTTCACCTCTGTCAAACCGCGCAGCCAGTATTCATGATGCAGGTATTTATCACCATAGAAATGGGTGATCTCACCATTGAGCGATGCCATTACCTTTTGTGCGGTGAATGGCAGGCAGATACCTTCCCAGGCTCCGGTAGCATCCTCAGCATAGTACATCGGCTTGCGAACATACCAGGCATGGTTGGTTACCGTGAATGGGATAGGGGCACAGAAGTCGTTGTTCTCACACTTGTCTCCCTCGCTGTTCTTATCCTCAGGGGTGCGTTCTACGAGGTGGAGGAGAGAGGTGGTATAGCCATCATCGGCATTATTCTTGAAAATATGATGTCCGTAGATGGTAGTCTCACTCGTGTTCTCCTTGTAGCCGAGTGCATTGTCTGCGATGTCGTAAGCCTCTGTATTGTTGTCGATGTCGTTGCCATTGGCAGCAGTATATACCAGGAGGTTCTGGCTTACTCCCTGCTGGATGCTTAGGTCGCTGAATATCTTGGCATTGTCATCTACCGGTGGGTAGAAGATGCCGTTCTTGTTGATGTCTGCCGCTTGTTTGAATCCCATGGCTGCCCCCTTGTCGTTCAGGCAGGTGAAGTCGATAGCCGTTGTTGTCGTCTGGTGTACGTAGGTACTCATGAGGCTGTTGGCATTGTTGCTGGCATTATAGTGGAATGCATCGAGCTTCGTGTCGCCATAGTAGCCGGCAGTACGATATATGCGGTTTCTCATATAGCTGTTCTGATGGGAAGCTATCTGGGAAGGACAGAGGTCTGGAACCTTCTGCAATGACTGTCCCCAGAAGATGAAGTCGTTCATCGGCTGACTTCCGTCTGCCTGGTTTCCGTCGAACAGTGGAACATAGCTGACTGCGGATGCTGTACCCTGCGGTGCCTTTCGAGCCGCATCGATAGCGTGACTCTGGTCGTGGCGGGTTTCGTTGCTGCCGTAGTTAGGCTGGTCACTGTCTGAACCTTTTCTCAGATAGGTGATACCCGTGTTGTTGCCGGTGATGGCATCGGTACGGTGGGCATACTGGTAGTCGCCGTTGGCATAGTAATCGTAGACGTACTTCAATGCCTCCTTGTCTTGGGCATTCTTCATGTTGTTGTAGCGGGCACGCAGATAGTATTCGTTGAGGTCGTAGCCAACCTTGCCGTATCTGAAGTCGTCTGCCGTATAATGAGTATCACTTGTGCCGTCCATGTGATAGACGATAGGCTGTATGCCCTTGTTATATTCGAAGCAGCAGTGGTAGGCACCCCCATTCGTACAGCCCTCGGTAGCGATCTTACCGCTTTCCATTCCGAGGTTATAGATGTTGCCTCGGTTCTCTTTGAGGAATGATTTGCCTTGAGCCAGACCCATGATGACATGTCCGTTTCCATGAAGAGTGCCGGCAAATATAGCATTGCTTCCATCGAAGTCGCTGGTCACGGTGATGTCGTTCTGCAGTACGAATTGGGCATTCTTTCCATATCGTTCCACCTTGCTTCCCGTACCGGTTCCGATGGTATCCACGAAGTTGATGAATGCCTTCAGGTCGCTGGCATCAGAGATATAGATGCGAGGTTCGGCAAACGTCTTGTCTTCCTGGCTACGCTGGATAGCCTCTGAAAGATGCAGGTTCACACCCTTCTGATGAGGATTCATGCGGTGGTAGTTGTGTACGGTAAACTGGCTGTCGTCTGCCATATCCACCGTAAAGATCTTATTCAGACCATTCATGGTGATACCCAGCTGTACGCCATATCCGTTCATGAAGTAGTAGGCTGGAATATCCAGATAGTCATTGGTCTTGTCATATACGCAGTCCTTGAAGAGTCCTTGTGCTTCGCTGCTTCCCTGCTTGTAGGTGTCGTAGCCTGTAGACTTTTTGTTGATGTCCCATTCGGTAGCGTCTTCAAATACCCAGTTTCCCTTTTCGTTTTGCTTGCGCTTTCCTATGCGCCAGTAGTATCCGTTGGCAGAGAACGATTCGTCTGCCTCAATGGAAATCTGGTTTTTCCTGAGTCTGACCATCTCTCCCGGCAAGGCGCAGTTGTCAACAGTTATCTTACCGTTGATGTTAGGACCCTGCACATATTCTATGGTGAGATAGATGGTGTAAGTGTAGATTCGTTCTACCTCACAGTAGTAGTTGGATGATCCTGCTTTTACGTCTGTGATGTTGACCTTAGCATAGCCATCTTTGTTGTTGGCATCCTTTATATAGATTCTATCAGGGTATATCTTGGTGTATTCTCCAGCAATGCCGTTCTTGATATAATAAACAGTGCCGGCAGATAGCTTGGTTCCTGTTGTTACCTGTTTGTAATCATTGCCTTCTTGGGTGAAGAAGTCGGATGAGGCCACCTTACTGATGATAGGCTTGTTGTTGGTCTCATCTGTATATTCTTCGTAAGCACGTCCCTTCAGTACAACGGTGGCAAGACATTTTTCAGAGAGATGCTTCTTGAAATAGTCGGTTGTCGTATTGTTGACAGAGTCTGTCAGTTGGAATGAAATCTTGGCATCGCCATCTGTCAGTTTGGAAGGGAGCTTTGGGTTCACATAGTTCTCTTTATTGAATTTTCCATTCATTGGCAATACGGCAGCGAATCCCTTGCCATCATATTCCTCTGAAGAAGAGGCACCGATGCAGAGCTGGTATTTGCCGGATACGTCCTGATTGTCCACATCCACGTTGCCTTCTGTACCGGCTGGCAGATAGTTGCGCTCTTCCAGGTCGCAGCTGTATTTAGTCTTATCTTCAGGATGTCCGCTGCGCATCTTCCAGCTCTGAATGGTTACAGGCTGGTTTGGCTTCAGTCCTGAGAGCACGGTGAGACCGTCCTTGTTGTCACTGAAGAAGGTCATCTTGTCCTTGTAGGTATAGCCAGTGATGTGGGCATTGTAATAGTAGTTGAAACCTGTTACATACCAATAGTGAACATCAATATTGTCATCCGGATTTGCTTGTCCAGCCTTATCCATACCATAGAATCCGGTAGGAAAGCAGTCGTCAACAACGAAGCGGTTCTGCTTGGCATCGTATGGGAAGACGAAGTTTCCGGTGGTTTCCAGGAAGTCTACCTTGTGTCCGCTTTCTCCCTCTGTCGTTGCCCGTTTATGCACATTGTCGGCATATACATAGCCGCCACCTTCGTCTTCACGAACGTCGATGAGGTTCATCTCCACTACGCCGTAGATAGGACCGTAGAAAATACTGTCGATGACATTCTTCTTGCTGTCATCGTATAACTCTTGTACGTTCTGAATCTTGAGGGCATAGCCTGAGGCGATACCTATCATGTTCTTTGCCGTACCGTCATTGCGCTTCTGGAAGTTCTGGTCGTGTTTGTCGATGTAATTCTGTTTTACCTCCATATATGACTTGCCCTTGAAGTCGCCATCAGCAGGTACCATACCGGTATTGTTGCGCCATGGTTCTTTATCGGCATCGTCGAAAGGAACATTCGAAGTTACTGCTCCCACGTAGTGGATGTTGTTGGCAAGACCCATATAGTTGCGTGCACGCTTTGTGGATTTGTCCTGCAACTTGTTGTCGGTCAAGGTTATATTCTTGGCAAACATCTGGATTTCTCCCACTCGTGCTATTGAATATGGAGTCTTGTTGGTTAGGTTGGTGGCATAGTCGCGTGCTCCAAGTACGTTGAAGCAGTTATCCTCCAGTCGCAGGATGTCCATACGCTGGAAGGTATTGATGATCTTCGGATTGTTGATATTGGTTCCTGCAAAGCCGTAACCCGTCAGGTCGGCACTGCGGAAGCCGGCTGCATACGACTGGTGTCCGTCTCCGAAGATGCCACCTTCACTGTCGTAGGCATATATATTCTTGTCGGTCTTCGACTGATGTTCCGGCTTCTTATATCCGTCTCCATAGAAATAGTTGTCCTGGAGAGAGATGTAACGGTAGTTGCCGTCTTTGTCCATGTAATAGTAGCCGAAGAGGTCGGTACCTGTTGGTAATACGACCGACTTCATTTTCTGATGGGAGATGATGATATGGTCACGGTCAGAGTCGGTTGCAGAATTGTCGGCAACCAGGATGGTGGTGTTACCGCCGAATCCTGTTGTGGTACCATTAGGCAGATCAGACAGTTTTTCCTGTCTTTCCGTGAAAGCCTTGTCTATATTGTATTGACGAGTAAATTTCAGAACGGTAGAGTCGTTTGCCATGACAGAAGTACCCTGTGCCACGGAGTAACCGCCACCATAGATAGCTTCTCCAATCTTGATATTGATGTCGTTCCATGTAATAAGTGGTGAAGCCGGGGCTGTAGTGATAGTGGTGAAGTCTTTCTCCTTCACGAAGTCCGTAACTCCCTGCTTGCCGATGATGGAAGCATAAACAGCCTGCGAAACCTTGTCACCACTGATGAGTCTGATGCTCTGCTTGATGGTTTCTGAGGCAAGGTTTGGCAGTATCTTTCCGTCCTTATTCTTATTCTCATGGTCAATATACAGGTTGTTCTTGTCGGTACGGTCCAGCAGATAGATGCCGGAATGCCCGTCTTTTACCTGATAGTAGGTAGGGTAGCCCACCTTTACCTGGGTAGAACCATATACATAGCCAGAATAGGAACCGCCTGTTACCGAACGGAAGACGTGACCATTGAGGATATCCACATCGGTAAGTCCGATGACATTACCCTGCTGACCGCCACCATAGATGAAGTTGGCTGATACACCGGAAGCTCCGTTTACACCGCAAGGAAGGAACTTACCACCTTCTGTCTTATGTTCAGAACATTTCATATCCTTACCCATGATGATGTGGGTATTGCCGTAAACATAACTCTCCATACCATATCCGGCACCATAGATGTTGAGGCTGGAGTATTCCGGTTTGGTAGCCAGAGAATCGTTCGAATTTTCCAGTTTCTTCTTATCCTTACCGGCAAGCATGTCGCTCCGGAGATCGATGGTAACGTCGCCTCTCACGGTTCCCGTCTTGTAGCAGCCGCCGAATACGTTTCCTCCCACATAGGCATCGTTCTTCTCCTCTGGCTGGAACTTGTTCTTGATGGTGAGTTGGATGAAAGGATCGGTAGAGTAGGCACGTCCCAGTAGATAGCCACCCTCATGGTTCACCAGTCCTTTATAGTTGTAGTTGGCATTGTTGCAGCCACCCACAATCTTGTCGGTGATGGTGAGTCCCTCCGGGAAGATATAATTGATTACATTGCCCCTTGCATTTGGATAGATGTTCATGTTGCCACGGTTTCCTCCGCAGCAAAAAGTTTTGATGGTACAGTCTTCCAGTCCTTCACCCGTCTGGGTTCCGTTCCATCGCAGTTCTCCCTGGATATCTGTTTCCACTGGCTGGAAATACAGGTCGATGAGGTGAGGATATACGGTTGGTCGGTCTTCCAGCTTGGTAGGGAGATAGAGGGTACCGATATTCTTGTTCGAAGGATTGAACCAGTCGATGGTATCGGCAAGGTTCAGTTCCTGTGTATAGTCCTCCACGTTTCCATTGAGTTTCTGGAACTTGTTCATGAAGTCATTGTCCTCTGATTTGGCGAAGAGTTCATCTCCGTTGCAACCCATGAAGACACGTCCGATGTTCACATGACTTCCTATGTTGATATTGATGTTTCCCACCTTTTCTACAGCCTTGTTATCCTTGTCCTTCACCTTCAGTACGGTGGCAGAGTTTCCTCCTCCATAAACGTCACCGGCGATATTCACCTTTTCAGATGTAGAGTTACCCTTGATTTCGATGCTCACCTTGTTGGTGAGTGGTCGCCATGAATTGATGTTCACAATCTTAGCCGCATCGCTTGCCTCCTTGTAGGAAGGCATGGATTTTCTCATCGGTACGGTATATACCAGAGGAACGGTCTCTGAGTTTGGATCCTCCGGGTTCATAGGGTAATACTCGTTCACCGTCACCTTCTGGTTCTGGTTCTTGTCGAGTGCATACAGGTAGTTACCGTTTCCGGCTCCATATACATTCTGATAGATGTGTCCACCCAGAATCTTGATGTTGCTTCCTTCACCGCCATTGTCTCTGAATCCGTTTTCCTCTGCAGTTATGTTCACATAGCCCGAAACGTCGTTGCCGCCATAAACATTGCCATGGATATGGATGTCGGAATTGTTGAACTTGGAGGTGCCTGATGGACCACCCGTTGTACTGCCCGTTGTGCTGCCTGATGTACTGTTGTCTGATCCGATGATGACATGGGTAGCTTCCTTTACGTCTCCCATGAAACCGCCACCGAAGATGTCACGGCAGTCGATAGCCTTGATGGTGACATTTGTTTCCTTGACAGAACTGTAGAAACCGCCACCAAACACACGGCGGCAGAATACGCCACCGGCTCCCGATATATTGGTACTGCCTTCTACGGTACCCGAATAGCCACCGCCCACGATGTCCATGTACGAGAAGTCGCTGTAGAAGTGTTCATGTTCCTTGCCTGGTTTCAGCTCAATGTCCTGGTGGTTGTTGGCATCTCTGCCCTGCATGTCGATGGTGATGTTGGTATTGCCCTTGACATAGGTCTTTTCACCAAAGCCGCCACCGAAGATACTGAAGTGAGGAGATCCCACCTTATTATATATCTCTTTCCATTCGTTTGTCTGGTAGAATTTCATTTTCTTCTTGTCCTGTCCCGGCTTCACCTCGGTGTTGTCATTCAGGAGACCCTTGGCAATCAAGATGTTGGTATTGTTGCCCACTTCGCAGGCTTCGTTGCCACCGGCATAGATGTTGTGGTTTACCTTGAACTTCAGTGCCTCGTGGTCGTATTGTGGTGAGTAGGTGATACCGTCAATGATGCTGGCTGGTCGCCATGAACGGGTTTCCGGATTCCAGTAAGAGGAGAGCAGTGCCTGTCCACCATTGATCATGATATTGGTATTGCCGGTTACGTCTGCCGAAGTCACGGTCAGGGTGTCGGTTCCGTTCACGGTCAGGGTGTCGCAGTTACCCCAACCGCCGCCATAGATACCATGGCCTATCTGTCCGTCGGAGATGCTCATGAAGGTATTGCCATATACCGTACCGTTTTCGCATCCGCCGTAGATTCTCTCCAGGAATGCTGGCATGATATCCTTGTTCTTGTCATTGTCTGGATGCTTCATGGCATCGGGGCTCCATGGCTTGATATACTCTTTCGTTTCTTCGTCGAAGTATGGATAGGTGATGTTTGGACGGTCGATGACCAGAGTGGTATTGCCGTAGATGCCACCCAGCTTCTTATAGTCGTTGCATTCAGACTTTAGGCGTCCTCTACCTCCTGCAAAAACCTGAGAGAAAACAACGCCGCCACGGATGTTGACGAGCGAAGTGTATCTGGCTGGTACCTGGTGGTGTTCGAAGTTAAAGACATCCGGTGCTTCCGTTGCATCTGTATTTCCCACGTTGGCAACATCGCCACCGCCATATACGCTGCCCAATATCATGGTACGGGCTATCAAGCCGAGGTTGTACCTATATTTGATGTTTCTGCCATAGACATAAACTTCCGTTTTAGGGACGCGTGCCATATTCGGGAAGTCAATCCATGTATTCTGGTTTTTGTCATAGATTGATTCGATACCGGCACCACCGCCATATACATTCTGTGCTACATAGCCTGATTTGATGAATACTCTCGACAGGGTACCTACCTTTCCGAAGTCATAGCTTTCTCCCTGGTTTGCAGTGATATTACCGATAGGCATGGCACCAACACCGGCACCAAAGATGTTCTCGCAGAAAGGCTGACAGTCGGTTTCTACGTAGGTACTGTCTGTTACATATCCTGAGAAACCACCACCGTGGATAGCCTGGAAGGTGAAGCCTGGCAAACCGAGGGTCCAGGCCCAGCGGCTGGCATGATAGCGCTTGAAGGTCATCGGGTCGAAGTCGGCATCACCCGGATTGCTGCCCGTCACACTACCGAAATAGAGCTTCTTGTCATCCTTTGAAACCTTCAGGAAGTCATTGTATATCTGCTTCTCGAAGTCAACGTATGTCTTGAGGTCTGCATTCTGGTTGAGATAGCGGTATTTGATGCCGTTGACGGTGATGACGCCATCGTCATCCATCTTGTTACCAGGCTGCACACATACTTCGGTCTTTACCACCTTGGTGTTGGCACCGAAGCCGGCTCCGAATATGGAGAATTCCGGGTCGTTTGTGTTCTTGCTGCTGATATACCAGCATAAGCCGGCAAGCGAGGTTTCATCGAACACGCTGATCTGGTTGCCATCCTTGGTGATGACGTCGGCAAGAGGAGAGTGGTTGATAATTACCTCACTCAGACCGTTGCTGTCAGAAGTACCGTTGCCAATGGTAGAGTTTCCGTCCTGTCCGAATCCCACATAGCAGGCACGGTTTCCACCGCCATAGATATTATGGTCTCGCTTAAAGGAACCGGAGTTCATCGTTCCCTTGGTAAATGCATAGAACTGTTGGGTATTCTCATCACTGATGATGCGATTGATGGCATCCTTTGCCTTTTCGTTGGTAATCTCATTGGCAGTCTTGGCTTTCAGGATGGCAGCGGTTATCTCCTTGAACTCATCAATGTTCTCGCAGATCTTTTCGTTATTTTGAACTGCCAGCCAGGTGGTGATGTTGCCGTTGATGTCTGCCTTGCGGTTCCATATCCAGGTTCCGCCGTCTATCTGTACCTTGGTGTTACCCAGGATGTTGGCGTAGGTTCCCTCCTTGTTTTTATCCACTTTTCCCAGTACTGTGTTACGGGTAATTTCCTCCTCTTCCTCTTCGGTTTCATTGCCGGTGAGGTCTATCTTGATATTTCCGTATCCACCGCCGTAAATGTTGTGGCCCAGTTTGCCGCCCTCGATATGTACCAGGGTACTTCCATTTACGGTACCGAAGGCACATCCGCCATAGATATTACTCCAGATGAATGGCACGATGTTGCCCTGGCTGTCGGTGTCGGCAAGGGAGGTGGCATTCGTGTTCACCACGTGTACCAGAGTGTTGCCGTTGATTCTTCCCACCTTATAATATTCAGGAGCTTCAGCTTTCTTGAGACCCTTTCCTCCGCCAAAGACTTCTCCGAAAATGTCGCCACCGGTGATATTGACGAAGGTTGTATAGTCCTTTGCCTCATAGCTAAGGAACTTGCCTGTTGTCTGGTCGAGCTTTGATTCGCTCTTTGGCTTCGTGTTGTAATAGGCTTCCTTGTCTGCTCCTGTCAGGGTGATGTATGATTTGATGTTGGCGATGTCACCGCCACCATATACATTGCCATATATTTTGGCTTCACCCGATATCTCTACCTTGGTGGTTCCTAATACCTTTGCTACATCGGTAAAGTAGGTGTAAGTGCCGTTGTTATCCTTAGGTGCTACACCGGCACCGCCACCAAATACGTCACCGTAGATGTTGGCTCCCTGGATATATACCTCGGTGTTGCCGCCAATCTGACCCGTTTCGTTATTCTCTGTAGAGAATGGGTCACCGAAGCCACCGCCATATACACGGTGCAGGAAGGTCTTGCCATCAATGGTTACCTTTGTACTCTTGTTAACTTTTCCAGCATATCCACCGCCCAGAGCACTCAGGATGGTGAAGTTAGGAATACCCTTTGAGTTGTCGAAGACAGAAATATCCTCTATCTCAGTATTGTAGATTCCGTAGTCGCCATTCACGTTCACGGTAACGTCGGTGCTGTCCACGGTTGTATTGATACCATAGCCACCGCCGAATACAGCGAAGTGAGGATGGTTGCTGTCGTCGTATGCTTTCTTCCATTCTGCTGTTTTCAGGAGTCCGATTGGGGTCATACCTTTCAGGATGGTAAGGGTAGCCTTTCCTGTTACTTTGCAGGCTTGGTTACCGCCACCATAGATATTATGAGGGCAGACGAACTGACCGTTATTGAAGAACTCGCTCTTGTTGTCATTCCAGTAGATCCACTTTGTTCCGTTCCATTTCTTGTCCCATATCACATTGATGGAGAAGTTGTCCTGCTTCTTTCCGTTTTCTCCTTCTGTCTGTGCGCCCTGGTCTTGAGCCAGTTTTACAAAGGTATTACCTGTTACGTCGGCATAGGTATAGAGGAGATTGCCGTTGTCGTCCGTAATCAAGCCCTTTCCTCCGCCATAGATTTCTCCAGCGAAGTTGGCTGCATATATATTAATATGTGTATCTCCCTCTACCTGTGCTCTGTTTCCACCGCCATAGATGTCGCCATAGATGGATGGTGCCTGTGCAGAGGTGCCGTAGAAGTTGAGGTTGGTGCCGCCAAGTACCTTTCCTACAAGTTCTGAATGCCAGGTATCGTCAGCGATGGTTGTATTGCTTTCCAATCGTTTCTTTCTTCCGTTACCGCCGGCAAACACATCCCCTCTGATGTCGGCATTGTCGCTGATGGCTATGTTGGTGCCTTGCTCTACTACAGCCATGTCACCACCGCCATAGATATTCTTAAAGAAGGTACCACCATTAATCTTAACTGTAGACGAGCCATAGAGGCGTGCCATGTTTTCGAGGGTGTTGATGTCTGAGGAGTTGAGCCGTTTGGCATCAGCCACACCATATCCACCACCGAATACAGGGCAATGGAAGATACCGCCATTGATGGTCAGTTCTACGTTGCCGTATATTTTGCCGAGTTCTGTATAATCAGCAGCATTACCACCCTTTGGGTCTAAAGAATAGAAATAATCAGTTCCACGTCCACCAGCAAAGATGCCGTTTTTGCAATAGAATTCTCCACCATTGATGGTAAGTGATGCTACGGTTTCTCCTGCTTTTCCGTATATGTTTCCACCATCCTTACTTGGTTTTCCATTTGTAGTCCAAAGGTCAGAACTCATATATCCGCTACCTCCGGCATATATACCATCAATGGGTTTTTCTGCAGAACCGAATATGCCTCCCTCTATAACGATTTTAGTACTCGTTTGTTTTGGATCTATTTCTGTATAAGTATGTGTGTCAGAGTTGTAGCAATTAAACATGCAAAGATTAGCTATGGCAGCATCATAGTTGCCAAATTTCATTACAGACTTTTTGCTACTGTCTTCCCAATATGGTATTCTGGTATCTGGTGTTTTGTGTGTATCGTCTCCTACACCATTCATACCACCAGCTCCAGCTCCATAGATGCCACTGAAAATCATATCTCGGTTACATGTTGAAGGAATTAAGAATGTTCCACCCTTTATGGTTATTGTACTTTGTCCATAGAATGGATTTTCAATGAGTTCATTAGCTTCAAAAGCACGACCGGTGCTACCACCATATATCTCTGTTATCTCAACTCTGCTATTTATATCGTTTTGGTTATTTTCTGACAGTGCTGGGTCTATAAGAATGTTGGCACGTCCCATGAATGTGTTGAAAGGAACATTATTATATCCATTATCATATCCATCTACTTCACGTCTGTTACCGAGAGTACCATTAACAACGCGACCTATCTTTCCACTCTTAATCACGATGTCTACATCACCAACCATAGCACCCTCATGGTTGCCTGCAAGAATTACGGCAACATCAAGAGTAGGAGTCATATTACCATTTTCTGATTTATGAGTATCATTGTACTCTCTGTCTATATCTATATCTATGGTACACTTTATAGGCATATTTGGACTGCCCATAATGCCATTCATGTGACCATTTATTTGTCGATCGCCTACACAGATTGTAGAGTAATGACCTGACTTGATTTTAATCTTGAAACCTTCACGTCCGTGTGGATATGAATCTTCCATTTTCTTTAGATTGTCATCTTTATAAAGTGGACGAAAACGGGCATCGTTTAGTGTACCGCCAAATATTTCGAATGATGTAGATGTTGCTCCATCAAGAGTACCGTCACCTTCAAATTTCTGATCATAGTTTTTCATCTGTATGCCTTCGCCCATTTCCAGGTTGTTGTAATTGCAATACAAGACGTCGTAATTTTCGTTTGCACGCCTAAACGTAATATACTGGAAGCGAGTATCTCCAAAGATTGTTAAGCCTGTATTCCACAAGTTTCCACCTTTTATTCTTATTTCGCCAGCATAGTCTACATCTCCCCAACTACCTCTGATAGTCGCATTCTTGAATAATGGCGATTTCGCTTTAGCTTCATTCCACTTATCAATTGCGTCTTCTGATGAATAACCTGTAGAACTAAAGCCGTTATCTGTATTATTGGTGACATTCTCGTCACTCGTTCCCATCAGCACGATGGTGTTGTCGTCCCATGATCCTTGCTTTTCCAACTTGGAATATGCGCCCTTCCATGTCCTTACTGCAGTCTCTGGAGATTGACCGTCATTACTGTCGTTTCCGGCATTGTATGATATAGTCTTTCCTTCAGCTGTTGTTCCAGTAGCACCTGCAGGGCATAGATATACCACGCTCTTGGTATAAACCAACCATTTATTTAATAGCTCAACTCCGTCTTTGGTTGTTACTATCACATGACAGCTCAGCTTGTCGGTAGAGCCAAGAGATGACTTGTCGAAAGTAGGCTCTGTGCTTACTTCTACATCATCATTCTTTACCCACGAATATTTGATATCAAGATTATCGTTGTTGTCCCAAATATTATTATTTATGTCAATGTAGATTGTATTCTCTTTGTGCTTCATCACAGCATTCACTTTTCTTGCTTCAATCTTTGCCACTCCCGATTGCGAACTGCCATCTTCCAATTCTGCATAAACATACTGGTCGAAGTCTGTGAGCGAGATGCTGAAATTGTTATATGGATTGTTCTCGTTCTGTAGAGTCCAATTCTTCTTGTCTGTAGATGTATACCAGAAATATTTCTCGTTTCCTGCATTACCTTCAATAGTTTCTGCTGTGATGATAGTATTATAGCCACGCTTCACTGTCAGTTTTGTTGAACCGAAGTTAAAGCCTGTACCAGAAGTATAGCTCCAGTTGAGCTTGTCTTGAAAGTTGTTGGTTGATATATACTGGTTGTTCTGGCTTGCAAATGTTGTTGCAAACTCATCAACTTTCTTCCGCGTACCCAGGTTCTTTCCACCATCTACGTACTGGGTGTAATACCAGGTAGAAGCATATTTAGTGGCATTACCTTCGTTTTGACAATTGGCAGTGATGCCACCTTTGTTGATCTTGGTACTTGTATTTTCGATGTTAAGCCCATTGCCAAAGAGATAGATGTTGGTAGGCTCTATGATATTACCGCCTCCTTTCATGTCATAGCTGAAGCGACCGAAACCTTGGGCTATGTGGAACTTATCGTTATGCACGCTTGTATTCTTCAGCATATTTATCTGTGTATCAGCTGCTATGTTGAAGATTCTGAAAGTTTCGTTCTTACTGTCGGTCTGTACATTTCCTGCTATACCGCCAATTTTGCTTTCATTGTTAATCTGGTATGTTTCGTCGTTATCCATTATTTCTGAGCCACGGATAATGATGTTGCTGAGTTCTGTATTGCCGTATATCTCACCAGCTACTACGCCCACTTTATAATCGGGACCATAAGGTTCGAATCCTGGTTTCTTTTCTACCGTAGCATCCTTGATGATGAGGTTTGTTACGGTAGTAAGGTTAGTGCTGCTTGCACCTTGGAGTGTCGAGAAGAGTCCCCATGCACTCCTTGCTTCAGTTCCTTCCCATTGTATATGCATATTTTTGATGACATGACCATTGCCATCAAACTTTCCGAAAAACAAACGGTTGTTGCCATTATCATTGCCGTAGTTGTAGTATTTACCGATTGGCATCCAGATACCATTCTTAAGGTCGATATCGGCAGTAAGCTTAAAGTATTTGCCAAGGAAAGCCTGTGGTGTGTTTCCGTTGTTCACATCGCGTGCCAGTTTGGCGAGCTGTTCTGCCGTAGCAATCTCGTATGGATTGGTCTTGCTTCCATCACCCCCTGCATAGCTATCGGCATAGATATCTATGGAATAGTATTTGTTTGGTGTCTGAGCCCATAAGGTTTGTCCACACATGAGCCATAGGGTCAGAATGCCAAGAAGTATTCTGAATTTTTTGTTTTGTGTATTGTTATCTTGCTGCTTTTTCATGAGTCTTCATTTATAAGCGATTCTTTTTTTCTTTGTTCTTATGTTTCTTCGTGGTATAGGTCATGAGGGTATTCTGTTATTACTGTATCAGGAGATGCCCCGTATAGGCATCCTGGTCAGCCAGTACATAGAGGTATCTTGGCTGGATGAGTATATTGATGTTGTAAATCGCTGCCGTTTGGGCAGGATTGAGTGTTTCGAAATATTTATTTCCCAGGATGATGGTAGAGGTTACGTCCTTACGGGTAACCGTTTCTCCCTTTTCATCCTTCAGGATTACATCGTAAGTGACGGCAATGGTGGGTACGAAAGAGGCATCGGCGATGGCATAGAAGGTGGTGCCCCAACGGTGATACTTACTGTCGTCAATATCCATATATTCTTTGTATTCCGGAGTAAATGGGGTTTCTGATTTTTTTGCCAGCTTGATGGCGTTTTCTTCCGTTATATTTACCTTCTTCAGATTGCTCCATTGGATGGCTTTTGCCGTCCACTCATTGTTACTCCAGGTATAGCTGCGGCTTACGTTGCCTCCCGTTGCCAGACCTTTGCCGTAAATCTTGACACCCTTGATGCGGAAGAGTCGGATGGCATTCATCTTCTGGTCCAGTTGGAAGTTGAGGTTATAGCCCGTCAACGTCTGGTCGAAGAGGAAAGTAACTACTCGTCCAAAGGTTGCATCCGAACCTCCTGCCGTTGTACTTCCCTTATGCTCTGGTTTGGCGCAGATGATTGGCGCCTGTCCTAAATCTTTCTGAGCAAGGATAGGGGATGGGGTGCCATTTATTATGGTTGGCATGGAGAAAGGAATCGTCAGGAGATAGGTGCTTTCCGTTGCCGATGGCTTACTGAGGGTTGCTTCAGTAGAATGCGGCATATATCCGAAGAAGTCGAAGTTGCTGTCTGGGTAAGCATCCCATCGCTTTTCTTCCTTTGTGCTCCAGGTCTTGGTCAATGTATCGTAATCTACCCGGATATTGTCGAAGATGGCGTGGTTTTTGCCTCCTGTCTCTGTACCAGTGGTTTCAAAGCTATGAGTGGCAAAGTTGTAATAGCCGAAGACGCCCATGTTTTGTGGGTGCATTCGCTGAACCGGATCATAGCTTTCATATCTGTCATCCGCACGTGTCGTCATCTTTTGTGTCCGTGCAGCAAAGGTGATATATCGGTAACTGTCGGCGTGCTGGATAGGCAGGTCGTTGCTTTCGCAGGCAGTGAGACTTGCGAGGAAGGCAAAGAGGGGTATCATCAGTTTTTTATTCTTCATAATGAGTCATGTGGGGCGTTACCAGTCTTCGGTACCGCCATTATTTTTAATAGGAGTTTCCACCCATTTCTCCACCTGCATATTGGTGAAGGCAATGTTGGGTCCTGCTACTGTTATTTTAAAGATGTATGTATATTGGTAGCCTGCCTTCCATTGCATATATTCTGCCGGAATGGTGGCTGTAGATTTCTTTCCGTCTATGGTGGCGCTGATGATGTAAGCGCCCTGCGGTGTGTCACTGTCTCCCAATGGTGGAACGTAATACCATTTCTTTCTTTCTGTAGCCTGATGATTCAAATCTGCATCTTCCTCGTAAGGAATGGTGAATTTGATGGGCTCAGTTCCTGTTTCTGTAGTTTCCCATTTATAGGAAGCTTTGGTTCCTGTTCCTGTAATAGGGTAGCTGGCGATGATATTTCCCTTTGTAGGTGAATGTTCATCGTTTATATTTTTGAAAACAATATCGGTGATAGAGATTTTGGTATCTTTCAGATAATTGAATCTGAATCTTACCTTTGTGATAATAGGAGCAAAGGTGAGTTTTACGCATGCCCCGTATTTCCTGTTTTCGAAGTTCTGGTTGTCTGACAGCCAGAGGTCTGATATATAAGGGGTGGTAACTGCGGTGGCATCCTTATTGTAAGTGAATGGGATAGAGAAGGATGCATATTTTGCTGTGGAACCTTCTATCGATGTAGGTTCCTGGAAAGATGGGGCTGAACTGTTACCGGCTGCTGTCGGGATGCTATAGGCGAAGAAGCGATAGCTGGTAGCGGAATAGTCCCAGTATTTGATAGTTTGATTAGCGATACCCACGTATTCCCAATCGGCAGTATTGCTGGAGGTTGTATTGGCGGTTTGTTGTGTCCAGCTGACGGTATATCCATCCATTACGTTTTGGGACTGGTCGAATCCGCTGGTGTAATTTCCCTCTGTAGTTTTATATCCCCATACTTTGAAGGTTTTGGAAATAGTTTCCAGTCCTGTTTCTTTATTAGCACGGGTAGTAGGTGCGTCTTGCCATGTTCCGCTATTTCCTCCGAAAGAGATACTTACTCCCTTCGGTTCTTCCGGTAGAGTAGGCACATCCGGTTCTTCCTGCCCAGATCCAGCGCAGGAAAAAAGACAGAGAGCCATGAATGGTATGGTCAGGATGCAATATAATTTCATTTTCTTCTTGCTTTTTATCATAGGAGCCGGGCAGGGAACATTCAACCCCGTCCAGCCTTAATAGTATTGTTTTGCTCCCGAGTTTTTGGGGGCAAAAGAGGAATCTGTTATTTTGTAGCTGCTGCTACATATACAACCTTATAGGTATATGCAGCTGGTTTATCTCCATCTGCTGCAGTTGTTAAGTACTGGATAGCATAGTAGCCTTCTCCATCTGGGGTAAATGAATATACATTGTCGGCAACAGAACCGTCCGTTACTTCTTTTACGCCTACGCCTGTTGTACCCTTAACCTGAACTTCAGCTTCGGTAATAGGATCAGTGAACTTATAAACTGCAATATGACCTACAGCCGAGCCTGTTGTAGACAAGTCCAGTTTAGTTCCACTTTTACTTTCTGTAACAGTAACATCGATCTTTTTATGTGCTACGTATTTGATAGTATTATCTACAACAGAACCTTCCTGGTATGTTGTAATTGAAGGAGTTGCAACGGTTGTGGTTGTCCCCTGTGTCTTATCTGTCATTTCTGTTACTACAGCATCGAATGTGATAGGGTAGAGACCTGCTGGATCATCCTTAGGGTTATTAGGATCACCTGTAGTACCATTAGTCTTATCAGAAATCTTGAAGAGGTATGTATAGCGTGTATTAGGCTCCCACTTGCTATATGCTGCAGGGATAGCAGCAGTAGCGCCTGTAACCTTGATAGTCTCACCTGAAAGATCATCAGAATTGAGAGTATAGTCACACTTAATCAAGATAGGCGAAGCTTCTGTTTCTGAAGGTGTTGGCAATACAGTGAAATAGCCTGTTGTAGACATATCTTTGTCGGTACCATAGAGTATATTAACTTTTGGCTCTGATGATTTAGTAGCCAAAGTGCCTAATTCACCAGCATACCAGTTTTGGCTCTTTACAAGATTTGTATCATCATATTTGTAGGTGTATGAAGGAGTTGTTGATTTCCAATCATAAGTTACAGTACCAGTGAGATTACTTCCACCTACAAAGTAGCCATCTGTAGCAGAAGTAAGTATGACGTTATTGCTTGTAGAAACTTTGAGAGTTTTGTCATCAGTATCGTAAGCATAGAAATGAACTTCTGATACAAAGTATCCAGGGATAGTCTCGTAAAAACCTACACGAACCATTGACTGCTGACGAACAAAGTTGAACTGAACGGTGTTTTTGTAATCAGCCTTTGCAACAACCTTAGGTTCTGCAACATAAACAGGATTAAAGGTATTTGCTGTTTCTGAAGTATTTGCTACAATATGACCACCGAGACCTGTGATAGTAGCAGATTCAATATTCACAGTGGTGCCATCTGATGGTACTTTAAAGTTGAAGGCTAAAATTGGTGAACCTGCAACGAAGCGATACTCTGAAGCTGAGTAGTCCCAATACTTAATGGTCTGATTATCTTTTACATACTCCCATTTATTAGTGTTTGAGGTAGTCAAATTTTCATTATACAAAACAGAATAATCTTTGAATACAGTTACAAACTTTTCATTTGTCTTCTTTACACCATACACCTTGAACTGGTTATCAAGCTTCACATGGTCATCTCCCTCGTTCGATGTTGCACGTGTAATCTTGCCAGCATCTCCACCGAAGTTAATAGCAGAATTGGCTGAGGTTGGAGTACTGCCTTGGGTATCACCGAGGAAATCATCACTTGAGCAGCTTGCAAGGGTCAATGCAGCAGCTGCTAGAAAAATATACTTTTTCATATACATATAAGTTTGTTAAATTGATAATGTTAAATACTAATTCTTAATTCT
>ERZ1034768.223-NODE-223-length-21095-cov-7.174667_pt1 | contig 21095 bp, 17 predicted proteins | sample MGYA00520691_ERZ1034768 | MGnify/ENA primary metagenome ERZ1034768 (study PRJEB33766, sample SAMN09781704) | gut metagenome | biome: gut microbiome | host: Homo sapiens | place: Madagascar | study: EMG produced TPA metagenomics assembly of the PRJNA485056 data set...
TATAAAATAGCATTTTATTGATTAGAGGTGTCAGATATTGCTGTTTGACTGGAATGCCGTGGCCGCGCCCGGTCAGGTGCAGGACGTGCAGCCCTGCGCGCCTCTTACCCTGACCGGCGACGGGCTGTGGGTCTGCCTTATTTCCAGCGGGCGGTGCACCGCCAGTGTACCCTCCGCCGGGGCTGCGCTGCTGCTGTCGCCCCAGAGCGTCCCGGCCGGGCATCTGGTGCTGAGCTGCGCCCCGCTGGTGCTGGAGCCGGAGGGCAGCTGCCACCTGCTGTGCGTCCAGCTCACCGGGCAGGCCAGCGCCCAGTTTCTGGCCGGGCTGCACGAGCTGCCTTTTCTGGCCCGGGGCGAGACCTGCCCCGCCGCCGCCGAGCTGCTGGACCGCCTTGCCTCGGAGCAGGACTTGCCGGGCCGGGTGCGCAGCCAGCTGGCCTTTGCCCTGTTGTGTGAGCTGGCCGACGCCGACAGCGCCGCCCCCGCCCTGCCGCCGCTGGTGCAGGCCGCCATCGCGGACATCCGGGCCAACTACGCGGGCCTGTACGGCGTGGAGGAGCTCAGCGAGCGGCTGGGGGTGTCCAAGAGCCATCTGGTGCGCACCTTCACCGCCGCGCTGGGCATCCCGCCGGGGCGCTACCTGACCCGGGTGCGGGTGGAAGCCGCCCAGCGGCTGCTGCTGCACCGGGAGTACACGCTGGACGTGGTGGCCAGCCTGTGCGGCTTTTCCGGTGCCAACTACCTGTGCCGGGTGTTCAAAAAAGAAACCGGCCAGTCCCCCGCACAATGGCGGGCGCTGGCCGGTCACACCGCGCAGTCCGGGCTTTCGCCCGAAGAAGCTCTGCGCGAGCAGGAACTTTATATTTAAGATCTTGCCGCTGCCTTTTTCTCGTTCTTCACCCGGTACATCGCGGCGTCTGCACGTTCTACCGCGCTGCCGAGTTCTTCCTCGCTGGTGTCGAACGCCGCATAGCCCGTCGAGACATCCGGCAGCCAGGGCAGCTGGGCAGGGTTGATGCCCACTGCCACCAGCATGATGACCATGGCAAACACTGTGAACCAAATGCTTGCAGTATAATAAGTATAATAGCTATTCACTTTCGTTCCTCGTATCCACACAATTACCGGCAAATTCCGGCCTTTGCCGTAAGTATAGCAGGCCATACCCGCCCATTCAAGTAAAGTTCCTGTCAAGCATTCTGTTTTTTGTGAATATTTTCACCGCAAGAACTCACGCAGTCTGCTTTTTCTTCCGCAACAGCAAAAACAGGGTCAGCAGCGCCGTCAGCAGCTCCGATGCCGGGAAGGCCGCCCACACGCCGTTCATGCCAAAGAGGGCGCTCATCACCAGCGAGCAGACCACAATGGCCGCCACGCCGCGGCAGATGGAGGTGACCGAGGCTTCCAGCGGGCGGTTGGTGGCGCTCAGGTAGCCAGCCGCCACGATGTTGAACCCGGCAAAGAAGTAGCCCACGAAGTACAGCCGCATGCCGTTGTGGGCAAACCGGGCCATCTGCGCCGAGTTTTCACTGTTGAACCAGCCCACCAGCGTGTCGGTCATGCCGAACACCACCGCGTACAGCACGGCCGCCAGTGCCAGCGCGGTGCAGCTGCCCAGAATGAGCAGCTTCCGGGCTCCGGCGCGGTCGCTGTGGCCGTAGCAGCGGCTCACCAGCGGCTGGGCACCCTGGGCCACACCGTTGAAAATGGCGGTGGCCACCAGCGCAAAGTTGGCCACGACGCCGTAGGCCGCCACGGCCACATTCCCGGCCAGACCCAGCAGCAGGAAGTTGAACACCGTCGTGGTCACGCCGGAGGACATCTCCCCTACAAAGCCGGAGATGCCCAGCTGGCAGCTCTGCCCCAGCAGCTTTGCCGAGGGCAGCTGCCGCACGAACTGCACCGTGTTGTCTTTTTGGAAGAAATGGCGGCTGCAGATGGCGATGCTGAGTATCGGCGAAACGGCGGTGGCCAGTGCCGCACCGGCCAGCCTCAGCCCCATGGGGAACATGAAGATGTAGTCGAACACCACATTGAACAGGCTGCCGCTCAGCGTGGCCACCATGGCCAGCGAGGGTGCACCATCATTGCGGACAAAGGCCGACACGATGTAGTTGCACATAAAAAAGGGCGTGAACAGCAGAAAGATGCGCGCATAGGGGATGCCCAGCGCCACGATGCCGGCATCGCCGCCCATGAGCCGTAGCAGTGTGCCGGGGCAGAAGATGCCCACCAGCACAAAGGGCACGGCCAGCAGGCAGGCGCAAAAGACGGCATTGGAGAAATACCGCTGTGCCGCCCGCTCCTCGCCCTGTGCGCGGAGGATGGCGTAGCGGGTGGCCGCACCCAGACCGATCATGGAACCGATGGCAAAAATGAAGTTGTAGATGGGCAGGCAGAGGTTGAGCAGGGTCACGCCGTCGGTGCCCGCCGCCTGCGAGATAAAATAGGTATCGGCCAGAATATAGCAGGACGTGCCCAGCAGACCGAAAATATTCTGCGATACATATTTAAAGAACTGCTTTGTCAGATTCATCTTGGTTTTCCCTTTTTCCCGGAAATTGTCATACACAAAGCGGTATTGTAGCACACCTCGTGCGTCAAGTCAATTCCAAAACTGCCCTGCAGCGCAGAAAAATGAGGAGGCATTTCATGAACATCACCGAATTTGCCCAGTATGCCGGTGTATCCAAGGCGGCGGTGAGCCGCTACTTCAACGGCGGCTACCTCAGTGCCGACAAGCGGGCACGCATCGAGGCCGCTGTGGAAGCCACCGGCTACCACCCCAGCATACAGGCCCAGATGCTGCGCACCCGCCGCACCCGGCAGGTGGGGGTCATCCTGCCCAAACTGTCCAGCGACAGCTGCCCCCGCATCGTGGAGGGCATCGGCAGCGTGCTGGAAGAATCCAGCTACCAGCTGCTGCTCATCAACACCGCCAACGACCCGCAGAAGGAACTCCGCGCCCTGGACACCCTGTGCCGCCACACGGTGGACGGCATCCTGCTCATTGCCACCGTGTACACCCCGGAGCACAAGGCCGTGCTGGAGCGGATGCATGTGCCGCTGGTGGTGCTGGGGCAGCAGTTTCCGGGCTGTTGCAGTGTGTACCACGACGACTTTGGCGCGGCACAGGCTGCCACGGCCCACATGCTGGCCAAGGGCTGCCATGCCCCGGGCTACATCGGGGTCACCCTGCTGGACAAGGCCGCCGGGCAGCAGCGCCGGGCAGGTTTTGAAGCCGCCGTGAAGGACGCCGGGCTGTCGGTGCGGCCCCAGCGCATGGCGGTGGCAAAGTTCAGCACCGCGTCCGGCTACGAGCAGGCCGCCCGCCTGCTGGGCAGCGACCCCCGCATCGACTGCCTGTTCTGCGCCACCGATGCCATTGCTCTGGGTGCCATGCAGTACTGCCGGGAGGCAGGCATCCGCATCCCGGAGGATGTGATGATCGCCGCCGTAGGCGACAGCAGTGTGGGGCGCAATACCTTTGTGCCTCTGACCAGCGCCCACCTGCACTACAAGACCTCCGGCCGGGACGCCGCCGCCCTGCTGATGGACCTGCTCAACGACCCCCACACCGTGCCCCGCAGCCAGATGCTGGGGTATGAGCTGGTCTGCCGGGAGAGCACGGGGGACTGAGCGATATGAAACCATGTGAAATCAATAACAGAACGCTTCCCAACTTTATGCCCTCTGCGAATGGAAATATCCTTCTGATTATCGTATAATCATGTCAGTGAAACCGATTACAAAATCGGAAAACGAAACTTGGAAGAGGAAGCATCAAGCAAAGGAGAAGTGCACTATGGATTACAAACACGCAGCACAACAGGTCCTGGACTGCATCGGCGGAAAAGGAAACATCGTCTCGGCCGCACACTGCGCCACCCGCCTGCGTCTGGTCATCGCAGACAACGCAAAGGTCAACAAGCAGGAGCTGGAAAACACCGAGGGCGCCAAGGGCGTTTTTGAGGCACAGGGCCAGCTGCAGATCATCTTCGGCACCGGCACGGTGAACAAGGTCTACGACGAGTTCATCCAGCTGGCCGGCATCGAGGGCGGCACCAAGGAAGAAGTCAAGCAGGCCGCTGCCGCCAAGGCACCCTGGTATCAGCGTGCCATCAAGACCCTGGGCGACATCTTCGTGCCCATCATCCCGGCCATCGTGGCATCCGGCTTCCTCATGGGCATCATGGAAGCGCTGAACTTCATGGTGAACAACGGCTTCTTGAACATCGACACCACCGGCTCGGTGTATGTCTTTGCAAAGCTGTTCTCCAACACGGCCTACACCTTCCTGCCCATCCTCATCGCCTACTCGGCGGCCAAGGTGTTCGGCGGCAACCCGTATCTGGGTGCAGTCATCGGTATGATCATGATCCACCCCGACCTGCAGAACGCCTGGACCGTCTCGAGCGGCGTCAACGTGATGCAGCCGGTGTTCGGCGGCCTGTACTCGGTGCCGCTGGTGGGCTATCAGGGCCATGTCATCCCGGTCATCATCGCCGTGTGGCTCATGTGCCAGATCGAAAAGCGTCTGCACAAGGTCGTGCCCGCCATGTTTGACCTGTTCGTCACCCCGCTGGTCTCCGTGTTCGTCACCGGCTACCTGACCCTCGCCGCCATCGGCCCCGTCTTCACCAAACTGGAAAACAGCATCATCACCGGCGTGCAGGCCCTGATCACCCTGCCCTTCGGCGTCGGCTCCTTCATCATGGGCGGTCTGTACGCCATCACCGTGGTCGCCGGCATCCACCACATGTACACCCTGATCGACCTGGGCCAGCTGGCCCGCTACGGCTACACCTACTGGCTGCCGCTGGCAAGTGCCGCCAACGTTGCCCAGGGCGGTGCCGCTCTGGCCGTCGCCCTGAAAACCAAGGACACCAAGGTCAAGTCCATGGCCCTGCCCTCTGCTCTGTCTGCCTGCATGGGCATCACCGAGCCCGCTATCTTCGGCGTGAACCTGCGCTACTTCAAGCCCTTCCTCGGCGGCCTGCTGGGCGGTGCCTGCGGCGCTCTGTACGCCAGCATCGTGGGGCTGGGCGCTACCGGCACTGGCGTCACCGGTATCTTCGGCATCTTGCTGCACCTGCATATGCCCCTGCAGTACATCATCATGATGGCGATTTCCTTCGGCGTGTCCTTTGCCGTCACCTGGGTCATCTGGAAGCCTGAGGAGGTCAAGGCATGAATGCACTCCAGCGCGATCTGAAAAAGCTTGTCCCTCTGGTGGAGTCCCTCGGCAAGGCCGATGTGGAAGCCGACCCCTACCGCCAGCAGTTCCATCTGCAGCCGCCGGTGGGCTGGCTGAACGACCCCAACGGCCTGTGCGTCTACGGCGGGCAGTACCACGCCTTTTTCCAGTACGGCCCCTTCGACGTGACCGGCGGCGTCAAGCACTGGGGCCACGCCGTCAGTACTGACCTTATGCACTGGGAACCGCTGCCCGTGATGCTCTACCCGGACGAGCCCTTTGACTGCCACGGCGTCTACTCCGGCTCAGCGCTCATCGAGGGCACCGAGATGTACCTCTACTATACCGGCAATGTCAAATACCCCGGCAGCTACGATTACATCAAGCAGGGCCGCGGCCACAACCTCTGCCTTGCCGTCAGCCACGACGGCAAAACGGTGACCAGCAAGCAGTGCCTGCTGTACAACAAGGATTACCCCGCCGGGCTCACCTGCCATGTACGCGACCCGAAGGTGTTTGTCTACGAGGGCAAATATTACATGGTGCTGGGCGCCCGCACGCTGGAAGATAAGGGCGAAGTGCTGGTGCTGGAAAGCACCGACAAGCTGCACTGGGCCCACATCAACACCCTCACCACGCCGGAAACCTTCGGCTATATGTGGGAGTGCCCGGACCTGTTCTGCCTCGACGGCCAGTGGTATCTGGCCGTGTCGCCCCAGGGCATCGCGTGCCAGAACGTCTACGGCTGCGGCTACTTTGCCGTGTACGGCGACTGGCGCGGCGCGTGCACGCTGGGCGAGTTCCATGAGATGGACGCAGGCTTTGACTACTACGCCCCGCAAAGTTTTGTGGACGAGAATGGCCGCCGCATCCAGATCGGCTGGATGGGCATGCCCGACGCCGACTACGGCAACGCACCCACGGTGGCCCACGGCTGGCAGCACTGTTTTACCGTGCCGCGCCTGCTGACCAAAGGCCCGGGCGGCACTCTGCTGCAGAACCCGGTGCCGGAGCTGGACGCCCGCCGCAGCGCCGCAGCCCTGACACTGCGGAACGGTGAGGAAGCATCCCTCTCCCCCTGCTTCGACCTGACCGCCGCGCCCGCCGGAGACTTTGCCCTCACCGTTGCGCATGGCGTGGAGCTGGTGTATACTGAACAGGACAGCACCTGTGTTCTGCAGTTCACCGACCCTGCACAGGCAAGCGGCCGCACCCAGCGCCGCACAAAACTTTCTGCTCCCTGCCGCAGCGTGCGGGTGGTGGGCGACCGTTCCTCGCTGGAAATTTTCCTGAACGACGGCGCGGCCGTGTTCAGCACCCGGTACTACCCCGCAGCTGGGGATGTTGCGGTGAAGATCAGCGGCACGGATGCGCTGGTCTACAGTTTATAAAAAGATTTTCGGAGGTTCTCTATGCCCGGCGATACGCTCTTTTCCATCGGCGAAGCACTCATTGATATGATCCCGTCCAAGGTGGGCTGCTCCTTTGACGAGGTGCCGTCCTTCAGCCCGCGCACCGGCGGCGCACCGGCCAACGTCTGCGCGGCGTTCACCCGGCTTGGCGGCAAAAGCGCCTTTCTGAGCCAGCTGGGCGATGACCCCTTCGGCCACAAGATCGCCCGGGAGCTGGAAGCCTGCGGCATCGACCTTTCCCACCTGGCCTTCACCGACAAGGCCAACACGGCCCTGGCCTTCGTCAGCCTGGAGGAAGACGGCAACCGCACCTTCAGCTTCTACCGCAAACCCTCGGCAGATCTGCTGTATGCACCGGAGCAGATCGACCCGGCCTGGTTCGCCGACGCCTTTGCCCTGCACTTCTGCAGCGTATCGCTGGTGGACAGCCCCATGCGCTACGCCCATCTCGCCGCCATCCGCGCCGCCCGGGAAGCCGGTGCCATCGTCAGCTTTGACCCGAACCTGCGCTTCCCCCTCTGGCCAGACCGCGACATGCTGCGCGAGACCGTGTTGCAGTTTATGCCGCTTTCCAATATCCTGAAAATTTCGGACGAAGAACTGGAGTTTCTCACCGGCACGGCGGACATGGAAGCCGCCCTGCCGCAGCTGTTCGTAGGCGATGTGCAGCTGGTGCTCTACACCTGCGGCAGCGATGGTGCCCACGCCTACACCCGCACGGCCCACGGCTTTGCCCCCTGCCAGAAGGTGAAGGCCGTGGACACCACCGGCGCGGGCGACGGCTTCATCGGCTCGTTTTTGTGGCAGCTTTCCCGCGACGGTGTAACGCTGGAAAAGCTTGCAAAACTCAGCAAAACCAAGCTGAACGAATACCTAGCTTTCTCCAACAAGTTCTGCGGCATCAGCGTGCAGCAGCATGGTGCCATCGACAGCTACCCAACGCTGGACAAACTTCTCTGATGATGCAAAAGACCCCTGCGGCCAGCACCGCAGGGGTCTTTTTATGCCATTTGTGCGCCCAACTCCACCAGCGCCCGCTCGTCTGCCGCCTCGGCGGCATAGGGGTAGGTCTTTGCACGCTGCTCGAATTTCCGGTGGAAAACTTCCGCCTTGGCAGCATCCTTCTCCGCCAGCAGGGCCGCCAGATATTCCGTGCGCTGCACGCTCAGGAAGCTGCGCATCTGTTTGCGGAACGCCTTCATCTCCTTGCTGTTCCAGCGCACAAGCCCGGGCGCGGCGTCCTCGCCGGTGAGCAGTGCACAGGTGAGCCGGTCGCACAGCAGCAGCTTCCGGTGCAGCGACAGGATGGCCGTATCCCCCTGCAGCAGCGCGTCGATGCACTGCGCCGTCTCGGCAAAGCGCTGCTCACTCATCAGACGGTTCGCGTGCAGCACAGCCTGCGAAGCCAGCATGATGTTGTCCAGCCCGCCATCCGGCAGCGCGAACCATTCTTCCGGCATCTCCCGCAGGGGCACCCCCTCAGCCTGCCGGGCATTCATGCTCAGCTGAACCCAGAACGCCCGCAGCGCCGCCGGGTCCTTGCCCAGGTCCCGGGCGTTGGCCCCGTCGTTGGCCACGCCCTGCACCCGCAGCGGGATGCCGTTGGTCAGCGCCGTGCCAAGGCCGGTAACGCAGAGCATTTCAAACAGCACCCTTGCGCCCCAGACGTTCCGGCACGGCGCGATCAGCGCGCCCGCCAGCGCCGCCGCAAGCAGGTTCGCCAGCACGCCACCCAGATTGTAGAGTTTATAGGGCATTTTCCCGTTTGTCAATTCCGGCGGGGCCAGCAGGCATTGCCCGGCCGTGCCCGCCAGCGTGTAGCGGTGGAAGCGCAGACGGCCGTTTTCCCGCTGCACCATCCAGCTGCCGATGCGGAAGGACACGAACCGGTAGCCCGTCAGCAGGCCACACACCAGGTGCCCGCCCTCGTGCAGGATGGTCTGCAGGTAGAACGCCGCCGTCATCATTACGATGAGCCAGGCGACATGCAGCAGGTACTCCCCGAAGGAAACACCCTCCACGATCTCGAACAGATCTTTGCCCGCAAAAATGCCCAGCGCCGCGCCGAACAGCACCATGCACAGCGTGCTGAACACGGTGCCGTGATCTTGCTTTGCCTTCTTTTCCCGCTTCATTTTGTGTTCCTCTTTGTATTATTTTATCTGTTTATTGCAAAATTTCGGTTTTTCCAGCCCTGTTTATCTTCAGTTTAACATTTCTTTCTTCTTTGTACAAGTCTCGTCCTTGTTCTGCGCCGCCCGCTGTGCTACCATAAAAACAGAAAGACAAGACGGGAGGCAAACGCGATGCCCTTTGAATTTACCATTCTGGATGCCCTGCAGGCCCTGCGCTGCCCGGTGCTGGATGCACTGGCCGTGTTCTTCGATGCCGCCGGTGCCCACGGCGAGCTCTGGATCGCATTCACGGCAGTGCTGCTGGCCTTCCGGCGCACCCGCAAGGCAGGCTTTGCCATGGCGCTGGCACTGTGCCTGTACATGGTCTCCGGGCACTTTATCTTGAAGCCGCTGTTCGCCCGGCCCCGCCCCTGCGATATCCGGCCGGAGATGCTCACCCTCGTGGCCCGGCCGCATGGCTGGTCCTTCCCCTCCGGGCACACGGCGTCGGGCTTCGCGGCGGCGTTCGCCCTGTGGTTCCAGAACCGGAAGCTGGGCACGCCAGCTCTGCTGCTTGCGGCTTTCATCGGCTTCACCCGGCTGTACCTCTACGTCCACTTCCCCACTGATATTCTGGGCGGCATCGCGCTGGGCCTTGCCGCCGGAGCCCTCGGCTCCCCGCTGGCGGACAAAGTCAGCAACAGATTGTCGAACTGCAAAGAAGTAAAACGAACTGTATAACCCTCTCAGTCTCGCATTCGCTCGACAGGTGCTCCCCTTTTTGGCTTCGCCATCTTCCCCCGGCCAGGGGAAGTCGATCCCGAAAGGGGGAGCTTTTTATTTAAACGAAGTTTTTTCGCTTTCAGCCCTTCTCGTGAAAAAGCCCCTCGGAAAATCCGCAGATTTTCCGAGGGGCAAACTATCATAAAATTTCCGCTGAAAATAGCCAGAGCGCACGCGGCGGCTATTCTAAATCATTTTCTTCAGACAAAACAAAAGCAGCCAGCACCGTGGAAAGGAGGATAAAGCGGTGCTGGCTGCGGTATGGAAACTCCCGAACTTTGCGGCAGATCAGGAGGGATTTGGTAGTCTGTCCGCCGCCCGGGCGATTGCCTGGCATGGGACGGGGGACAGTGTTTTCTTAAGTACCTGCTGGATCGTGCTGCTGCACCGGCCCCCGCAGGTAAAAGCCCTTGTTGGCTTTTGGGAGGTGTCTTTGCATCTCCCTGACTGCACCCTTATGTTACCAGACAATCGTGGCATTTCTTTGTGGAGTTTTTGAACAATTTGCAAATAGATTCTGCTGTGATAAAAAGGGCGGCGGGCCGGAAGTTTCTCCGAAGACCGTCCGCTGGGGTGGGACCCTGTTGCCCGAAGGGCAATAGGGCGGGCGATGGAATGGCCCGATTCGTGTCTGAGGAGAAAGCTTCCGGCACACCGCTTCTTCGCTCTTTTACTGCGCCCCGAAGAACTCCTTTGCGATATCGGCGCTGCGCTTGGCGTCCTTGGCGTACCAGTCGGCACCGATCTTCTCGGCGTATTCCGGCGTGAGCACCGCGCCGCCCACCATGATCTTGCAATCGAGCTTTGCCTCGTGCAGAGCGGCAATGGTCTCCTCCATGCTCTTGAGGGTGGTGGTCATCAGAGCCGAAAGGCCCACCAGATGCACATCCTTTTCGCGCACGGTGTTCACCACCGTCTCCACCGGCACATCGCGGCCCAGGTCGAGCACCTCGAAGCCGTAGTTTTCCAGGATGACCTTGACGATGTTCTTGCCGATGTCGTGCACGTCGCCCTTGACAGTGGCCAGCACGATGCGGCCCTTGCTGGCACTGCCCTCGCCTTTTTTGGCAATGGCGGTCTTGATCTCCTCAAAGGCGCTCTGGGCGGCGCTGGCCGCCTGCAGCAGCTGGGGCAGGAACAGGGTGCCCTTCTCGTACTTCGCGCCCACAATGTCCAGCGCCGGGATCAGCGCTTCGTCCACCACGTCCAGCGGCTGCTTTGTTTCCAGCAGGGCGCGGGTCTGGGCAGCGGCGTCACCCTTCAGGCCCTTCTCCACCGCCTTCATCAGCGGGGCATAGGGGCCGGTGAGCTCTGCGCTCTCGCCGGATGCCGCTGCCGAAGCCGCCGGGGCGGCCTGCGCGGCCTGCTTGAGAGCCACCGACGCAGGCACGCGGCTGGCGTAACGCTCAATGTACCTGGTGCTCTGCTCGTCGCGGTTGGTCAGCACATTGTAAGCGTACACCGCCGCCATCATCTCCTCGCTGGACGGGTTCATGATGGCAAGGTCGAGGCCTGCGTACATGGCCATGGTGAGGAAGGTGGTGTTCAGATAGGGGCGGCAGGGCAGGCCGAAGCTGATGTTCGACACGCCCAGAATGGTGCGCACGCCCAGCTCCTTTTTGCAGGCTTCCAGTGCCTGCACGGTGGCCAGCACGTCCTTCTGCTGGGCGCTGGCGGTCAGGGTAAGGCAGTCGATGTAGATATCCTCCCGCGGGATGCCGGCGGCGAGGGCTGCTTCGGTGATGCGGCGGGCGATATCCACGCGGTCCTCGGCGGCGGGCAGGATGCCCCGCTCATCGATGGCAAGGCCCACGATGGCCGCACCGTACTTTTTGCACAGGGGCAGGATCGCGTCCAGTTTTTCCTGTTCGCCGTTGGTGGAGTTGACGATGGGCTTGCCGTTGTAGACCCGCAGGCCGTTTTCCAGTGCCTGCACATTGGAGGAATCCAGCTGCAAAGGCAGGCTGGTGACGCTCTGCAGGGCTTTGACCACCTTGGGCATCATGGCGGGCTCGTCCACACCGGGTGCGCCCACATTCACGTCCAGCACCTGGGCCCCGGCTTCCACCTGACTGACGGCCTGCTCGAGGATGTAGTTCATGTCGCCTTCCCGCAATGCCTGCTGGAAGCGCTTTTTGCCGGTGGGGTTGATGCGCTCACCCACCACCGTGATGCCGTCCACATTGACAAAATCCACCGGGCTGCACAGCACCGAGGGCATCTTGTGGGCCGGACGGCCCGGCACGCAGCCCGCGAACACGCCGTTCAGCAGCTTGATAAAGTCCGGCGTGGTGCCGCAGCAGCCGCCTGCGGCGAACAGGTGCAGGTCACGGTAGGGCTTCATCTCCATGGCGAACAGCTGCGGGGTGATGTCGTAGCCGCTGCCGTCGGCGCGGGGCAGGCCCGCGTTGGGCTTGACAAAGACCGGGAAGTCGCCGGGCACGGCCTCGGCCAGCCGCTTTGCCATGGGGTAGATCTCCTTGGGGCCCAGTGAGCAGTTGATGCCCACTGCGTTGGCTCCAAGGCCCCGGGCGGTGACGCCGAAGCTCTCCACCGTGCAGCCGGTAAAGGTGCGGCCGCCCGCTTCAAAGCTCATGCTGGCCAGAATGGGCAGAGTACTGTTTTCCTTCGCGGCCAGCAGGGCGGCTTTCAGCTCGTAGAGATCGGTGAAGGTCTCAAAGAAAATGAGGTCGGCCCCGGCGGCGACGCCTGCCCGGACGATGCGGGCATACTCGTTCACCGCGTCCTCAAAGGCCAGCGTTCCGCTGGGTTCCAGCAGTTCGCCCAGCGGGCCAACGTCCAGCGTGGTCAGGGCACCATAGGGCGCGCAGGCACGCTTGCAGTTGGCAATGCCCGCCGCAATGATCTCCTCCAGACTGTAGGCACTGCCCGCCAGCTTGTGGGCCGACGCGCCGAAGGTGTTGGCGTTGACGATGCGGCTGCCAGCGGCCGCATATTTTGCGTGGATGCTCTCAATGAGCTCCGGGTTCGTGATGTTCAGTTCCTCCGGCTTGGCACCCAGCTTCAGGCCCGAAGCCTGCAGCATGGTGCCCATGCCGCCATCCAGCAGGATGGTGTTGCTCTGCTTGAAAAGTTCACTCGCTTGCACAGGTCTTTCCCCTCTTTCTGTATTCACAACGGGTGCGCAGCACGCAGTGGCCGCACCCGGCCAGTTTTCCCTTTACCGGGTGGTCGCTGACGCCCAGAATGGCCGTCACGCTCTTGCGCGGGGTCATCAGGTTGGTATCGGTGACGCACAGCCCTGCCCGGCGCACCGTGTCCAGCGCGTTTGCCACCAGCGGCTGCACCGCAATGTCCCAGTCGCCGTAGCCCGGCGAAAAGCGCCCGGTGAGATACTTTCCCTCTTTAGCGGCCCACTGGCGCAGCTCGGCTTCGGCAGCTTCGGCGGCCTGTTCGGCCAGTGCACTGCCCAGTGCGTCGGACGCAACACCCGCCGCGATATCGCCCACCCCGGCGCGGCGGATCTGGGCGTCCACGGCCGGGCCTAAGGTCACCGCCAGCAAAAGCGCCTGCGGGCAGCCTTCCAGATGCTTCATCACATCGCCGCCGCGCAGGATGCCCGCCTCGGCCAGCGCGTCCACATCGGCTTCCAGCCAGACGGCCCGGGGCGTCGCTACCGCCAGCAGCGGCACGGCGCATTTTTCGAGCAGTGCCATCGTGCTTTCGTCCGGCGTACCCCGCGCACCGAAGTAGCGTGCGGCCTGCGCCGTATCAATGGCCGCCGGCTTTTCCAGCACCAGCGGCTGCGGTGCTCCGATCATTCGCCGCACCTCCCTGCTTTTTTGAAATAAAGTGGTCTTAAGTATACCGCACCTGTGGGATTTTATCAATCCCGCAGCCGACCGAAGAAGCAAAAAGCTTTCCCGAATGGGAAAGCTTTTTGCTTCTTTTATTTGATGCAGCTGGAACAGGGCGTATACCCGGCTTCCACGGCTTCGTCATAGCTGGAGAACAAGATCTGATTCTTCTCTGCCGGCAGGTTCGAACAGCTGGGCAGGTGGAACTTTTTGCTGTTCACATTGCCGATGTACGCCTGCTGGGCCGTGCTGGACGCCGCCGGGTCGGTGGGGTTCAGCTGGGCGTCCTCTGCAAAGTGCTCAGTGCCCACGGTGTAGTTCTGGCCGTCCGAACCAATGGTGATGGTGCCCTGCAGGTCGGTGCGGTAGACGTCCACGCCCGCATCCCGCAGGATGCTCAAGGTCTCCTCGTGGGGGTGGCCGTACTTGTTGTTCACGCCGCAGGAGATGACCGCCATCTCGGGCAGGACAGAGTTCAGGAACAGATAGCCCGTGCTGGTGCTGGAACCGTGGTGGCCCACCTGCAGCACATCGGCCCGGAGGTTGACACCGCTGTCCACAAGGTCGGTCTCAGCGGTTTTTTCCATGTCGCCGGTGAGCAGGAAGCTGGTGGAGCCGTACTCGATGCGCAGCACGATGGAGGTATCGTTGGTGTCGCTGTACTGCGCCACCGGGCCCACCATGGTCACGGTCGCCCCGCCCAGCGGCCAGGTGGTGCCCACGGCGGGCACTTCCACCTGCAGGCCCTGCTGCTGGGTGTACTTGACAAAATCTTTGAAGCACTTGGTGGATGCCTCGGTCACCGGGCTGTACACGTGGTACGCCGGGAAGTAGGCCAGCGCAGCGGCCAGACCGCCCACGTGGTCTTCGTGGGCGTGGGAGCAGAAGACGTATTCCAGCTGCTCCACACCCTGGCTCTGCAGGTAGGAGACGACGAGACTGCCGTCGTCCACATTGCCGCCGTCGTAGAGCATGTACTGCCCGTCGCACTCCACCAGCACGCTCAGCGCCTGGCCCACGTCAATGAAGTGCATCTCAAAGGGGGCTTCCACGGTGTCCACTGCCGCAGCGGCAGAAGACGGGTTCGGGACGACATCCGCACTGCCGCCCGGCGTTATGGCTGAGGCATCACAGGCTGCAAGGCCCAGTGCCAGCGTGGCCGCAACGGCCAGCGCGGCAAGGCGCTGCCACAAACCCTTTTTATGCTGGTTTACTTTTTCTTCTTTCCAGTTTTCCACGTCGTATTCTCTTTCTGTTGATTGTTTTTCGGTTTATGCGCGGGTGCCGAGTGGGGCGCAAAGCGTGCACCGGGGCTGGGCTGACGGCCCGCCGGGGCGGCAGAGCGGCTCTGGCCGTGGGCGGGCTTGCCGTTATGGCCCTTCTGCGGGCGGACGGTGTAAGTGCCGTCATTGTGGATGGTCACGTCAGCGGCTTCGGCCCGGCGGGCAGAGCGCTGCACGGCGCGGCGGCCCTCAGCGGGCACCAGCAGCGGGATGAGGTCCTCGCGGTGGGTCAGCTTGAGGGCCTTGACCACTTTTTCGGCGTTGCGGGGCTCATAATACTGCAGCAGCGCACGCTGCAGGGCCTTGCCCTCGGGGGTCTTTTCCACGAACACGGGCTTGAGGGTGTAGGGGTCAAGGCCGGTATAGAACATGCAGGTGCTCACGGTGCCGGGGGTGGGATAGAAATCCTGCACCTGCTCCGGGCGCATATGATTTTTATAGAGGTACTCGGCCAGATAGACGGCGTCCTTCAGGGTGCTGCCCGGATGGCTGGACATCAGGTAGGGCACCAGGTACTGCTTTTTGCCCGCCTTCTTGCTGAGCTCGTAGAACTTATCCTTGAATTTATTAAAGGTCTCGATGGGCGGCTTGCCCATGTAGGCCAGCGTGTTGGGCGCGCAGTGCTCCGGGGCCACCTTCAGCTGGCCGGAGACGTGATACTCCACCAGCTCCTTGAAGAAAGTATCGTCCGGGTCAGCCATAAGGTAATCGAAACGGATGCCGCTGCGGATGAACACTTTCTTCACGCCGGGCAGTTCCCGCACACGGCGCAGAATTTTGAGGTAGTCGCTGTGGTCCACGATCATGTGGGAGCAGGTGGTGGGGGCAAGGCAGTGCTTGCCGCCATTGCACATGCCGCGCAGCATTTGCTCACGGCAGGACGGGAACCGGAAGTTCGCGGTAGGGCCGCCGATATCGTGGATGTAGCCCTTGAAATCCGGCTCGTGGGTCATGCGCTCGGCTTCTTCCACGATGCTGTCCGCACTGCGGCTTGTGACGCGGCGGCCCTGATGCAGCTGGATGGCGCAGAAGTTGCACCCGCCGAAGCAGCCGCGGTTCTGGATGATGGAGAACTGCACCTCGCGGATGGCGGGCACGCCGCCCATGCTCTCGTAGATGGGGTGATAGCGGCGGGTGTAAGGCAGAGCATAGACCTTATCCAGCTCCCAGCGCACCAGCGGCTTTGCCGGGATGTTCTGCACAAGGTACTTCTCGCTCTGCTTCTGCACGATGATCTGACCGCTGACCACGTCCTGATTGTCCATTTGGATGCGGCAGGCCTTGGCATAGGCCACCTTGTCGCTGGCCACCTTTTTGTAGCCTGCGCACTCCACATAGCGTTCCGGCAGGTGATCGAAGTCGGTCAGGTAGCAGGTGCCGTTCACATCGGTGATGTGCTCCACCGGCTCACCGGCGGCAAGGCGGCGGGCGATCTCCACGGTCTGGTGCTCACCCATGCCGAAGCTGATGATGTCCGCACCGGAGCTCTCCGCAATGCTGGGCAGCACGGTGTCCATCCAGTAGTCGTAGTGGGCAAAGCGGCGAAGGCTTGCTTCCAGACCGCCCAGAATGACGGGCAGGTCAGGGTAGGCTTCCTTGGCAAGCTTCGTGTACACGGTGGCGCTGCGGTCCGGGCGGGCACCGCCCTTGCCGCCGGGGGAGTATTCGTCTTCGGCACGCGGAATTTTGGCCACCGAGTAGTGGCTGACCATGCTGTCCACATTGCCGCCGCCGATGAAAAAGCCGTACTTCGGCTTGCCAAACCGCTTGAAGTCCTCGCAGTCGGTGTAGCGGGGCTGGGCCAGCACGCCGATCTTGTAGCCTTCCGCTTCCAGCAGACGGCTGATGATGGCGGTGCCAAAGCTGGGGTGGTCCACATAGGCGTCACCGCCCACCACCACAAAGTCCAGCTGCTCCCAGCCCCGGGCTTCCATGTCCGCCCGGCTGATGGGAAGAAATTCAGTGTAGATTTTTGGGGAAGAAGTGTCCATATAATATCCTTACTGTACATCAAATTGCCTTCGGGCAATAATTTTTCATGTTCTTCTTTTGTTCCTGCACCTGTATAATTGGATTGTTTTTATCGGATTGTGCAACTGTATGATTCGAATAGGTATTCCAAGTCGGTTCATAATCAGCTGTTGCCTGATTTCCCCACATATCCCACCCTTCCCTCACACCTCGTGCAAACAGTTCAATTCGCGGTGCTTGGCTACATGCTTCTATAATCGGGATAATTTCATCCGGCTTTCGGCTGTGTTCTCGCTTCATTGCACGGATTAAATTCACCTGCGAACGTGCCGGTTGGAGAGTTCTATTCGGTGCGCTCTTTTTCTTAATTCCAAACAAAATCAGTTCTGTCACATTTCTAAAATAGAATCCAACACCTCTTCCATCTGGCCCTCCGTCCTTTCGAACCTTTTCCCATACAATATTTCCCTTGTATTCAAAGCCCCATGCATCCATCACGGCCAGTCCATCCGGGAGAAGCGCATTGGGAACCCAAAGATACAAATGCGCTTTTTCTCCTGCAATATCAGCAACCGGAAGTGCCTTAATATCATTAAGTGTCATCGTTTCATATCTCATCAGTTTCTTATTCTCCGGGGCAACCTTTCCTGTCCGATTCTGAAACTGCCAAGGGGGATCAGCGTAAATCGTATTATACTTTTTTCCGTTCGTAAATTCACAGAAATTATCTCTGGTTGTCTTGAAGTCTGCCATACTCCTCCACGCATTCCTTTCTAATTCCGATTGCCAAAATCGGGCATCCGCCATTTCGGCGGGAAGCCAGTCGGTATGTAAGTTTTCCCATCCAAGTGGTACTTGCGCCATACTTTGCAATGATATTTTCTTTTTTGAAAATCTCATTTAGTTCTTCGGCGCGTGTAACGATCACACCAACATCAACAAGCCCACAGTCAAAATAGGTTCTCATCGCTAGCAGATCACGGTCAAATGTCTGGTCTTTGCTATTCCACTCCAAGTCGAATGCCACTCGGTTTTTAAGAAAGTCAATATTATGACCGTCAATGTAGCCCTCAATTGTCTCTGTCTCGTATGGTTCTTTTGCAAATTTCCCCCGCCGCTGCGCAGCCTGCCGAGGGTATTTTTTCACAATCAAATCACCGCTGATTCTGATTTCACGCCATCCATAGGGATACAGTACTTCATCAAATTTTTTCGGTATCGGTGACTCGTTACCACCGGCTTTTTTGATGTCCGCAACGGTCAGCTTTAGTTTTCTCAAGCATTCCTGAAGCTCTTGCCATTCTTCTGGAAAGGCATCATGCAGAATTTCCAAAGCATGGCCATAACTATAAAATTCGAACTTTTTCAACAGATCTGCGTCCACATACTTTTCATTCTGCATTTTAAGCTTCCTTCCTTTTATTCCTCCGCCTGATTCATCTGCTGTTCGATCCACTGCTGGCGGCTGATGAGCACCGCGCGGGGCTTGGCGCCCTCGTAGGGGCCGATGACGCCCTTCTGCTCCATCTCGTCCATGATGCGGGCGGCGCGGGCATAGCCCAGCTTGCAGCGGCGCTGCAAAAGGCTGGTGGAAGCCTGTCCGGCGTCGATGACCACCTCCACGGCCTGCTTGAACATCGGGTCGCTGTCCGAGTCCTCGTCGGAGTCCGCACCGCTGCTGCCCTTCTTGCCGTCCTGAATGGCGTGCTTTTCCATGGCCTCGATCATGGCCTCGTCGTACTGCACGGTAGCGCTGGACTTGATGAAGTCCAGCACGCGGCTGATTTCCTCATCCCGCACGAAGGTACCCTGAATGCGGGTGGGCTTGGGGGCACCCACGGGCATGAACAGCATATCGCCCTGGCCCAGCAGCTTTTCAGCACCGGCCCCATCCAGAATGGTGCGGCTGTCCACCTGGCTGGACACTGCAAAGGCGATGCGGCTGGGGATGTTGGCCTTGATCAGACCGGTGATGACGTCCACGCTGGGGCGCTGGGTGGCCACGATCAGGTGCATACCGGCGGCACGGGCCTTCTGGGCGATGCGGCAGATGGAATCTTCCACGTCCTTGCCCACCACCATCATCAGATCGGCCAGCTCGTCGATGACAATGGCGATATAGGGCATCTTTTCAAGGTCAGGCCGTTCCGCCGCCAGCTTGTTGAAGGACTTGATATCGCGGACGTTGTTCTCCGCAAACATGCGGTAGCGGCGCTCCATCTCCTGCACGGCACTGCCCAGCGCACCGGCGGCCTTTTTCGGCTCGGTGACCACCGGCATCAGCAGGTGGGGGATGCCGTTGTACTCGGCCAGCTCGACCACCTTCGGGTCGATGAGCAGCAGCTTGACGTCCTCCGGGCTGGAGCGGAACACCAGACTCATGATGATGCTGTTGACGCAGACGGACTTACCGCTGCCGGTGCTGCCCGCGATCAGCAGATGCGGCATCTTGCACAGGTCGGCCACCTGTGCCACACCGGCGATGTCCTTGCCGAGGGCGATGCCCAGCGGCGAGGACATGCGCAGAAAGCTCTGGCTCTCGAATACACTGCGGATGTACACGGCCTGCCGCTTGTGGTTGGGCACCTCGATGCCCACGGCGGGCTTGCCGGGGATGGGCGCTTCCATACGCACATCGGCCACGGCAAGGTTCAGGGCAATATCATCGGCCAGCGAGGTGATGCGGCTGATCTTCACGCCCGCCATGGGCTGCACCTCGTATCGGGTAACGGCCGGGCCGCGCGAGATATCCAGCACACGGGTGCGCACGCCGAAGCTCTCCAGCGTGTCCACCAGCTTCTGGGCGTTGGCTTTCAGCTCATCTTGCGCGGTGGGGTCGCTTTCGTCCGGCGAGCGCTCAAACAGCTCGATGGGCGGGTACTGATACTGGAAGGTGTCCACCGGTTCGGCGTCTTCCACCGGGGTCTGCGCTGCCGCCTGCTCCGAGGCCGCGGGCTTTTCCATGGCGGCAGCGACCAGGGAGCTGATATCTTTTTCCTCCACCGGTTCGGCCGTGATGCTGATCCAGCCGTCGGCGTCGGGCGCACTGCGCATGGCCACGGCGTTTTCAGCGCTGACATGCCCCTGTGCCGCCGGGACGGCAGGCTGGATGGCAGCCGTTTCCGGCATCTCCACGGCATCCGGTGTAGACGGCTCTGCCGGAGCTTCCGGCTGGATCGTCGGCATCACCGGCGTCATGACCGGGGTATCAAAACTCTCTGCCGCAGGGTGGACCGGTTCTGCAGGCTTTGCAAAGAAGTCGGCTGCATCCGTCTCCACGGCGTCCGGCACGATGGGCTGCGGCGCGGGCTTCCGGGCCGGGCGCAGCGGGTCCTGTCCAAAGGTGCCGCCGGGCCCGACGATGAGCGGCTCAATGGGTTCACTGCCGCCTTCCTTCACCTCGGTGTGGTCGGGGCCAAGGTCCACGTCAAAGGCCGCACGGGGCCGGGGCGCACTCACCTTTACCGGCGTGATGACCGGGGTTTCCGGTTCCGGCTGCGCAACAGGCTGGGCCGGGGCGGGCTGCGGGGCTGCGCCCTCATCCTCGGCTTCCATCTCCTCGGTCACCTTGTGGCCCCAGCTGCGGATGCCGCTGAGCCAGTCCGGCAGGCCCAGACGGAAGCCGGTATCCTCCGACTCATCCTCAGCCTCCTCATCTTCAGAGCCCTCGTCGGGCTCGTCTTCGGTCTCTGCGGCGCGGGCGGCAGCGCGTTCGGCACGGCGCTCGGCGCTCTGCTGTGCAAGGGCTGCGCCCCGGGCGCGGGCACCGCCGAACACGGCACACAGCCACTGCCAGACCTCGGCCGGGGTCCGGTCAAAAATGTACAAGCTGACGCACAGCGCCAGCACCAGCATGATCAAATTCGCGGCGGGGCGGCCGCAGAGCAGCAGCAGGCTGCCGCCCAGCACAGCGCCCAGTGCGCCGCCGCCCAGCCAGGCGCTCACGCCGTTTTCGTAGCAGGCTGCCGCCATCTGGAAGGCCGAAAGCCCCTGCGGCTGGATGCCGGAAAACACGATGACCGTGCCGCTGGCAAAGATGAGCCCCAGCACCAGCTTGAAAATTTTGGGCAGCAGGTCTTCGCCCCGGGTGTACTGCACGGCCAGGCAGCACACCGCTGCGCCCAGCACAAAACTGCCGCAGCCAAACAGGCCGAACAGCACGTCGTGCAGCGCCCGCCAGACCGAGTCGCCCTGCACAAAGGCCAGCACGATGAGCAGCAGGCCCGCGAACAGGGTGCCCAGCCCGGCCGGGAGCCGCTGCTGTGCCTGCTTTTTCCGCGATGCTGCGCGCCGCACGGTGGATTTTCGTTTTTTTGTTGCCATTCTTCTCGCTTCCCCACATTTGTGAAAGACATAATATCAGATTATATTATTGTACCACGCAGAAGGGAAAATGGCAAACCTATTGTTGTGTTATTTCCTCTCGATCTCCCCATACAGCCACTGCAGCGCCTCCGACAGCCCGCCCAGCTCGTCGATGAGCTTTTCCTTCACGGCGCGGCGGCCGTCCAGCACGG
>ERZ1034768.231-NODE-231-length-20813-cov-9.186530_pt1 | contig 20813 bp, 24 predicted proteins | sample MGYA00520691_ERZ1034768 | MGnify/ENA primary metagenome ERZ1034768 (study PRJEB33766, sample SAMN09781704) | gut metagenome | biome: gut microbiome | host: Homo sapiens | place: Madagascar | study: EMG produced TPA metagenomics assembly of the PRJNA485056 data set...
ATGCGCATAAGAAAACCTCCCATTTCTCGTGTCCAAGAAATGGGAGGCAGTTCAAAGCGGCGCCCGTCATTCATTACGCGAAGATGTTCGCAAGGATCCCATCGATGCGGGCAAGCACGTCCGCGCGGTCCATAAGCACGATGCTCTCGAACAGCGGCGGCGAGACCATGTTGCCGCAAACGGCAACGCGCAGGGGCTGGAACAGGTTCTTCGCCTTCATGTCCAGCGGTTCGCACAAAGCGCGGCATTTCTCTTGCAGCGACTCGGCTTCCCACTCGTTGGCCTCGTCGGCAAGGATGTCGCGGCAAGCGCGCAAAGCCTCGTCAGCGCGGGCATCGTCCTTCAGCAGCACCTTCTTGGAGCTTTTCTCGTCTAGGCGGACGTTGGGACCCCAGAACATGAACGCGATCTTCTCGGGGATCTCGTCCAAGCGGTTGAGGCGCTCGGCAAGCAGGGGGTAGATCTGCTCGAACCAAGCCAGGTTCTGCTGAACATGCGCAGCGGCGGCCTCGCGGGCTTCGTCGGAAACGACCAGCGGTTCGGGCTGAGGCGCGTTCGGGTCGGAGGGGTTCGGTGTGGGGATGACGTTCACGCCGGGTTGGACGCTTTTGCCCAGGGCAACTGCCTCAGCAAGCCAGGGCTTTGCGATCTCGGCCCAGCGGGCGGGTTTGAGTTCGCGCATGTACACGCCGTCCATCCAGTCCAGCTTCGTCTCGTCGAAAACGGCGTCCTTCTTGGTGATGCGGTCAAGATCGAATGCGCGGCACAGCTCGTCGCGGCTGATGATGGTGGTTTCGCCGTCAAGCGACCAGCCCAGCAGTGCCAGGAAGTTGACCATGGCATCGGGCAGGTAGCCGCGATCGCGGTACTCCTCGACGCTGGTTGCGCCGTGACGCTTCGAGAGCTTCTTGCCATCGGCGCCCAAAATCATGGACAGATGCGCGAACTGCGGAACCGGGCGACCCAGCGCCTCGTAGATAAGGATCTGGCGCGGGGTGTTGGACAGATGGTCATCGCCGCGGATGACGTGCGTGATCTGCATGTTGGTGTCGTCGCAGACAACGGCGAAGTTGTAGGTGGGGCTGCCGTCGGTGCGAACCAGGATCATGTCGTCCATGACGTCGGCGGGGAAGGACACGTGGCCGTACACGGCGTCGTCGAACTCGATGGGGCCGTGGTTTTCGGGTACCTTCAGGCGCCAAACATGGGGTTCGCCTGCGTCGATGCGTGCCTGAGCCTCTTCCTTGGAAAGAACGCGGCAGGTGCGGTCGTAGCCGGCATAGCCGCCCTCGTTCTTCTCGGCTTCGGCGCGCTTGGCGTCAAGCGTTTCCTTCGTGCAGAAGCAGGGATACACGGCGTCGCGCTCTTTCAGGACCTCAAGGGCTTCCTTATAAGTATCCATGCGCTGCATCTGGAAGTAGGGGCCGTACTGGCCGCCAACCTCGGGGCCCTCGTCCCAGTCAAGGCCGAGCCATTTCATGGCGTCGACGATGACGCGCACGTTCTCTTCGGTGGAACGCTCGGGGTCGGTGTCCTCGATGCGCAGGATGAAGTCGCCGCCCTTAGCGCGGGCGAAAGCCCAGTTGAAGATCGCGGTGCGGGCGCCGCCGATGTGGAGGCGGCCGGTAGGCGACGGCGCGAAGCGGACGCGCACTTTCTGCTGATCGGTCATGAAGACTCTCTTTCCGTCGTGCTTAGCCGCAGGCTGAAACATGCTGCGGCGTTGTTTCATCGGTTGGTGGAAGCTTGACGTGCGCCACGGGGCTTCGTCAGCGATTTTCCGACCAAGATTGACAGTATAGAAGCGATGGTGCTGGTTGTGAGCCAGACAGCTCCCATTCCCACCCAAAATTCAGTTGGCAAGGCGCAGATCAAAAGCGAATCGCTGGCGAAGGTCCAGTTGCCTTGCGAGAAAAGCAGTTCGTGGAAGACGGTGAACAGTCCGTCGAAGTCGATGGCCGCCCAGACTCCCGCCACCGCGAACAGTGCGACGATGCTGGTTCCAGCGCGGGTGAGGGCTCGTGCGGCGCCAACGCGCGAGCGCATGGCGGCAAGCGAGGCGACGGCAAGGATCAGCGCGACGGCAACAAGCGCGTAGGCGACCACCGCCACGGAATAGCAGTCGTCAAGGTGGTTGATGGCGTCGTCGCTGTAAACGTAGCGTTCGGTTGCGTGCGCGAATGCGGCTTCCACCTGCTGCTGATCGTTGATGTCAACACCGTCAAGGTTCGGGGCGCCAATCTGCGCTTTATCGGTGGCTTTCCCGCGTTCTTGGGCGTTGTGGTTGGCAACCGCGATGGCATGAACCAGGGCCGCGCGGTCGTGCGAGCCGAAGGAGTAGTCGCGCGTGGCATCGGCCACGTTAGCCAGGTCGTTAACGGTGAACGCTGTGCGTGCGTCGGGTTGGGCGGTTTGCAGCGCGAGCGTTTTTGCAGTGGGCGGAAGGACGCATGCCAGAAAGCCGCTTGCCAGCAGCAGAAGCGCCACGCACAAAGTTCCAACCGCTTGAAGGACGGCTTGAAAGCCGTCCTTTCGTCCTGAGTGTTCCATCGTTATGGCTTGCGGTTACTCGGTCGCTGCCGACGCGTCGACGTCGACCCATACGGTTGCCGAGGTCACGCCGCCCTTGCGACCCATGATGATGGCGCCGGGCCCCAGGCGGTTGAACACGCCCGAGAAACGGCCGCCCATCAGGTACAAGCCGGTGAGGTTGTTGAACATGACGGGCTGGGCCGTGAAATCCTCGTCCTTGCCGTACAACGGCACGGTGGCCGTCTTGTACAGTTCGCAGCATTCCTGAACCAGGAAGCGCTGCGAGGTTCCCATGGTCTGGGCAAGGCTCTCGTCAATGAGCTTCGCCCAGGTTTCGGCGTCGCAGTCGTGGCCAACCGTCACATTCTTGCTGCAGTATCCGTCGCTGGGCTTCAACACCCAGCGCGCGGGGTTCGCCTTCACTTCGTCGATGTCGATCTCGGCGGGGTCAAGGAAGGCGGTGAAGGGGATGCATTCCTTGACCAGCGTTGCTTCCTTCTCGGTGAGGAGCGCCGCGGTCTCGGGACGGTGCAGAACGCGGAACACCTGCTTGTCGTGGACGATGTTGGTGGCGAAACCGCCGATCAGGCAAACCTTATGGGCGAGGTACGCCTGAACCAGCGGCTGGCTTTCGTCCCAATGCTCCAGAAGGTCGCTTGCCACGGTGCGGCGCCAGATAACGTCGATATCGACATCGCTATCACCCCATGCGGCGTTCTTGCCATGCAGGTGCTCGCCGTCAAACGACAGTTCGCGCACGTCGAAGATGGAGATGTCGAATCCGCGTTCCTTGAAGATGCCCGCGTATACCTTGAACTCCTCGAATGCGGCGTTTTCAAGGAAGTCGACGATGGCGATGCGCGGTTTCTCGACTTTTGCGTCGTAATGGCTGTAGATGGAGAGGAACGTGTCAACCCAGCCCGAGAACAGGTCGGCATCGCAGTTCGAAAGCGCATGATCCTGCGCAAGGCGACGATACGGCTCGCTCTGCGCGATGCAGGCGAACGCTTCGCGGTTCTCGTTCATGCCCGAGGTGCCGTCGGTGTTGAACTCGCAAAAGCGCAGCTTGCCTGTGTCCTCGTTAAGGAAGCAGTCGACGCGCGTGATGGGCAGCGGATCGGTGTAGCCGGTTGGGGCAAGCATCAGCTGCCCAAGGCGCTTATCGAATTTGAAAAGCGCACGATATTCAGGGTTTGACTGATATTCCTTAATGACTTTGCCCAGAATGCCGTACAGGATTTCGGAGGTCGTTTTGAACAGGTTGTATGCATCTTGGCCGAACAGGCGCGGCACATATCCCATGTAAACCGGGTTGCCATCCCACACGGCGGTGGAGTTCACGATGTAGTTCCACGCGGCGCGGCGATCGGCCTCGTCGGTTTCGCTTTCGGCGAGGTAGGAGAGGTATTCGTTCGTCAAGACCTCGTTGGCGTTGCAAGCGTTTGCGTCCTGCATGGGTTCGATGCGCCTTTCTATCGTCGGGGCGGCGTTGGGGCTTCGGGCCTCGTTGCCTTCTCCCGTTGCGAACCGGCGTCAAGCGTGAAGCACGCCGCGCCGGGTTGCGTGATGGTTTCAGTGAAGATAGTTTCGCGCTGATCGGGGCGAACGTTACTCCCGATGGCGTTTTTCCATGCGGTTTCTGCAAGCGTCGCCGAACGCTTTGGCAAGCGGGGCGCCGAACGGCGATTCTGGTGCGAACTCGGGGTGCCACTGCACGCCTACGAAGAAGGAACAGTTGGGATGCGACACGGCTTCGATCAGGCCGTCTTCGGACAGTGCGTCAACGGTAAGCGAGGGGGCCATGTCCTCGATGGTTTGGTGATGGATGGTGTTCGTGCCGAACGGTTCGGTTCCGAAGATGCGCGCGGTGGGCGTGCCTTCGACGGGCACGACTTCATGAACGGCATCGAACGGGTCCTCGATGCGCCAATGCTCCTCGTGGTCGAACGGGAGCTTGTTGATGTCCTGGCACAGCGTTCCCCCGCACACCACGTTGATCATCTGAAAGCCGCGGCAGATTCCCAAGAAGGGAAGGTCGTGCTCGATGCAATAGCGAACGATCACCGGCTCGATGCCATCACGCGCGACGACGGGGCTGTCACTTGCGGCAGCGCGCTCGCGGCCGTACAGCATGGGGTCGATGTCGTCGCCGCCTGGGATAAGAACGCCGTCAACCCGTTCAAGGATGGCTTCCACGTCGGCCGGGTCCTCCTGCGGAAGAAGGATGATGGGCGACACGCCTGCGAGCTTCAGGAAATCGAGGTAGTTTGCGCGAATCGAGAACGCGGGGATTTCGTCTTCGAACTGAAACGAAACTGCCACCAAGGGTTTCGGTGCCTGGGCCTCTTCGGTGGTGCAACCTGCATCCTGAGCGCCTTCGACGCTCTTTGCGTCCGCGGCCTCGCCCGCGCTCTGGGCGTTGTCGTTTGCGAACGACGTTTCTTCGCGGGGGTCCTGATTCTCGCTCATGTTCTAGTTCTCGCTATTCGACTTGAGGTTCAGGGCAGGGAAAGAATCGGTGTCGAGGGTTTCCTCAAGCAGCTCCGAGATTCGCTCGATGGGCGTGGAATGGTCGGACAGAACCCAACTGCGGTACAGCATCAGGGCGCCCGACAGGTAGAAGCTCATGCGCATGCGGAACTCCACGTCGTCCATCAGGTGCGTGTCGACTCCGGTTGCGGCGAACGCGGGCTTGGCCGAGCGACCCATCAGATCGATCATCGCGTTGACGGGCAGCGAATGAGCCGTGTGCTCGTAAAAGCCCAGGTTTTCGACGATTGATTTGTTGATGTCGGCAAGGATCCCGTGGATGCGCTGCTTGCGGGTTTCTTCAGTATGCTCGCGGATGATGTCGATGACGTGCTCGATGATTTCTTCCGCACGATGCGTCAGCAGGCTGTCGATCGAGGGGTAGTGAAGATAGAAGGTCTTGCGGTCGATGTCGGCCTCGCGGGCGATGGCGCTGACGGTGATCTTCGAGACATCGTTCTCGCTAAGCAGCTTGTCAAGTGCGGCGTTGATTGCCTTGCGCGTGCGGACGATGCGTCGATCAATTTTCGGCTGAGCGGGGCGTTTGGCATCGTTCTCAGTCATTTTCGGACACTTCCTTTTGCGTTTCGATAAATACTCGGCCGTTGAAAAATGCGCAAACGGCTAAGAAATGAGCATTTCTGTTTGGTAACGAATTCTAATCGGTCATCCGTTTCTTGTTGTGTTATCCGCACAACAAGTATAGTCTACAGATGTGGAACAAACAATATCTGGTGAATAGACATTGCTTGTGGACTAACGATAACGTCGCGGGTTCGCCAAAAAGCGAACGGGAGAGCGACCAGCGCCGCGGGCGTTGTGAATAGGAAGGAACGGCAATGACCGAAGAGATCCACGAGACCGTTGCGACAGCACCCTCGTTCGAGCTGAGCCCCGAAGACAAGGCCAAGCTTGCCAAGATCGGCCCGTCCGAGAAGATCAAGCATGCTGCCATGTACAAGCTCATCGACTACGTCATGGAAGACCCCGAGGCCAACATCCACAAGGTCATGAACATGCTGGACAAGCTTGCGCCCAAGAATCTGTTCCCCACGCAACGCGAAACCATGCGCCAAGCTATCGAGGCGAAAAGCAACTGGTATCCCACAACTAGTGCGCCGCCCTATCGTTTCCCCTGGTCAGCGGCTCGATTATTCAATCCATTACCTCCTCTCACCGCCAAACTGCGTTTTGTCTCCGACAACGCGGCCGCGCCTGAGTGAAGGCGTTTCTCTTGACTCGAAACCGTTCGTAAAAACACACACCCTCCACAGATTCCGAATTTGAGAGAGGCCTCATTCCTCGAAAACCGCCGCATCGAGCCTTCTCGCCGCCGGCAAGTTCGACGACGACAGAAGATGCCCGTACGTGTCGACGGTTGTCGTGATCGTCGAGTGCCCGAGCATGGCCTGCACGTATTTCACGGACTCCCTGTTCGCGAGAAGGAGCGACGCATACGTGTGGCGTAGGTCGTGGAACCGCATGTCCGACAGGCCCGCCGACTCGAGCGACGGCTTTAGCAAGTGCGAGTTGAGCATGCAGTTGGAAGGCGCGCCGCCGCGGCAATTCGGGAAAAGGACGCCGGTTGGCGAGTCGTACCTGTAGGGCGACCTTATCCATGCATCGAGCTCGAGTTCGAGTTCCGGCGTCATGTCGATGTCCCTAATCGACGACTTCGTCTTCGGCGTCTGGTAGCGTCGCTGGATGTACTGCCGTCTCACGTGGATCTTGTGGTTGACGAAGTCCACGTCCTTGTCCATGAGTCCCGACAGCTCGCTCGCGCGCACTCCCGTGAGGAGCGCCGTCATGATCGCGGCATGGGCGCGGGCGTCTACCGCGGAATCCAGGAGCTTTCTTATCTGAGGGGGCGTGAGGACGGTCACTTTGTGGCTCCGGTCCTTCTTGATCCTCGCCTCCGCTGCGGGGTTGTCGTCGGCATAGCCCCAAGCTATCGCCGCCTCGCCGATTCTGCGCATGACGTTGAGCTCTGATAAGACGGTCTTCGGCGATAAGCCTTCAGAAAGCCGCTTGCCAAGGTACTCGTTGACGTCGCTCAAGCCGATCGAGGCATAGGGGGAGTTGCCGAAATACGGTGCGAGGCGGTTCAGGGCTATCCCCCGGTAGCTGGCAGCGGTCGAGTGCTTGTAGCGAAGCGGCACGATCTCGTTGCTGTACTGCCAGGCGACCTGGACGTAAGTCACCTCTGCGGTCCCCGCAGCCTCAGAGAGCAGGACCTTTAGCTTTTGAGCTGCGAGGAACTGCTCCGCCACCGCTTTGTCTTTCGACACGGCACGGGAACGCGACCTTCCCTCCGCATCCTTCCAGCATGCGTACCACTTCTCTCCGCGCAGCCTCAGATACCCGCTTGCCATTTTCTACCTGCCTCTCATACCGACGATGTTGCGGGATGTAAGAAGGGCACCGCAGCCGGTTTCGGCCGCGGTGCCCTTTCCGTATGACCCGCATCATATTGCGCGTGCCCTTCTCAGGCGTTCCCGCGCTTCTTGTAGATAGGCTGCATCGCTTTTGCGATCTGATCGCCCCATTTGGCGTTCACCGCCTGCCTCACGGCATCGGAAAGCGTGTGCGCGTCGCCCTCGAAGACCGCGATCTCGAGCGCGCGCTTCTCGTTCGGCAGCACCCTCACGGTAAGGGGGACCGTCTGCTCCCTCGTGCGCTCCTGCTTCGGCATCACGAGTTCGACTTGAGCCGCATCGCCGTCCATGTACACACCTCCGAAAAACGCTCGGACTTGCTCAACAACCGATACGATTGTAGCATCCCGGTACCGTAGCGGTCCCGTTTCGGTACCCCATCAGGCGATATAATCCCAGGTAGGCGGCTTGTAAGTATTAGGCGAATAGTTAAGAGGCTACAGACGTGCTTTGGCAGCGCGCTCACGCGCGGCGTCCGTCGCCGCCACCTTGAAGGGCAGCTCGCCCTTCTTGATCGTCGCGGAGAGGAACAGGCCTACTGCCGTGGAGAACGACAAGCCCATGGATTCGAACAACGCGTCCGCTTCGGTCTTCAAGCTCTCATCCAGGTGAACCTTGTACTGCTTCTTCATTGCCTTGCCTCCGTCGGTGATGTGCGTGCTTGTGTCACGATTCTAGCAGACGCGCAATGATGTTTTGGGAGGTCTGGTACCTGAATTAATGGAATAAATATTCCCGTGAATATCTATTCCATTAATTCATTCCCTAGCTGAGCTGGGGGAATACAATTAATGGAATATCAGAATATATATTCCGATATTCCATTAATTCGGATAAGACTTTGGCTAATCGGCCAAGTATGCCTCTAATGCCTCGACGATCAAATCGGTTTGGGAGATTCCTTTGTCAATCGTCGCATGTTTGACCCGCGTCGCCAGCTCCTTCGGCATGAAGAAGCTGGTTTTCACGCGGTCGGCGGGTTTCGTGCGCGGCCGTCCTGGCCCCGCCTTTCGTTTTTCGGGGATGGTGCCGCCCGTGGGTTCGGAGAGCGCTTCGGCGAAGGCGGCGTCCTGCTCTTCTTTGAGGTCGCGGGTGATTCGATCGAGCTCTTCGACGTCCGGAGGGGTGACGTGCTGCATCGGCACGAATTTCTTCTTCGCCATGGCTTAAGCCTCCTTCTCGATTTTGTCTACCAAGGCGGCTATAAGCCCAACGGCCCTGTTGGAGTCGTTGAGTTCGCGCAATCCCATGTACATCTGGTGCGCTTGGTCAATCTCCGTCGTTTTGGGGATTTTGGCCCAAATCGGATAACCCTTGGCCTCCACGTAAGACTCGAAGTCCTTGTCGACCAAACGGTTGCCTGCATAGCAGTTGAGGACGACGCCTATCTTCGCTTTCGGGTTGGCGGTTTTGGCGATCTTGTAGCTGCGCTCGAGCGCCATGGTGTTCTGTGAATCGGGAATAGTCGGTATCACGATCACCGTGGCAGTCTTCGCGACGTTCGCGAAGTCTCTCGTCATATGGCCGGGTGTGTCGATAACGAGGTAATCTTCCTCGCCCGTGCACATCGTCGGCTCGTGCTTCGCGCCGCCTTGAGGGTCCATGTTGGTGAACGCCACGGTTTTTCCGCGAGACTCGAGCTCGTAGATTATCTCGTCGGAGAGCGTCGTTTTCCCGACGCCTCCCTTCTGGTTCATTACCGCGATCGTTGCAGTCATGAGTGCGCTCCTTCTTCATTGATGTTCCGTTGGACGTTATCGGCCTAGAGAACCGACATGATTATCATACCATAATTAATGGAATATATATTCCTATGAATATATATTCCATTAATTGCAACAACGGAACATAAGTTCGCCCTCCGATCGTTGTGTGATCCCTATGTAGAAGCGACACGATTTCATGGTGTCGCGCGGATACATTTCGGAAATGTATTGTCGGTCCTACTCTGACCTGGTGTTTTGTGCTGTTGGTGCTGAGATTGTTGCGCTTGACGAGCGAAAATGCAACCAATACAGTAACAAATGATTCAGGGGTGTTTCGCCGACGCATTGCTTTCTATGGCGCGCACGGAACGAAAAATCTAGGAGGGAATCATTGAACAAAAAAACGGGTATGTAAAATAAGTGGTTGGAAGTTGGTAAATAGCTGGTTGGGAAATTATGGTAACGCCCATCGAATTCCAACCACTAATTTTACATACCCAAAAAAACGAAGCGCAAGGACCTCATCACCAAGACATTCGGAGAGGCGATCCAAATTGAGCCGGATCTTATTGAGGACGACCCACGGTGGCCGATCCCATCGGTCGATCTGATCGAAGCTATGATGTGGATTGGCGGGCAATTCAAGCGCGCTCCGCTGGTTGTGAGGCCGCTAGAGGGCGGCAAGTACGCGCCGGTGTCCCCCGTGCGGTCCTTCTCGGCTCGCAAAGCGTTGATTGACGCCGGACAAGAAACAGCCTTCACGGTGCGCGTGTGTGAAGGGCTGTCGGCCGAAGAAGCGCTCGCAGTCCACAACGCAGTGGAGTGGTACGTTTCTGTCGATCACGCAGGGGATTGGATGCACCGCCAGGCGGGTGTTTATGCGGGTCTCGCTTCTTACAATGGGAAGCCGTGGCTGGTCGATGGAGCTCGGAGGTTTATGGCGGCGGCATGCGGCACCAGCACGGTCATGCTCACCCGGGTGAAGCGCGTCGCCCATGACGCCGCGCCCGAGGTGATCGCCCTCGTGGAGGAGGGTTTATTTACCATGCATGCGGCGGACGATGCCGCCAAGCTTTCTCCGGAGAAGCAACGTTCTGTCGTAAAAGCGATTAAGGACGAAGGGATAACGGACCCTAGCCTCGCGGCTAGGGTCATTCGGCGCTTCGCGGATCGCAAGGTGAAGCCCGTTTCCGAGCTGGTGTTGGATGTCGAGGCGCTTGCGAATGCGCTCGCTGAGGGCAAAGTCTCGGTCGGTGTTCAGCAGGCGCTGTGGTTGCAAGCTGCTGTGGGCGACCTTGTCGGCGTCGCCTGTCTCAGGTGATCCGGTTCCCTCTTCCCGAAAACTTTTCAAAAAAGTCCTCTCTCGCGCGCCCGCGTCTATATAACGCGGGCGCGTTTTGTATTCACGCGCATGCGGCCGCGCGCGGTGGCACGCCGCAGCGCTGCTGCCAAGTCTTTAACCTCAGATTTACGTCGCGTAGCATGCGCCGCATCAGCTCGCGAACGGCGCGGGCCGACGACCAGAAGGAGGTTGCCATGCTTTACGACGATGCTAGGTTCGCACCGAAGACGGCCGAGGAGCATGAGAGGGACGCCTACGGCGCGACGCACCTCACGGGCGATGAGGCGAGGAAGATCCTTGCCGCCCACGATGTGCCAGGACGAAGCAAGCTCGACGCGCAGGCGGCGCGCAGCATGGCGTGCGAGCAATGGCCCGACGAGGTGCGGGCCGTCCGCGAGGCGAAGGCGGTGCGCTACCGCTGGCTTGTGGCCCACGGTCTCGGCGTGAGCTACACGGAGCTTGCTGAGATCGAGCGCCGCGCAGGGGTCGAGCCGCTGCCAGAGCCGGGTAGTCGCGGCTCGTACGCCAGCGCAGAGGACGTTGCGAAGGTCTACGCCGCTGCGGCGGCTTTCAGTGCCGAATCGCATGCCGTCTGTATTCGCGTATCGGGCGACGACATGTCCGACGCCAGGGCCGCAAACGGAGTCTACGAGCGTTTGCAGGAGGCGTACGAATGCACGCCGGCGAGCATCTACGATCGGCGACGCGGCGGCCGCGCGTTCTACTTCGAGGCGATCGTCCCGAGGACGCCCGTATCCGGCGATTAGCTGCCGCTTTTTCAGGCGCGAAGTGGGGAAACGTCTGTAAATCCAGTCTGTTTGCGCAACGCTGAAAGAAACCCCAGGTCAGAACCGTATATGGGTTATCCATATACGGTCGCGACCTGGGGAAACGCAGACTGCTTCAAATAACGCTTCGTTATGCGTCAGGCAATTCAGTTGAACAGCATTCTGGAGCTGCTTGACGAGCGGGTAGTGTCCAATTCTTTTTGACATATCCACCGGTTTCGATGAGTTGTGTTTAAGAATCTGGACACAACCGGATTCCACCGATCGTTGGCGAGAGGCGTGCAGCTCACCGTATATGGGTTTCCCATATACAGTGGCGACCTGCGAAAACGCAGCCCTTTTGTTGGATAGCCGTTCGGCCCGCGTTGGGTTCCTGTCGGGTTCGCGTGATGCGCATGAAAACTTGCCCGTGTACCGTTCTCCTTGCCGGCTAAACGACGACGAAAGGAGCGGCAATGGTGGACATTGAGGCGACGGACCATATGGAGGAGGCTGAGGCGCTGCTTCGCGGCGTGTCGCAGGTGTTGCAGGCGTTGGCAGCTGCCCCGGACTACGTGGAGACGGGCGAGTGCCTGGACTTGCTCTCCGGTGCCGTGGACGACGCCGTGCGATACGTTGCGGCCGCGCGCGGGCGCATCGCACAAGCGGAAGGAGGGGAGCCCACGATTTCTTGATGTGTCTGCTCGCAATCGCTTCCCGGAAAGCTAGAGTCAAAACAGCCAAGGGCTCCCTTTTGGAGCCCTTTTTTGAAAGAAAAAGAGAAATGCCGATGGTTTTTGCCGACGCGGCTCTCTAGACCGCTATCGCCGGCACGCCATCGGCATCTGTCCAACGGTCCGAGGAAGGACCGTCCCGCCATTCTAGCAAATCCCGGCGCGTTGGTTCAGCGGCGATTCTGGCGCTCGCCGGCTTCGTTCAGGTCGACAACCGCGTATTCGACGCGCTTTTCGTTTCCGCGGACGACGAAGGGGATACAGCCGCTTCGCACCACCTCGTTCAGATAGATAGCGACTCCCGTGCTGAGCGTCATGCCCATCTGCGAGAAGATTCCCTGCGCTTCGGTTTTCAGATCCTTCGGGATCCTGATGCACGCTGCCACCGTTTCCGTTTCCTGCTTTTGTTCAACCATGAGCACGCCTCCTTTGCGATTCATATATACAACGTATATACATTGTATCGCGTCACCCGTTCCTTAGCGACCCCTGTCCGCTGCTCGCGGGGCCGCATACAGGAACGGGTGCAGGGGAACACGGCCTATCGCCGCCGTTTCCCCCTGCACCCCCTTTGCAAGCTCCGAAGGGGGTCGTCCCCCTTCGAACCCCTGTTCACTGAACATCGCCGCCCGCCAATTAATGGAATATCGGAATATATATTCCGATATTCCATTAATCCCCGTGCCAACTGCGAAAGCCTTCCGGTCGCTGCTCCCTGCTCAGGTTGCGGCTGCTGCAAGCCACCGCGTCCCCCGACTGTGCGCATACCGGCGAAGCCCCTGCTTGGTGAAGCCTCCCATCCCTCCTTCTCGGCTCGCACCACGCGGCGCCTTCCACTTCGTGCATCTTTGCACCCTCCCTACATGTCGCAAGGGTCGCGGAAAACCTTCCGCTTCGCGGAAGTTCAAGCCCTCCGGGTTTCCGCTTTCTCCCTTGCGCCCCTTCGGTGCGGGTGCGTCGAGCACGGCGTAAGGCGCCCGACGGGGCGCGAACCTACAGAGAAGGAGAAAGGTCATGGAAGAACTTCACGCAAAGGCAACGTCGGTAGCAGCCAAGTTCCTCGAGCGTCGCGGTTACGAGGTTCTTGGAACCGAGATCGACACCGACGCCGGTATCGTCGACATCCTGGCGATCGACGACAACGAGGACATCGTGCTGGTGGACGTCACGGTCTCGGCTTCGCCTAGCGAGGGGCATCATGTAAGCAGCCTGAGCAGGGATCAGCGCGAGCGCCAGGCGGCCTACGTCTTGGCAGGCGGCCTGACGGAAGGACGCGCCGATTGCACGGTCCGCTTCGATGAGATCGCGCTGGTGGTCGTCAACGACAACCGCGGCTTGCTGAGGCATCACATCAACTGCCTGCAAAAGATGGACTAATCCCATAAACGCCTGCGCCGTAAGGCGCAGGCACTTACTCTTCCCGAACCTGCTCGCTTTCAGACCGCCCTGCCCGCATCTCGCGGGCGGCCTTCAGCGCGGGCACGGCAGGGAACCGGCTCGCGCCGCGGTTCCCTGCACCCTCCATGGCGCCTAGGGGCATACTGCCCCTAGGTACCCCGCATCCTCGCTGCGCCCGGCTCTAAAGGCGAATTACTGGAATAAATATTCTTATGAATATTTATTCCAGTAATCGAAGGAATGCAGGCCGGGCTTCGCTTCCAGCCGCCTGCTGCCCATCTTGCACGTGCAAGACCCACCTCCTTGCGACTCCGATGCACCCTCGCCAGGCTATGCGCGTCAAGGCGGCGCGAAACTTCCAAAAGCTTTCCCCTCCGCGCTTCAGCGCTGCGGCAAAACCTTTAGGAACTTGCCGCCCCTTCCTCCTTGACCCGCGCTGGCGAGGGGGTGCGCGCATGGCAAGCCAAGCGACGGCGCACGGGGGCGGGTGCAAAGAACGGCGCCCATCCCCCAAGCGAGTCGCTTGGGTGAAGCAAAACCGAAAGGAAGACTCATCATGAAGAAAATCGACATGAACGACTGCATCAAGGAGGAAGCGGCGGTGCTCGCAGGCATGCTGACAGAAGACGTGTCGCTCTCTGCCTACAATATGCGCCGTAACTACTGGCAGTTCCGTGTTGTGACGTTCGAGGGGAAGACGCCGGCTCATAGGATATTGACGTCCTACTACGACGATCAAATCTATATCCGGCCTGCGGACAGGAAGCCGGGCAAGGTGCTTCACGTCTCCGACATGGGCGAAGCCGAAAAGCCTGCTCGCTATGCCGTCGCATCCTATTCGGTTCGGCTGACGAAGGAAGACGAACCGATTTCACTGCTCGACCTTCTTAAAAGGGCGCACCGCCGGAACCTTGTCGGCTTCACAGAAGAAGCTGCCGAAGCCGAAGCCTTGGCAATCGCCAAGCACGTCCTCGGTTGCGACTGAAACCCCCGAAGCCGCCCGCTCAACCGGGCGGCTTTTCTTCATGCCCGTACGGCAGGGAACCGGCTCGCGCCGCGGTTCCCTGCACCCTCCCAGGCGGCAAGGGGCGTGCCGCCCCTTGCGACCCCGCCTTCGCGCGCAGCCAGCCCACCGCCCGACGCTCAGAGCGCCGTGCGGCACGCGGGTGGACTGCCTGCGCTCGCGCTTACCACCGCGCAGCGCCTCGCTACGGGTTGTTGCGGCCCTCCGCATCGGCGGCCGCGGTGGAAAGCGATCCCTCGGCACCGTCCCCTGCACGTGGGAGCCTCGTATGCCAGGGACTTCCAACACCCCCGCCTCTTTGCGCGTCAAGGTCCGCCCGGAACTTCCAGAAAACTTTTCGCTGCGCAAAAACTTTCCCGCAAGTTCCGCTCTTTCCCCCTTGACCCGCTTCGGCAAGGGGGTGCGGCGCGGGCAAGCCGTGCGAAGGCGCGCAGGGCACGGCGCAAGAGCGGCGCCTATGCCCGAGCGGCATTCGCACGGGTGAAGGACAAAGAGAAAGCCAAAGGTCTTCCGATTCGATTGGTTTGGTTGCGGTCGGGAAAAAGGCGCTTTAAGCTTCGGTCTCATTGAAACGTTTAGGGGAGTCAAAGAATGAAGAATCAAGCTAAAAAGGGCGCGGCCATGCGACGTGCGAGCCTTTCGCTTCGCAAGATGGCGTCCATCATCGTTGCCGTGGCAGTGGTTTTCGCCGTTTCTTTCGCCCAGCACCATGGAGGTGCCGAGCAGCAGAGCGCTGACGATCAAGCGGCCGTTGAGACAGTGGTTGAGAAAGTCGTCGACGGCGACACCCTCGACGTGAAGCCTGCCGCAGGCGGCGACACCATGCGAATCAGGCTGATCGGCATCGACGCGCCCGAATCGGTCAATCCCGATGAATCCAAAAACACTGAGGACGGCCGCGAGGCAAGCGCCTGGTTGAAGGGGTGCCTTCCGAAAGGAACTCACGTTTGGCTCGTTAAGGACGTCTCCGACACCGACAAATACGGGCGCTATCTCCGTTACGTTTGGATCAGCGACCCGAGCGGTGCCGACGCTGATCCGGCGAAGGACATGCTCAACGCCCTTATAGTCGCCAACGGCCATGCCGTGGCGAAGGACTTCCCACCCGACACGGCGTATTCGCAGCTCTTTCATTCGCTGGAAAGCTAAGACAACTCCCGCTTCCCAGCGAATCTCCATGGTTTGTTCGGTACCCGATTTCGACCATTTGTTCGATAATCGAACGCATGGAAGACTGGATGAAAGACAGCAAGGGCAGGATGAGGCGCGTCCGCAAGCGGTACGTGGACGTCGTTGCGCGCATGCGCGAGGACGGCTCTTTCGAGCCGCTGAGCGTCGCTTGGCGCGACGGCCGCTCCTTCAAAGTGACTGAGATCGTCGAGGCGGGGGAGTTCCGCCCCGGCTCCGGCGGCTATTTCACCGCCAGGTACCGCATCCGCATCGGAGACAGAAGGACGAGACTCTATTTGGAGCAGCGATTGAACCGCCCCGAGACGGGCTTGCCGCCGACAGTGCGCTGGTGGGTTCACGAGTTCGAATGACATTCCCTTTTCTTGCATCGGAACCCATTCGGGAAAGGATTTCCATCATGACAACGCCGTTCAGCGTCCGCCTCTCCGCGATCCCCTCTACGCCCTCATAGCTTTCCTTGCGGCGCCTGCTTTCGTCTCAGCGTCGTCGGGCTTGCTTTCGAGCGCCCACCCATCGACCCCAAGGCTAGTGGGGTCGAATCGGCAGGGTTCTGCATGGCCCTCCGGATAGATCTCGCGCCATGGGTCAAGGTCGGCAGCACTCAGCGCGTCGGCGAGCGCATCGTTCTCCCTCACTGCGGCGAGGGCTTCTGCCAGGCTATCAGCGGCAACGTACACGTTCCCGTCGGTGACGGTGGTCACGGTGACGTGCAGCTTCCAGCATCTTTTTTCGACCGTCTCTTCGGCTTCCACGTCGCATAGGTGCTGCTTAGTGCTCGGAGTGTCGCTCCAGCGCAACGCCTCGTAAGCATCGCCCGCCGAGAGCCGTTTGGCCAGCACCTTGCCGTCCGCCCTGGTCTCCAAACGGTAGAAATCGGAGTAGGAGTCGCAGAAGCCGAGCACCGACCTCTCTTCGAACAGCGAGGCTATGCGGACCATGCCCCGCATGTCCATGGGCCCGACGTCGCCGCATGGCCACCTTTCGCCGTCCGCCTCCAGGCGTCCCGCCACAAGGCCGTCCTTGCGCTCGTTCTCGAGCAATTCGATGTTTCGGTTGCCGGTGATCCTTCTGATCTCGGTCTCGATTCCGTCTTTGTTCTCCTCGCGGAAGAGAAGCTGCGACTCAAGTTCATCCACGTCCTAGCTAGCCATTTTCGCATCGCCGCCTTGCTCATCAATCATTGATCTATAAGGGTATGAAGGGAGATTTGCCATACCCTTATTATACCCTTTTGAGAACCATAACCGCAGGTCAGGTGCATAGCGATGCCCTATGGCGGGCATCTTCTCATGTGCTCATCGCTGGCTTTTCAGCTCGACTATTTCGCCTCGTCGGGAAGGAAGACGGCGGCCGTCTTCCTTTCCGAGCCCATCCATCTCGCGCCCAGGGGGGATCCCCTGGGAACCCCCTGCGCCTCAGGCGCCTTCGTGCATGGCCTCGAGCGCCCCGTCCTTTTACAGCGCGTCCAGGACAGCCCGTGCCACGGCGTCCAGGCCGCATGCCTTGGCGATGCGCCCCGCCTCGACCGCGTCGAGCCTGGCGTCCCGACCCCGATCCGCTTCCTCGCCGCACGTCGGCGCCGACCCGCCCCATTCACCCGAGTCCACGTCGAGCCAGAGCGAGCAGCCGCCGCTCGGCCTCATGGGGCGGGGCACGGCGTCGGTCGCGAGCGACAGCACGCGCTTGCCGCCGTATTCGAGGCAGCAGACGTTCAGGCACTCTCCCGTGGCCGGGTTGTCGCAGCAGGCGATCCTCTTCAGCTCGGGCACGTCTATGTTCCGCACCGCCGTGACCTTCAAGACCACCGGCTCCTTTTCCTTCATTGCCTTCTCCTTCCGTTCGGTTTGCAACCGCTTCCCGCGGCGTCGCCCCCGACTCTAGGGGATGGCCGCCCGTCCGTTTCCCGGGAGCGCCCGTTTCGGGTTCTCTCGGGTTTCCTAGGTGCAGGCTTTTCTCGACGCTCGCCTTCTCAGCCTTGTTTTGCCGATCTCGCGTCTGTCCCGCGCCAACGGCGCCGCGCTTTCCGTCTGCCGCGCTCCCTTGCGGATTCCACCTTGCCGCGCCCTGCGAGGTTCGCTGCCGTTTCCTTGCGATGTTCGACGCGCCTGCGGGCCCGTGCCGTTGCAGGCGGTTTTCGGTCCGGCTTCCCATTCGCCTTCCGTTGCGGCAGCGTTCACCCGCCGCTTCTTCCAACACCTTTCTGCGGGCGCATTGGCCGGCTTGCCCGGCGCAAGGCGCTGCCGGTTTCCGGCGGCGCAGTTGTTGACCGGTTCGGTAATGTATACTTTTCCCGTAGGGTTTTAACGCACGTCAGGCTTCCTCTGCGCATCCTCCCTCGCGTCCTGCGTCGCTTCGCGCGACCTCGGTCGACCGCACGAAACCCGCGCAAAGACGCTTTGCGCCTTTGACGCAGGTTGAGCTCAATGGCTCTGGTCGTGCAGTCGATTCGCTCGCGTTCCGTTCCTTGTTCGCGCGGACGTCAACGCGGCGTCAGCCGACGGGCTAAAACCAAAACAACGAGGAAAGGAACACCATCATGTCCATCAACACCTGCACCATCTCCGGCAACCTCACCCGCGACCCCGAGCTTCGCGCAACCGCAAGCGGCACCGAAGTGCTCGGCTTCAGCGCGGCGGTGAACGATCGCCGCCGCAACCCCCAGACCGGCGTATGGGAAGACATCCCGAACTACATCGACTGCACCATGTTCGGCTCCCGCGCGGCGGCGCTTGCGAACATCCTGCACAAGGGATCCGGCGTGACCGTCCAGGGCAAGCTCCGTTGGAGCCAGTGGGAGCGCGACGGCCAGAAGCGCAGCAAGATTGAGGTCGTCGTCGACGAGATCGCGCTTCACGACAAGAAGAGCGCGGCGCCCGCCGACCAAGCGGCAGCGCCCGAACCCGAGGTCGAGTACACTCCGTACGACATCCCGTTCTAGCCAACGCGCCCAAAGCCCCGCTTCGGCGGGGCTTTTCTTTCGCTCGAGCACGGCAGGGAACCAGCTCGCGCCGCGGTTCCCTGCACCCTCCATGGCGCCCATGGGCGTTCCGCCCCTGGGTACCCCGCATCCTCGCTGCGCCCGGCTCCAAAGGCGGATTAATGGAATAAATATTCTTATGAATATTTATTCCATTAATCGTAAGAACACTGGCCGGGCTTCGCTTCCAGCCGCCTGCTGCTCATCCTGCACGTGCAAGACCCACCTCCTTGCGACCCCGATGCACCCTCGCCAGGCTATGCGCATCAAGGTCCGCCCGGGACTTCCAGAAAACTTTCCGCTGCGCGAAAACTTTCCCGCAAGTCCCGTCCTTTTCCCCTTGACCCGCGCTGGCGAGGGGGTGCGCGCATGGCAAGCCAAGCGACGGCGCACGGGGGCGGGCGCAAGAGCGTCGCCCATCCCCCAAGCGAGTCGCTTGGGTGAAAGACAAACGAGAAAGGTACCGAGATGAGTTTCTACAGCGACGTGAGCATCATGACCACCAAGGCGGGGGAGCAGCGCCTTCGCGCCGAAGCGGACGCGGAGGCAGCCGCCATCGGAGCCACCTGCAAATGGCTTTCCGTCAACCCCGATGAACAAATCGAGTCGGTCAAAGTGACCGAGTACGGCGAGGATTGCGTCCTGCTCAGTTGGGAATGCGTCAAGTTCTACGAGTCGTTCAAGGAGACCAAGGCTCTCAGGGCGGCTATCGATACCGTGAGGGACGAGGGCTATCCCGTCGAGTTCTGCCGAACGGGCGAGGAGACGGACGACTACGAGGATGACGGCGTTCAGGAGGGCATGAAGGTTCATATCGAGATTCTGAACGTCATCAACGTTTACTACGACTAAACCGGTTTCAACCGCTAGGGTTCGGGTGTCCCCGAACCCTAGCGGACATCAAAGGAGGATGCAACTATGTATGCTTGGGACTTCGACGAGCAGGCGCTGGCAACGAGGGCTGAAGAACTGTCAGGAGGAACCGCGTTTCCTTATCAAATGATGGAGTACGCAGGGACGGTTGCGTACGCGCAGGAAGTCGCCTTCCATCTCGCGGCGACGTACGAACAGCGTTTCGACGAGTCCTTCGGCGAGGGCGCGTGGCAGGCGCTTTCGCCGAAGGAGCGCGGGAGGGTGCTCGCAGCCACGGCGCACGAGCATTTCATTGCGGATTTGGACTTGTTGGGCGACGATTTCGATGCCCGCATGTGGGACGAACCGACCCCCGAAACGGCGCGCCACGAGCTGAAGCGCATCGCAGGCTGATTCCCGCAACGGCAGGGGGAGACCAGCGACGCCCGCCGCAGGTTTCCCCCTGCACCCCCTTCCTTGGCGGTGCCTTCGCCTCCCCAGCCGACTCGAAGCCGGCAGGGGGAGGCTTTGAAAGGCGCCCTCAGCTGCCCTTTGCTGTATATGCGCGATCCGCAGCGCCATGCGACCACGGAATCGTCCGATGCTAGGTTCGCGGCATGCGGTGGCGGCAATGCTCGACCGGCAAGCCGCCTGCCGCCCGCGAGATGCCTGTCTCGGTTTGCCGGGTTCATGCCGGCTTCGCACCGGGATCGCGCCGACTTGACGCCAAAACCGCGCCAAATCCTTCCCATTGACGTGCCGCCCCCCTGGTTGCCACGGGCGCAGCAGGTCGCCGCCTATGCGCCTTGCCCCTCCGTTCGCGTTTGCTCTCATTCGACCCTTCCGGATCCATGCCCTCGTGGCTTGCTTGGGCGTTGCGAATCTTGCTCGCCCGCTGCGCCTGCGCAAGGGTCGCGGAAAACCTTCCGCTTCGCGGAAGCTCAAGCCCTCCGGGTTTCCGCTTTCCCCCTTGCGCCGAGATCGCGTGCGCGCATCCGTCAACGCCGTCAAGCCGCCCGACGGGGCGGGACCGAGAAAGGAGCAACGAATGGAAGCAATCGAACTCAAGCTGGCGCGTATGGCTCAGACCGAGACCTACGGCGACCTCACGAGCACCTTCACGGGCGACTTCAACATCGCCGAGGATTTGGGCGGCATTCCCGCCGTCAAAGACACCTTCGACAGCGCGTTCGCAAGCTGGAAGCACGACGTCCGCTACCTCGCCAACCTCGCGATCGTCACCAATCTCAAGAGCTGGCAGCACGCCACGGGAAACCCCGAGCTTTCCCGCCTTTACGCCGAGTGCTACTACGTCGTGCGCGATTT
>ERZ1034768.237-NODE-237-length-20486-cov-15.413147_pt1 | contig 20486 bp, 28 predicted proteins | sample MGYA00520691_ERZ1034768 | MGnify/ENA primary metagenome ERZ1034768 (study PRJEB33766, sample SAMN09781704) | gut metagenome | biome: gut microbiome | host: Homo sapiens | place: Madagascar | study: EMG produced TPA metagenomics assembly of the PRJNA485056 data...
CAGTCTGTGGCGTCCGCCAGCGGCCGCCGGTCTGTGGCGTCCACCAACGGCGACCAGTCTGTGGCGTCCACCAACGGCGACCAGTCTGTGGCGTCCACCAACGGCTACCAGTCTGTGGCGTCCAACAGCGGAAAAGCCTCCGTCGCTATGGCCTCCGGCGTCGACGGGCGGGTCAAAGGAGCGGTCGGGTGCGCCCTCTTCGCCGTCGAACGTGGGGAGTATGACGGGGAGACCTTTCCCGTCCAGTCCGTCGCCGCCGCGATCGTGGACGGCGAGGCCATCAAAGCGGACACGTGGTACTGGTGCCGGAACGGAAAGCTGGTGGAGGTGGACGAAGATGACGGATAAAAAGCCGCTGACCTTCTGCATCGACTGGATGCGGGACCGGGCAAGGCATACGCCCATGCCCGCCTCCAAGGCCACGATGGAGAGCATCGTGGCCTACCTGGAGGAGCTGGAGGACCTGAAAACGACAGACCCGAAATCAGGCATCCAGACTGCGGCCTGCACAGGGCAGAACTGCCCGATGCAGGCGAGTACCGCCGACCCGGCGAACTGCGCTTGCGTGGAAACGTGCCGATGGGCGACACGCCCTCAGACAAACGGCGATGTCATTCGGGCCATGTCGGACGAGGAGCTGGCCGGGATCCTCGCAAGAGGGGACTACCTCTGCGACATGGATGAAGCGTGCTACGGGATGGCGAAAGACGGTTGCCGAAAACACGCCATCGCGTGGCTGAAACGGGAGGCGCCCTGATGGCGAAAAGTGCGTATTTCTGCTGGCTCTGATAGCGATGTTGCTCTCCGGATGCGCGTCAGGGGTGGAAACAGAAAAGACCGGGACAATGTTCGTGCCCGTGTACAACGGGATGTACTATTCTGTCGTCTACGAAAAAGACACCAAGGTGATGTATGCCGTCTCGGACGGCACGAAAAATCGTGGAACGTTCACCAGCATGGTGAACGCAGACGGAACGCCGATGATATGGAAGGAGGCCGACGATGGCTGATTTGAAAGACCTTGCCGAAGAGCTTATGACGCTCAACGATGAGCACCTTGCCCAACGAGTGATCGATGATAGCGATGTGCAGTGGTGTTTGTCGGAGCTGTATGACATCCTCTCCGCCGATGTCGCTCCGGTGGTGCATGGGCGGTGGGAGCGAGATGCAGACGGCGATTGGTATTGTACAAACTGCGGTGAAAATGTTGCTATCTGCGAAAGTGGCAAAGAACGAACTTATCGTAAGCCGTACTGCCCCAACTGCGGCGCAAAGATGGATGCGGAGGAAACTGAACGATGAACGATGGATACATCCGCCGCTCCGACCTGATGGCGGCCCTGAACGCCTGCGCCCAGATGGAGGAGTGCGATAACGCGGCTGTGCTGGCCGAGGTCTTGAGTTCTCTGGCCAGCGACCCGAAGGCGGTCCGGGTGCCGGACGCCCTGCGCCCGGCGGTGGAGGAGCTGGTCGGGGTCTATGAGGCCCAGCAGGCCTGGATCGCCGCCCTCCAGGACCGGCGGGAGGAACAGGCCCTGTTTTGGGACCAATTCTGACAAAACGAACAGGAAGGGAGAACACCAAAATGCAGTTGCAAAAACTCCAGGACCGTCCCCTCATCCCGCTCGACGGGAAGGCCCGCACACAGCTCCGTGACGTGTTCCGGGAGCTGGGCTGTTGCGAGTGGCTGTCCCAGACAGCGGAGGAGGCGGCCGAGCTGTCCCAGGCCGCCAACAAGCTCCGCCGGGCGTACAGAGGGCTGACGCCCACCCTGCCGGCGGAGGCCCACTATCATCTGGACGAGGAGGCCGCCGACGTGCTGGTCTGCCTGGAGATCCTGCGGGAGAAGGGCGATCTGAACATGGACGACGTGCTTGACATCGCCCTCCAGAAAGCCCCACGCTGGCACGGGCGGATCTTCAAGGGGGAGGAATGATGATGGAAGACTTCGCCTACACGGTCAGGATCATCAAAGGGCCAAGCGACTATGACTGGTTCGAGGTCAAACGCCGGGCGCTGGTGACGGTCGGGCGGGAAGTAGCGAATCCGCCCACTAGCGAATGGAAGCGAAAGATCCTCAAGGCCCGTCACAGCCCGATCCGATATCTCCGGTATTCGTTCATGCTGGAAAATATCCCGTACTGGGTTGCCTGCGAACTGCGAACCCACGTCCACGACATGCCGTATGTCTCTGACTTTGGCGTTTATATCCGGTCCAGCAGAAACGACCGGCAAAAGGACTTCGACCGCAACACCGCCCGGCAGGACGCTCCGGTCAACATGGTCATGGACGTAAACGCCGAGCAAATCCAAATCCTAGCGAACAAGCGTCTCTGCCGGAAAGCGACGCAGGAGGCCCGAGATATCGTCCAGAAGATGTGTCAGCAGGCTATCGGAGCCACGCCGGAGCTGGACGGACTGCTGGTGCCAATGTGTCAGCATTGCGGCGGAGTCTGCCACGAAATGGAGCCGTGCCATGAAAAAGAAGGACGTTGATACGGAAGAGATCGCCCGGCTACGGAACGCCGGGATGCAGATGGAGGATATCGTGAAGGAGACGGGCCTTTCTAAATCAACGATATACGCTCGCCTTCGGGAAGCTGGATATGTGTGTGGGCGAAAGAAGAAGCCATTCATACCTACACAGAAAGAAGTGCAGGATATCGTCAGCACGTACAAAGCGGGATACAGCAGTACCCAACTGGGCCTTCGATACAATGTCTGCCCTAACTCCATCCTCAAAGTGCTGAAAAAGAACGGGGTACGAATCAGGCCGTCTGTGGCGGTCCTGGCCCAGATGTACCGGAAGACCCGTGGAGAACGCGAGAAGAGACGGAGACCGGGTTTTAAGACCCATCCGCCCAGATCGACATCAGCGGGGTATGTCGTGGTGTATGCGCCCGACCACCCCAGGGCACAACATGGATATATTTGGGAACACGTCCTTGTCGTCGAGAAGGAACTAGGACGGTATCTGGGGCCGGATGAAGTTGTTCATCATATCGACCGCCAAAAGAACAACAACGACCCGGCCAATCTCCTTGTATTGACGAAAAGTCAACATTGTGCGCTCCACTACCAGGAAAAGCGGCATATGATGTATCGAAAGCCGAAACTGATGCAGGTGGAAACCGAAAAACAAGCCCTGGAGCTTTATGAAAAAGGGCTGAGCGACGGGGAGATAGCAAAGGCGATAGGTGTCCAGAGGGCAGTCGTACAGAGATGGCGGTCTAAAAAGGGGCTAATGTCTAACCCGTATAAGCCGAAAGCCCACACAGATTACCAGAAAGCCCGAGGGCTGTACGAACAAGGCCACACGGACGTCGAAATAGCGGCAGAACTGAGTGTGGCACCGCTGACGATACTGCGCTGGAGGCAAAAAGAAGAACTCCCGCGAGTCGGCCGGTCGAAAGTAGCGGGTCTCGCTGTCCGGCGACTGTACGATATGGGGATGACTGACGGGCAGATAGCACAAAGGCTGAATGTCACCCACCAGAATGTAGCGTACTGGCGGAACAAGCATGGATTGCGGTCCAATTACAAGCCGCCACGGAAGCTGACGGACGAGGCTATCGAAGTCATCTTGACGACGGAAGAGAAAACGAAAACGCTCGCGGAACGGTATGGAGTGTCGCAGGAGACGATACGAGCCGTGCGGAGAGGTGAGAGGACCACGAAAAAGGAGAATGGGAATGACGAGGAAAGAATTGCTTGACAAGGCCGCTGAGTGCGTCTGCGGCCAGAGAGAACAGGACTACGGCACGCCGGAGGACAGCTTCAAGCTGATTGCGGATCTCTGGACGCCATATCTCCGGGCGAAATGTGTGAGCCATGACGCATATGTGAACATCCTTCCAGAAGATGTCGCTGCCATGATGGCTCTGCTGAAAGTGGCCCGTATCGCAGGGCCTACACCCACGGCGGACAGCTTCGTGGATCTGGCCGGATATGCCGCCTGTGCGGCGGAGTGCTGGTCTGATGGATGGGGGGAGGCGTTTTGATGCCGAAATACGACATCGACCAACTCATGGAGTTGAAAGCGAGAGGGCTGACGGGAGAACAGATGGTGGCGGCGATTGGATACGGGACGAAATCTGGCATCAATTCGGCGCTGAGGACCGCAACGAGACTTCGTAGCCGGACGGAGACGCTGTGCTGGAACTGTATCCACGCCGTCCCGACGCTGGACGGAGAACGGGGATGCCCGTGGAGCAGGGCTGGAGAACAGGTGGAGGGGTGGACGGCCACTCCTACTGAGGTATATATCCAGCGACAATTCAACGGGGAGAAGATATCGCGGACGGTCCGCTCTTATCGTATCACACACTGCCCGATGTTCGTCCGGGAGCCGGAACGAGCACCCGTCATCTTGAAGCCGGAAGGATATGATGATGACGAATAATGGATGTTTGACTTGCGACTGGTACGAAGATTTCGTGGGGGTCTGTTTCAACGGTGACAGCGAGTGGTGTGCGGACTTCCCAGACGCAGAAAGGGGGTGCGGCCAATGGACCAAGAGGCGTTCGGGGCAAGGCTCCGACAGCTCCGAGAGTCACAACGGCCCGTGAAAAGTATGGCGGTGGTATCGGAACTGTGCGGGATGGAACGGTCTGCGCTGAGGCGGTATGAACGGGGGGAACGCCTGCCCAGCATAGCGGCGATGATAGCTTTGGCCGACTACTACGGGGTGACGCTGGACTACCTCGCAGGGCGATAAAAAATTTTTGAAATGTTGCCAATTGGCAACACGGAGGCCAAAATACCGGATATCATAGGAGGTGTCCTTCCCACGCTGGCATGGTGGGTGGACATCTCCTTCGGCCTTGACGGGCACGTTCTTTTCCTTCCTTTCCTTTCATTCGCGGGGTAGCTCCCCTCCGTGGAAGCCGGACGGAGTACAGACCGATAGACACTGTGACACGACGGACAGCGACGCCGGACAGCCCATAACGAGAGGGCGGCCATGCCATGGGGCCAACGGACCTAGAGAGCCGAAAAACCCATGGTCATACGCCGCTCTGGGCCGCATGAGGCTCACGGCGGCCCCAATGGTACGTTGGGGGGCATGCGGTGAATCGGGATCGGTATGAACCTCCTTAAGTCATAAAAGCACAGGTTTTTCGGCGTCCCCTGACGTACCATCCCAATCAAACCTACAAAGAGAAAGAGCGGTGACGGCGGGGAGTGAGACGATGTGGCGGCTAGACTGACCGATGAGCAGAAAAAGCGGATACTGGCCGATTATATCGACGAAGCCAATTACAGCTCCGTTGCACGAAGACACAACGTTTCTGCCACGACTGTCAAAAATCTTGTGCGAGATAATCCGGAGTTTGTGGAAAAGTGTGAGGACAAAAAAAGGGAGAACTCCGAGGACATCCTGGCCCATATGGAGAAGCGGAAAGACCTGGTATGCGCTTTCATCGACAAGGGGCTAGAGATGCTGAACGATCCTGACAAACTCGCAAGTGCGTCCCTCAGCCAGATAACGACGGCTATGGGGACCGTGATAGACAAATGGGCTCTCATCGGCGGCGGACCGGGTGACGACCGAGTAGAGGACGCTTTGAGCAGGAGCCTGAGAGAGAGGGCGGAGGAGCTGGACCGGGATGCTGAGTAAGAAGCAGATGGACATCCTCGCCTTCCCGTACACGAAGTATGACGTCCTTATCTGTGACGGAGCCGTCCGGTCCGGCAAGACATCCCTGATGATGGTCGCTTTCGTGGACTGGGCGATGGGGATGTTCAACGGTCAGCGGTTCGGCGTTTGCGGAAAGACCGTGGACAGCGCAGTGAAGAACATCATAGTCCCGTATATCTCCATGAAACGCTCGAAGTCGATGTATACGCTTCGCTGGAAACGGGCTGACAAGGTCCTGGAGGTCCAGAGCCGGGGCGTGACGAACTTCTTCGAAGTGTTCGGCGGCAAGGACGAAAGTTCCTTCTCACTGATCCAGGGCCGTACACTAGCTGGAGTCCTGCTGGACGAGGTGGTGCTCATGCCCCGGTCCTTCGTGGAACAGGCGTTGGCACGATGCTCCGTGGAAGGCGCTAAGATGTGGTTCTCCTGCAACCCGAGAAGCCCTCAACACTGGTTTTATCAAGAATGGGTGAGAAAGGCAAAGGAGCGGAACGCTCTTCATCTGCATTTCGAGATGAGGGATAATCCGAGCCTTTCGGAAGAAGTCCTCAAACGATACGAAAACATGTTCGCCGGGGTCTTCTACGACCGCTATGTATTGGGCCTGTGGGTGCTGGCCGAGGGCCTTGTATACCCGATGTTCGACAAAGCCCGGAACATCGACGACAGCCGGGGAGGGCCGGGCCGCTACTATGTCTCCATCGACTACGGCACGCTTAACCCTATGGCTATGGGCCTATGGCGGGTGCATGACAAACAGGCCGTGATGGAAAAGGAGTACTACTACTCCGGTAGGGCCACGAACCGGCAGATGACGGACGAAGAGTACTATCAGGCATTGGAAGCCTTTACGGACGGCTATCAGGTGGAACGTATCATCGTAGACCCGTCTGCGGCGTCCTTCCTGGAGTGCATCCGGCGGCACGGGAAATTCGCCGTTTGGAAAGCGAACAACGACGTGCTGGACGGCATCCGCTTCACGGGTGCGCTGATACAGTCCGGCAGACTCCGCTTCAACTCTTCCTGTGTACATACGTTCGAAGAGTTTGGCCTGTACCGATGGGATGAGGATGCGGCGGAAGACAAGGTGGTCAAGGAGAACGACCACGCTATGGATAGTATGAGATATCTGGCGATGACGGTGTTAAGGAGAGAGCTGCGATGAACTTCTTTACTGGCCTCTGGGGCCGCTTCCGAGAACTCCTGTTCCCCCAAGCTGTGGTGGAGCGGGAGTTTGGCGTGCATCCAGCGACCAGCCTGTCGATGGAGAAGAACATCGGCCTATGGTACTCCTTGTATACTGACACTCCCCCGTGGGAAGACTGCGACGTGAAGCCCCTGGGCATCCCGTCCGCTATCTGTAAAGAAGTGGCCCGGCCCGTGCTGGTGGAGTTCGAGGCGACCATCAGCGGCAGTCAGCGGGCCGATTGGCTGATGGAGCAGTTCACGACGGCGGCGGAGCATTTCAAGCGTGCGCTGGAAGTCGGTCTAGCTCTAGGTGGCGTCTGCTTCAAGCCTTATATCTACGATGAAAGACTGCTGGTGGACGTGACCAGTGCGGCGGCGTTCCAGCCCACGAAATTCGACCCGTCCGGGACGTGCATCGGAGGCGTGTTTCGGGACAAGCCTGTCCGCATCGGGAAGGACTGGTACATCCGTTTGGAGTCCCATATGCTGGACAACGGGATCTACACGGTCCAGAACAAAGCCTATCACAGCGATAGTAGTGGAACGGTCGGAGCGGCGGCGGAGCTGACGGAGGTACCGGAGTGGGCGGACATCCCTCCCGAGGTGACGATCGAGGGCATGACCGGCCCCTTATTCGCTTACTTCAAGCCCCCTATCGCCAACACGGCGGATCCTTCAAGCCCCTGCGGGATGTCCATCTTTGGCGATAAGGCCACGATCGAGCTTCTCAAACAGGCAGACCAGCAGTGGGAACAGCTACGGTGGGAGTTCAAATCCTCGGAGCGAAAAGTGTTCATGGAGGGCAACACCGGCATCGCTGAGATGTTCGATGAACGTATGTTCGAGTTCGGCAACTTCTCGCCTGATGGAAACTACTTTCAAAACATCGAGCCGAACGTCCGGGATGACGCTTTTTACCGTGGATTCCAAAATATCCTGCGCCGGATCGAGTTCAACGTGGGCCTGTCGTATGGCGATATCTCCGACCCTCAGACCGTCGAGAAGACCGCCACGGAGATCCGCAACGGAAAGCAAAGAAAATACGTTCTTGTGGACAGCATCCAGAAAGCGCTTGAACATACGTTCGACGCTCTGGTCTATGCTATGGACGTGTACGCCACGCTCTACGGTCTGGCACCGGCGGGCGGCTATGAAGTGACATATGACTGGGGCGATTCCATCCTTGACGACCAGGACACGAAGGACAAGGAGTTTGCCCGTGACCTGCAGTTGACCTCCGCCGGGATCATGAACGACTGGGAGCTCCGTGCAAAGTATTTCGCGGAGGACGAAGCGACGGCGAAAGCACATCTGCCAAAGGCAGAGGATATGACCACGGAGCCGGAGGAAGAGGTGGAGTGACGTGAAGTACCCCATCACCCCTGAATACCTAGACTCCATCCCCTCTAACGTCGTTCGTATATACCAATCTCTGGAAGACAAGCTGATTGAAGAGATATGCTCCCGGCTGAGAGTGGGCGGCGTGGCGAACGAAGCCGTGCTGAACGATATCCGGGTCCTTCGGGAACGTGGTATCTCACAGGAACGGATCGACTCGCTCATCATGGAGCACATGAAGATGGGGCGGGCGGAACTTGAGAAGATATACGCGGATGCCGTGGAATGGAACCAGCGGTATTACGACTGGGCGATAGATAAAGCAGTTCTGACTGCACCTGTGGTCCCGCTCACGTGGGAAGCGGCGCAGGAGGCCGTAGACGCTATCGCACGGCAGACATCGGCGGAGTTTGAAAACCTGACGCAGACGACGGCCTTCTCTGTACGTCTGGCTGGAAAGAAGACAGAGCTGGTGAAGCCGCAGGATATCTTCTATCGGGTGCTGGATGACGCTGAGATCCGAATCAGGTCCGGCGGTATGTCCTATAACGAGGCTATCGCACAAGGCGTGAAACAGCTTGCAGACTCCGGCCTGAGGCGTGTGGACTATGAGAGCGGCCACAGCGACCAGCTGGACGTAGCGGTCCGACGGGCCGTCATCACAGGCGTATCGCAGATGTCCGACCAATACGCCAAAATGGCAGGGGAGCGGCTTGAGACACACTACTGGGAGATATCCGCCCACTCTGGAGCCCGTGACAAGCCGGGGCCGTCCCCGTGGTCGTCCCATAAGGACTGGCAAGGCAAGGTGTACTCGGAGCGGTCCGGGGACATCTACCCCAATATCTATACGGTATGCGGCCTCGGAGAGGTGGACGGGCTGGGCGGCGCGAACTGCCGCCACCGCCGCTACCCGTTCGTCCTTGGCGTGACGGAACGGTCTTACACGGACGCGGAGCTGGAACATATCGACGATGGCCTTGGATGCTCCTTCGAGGGCAAGAAGTACACGGCCTATGAAGCAACTCAAATGCAAAGGCGGATCGAACGGACCATCCGGGCCCATGAACGGGAACGGCTGGCCTGTGAGAAGTCCGGGCTGGAAGATGAAGCGAAGCTGGAGCGGATCCGGCTGAGACGGCTGAGGAAGAAGTACAAGGCGTTCTCAGAGGCCGCTGGACTGCCGCAACAGCGTGAACGGATGAAGGTGCAGTATCTGGATGAAAAGTGATTTCGTTTTCGAGAGGGACGACCTCCATGCCGCTATCGACGGCATCCTGAAACGCGGGAACGACGTGGAGATCCGACGTAAAGGTGACGGATACATCGTCCTAGAGGTAAAGAAGACCATCAAATATCGTTCCCCCGTCTGATCGGAGGCGGGGAAGGGCAATCGGAGCCAACTGACTACACTATGTGGTCGGCTGGCTCTTTTTATTTTGCAAAATTTTGACCGACCCGAAGTCGCTAAACTACGGGGGCACAGCAGATGCGACCTGCGATAAAAAAGCGAGGTGCTGAAAGGCTTGTATGAAGCGTGATTTTCTGGAAGGACTGGGCCTTGAAAAAGAGGCTATCGACAAGATCCTTGATGAGAACAGTCGTGACATCGGCAGAGAGAAGGCCAAAGCGGACCAGGCGAAAGAGGACCTTGCCGCCGCTAAGACCGAACTGGCGGAGCGCACGACTGAGCTGGCCGACTTGAAGAAGGCGTCCAGCGACGTAGCGGAGCTTCAAAAGAAGTTCGACGACCTCCAGTCCAAGTATGACACGGACACGAAGGCTTATCAGGACCAGATCGCGGACCGTGATTACAGCGACGCCATGAAGAAGGCCGTTTCCACGAAGGGCATCAAGTTCTCTTCTAAGGCTGCCGAAAAGGCGTATCTCGCAGACCTGAAAGAAAAGCATCTGGAGCTGAAAGACGGGGCCCTTGAGGGCTTCGACGATTGGCACAAGGCGCAGATGGAGGCGGATCCCTCCGCTTTCCAGACCGGCAAGCCTAACCCCCGATTCACCGGCCATATCGACCCCAGCGGCAAGCCGGGCGAGAGTGTCGGTGCCAAGTTCGCTAAACAGTTCAACGCGCAGTATGCGCCCCCTACCACAAAGGAGTGATTACAAAATGTCTTTCGTGACCAATACCCCCGGTACCCTGCGTCACAACTTCCTGGACAGCGAGGTGGGCCTTGTCCTCAAGACCCGACAGATCCCCGCATCTATGGGCGTGCTGGACGGCACCCGCAAGATGGTGTTCGCCGGTACCCCCTTCCCCTCCGATGACAATCAGGCCGTCGGCATCATCTTCGAGGACGTCGATGTCACCAGCGGCGATATGCCCGGCTCCGTCATGCTGGCCGGTCGCGTCTTGGGCGACGCCCTGAACCTGTCCGGCACGGCCAAGACCGCTCTGGGCAAGGCCGGTATCGTCTTCGTGGACGCCCCCGCTATCGAGCGTGGCTATACCGTCACCTATGTCAAGGACGACGGAACTGGAACCGTCCCTGTGGACCAGAACAGCTATTTCGAGGGCACCACCGCCAAAGTCTCCACCGTGTATCCGCTGACCAAGGACGGCAACACTCAGATCGGCTGGGCCACCTCTAAGGGCGGCAATGCCGTCTCTGAGGTCGAGATGACCGGTGACGTGACCCTGTATCCCGTGTGGAAGTCCAACGGTTAAGAAGGAGGTAGTAAAAAATGGATATCCTGAATCTCATCTCCGACGCTGACCGCCTGGACTTCTCCCAGAACCTCAGCGTCGCTAGACCCGCTTATATCGGTGACCGCCTGTTCCCCGACCAGAAGACCGAAAACATTAAGGCGGAGTACCTGCGTCTCGCTCAGGGCGCGAACATCCCTGTGATGGCTACCGTCCACGCCTTCGACACCGAGGCTGAGATCGGCTCCCGGCCCGCTCTGGAGAAGACCGAGGTCGAGAAGCTCCTCATCAAGCGCAAGATCAACCAGACTGAGCGTCTGCGCCTTCTCAAGGACAACGGCGTCTACTCTGACTCCGCTATCGTCCGGTACATCTTCGACGATATGCGGATGATGGCCGATGCAGTCAAGGTCCGTACTGAGGTCGCCAAGATGGAAGTCCTTGCCACCGGCAAGATGACCATCAAGGAGAACAACCTGAACCTGACTGTCGATTACGGCGTCCCCTCCGCCAACGCTTCCCTGAAGCTGGACCTGTCTCCCGACGCTGACGTGGTGGGCCAGATCCAGGCGATCGTGGACAATGCCGCCAACGAGGGCAAGGTCATCACCGAAATCGTGACCAGCACCAAGACCGTGCGAAAGCTGGCCGCAAACAAGGGCATCCAGACCCTCATCTACGGCACTCTGGGCGCTGGTACCTATGTGACCGCCGACCGCCTCCGCTCTCTGTTCCTGGAGCTGTTTGGATTCGGCACCATCACCACCAACGACGCCCGGTACAAGACCCAGACTGCCAGTGGCAAGGAGACCACGAAGCGGTTCTTCCCCGACGACAAGCTGACTTTCATCGCCTCTAGCGGTGCGGCGTTCGGCGTGGGCCTGTGGGGCGTGACTCCTGAGGAGGCGGAGTACGGCCAGTACTCTGATAAGTCCGCCGACCAGTACATCACCATCACTCAGTGGGCCACTCCTGACCCCGTGGCGGTGTGGACTAAGGCGTCCGGCCTGTTCATCCCTGTCGTGCCCGACCCCTACGCTCTGTACATCGCAAGCGACACCAGCAAGTAACTGACAGGCTCCTGCGCCCCTCCGGGGGCGTGGGGGCCGCAAGAGAGGAGGCGGCCTGATGGCATACGCTGATTATCTGTACTACAGCACCGTATTCATGGGGGCCGCTGTGCCGCCGGAGGAGTTCCAGGCACTGGCCGTCAAGGCGTCCGCATACATCGACTATGTGACGATGCGTCGGGCTAAGACGGCACAGGGAGACGACCTGGAGGCGGTCAAGATGGCTACCTGCGCATTGGCGGAGGTCATGCGTGACGCCTCCAAGCTGGACGCTGTGGCCTTCAACACCGACCAGCAACTTTCCAGCGAGTCCGTCGGCGACTGGTCCAAAAACTACGGGACCCGCTCGGTCTCCACCACCGATATCCAGCTGGCGGAACGGCGAAAGAAAGAGACGGTCCTTATCTACCTGGGCGGAACGAAGCTCCTGCGTGCGAGGGGGTATGGAAGATGTTCCCACACACGGTAACACTTTACTACACCCTTGAGAACGAGGTGACGTTCGAGCAGGAGTCCTATATCACCATCCTGCGGGGCGTCCTGATGTCTGCCAGCAAGGCGGCCAACGTCCGCACGTCTGGGCTGGAAGGGGCCGACGCGGTGAACCTGTATGTCCCATTCGATGTGGCCGCTGTGGACGGCCTGACGGGCGCACCGAAGACGTATGTCAGCCCGAAGGAGTTTGAGGCATCGACGGACAAAAGCCGCCTGTGGACCATCGACCGGGGCCAGAACTGCTTTTTCGCAAAGGGTGAGGTAGTGGACACGGCTTCCAACTTCCAGACCATCAATTTTCGTTATGACGACGTGTACAAGGTGACGAAGGTAGACCGGAAGGACTACGGCGGCCTCCAGCACTTCGAGATCGGCGGTGCGTGATGCTGAAATTCAAAGTACACATCTACGGCCTGGATTCCATCGGGGTCAAGTTTGGGGACAAATGCACGAAAGCACAGCAGGCCGTAGCAGAACAGGTCGTTTCCGATACGGAAAAATTCGTGCCGTTTCTGACTGGATCCTTAAATACGCGGGCCTATGTCAGAGGAGGGAATGGCAAGGCGCTGGTCGTCTATCCCGGCCCGTATGCCCGGTACCTCTACTTTGGGAAGCTGATGGTAGACCCGTCCACAGGAAGCGCCTGGGCGTCGAAGGGCGCACAGAAAGTCTTGACAGACAAAAACCTAGTATTCAACCAGGCGGCGGGCCATTCTCAGGCGCAAGACCACTGGTTCGAGGCCAGTAAAGCCGTGAATCTGGATAAGTGGATGGGCACGGCGGAAAGGGCGTTGAAGAAGTATGGATCCACTTATTAGTGAAAGACGCGCAGTCGTAGCGGAGTCTGAACAGATATCCCGGTCTGTGCTTTTATGGCTGAACAAGTGGCCGGACAAGCCCTACCGAGTGGACTTCGAGTATCTGAATCCGGACGCCCCGTGCCTGACGCTATCGACCATCCAGGCGGCATACAAGACGAAGAAATATATCGACGGGGCCTATGAAGCGCAGTATCAGTTCAAGATTGCTTATCGTCTCCAACCGACCGGAAACAACGAACGGTTGAACGCTGATGAGGCGCTGAACGCTATGGCTGACTGGGCCTGTTCTACCGCCCCTGACCTGGGGGAAGGGAAGAACGTCCGGGCCGTCGAATGTAACTCCCGGTCCTCTCTGTTCGCTCGATATGACAACGGGTCGGAGGACCATCAGATCCTTATGACGATGAAATACGAGGTGATTTGACATGGCGAACGAACTCGAATTCACTACCCCTGCGGGCCAGACCGTAGCCCGTGAACTGCTGGTCGCCTATCTGAACGTGGGCACCAGCGACTCCCCTAAGTGGGCCCCCATCGGCAAGCGTGTCGAGGACAGCTCTATCGAGATGGACTGGGGCACCGAGTCCAAAGTGGACATCTTTGGCGACACTTACACCACGGCCAAGAAGGCCACGAAGACCCAGAGCTTCGACCCGTGGGAGCTGGACTCCAGCGACGAGGCCCAGAAGAAGGTCTGGAACACCGCTATTCGGGACAACGATGCTACCGCTATCACCAGCTTCGATATGCTGATCGCGCACTTCTACGCTGGCCAGGACGGCAAGAATTTCGCCGAGCGGTATGAATCCTGCCTGATCGCGCCTACCAACCTCGGCGGCGAGGGCGGCGGCTCCGTCGGTATGGCTATCGACGTGACCTATGGCGGTACCCGCACTCTGGGCACTGTTGCGAAGGCTGGCAAGGTAGTAACGTTCACCCCTGACGTGGAGGTCTAACGTAAATGAAAAAGCTCAGTTTCGATACCGGCGTAGAGACCTATGACCTGAACGGCAAGGTCTCTGTCTCCTTCAATCCTACTGACTCCGGCTTCGTCGAGAAGCTGATGGACGCTTTCGACGCCCTGCGGTCGAAGCAGGAGGACTATTCTGCCCGGCTGGAGAAGATGGACGGAGCGGAGGCGTTCCAGTTCACGAAGGAGCTGGATGCGGAGATGCGGCAGATGCTTGACGGCATTTTCGGATGCCCGGTCTGCGAGCCTCTGTTTGGAAGTGTCAACGTCTACGCTATGGCGGGTGGCTTCCCCCTCTGGATGAACCTTCTCGACGTCATCATGGACGAAGTGGTCCATGCGATGGAGAAGGAGAAGAAGGCACTGAATCCACGCATGGCGAAATACCTCAAGAAATGATGTTCGAGCTTCCGAAGACGCTGGAAGTAAACGGAACTGAGTACCCCATCGAGACCGATTACAGGGCGGTGTTGACCATCCTCACCGCCCTGTCCGATCCCGAATTGCAGGATGACGAAAAGGTCTTCGTGGCCCTGCATAACCTATACCCGGATTTCTTCTCCATCCCGATGTCCGACTATATGGAAGCGACGAAGCAATGCTTCTGGTTCATCAACGGCGGCGATAAGGAATCAAGCAAACGTTCCATCAAACTGTTGGACTGGGAGCAGGACTTCAAGTTCATCGTGGCCCCCATCAACCGGATCGCAGGATGCGAGGTGCGTGAGCTTCCATACCTACATTGGTGGTCTTTCCTGGGGTACTACTACGAGATCGGCGACTGCATTTTCGCTACCATCGTCCGTATCCGGGAGCGGCGGGCGAAGGGGAAGAAGCTGGACAAGCAGGACCAGGAGTTCTTCAAAGATAACCGAGAACTTGTGGAGTTCAAGCGGCACTACACCGCCGCAGAGGAAGCGTTTTTCAAGGAATGGGGATAGCCCGGAGGAGGTGAGCACATGGCAGACGGATCCCTCATCGTTGGTGTTGACCTCGATGACAAGCCGGCACAAAAGAAACTGGAAGACCTGACCAAGAAGATCAATGGACTGGAAAGCTCGATCTCCGACATGAAGTCGAAGAAAGCTCCGCTGGTGGAGTCTCTGGCTCAGATGTCCGTCGAGCTGGACAAGGCCAAGGGCAAACTGGAAGAGATGAAGGACAGCGGCATGAGTGGCCGGTCCAGTCAGATGAAGGCGCAGGTGGCAGAGGTCCGGGAGCTACAAGCTCGATGGGATGAGACTGCCAGAGTCGTCGATCAGTACGACAGATCCATCGCCGCCGCCGAAAAGAACCTCGCCTCCGCCCAGTCCCAAATGGGCAATGTGGAAAAGGCCGCCGCCAAAGAATCCGCCAAAGCGCAGGAGATGCAGGAAAAAGCGGACGCAGAGGCGGCAGAGGCCGCACGGCTGAAAGCGATCGCTGACAGTGCCACGGTGGCGGACCAGCGAGTCGTGGAACTGCGGAAGGAGCTGGAACAGCTCAAGGCCGCAAAGGCTGATATGGAGGCCGCTGGCGTCGGGTTCGGCTATCAGGAGTACGACGAAGCGACAGCTCGGATCCAGGAGCTGAACGCAGAGCTGAAAGAGTACGCGAACTCCGTGACAGGAGAAGGCCCCGGAAGCAAAATCGGCAACGATGCAGAGAATGGGGCCACTCGGGCGGAACGGGCGATGGATCGGATCAAATCCGCTTTCAAGTCTGCTATGTCCGCCTGCCTCAGCGCCGGAAAGACGTTCGCCACGAAGGTACTGCCTCAGCTTGCTACGCTTCCCTTCAAGGCGGCGAAAGGCTTCCTCGGAATGGGGAACGGCGCGAAAAGCGCCGGGGTTTCTCTGGGGGCCAGTCTCAAAACGATGTTGAAGTACAGTCTGGGCATCCGGTCCCTGTACGCCCTTGTGAAGAAGCTCCGGACGGCTCTGGTGGACGGATTCAAGAATCTGGCACAGTATTCTACTTCCGTAAATGGCAGTATCTCCAGCGTGATGTCCGCGCTCACGCAGTTCAAGAACGCCCTCGCTACGGCGTTTGGTCCTATCCTGTCTATCGTGGCCCCGGTCCTAACACAGCTTATCAACATGCTCACTCAAGTGGCGGACGCGATCGCACAGCTGACCGCCCGCCTGACCGGCCAAAAGACGTACACCCGTGCCGTAAAGGTCCAGCAGGACTATGCGGCATCGTTGGAAAGCTCTGCCGGGGCGGCAAAGGACTCCGCCAAGGCCAACGAGGAAGCGGAGAAGTCCCTTGCTGGATTCGATCAAATCAATCAGCTGTCCACTAAAAGCTCCGACGGCGGCTCCAGCGGAGGCGGCTCCGGCGGTGGCGGCGGTCTCAGCCCGTCCGATATGTTCGAGACGGTGGCGATCGAGCCTCTGGATTTCAGCTCGTGGGGCGAGGCGTTCTCCGCCGCTCTGGACGACATCCTAAACAACGGCATCCCGAAGCTGGAGAAGGGCCTTTCTGATTTCGCCACATGGTTCAACGGGCTTACCGCGAAGGTCTATGAGATGTTCAAGTTCCCCGGTGTGCAGGAGAAGGTAGCTAGGTTGGGGACCGAATTGGCGCAGGCCCTGAACGGCTTCGTCAACCAGATCGACTGGAACATGCTGGGTCAGGCATTAGGCGCAGGGCTGAACACCGCACTAGGCTTCCTTGTTTCGTTCATTTATACGTTCGACTGGCAGAATCTGGGCAACAGCGTAGCGACGATGATAAATGGTGCAGTCGGAGAGATCAACTGGGAGAACGTCGGCAAACTGCTTTTCGCAAAGTTCAAGATCGCGATCGAGTTTTTGGCGGGCCTCCTGCTGGGGCTGGACATGAAGCAGTTGGCAAAGGCGGCCAGCGATATCGTCAAGGGCTTTTACGATTCGGTGACGGAGACCATCCAGTCTATCGACTGGGCGCAGATCGCGAGACAAATAATCACATTTATCGTCAACGTTGACTGGGCCGGGATGATGACCTCTGCGGCCGGAGCGCTCGGATCTCTTGCCGGAGCTGTGGCTTCGTTCGTCGGCCAGGCTATCAAGGACGCCTTCACCGGCATCGAGAGCTACTTTGAGGACAAAATCAAAGAGTGTGGCGGAAAAGTCGTTGCAGGCATCTTGAAAGGCATCGTTGACGGTGTGGTCGGTATCGGTCAGTGGATCTATAACAACATCTTCAAACCCTTCATCGACGGCTTCAAGGCCACGTTCGGGATCCATTCGCCATCTACCGTCATGCAGGAGCAGGGCAACTACCTGATCGAAGGTTTGAAGCAGGGCGTCGTGGACCGCATCGAATCGGTGGTCGAGACCTTCAAGGGCCTGTGGGAAAAAATCAAAGAAGTGTTCAGCAACATCACGGGATGGTTCAAGGATAAGTTCTCTGCGGCGTGGCAGACCGTCAAAGACGTTTTCTCGGATGGCGGCGAGGTGTTTTCCGGCATCAAGGAAGGCATCCTTAACAGCTTGAAATCGGTCATCAACAAACTGATCGACGGTATCAACAAGGTCATCTCTATCCCGTTCAAGGGGATCAATGACGCTCTGATGAGAATCAAGTCGATCGATATCCTGGGCGCAAAACCCTTCAATTTCATCGGTACGATCTCCGTGCCGCAGATCCCGAAGCTGGCACAGGGCGCAGTCATCCCGCCTAACCGGGAGTTCATGGCGGTGCTGGGCGACCAGACGAGGGGAACGAACATCGAGACGCCCGAGGCTCTGCTGAGACAAATCTTCCACGAAGAGTCCGCTTCCTCTATCGGCCCCATCGTCGAACTGCTGAAAAACATCCTCGAATGTGAGCGCAAGGGCCAGACCTTGTATGTTGGACAGACAGCTTTTGCAAAAATGGTATATAACGCCAATGCCTCTGAGGGCCGCCGCCGAGGTCTGGCCCTGACGACTGGAGGCGCACGATGAAGAAGAAACGAGCTTTCACCGTGGACAACGTGGCCTATGACGTTTTCATCCCTGAGAACGGGATAAAGCGTCAAGGCCGTGTCCTTGATGGTGACAACGTGGGCCGGACGAAAGCGGGCGATATGATCCGTGACATCATCGGCACCTATTACAACTACGAGATCCAAGTGGATGCCAAAGCCCTCTCCCAAGAGGAGTACGACCGGCTGTATGAAGTGCTGTCCGCTCCGGTAGACTCCCATATGCTGACCGTCCCGTATGGTCAGACCACGCTGTCCTTCAAGGCATATGTCTCCAACGTGGACGATACCTTGAAAAAGATAGACGATGACGGGAACCATTGGGAAGGGCTGTCCTTCTCCTTCACCGCTATGTCCCCGCAGAGGAGGCCGTGAGATGAACAAAGTCATCATCGGAGACTTCACGGCCACGGACGAACGGATCCTTGACGGGTCCGCCGTCATCGAGGACGCATTGGCGGCGGAGGAGCTGCGGATCGACAAGATGGACGTGACGCTGGACGGTGCGAAGGAACTCCCGACGCTGTTCCTCCCGGCTGATGCGGATGGACTGCTGACCAAAGATGACAAGCTGTTCGGTATCTGGCCGTGGTTCCGGGTCCTTGTGGACGACTTCTCCATTTTCGCTTATGGCGAGCCGGTCTGGTATTGGCACGGGGACAAGCTCCTGGGGAAGTTCTACATGGAGACCGTGGACCGGGTCGGCCCGTATTCGTTCGCTATCACTTGCACGTCCGCTATCGGTCTGCTAGAGAACTCTCAGCACTACGGCGGTATCTATACCGGCCAGACGGCGGGGACCATCATCCGGGACGTCATCGGCGGTTCGGTGGAGTACACGCTTGACAAACGGCTGGAGAGCATCCCGATGTACGGCTGGCTCCCTGTCGCTACCCGGCGAGAGAACCTGCATCAAGCCTTGTTCGCTCTGGGTGCGATCGCCGCCAAAGACACCATCGGCACGCTGACCATCACCGTTTTGGAGAAGGGGGATCCCTCTGTTCTGGGGGAGGGGCGTGTGGTGCTGGGCGGCTCCGTGGAGTATCAGACCCCGGCGTCTCAGGTGCTTATCTCTGAGCACGCATACACGGCTTACAAGACCGACGAAGACAAGACGCTATTCGAGGGCGAGGTGGCGGCAGAACCCATCATCACGCCAAAGGGCCAGAGCGTCACCGGCGTACTGGTGGTCTACGACGGCCCGATGCACGACGTGTCTGTCTCCAACGGATCGATTTTGGAACAAGGCGTCAACTATGCCGTTCTGGGCCAGTCCTCCGACTGCAAGCTGACCGGCAAGGCGTACACTCATACGATCCGTGTCATCTCCGCTACGCCCGGTAGCGACGCAGACGCTCAGGCGTTGACAGACCGCACGGACAACATCGTCAAAGTGGAGAACGCCACGCTGGTCTCTCTGGCCAACAGCGAAAACGTGGCGGCCCGTATGGCGGCCTACTACGCTTCCACCAAGACTATCTCCAACGCCATCATCGTCGGTGACGAACGGCCTGGAGCGACGGTCCAGTTCGAGGACCCGTTCGGGGACGATACCGTGGGCTTCCTGTCCTCCATGACGCTGAATATGTCCAACACCCTTACGGCGGACACGGAGATCCTCTCCGGCTATGCTCCGACCGATTTCGGCAACTACTACCAGCACTCCAAAGTCATCCTGACCTCTCAGACCTTCACGGTCCCGGAAGAGGCCCGAGACAAGCTCCGAGTCGTGCTGATCGGCGGCGGAGACGGCGGCTCTCCCGGAAGCGCCGGTGAGAAGGGCGTGGGTGGATCGTGGTCCGAGGGATACGGGTCCAGCGGCCCCGGCGGTGCAGGAGGAAGCAGGGGTGCAGGCGGAAAGATATACTCCGTCACCATCGCCGCCACGCCGGGGGACACATATCGAGCGTCCATCGGTCCCGGCGGGTCGTCCGGTAGTCGCGGTTCCGCTTCCACGTTCGGCCCGTATAGCTCCGACTCTGGACAATCGTCCGAGTCTGGCTTCACAGACCTGTTTACGGGGACTATTTACGCCACACCCGGTGAAGACGGGATTGCGGGCGGGAGCGGCGTTGACGCTGACTCCGGCAGTACGACGGTCTACTACAACGGTCGGGCTTATATCTCCGGTGCGAACGGCGCAGGCCGGAGGGAGAGTGGCCTGACTGGATACGGCGGATTGGGCGGCGGTCCTGCGGCTGGCTCCAACGGCGGAGCTGGTGGAGACGCAAAGTTCACGTCAAAAAAGAACGACTTCATGGACGGCGGTGACGGAGGCAAAGGCGCAACGCCCGTCTCTGGTCTCTCCGCTACGGTCCGAGGCGCTGGCGGCAATGGCGGTGAGCTGGAACCAGGGGTGGTTTTCCA
>ERZ1034768.246-NODE-246-length-19921-cov-3.929477_pt1 | contig 19921 bp, 17 predicted proteins | sample MGYA00520691_ERZ1034768 | MGnify/ENA primary metagenome ERZ1034768 (study PRJEB33766, sample SAMN09781704) | gut metagenome | biome: gut microbiome | host: Homo sapiens | place: Madagascar | study: EMG produced TPA metagenomics assembly of the PRJNA485056 data set...
ATGTAAAGGTAAATAAAAACAATGTTTTTAAAAAGTTATTGTCTGTCTCACCAAGGTATTTTATGGTTGCGGGTTTAAGAGAGGAGTGAGATTCGAGAATGACACAGAATAAAACGCAAGCCCGTGTTTTTAAAAATGCGTTGTTCCTATACGCGCTCACGCTTTCAAACTATCTGATCGGACTATTACTCCTGCCGTACCTGTCGCGCGTGCTCAGCGTGGAGAAGTTCGGCGTGATCGGATTCGCGACGTCGTTCTGCCTGGTGTTCCAGATGGTGGTGGAGTACGGCTTCCAGCTGTCGACCACCGCGACCATCTCCGCGCATCGCGACGACAAGGCAAAAATGTCCCGAATCATCTCGACAATGACGTACACCAAGCTACTGCTGGCGTGCGTAGCTTCGGCCGTGTTCCTGGCATGCGCGATGTTCGTGGACATGCTCCGCGGCCATTTCGTGATCATCCTGCTGTTCTTCGTGGACTCGATCGCCAAAGCACTGCTTCCGGACGCCTACTTCAGGGGCATCGAACGCATGAAGGACATTACCATCCGCGCGGTGTCCGCGAAATCCGGAATCTTGGTGGCGACGCTGTTGTTCGTGAAGGGCGACGACACCCTGATCATATATCCCGTCTCGATGATCGTATTCGATACCATCGCGCTCCTGTGGGCGTTCTCCCTGCTCAAACACGACGGTTTGAAGGCGACCGGCACCACCATGAGGGAAATGCTGGAAGCGTTGAAAGACAGCTTCTGGTTCTTCATATCCCGCATATCCGTGAGCATCAATGGATCATTGGGATCCATCTTCCTTGGCATGCGCTATAGCCCCGAATCCGTGGAGATGGGCCTGTACTCCGGCGCGACCAAGTTGTCGTCCGCTGGCGAGCAGATGATTCCGCCGCTCGGCGACGCACTCTACCCGTCGATGGTCAACAAGAAGGACTACAGGCTGTTCTACCGCATAGTGTTGCGGGGCGGCATTCTCTGGTTCCTCGCGTGCGCGCTGGTGGAAGTGCTGGCAACGCCGTTGTGCGTGCTGATCCTCGGCGGACAGTACGCCAGCGCTGGCGGGTTCCTGCGGATACTGATGGTCGGCGTGTTCTTCGGATATTTCAGTTTCATGTTCGGTTATCCAGCGCTCTCTCCGATCGGGAAGTCGACGTGGGCGAACGCGGCGATCATGGTCAGCGCAATCGTGAATCTTACGGCCTGCGCGGTTCTGTGGCTGACAGGGAACATCACGCCGTTGACAGTGTGCGTGGTGTTCTCCAGCACCAACATCACGACCTTCATCGTGAGATTCAGCGCATTCATGAAATTCAAAAATCTAACACGATAAATCTGTTTTTGACGCAAAGGATGAAATAAGCATGTCTGTAACTTCTTACACCATTACTTGCAGCAGACCAACTAATTATGGCGCTGTTCTGCAAACTTACGGCTTGAACACCGCCCTACGCAAGATGGGCGTGGATGCCAAGGTGCTGGATTACAATCCCAAGTACTACTACACATCCACACAACCGTTGCCCATTCGTATGGTTCGTACCATCGTACGCTTCCCTGATTTGACCAAGGGGCGCAAAGTGTTCGGCAAGTTCCTTGAGGACTATGTACCTATGAGTGCCAAAACTTACCGCACCCTTGCCGAGATTGAGGCTGATGTGCCCCAATCGGACGTCTATATTTGCGGCAGCGACCAAATTTGGAACTGTAAGAACAAACTTAATGGTAAAGATGATGCGTTCTTCCTGTCATTTGCGCCTGCGGGCGCTCGCAAAGTAGCGTACGCTGCCAGCATTGCCATGCCTGAAATTCCTGACGATCAGAAGGATCGTTATCGTAGACTGATTTCCGATTTCGATGCCGTGTCTGTGCGCGAACCGTCGTCGGTACCCATGCTTGAAGATCTCGGCATTAGTAATGTTCAATCCGTCATTGACCCAGTATTTCTGCTTGAGAAGGATGATTGGAACGTAATCGCCGATGCCAGCGATTTCACTCCTACTGAAGATTACGTACTGGTGTATGGCTATAACCGCCAGAAAGATGTATACGCTTATGCACGTCGGCTTGCCAAGAAGCTAGGCGTGAAAGTCTATACCATCGGTACTGCCATCGAAGATTACACACTTGATCAGGACCGTTATTTTTGGAATGCTTCCCCTAACACTTTTGTGAACCTGATTCGCAATGCGAAAGCCGTGGTGACAAATTCATTCCATGGCACTGTGTTCTCTATTGTGTACAACAAACCATTCCACTTCTTTACAGTTAAGCAGACCACAAACTCACGCATGCTCGACCTGCTGGATTCGCTGGCGTTAAAAGACAGACATGTTACCAGTGGCGACCTGCTGAGCAACCACATCGACTATACGCAGCCGAATACTCTACTCGCTTCATTACGTAAACAGTCATTAGCTTATTTACACAGCAGCGTATCGGAACCACTAAATCAGCATTAATCAAGAGTCCAAAGGAATGTCATTATGAATTGGAAGAGCACTGTAGAACAGTGGATGCCAAAACCGCTTATCGTTCCTCTCAAGAATCTGCGTCAAAGCATTCATCTATATCAAGATTCGTGGGCACAAGCCAAGCGGTTTAATCGTAGCTACTCTCGCATTATGCCCCATGAACGAGTAAGAATCGAGACACGAGTGATGTTTCTCAGCCATCAAATTGAAAAGGGTCTGAGCCATCACAATTTTCGCTATGGGTTTGGGAAAAAAGTTTTTAACGAGCTTCCGACCCTGCTTACACGTCTGGAACAAGCAGATCTGAATTTCGCTAATAACACTGTGTACAAAGAAAGTCTTGCTGCGCTTCATGAGTACATGCAGCGTCATCTCAATGCGGAGAAAGATATTTCTTGGCAGCAATCATTATTCACTACAGATCAGTGGCAACGCATTATGAATGCCGAATCAAACGATGGTGGAAGCATATCTATCCGTAAAAGTGACAAGTTCAATAACAAAGATCTTTCCTTTGCTACATTAAGTGAAAATAGACATTCAGTTCGTGAATTTGCTGATGAGCCGGTGTCCCTAGACGAACTTAACCAGGCAATTCAGATGGCCATGCGCACTCCATCAGTGTGTAACAGGCAACCCACCAGAGTGCATGTCATTCTCGACAAGGAAGTTATCGCAAAGGCTTTGCACATTCAAGGTGGTGTTAATGGATATCCAGCCCCTCCCGCATTGCTGATGATTACTTCTGACTTGCGCGCGTTTATGACATCTTATGAGCGCAATGAGGGATATACCGACGGTGGCCTGTTTGGAATGTCACTACTATTATCCTTGGAATCTTTGGGAATTGGAGCTTGTCCGCTCAATACCATGTTTACGGCAACTGCAGAAAAGAAAACCCGCAAACTTTTGCATTTGCCTGATAACGAAGTACCCGTCATGTATATCGAAGTTGGACATTTCTTGGACGAAACACGTACCTGTCGGTCCACTCGATTCCAAGGCTCAGATATTACCTCAGTCTTGCAGTAACCACAGACTGATATTCCCGTTCGCGTACTTGCATCTACGTGATCAGATAGTCGCATAATCAGCAAGGAGTCTTCCATGGACGCACTCTATGTTTTCGTCACTACATCATTGCCCAAAGCTGGAGCGCAAGTTGCCGGATTGCCATTGACGCTGAATTTGCTACTTACTGCATATGTAATTCTTCGTCATCCAAACCAGACTTTACTGATGATGCAACGATTCCGAGGACTAACAATAGCCTATGGAACGCTGTTCATATTTGGCGTGCTATCCATGCTGATGGCTCTAACTCAAGGAGTGAGTACATTCACTCTTTCCCAAATGCTCATTGTTGTAGGATCACCTTTGGTTGGGGTCGCTGCGGCAAGAATTCCGCCAGAGCGTTTCTCTCGAATCATTATTTGTTCCATGATCATCGTCAATGCTTATGGATTGATTCAGTACTTCGCAGGCATCGAAAGTACTTCAGTCGCGGGACTTACCTACACACTGGGACAAAACATTGGCGACAAACCAATTGGACTTAAAGCCGATGGCACGGCCGAGAAAATCATCTCAACCTATCAGAATGGTAATTCACTGGGTATTTTTGATGCTTTAGGTATTTCTTTTCTATTGACAAGATCCCAATCTTCACGCTTCTGGGGAATCACACGATATTTAGCACTCGCTCTTGGTTTGGTTGGGCTCATGCTTAGTGGTTCACGATCCATCCAAATTCCATTTTTCCTATTTCTAGTCGTCCTCCTTGCGCAATTCATCAAACAGTTGTCTCCACGCAAACGAGGTATAACACTGAGCATCGGAAGCGTTCTATTAGCAGTTGGAGTCGTCTTCTTGTATGCTCAGCAAACTATCGTTAGCCATTTTTTTGATCGGCTTGTCAATCAAACGATGGCTGACCCAACCGGTAGCGGTAGAACTGAACAATGGTCACAGAGTTTTGAAGTTATTTCACAAATGAATGGCTGGCAGCTTCTTAGGCAAATATTATTTGGGCAAAATCCTCATACTAACGTAGGCGGTGAGGGATTACCGAAATTCTTCTTCATGTTTGGTTTTGTCTCGACAATCGCTTTTTATGGCGGACTACTATACATTGTTTGGCAATGCTGGCAACGTCGTAAAAGCCACACTGTCGCAATCGGAATACTCTGCGTTTTCTGTGCTTTTTGCGTGGATCAATCCTTTAACTATCCACCTAATATCATGAATGTAGCTCTGTTTGCAGCTGCTGCTCTTAATCGTGATGGAGAAACGTCGCGACGATGCCTTTCGATTTCTGTTTCCAAGTAATTCGAACTATCAGGAGTGAGTGCTCATGACGTATGAATCAGATCGAAGCAAATCGCGTATTATATGGTTTTGCTCGCGCAGTGGCCCTATAGAGAAACATGTCATGGCGAGAAACTCTAGACTGACTGCACTCGATTCGCTACGAGGCTTCGGCATACTACTAGTTGTTTTGGGACACGCATCACGGTCTGTCGGTCTGGCGTCGTGGATTTTTTCATTCCACATGCCATTGTTCTTCATCATCTCAGGCATGTTGTTCCACGAAAAGACAATTCCTCGACTCGTTTAAGAAGAAGGCTGCAAGACTTCTCATACCGTATCTGTTCTTCGGAATAGTGACTTTCGCGTACTGGGCCCTCATCGAACGACGCCTTAGAGGGGGGGTGTCAGTGGTTCCGTCACGAATGCGTTGACGAACATTTTTCTCGCCCGTGCCGGAACCGGTAATTATCCGCAGAATGCTGTGCTTTGGTTCCTGCCCTGTCTGTTTGTCACGGAGATGTTGTTCCTTGGGATCTTTACCTTCGTCAAATCAAAGAGAGCGATCCGGTATGATTGGGCTGTTGCCGCGACGCTTGCCACGGTCAGCTTTTTCTCAATCATGGTCATGCATTCCTTTGATCTGCCGATTGATCGGCTCCGCCTTCCTTGGGCTCTTGATATCTTGCCTTTCTCCACGCTGTTCTATTGCATTGGCTACTTGTTGAGTCGTTTTCTCATACCATACATGCAGAAATCCAAGCCGAAGGCATCGTTGCATGTTGTCTATGCTGCCATCGGTATGGCAGGACTTGGCCTGCTGTGGGTATTCGACGAGTTGACCGGACTAAGCGTCAACCTCAATGACGCAAGTACCAGCAATCCATTTTGGATGCTATGTGCAGCATTGCTTGGTTTTATATCGTCGCTCATGCTTTGCGTTGCTATCGACTGCCGGCTGCTGCAGTTCCTTGGCAGGGCGTCGCTTACCATCATGTGCGTGCATGAACCGGTGAAACGAGTGCTGATTTTTGTTATGGCGAAAATTCTTGGGATGAATACAGATGCATTGCGAGCGAATCTTGTATATGCGATGCTGGTGACTGTTGTCACTGTAGCTATCTGTGTTGCTGTTCATCTCATTATGGACAGGTTCGCTCCCGTGTTGATCGGCAGTTCCCGTCACAATCTGGCTTCGCAAGGCAAGGCAAGGGCATGATGGGAGAACATTTGCGGTTGGCATCATAGTTGCGATGGAACGTCGCTTTGTTGTTGTAATGCCTGCAAGAAGTCGGCATCTCGATTTCGCTTTGCCCGTTAATTGCATTCATCAGCAATGGTGGTGTCAGTGGTGACAGATGATTTGCCGCACTGACACCACGAGCAAGCTCAGCTAAGTGTTCGTTCTTCCTGCAGATGTTTTGATTTGCTTTCGATTCCGTTCCACACCAGTTCGGACCAGCGGCCACGGTTGCGGTCGACTGTCACAGCAAACAGCCCCTGACGCACGAAATCGATTAAAATGCAGGCAATGTAGATTGCCAGTAGGATGCCGAGGATCCACAGAATGGCAAAGGGCGGCTGATAGAGGCCTTTCAGCACGAACAGGTGCTTCCAAAGCAATGTTCTCGTGGCGGGATACTCGGTAATCAGGTAAACCGCGAACGCAGACTGAGCTATGCGATTGATGATCCGATTGTGGAAGGAAAGCCGGTCAAACAGTAGAAATATGCCGAATCCCACCATGATGACGGGTAGCTTGAACGGTCCGGTGATGAAGATTCCCACATCGATTCCGAACAACGACAACACGATGGAAGCGCACGTGTACAAGAGGAAGAATCCCAGACCGATTCCCGCCATCAGCCAGATCTGTTTAAGCGTGAACGGTTTCATATACCACTTGTATGCAGAGATGAGGATAAACAGGTAGATGAAGCCGAACACGCCATCGCCTACTCCGACAGTTCCAGGAATGAAACTTGTCAGACCCCAGATTGACAGCACTGTTATGGCAAGTGCATAATGCGTGTGTTTGCCAAGCGCACGTAGTCCCTTGGAGAGGAATGGCAGCAAGGCGAGGAAGGTGGCGTATGCAGTGACGTACTACCATAATCCCATGATGGTCGGAGCGACGCTGCGGGCAATCATTTTTATACCGAAGTCAGCACGGTCGAAAACCAGAAAGAATGCCATGCTCGCAAGGCTCCAGAACAGCACTTCGCGTTCCAAAATCCATATGCGTTTGAAGTTCGATTTGATGGTCTGTTCCTTGTCGAGGAAGAACCATGCGGAGATGGTGAAGAAGATGACGACGCCCACTTTGCCGCCACCCTGCATGACGAGCCGAAAGAAGATCTTCTCAGATCCCAGTGGTCAGGGATGAAAGAATAAGCTCTTTACTTTTATGGAAAGAGTTTCTCTCATATTTCAAAATCCGCAAAACCGAACGCTTCGGTCCTCCCGTAGACGAGAATGGCAACGTCGGAAAGAATGCAGGCGACGGTCTTCATTTCGGCATTGTGGTGACATTGCGTGGCATGGATGGACGTAACCGTTTCGACGAATTCAAGATGCAATGCCAACTGCAAAGCAAACCTTGGATCGTGGAAGAAATCGACATGAACACCAACATCAAGCTTTACCAGGAAGCCGACGTTGAAATCACATTCGACGATGATGAAGCGGATGAGTGAACCAGCCGGCAGGAGAACTGTCTGACAGCGCAAACGCGACTTGTGCGGTCAACCATAGTCCGTCCACACAAGTCGCGTTCCATGTCCGCATAACCTGAGAAAGGGGAGAAAAACGCTAGTTTTGCAGACGTGACGACCGCAGATGGACCGTTGCGTATGCGCAGATTGCGGAAGCGATCACCAGCAGCAGCGAGATGATGGCGAGCGCCTGCACTGCGGATCCGGAGCGAGGCATTTCCGGCTTCTCTGGCTTTTCTGGATTGCTGGGTTTGCCGGGTTCTTCTGGCTCTTCTGGCTCGGCGACGGCTTTGATGGTTACCGTCACTTGGGCGCTTATGCCATCATGGTCGGAAGTGCGCAACTGCATACCCGCTCCCCCACTCGCATTGGCACTGCCACGCGAGGAAGCTCCATTCGGCATTCCGGAAGACCGGGCCGCGTTTGCATCCGTAAAGTCGTCATCCGACGTGTTGCGCACGGCGGTGATGGTGATGTTCTGGCTCACGGCTTCGAAGGCTTTCTTCTTTCCAACCGCCTGCATTGCGAGATCGATCTGATCATTCAACGCCTGCAACTGGTCACTATCCACCACAAGGCGATAGTCGGCGATGCCGTTCAGTTGCGTTTCCGTCAACTTTAGTAGGTCGTCATCACTCAGCCGCTGAAGGCCGCTCGTCGGATCCAATTCAACCAAAGTCTGTTTGCTGGAGATCGCCAGGTCGCCGACATGGAACATTCCGTCACCCGTACCGTCACCGCTAGTGCCGTCTGGAATCAGCCCAAGCGAGTCAGCCAAGTATGGCGCAAGATTCGACGTGTCGGAGAACGAGCCGCTCAACAAGGCGAGCGTGTTCAGTCCAGCTGGAATCATGCCCCGGTATTCGCCGCCACGAACGGTAATATAGCCAAGGTTTTTAGCGTCATCCAGCAGGTTGAATAGCGTCGGCGCGATGAACGTTCCATCCGAAAAACTGCCTTGCGCGGAAGTCTCATCCGTTTCGGCGAACCGCATCAGCGTCGCGTCCGAGGTGAACGTGCCACCCTCCACGCGCAATGCGCCACGGCAATCGACCGCAGGCTGTGTTCCGCCCTCAACCGTTCCCGGTCCAGCAATGGTGAGCTGCATGTTCGCAGGCACAGTGATCGCAGCGGATCCAGCGGCTTGCAACGTATGCCCGTTCAGGTCAAACGTTACGTTTCGCACGCCTTTCGGAGACGTAATCGTAACGCTTTCCGCAACGTCAGCCAGCAATGTGACCGTCGCGTTCTTCATCGACGTATGGCCAATCGCTTCCTGCACGCTCGTGTAGGTTGCGTTGCCCACTTGCGCGACCGCCTGAGATTCGGCGGCAACCGCAACCGTATCTGCAGAGAACAACAGTGTTCCGAACAGCGACGCAAGCGCGAAAACAACGGCCGACACTACTGAAACCAAATATTTGCCTTGTGTTTGCGGGCACACATTCGCCCGCTTCTCATGACTACGCATGATTATTTCCTTTTATAGGTTCTGTTGCATATTACAAACGCGCCAAAGCGCGTGGGACCACCCTCAGCTTTGAGGGATAACGTTACAGAAATCATGGCGCCACGTTGCATTAATTATCTCATACTGCGCAGAAGAAAGCAAATTACCTATTTTTGAAAATCCAAATCTTATATGAGCTATATCAAAAGGCAATACTTAGCTATGGTGGATCTGATCAGACAAGTTGAATCTGTTTCACATGAGTATCACAATATTCATCATATGAATAAACGTATCCCAATAACTGCAAAAATATGCATATACGAATAATTGTTTCCCATCAAGAAACAAGTGAAGCTATAGACAAAACAAGCGCACCCGCAGTCAAACAAACTCCACCTCGCAAAAGCACATTCGCCGTCTGCACAACGTAGGAAAGCAAAAGAGCGCTCGGGAGGGAGCGCTCTGACTAGGGTTAACGTTAGACAGACGATTAATCCGTAATGCCGTATCTGATCACAACTCAGCTTCTGTAAACAGGAAGCGGTGCAATCATGGATTAATAGGCACCCTTGGGGTTAATCATGATACCGACTGTGCGGAGGATGTATACGATATCGCCCATAATCGACCAGTTCTGCACGTACGTGACGTCAAGCTGCTGGCTTTCCTCTTCGCTCAAATCATTACGCCCAGAAACCTGCCATGGTCCAGTAATGCCCGGCTTCACCAGCAAACGCGTAGCATACACCTGATTGTATTCGTCCACTTCAAACTGGCGCTGCGGGCGCGGACCCACAACACTCATCGTGCCAACAAACGAATCGAAGAACTGAGGAATCTCATCAAGGCTGGTCTTGCGAATAAAATGACCAATCTTCGTGATTCTCGGATCTTTCTTGATCTTTACGCGAGCGCCCATCTCCTGTCCGTTCGCAGCGGCCACTTCGGCAAGCTTTTCATCGGCATTCACATACATGGAACGGAACTTGTGAATCTTGAACGGTTTACCTCGCAAACCGATTCGCTCCTGGGTGTAGAAAACAGGACCGCCGTCTTCCTTTTTAATCAGCAAAGCCACAATCAGCATTACCGGCGATAGCATCACAATCGCAATGGAAGACACCACGATATCGAATACACGCTTACGGAACTGGGCGAGAGGCGAATACTGAGAGAGGCGAATCGTCATTACTGTAGTGCCCTGAATGTTGCGAATCTGAGTTTCATGGCCTCCGATTTCCACAGCGGAAGCAACCAAGGCTATTTCCAGATTCGCGGCTTCCATACTCAACGCAAACGTGTTGAAATTGTCGGAGAAACGATGAAGCACATCCGTGATCATCACCGTTTGAGCATGAGATGCGATAATTTGATTCACAAGGTCATCACCGTATCGCAGCACAGGAAGTTCGATGCCATACTTGTCGAACACCTCTTTCTTCAACGCTTCCAAGTTATTATCCGGTTCGACAGTGCCGTTCTGTTCATTCAAGCGAATCGGACAAACCGCAATCGGCCTGTAGTTCAACTGCTGCTTGCGCGCTAGAAAGCGCATAGCGTGGCTGATGCCCTCGGAAGATCCAACCACAACGGTCAAGTAGGAATACCGGCCTTTGGCTCGTCCTCGAACAATGAAGCGACGGGCAATTGCACGTTCGATAACCGTAAGCGCATAAGATAACAGCATTATCAGCACAAGCGATCTCAATGTCATGAACATGTTCAGGAAGAAATGGAAAGCGCACAAGGCGATCAAGCATTCCACCATAGCTTTGAACATCAGCACATTAAGCTGGTAGCCGTCTCCCATGACATGACGGTGGTACACGCCCATGCTGCGCAGGCACAGCGCCCAGATGCATGCGGCAAGCAGACAATACACTGCGGAGGGTATCGAAAAACCAAAACGTGCGGAATGGAAGATCAGCTCATTCTTCCATGTTAGAACGACTGCTGTCGCCAGAATGAACATAGTCATGTCCAACAACATCAAAGCGACATTAATCATCAGCCGCCAATACGAGATTTGCGTAATCTGATGACCCACAATGCCGTCAAAGTTCTTGGCACGAAGTTTTTTGGTCCTCGCTTCTACGGTAGCCACTGCACTTCCTCTCCATATCAGCCCCCGTAACGAAGGGGGCAACCCTCCATCACGGAATACTAACATATGCCATGTTAAAATCCTAGACCCTTGACACACCTGCAGAGCCTATTGTTACTGGAAACATTTGTTTTTGTTACAAAACAAGATATGCTCAGGTGAAACTTTTCTAAACATCCCGAAAACACCCCGCAAACACGGGGTTATGTCACCTTGTGCCCGACAATACCCTCGTATACCCCTGTCTACGGGACGGCTGTCTATATGCAGGCAGCGAAGCGACCTTTCGGAATCTCAGCGGCCTTCGATCAGCGGGGTTTGACGAAGGGTGAGCGGCTCATCCGTATCTGGAGCGGACTGCACATGCACGGTGATCTCATAGGATTCGCCGGGCTGCAAGGTCACATCGCCCACGCCCACAGTCAGGCCATCGTGCAAAGTCACACCCTTGTAATCGTCGGCATTCTGGAATTCCCAATCCACCAAACGACCGTTCGCAGGCGCGTAAATGAACAATGCCGTCTTGATCTGGCCTTTCGGAACGATATTTCCGGCACCGGTCACATAGTCAGCTTCAGAAGCCGCTTCCTCCGCCGTCATGGTGTTCTGCAACTTGATATGCACCGTATACTGGTTCGCGCCGTTCCGTGCGACCTTCTGGAATTCGGTAGTCACTTCGCGATGCAAATACCAGTCCATTTTCGACTCGGTTTCGTCGGAAATATACACGCCGACCTGCGGTTTCGCACCTTCCGTAATCAATTTGCCGGAAATCGCGGAATCGGCAATCAGATCCTGCTCATCCTCATGCGCACTCCACACCATCACATGTCCCTGCTCAGCAGACGTGGAAAGCGCCTTGACATACGATTTGAAATCGCCCGAATTCTGCATGATATGGTCGAACGCGGTCTGCGCGGCAACTGCGAAATACTCGTCCGTCTCCTGCGGAGTAATGCGCGCATACACGTCATGCAGCAACGTTTGGGCGGTATTAGTGCCATCCAACGTCGAACCGTCAGGCATGGCAACGCCACCGGTCACCGCCAACATGTTCTGCAGGAACAACGGATCAATGGCGATCACACCATCAACCGCAACACCGTACTGGCGAGCCCACATGGCGCTCACAATCTCGCCGGTGCGCGGAAAATCAGGCGTGAAATTCACGTCGCGAATATCCTTGCCAAGCTTGTCGGTGAACAGCAAACGTTCCTCGGCGGTCAAATCCACAACCGGCTCGTCGGCATTCTGAATTTCCGAATCGGAAACGAACGGTTGCAGGCTCACGTGACCGCCCTGCACCGTGGCCAGGCCGAGCGATCCCGTAAGACCGCCGGACGGGCGCGCCTCCGCATTCGTTTGCGCAAGGATCAGATAATTGCGCGGAGCATCATTCGCATGGCTTTCCGTACCCAACATGCCCGGCAACACCTGCACGATGGAATTCAAGGAATGCACCATGCCGTCAAGTTTTTCGCAATACGTTTCCGCGGTTTTCAGGGCGTCCGAGATCTGCGCGATATGTGGGGTTTTCACGGTTTTCACTTCCCGCGTGGCCTTGTCGATCGTATCGTCCGCGATTTGGAGCGGCTGCTGAGACGCTTCCAATCCGGAAATTTCGATCGTGCCGTTTTCCACGTGAATACTGTTCAGATCAACATTTTCGGCGACTTTCACCAGTTGCGGCAACGCCTGCGACGAAATATTCTCCATGGCGGCCACCGTGGTGCGTACGGCGGAAATGTCATCGCCCACATACGGCACGACCGACGCCACCTGCCACAGCGGCGAAGAGGTTTGCTTGTAGGCCTTGCTCACATGATTAGAGAACGCGGTTGTCTGCTTCTCAAGCTTGGACGTGTCCGCTTCGGAGATGGTCTGCTGCAGACCTTGAGCACTCGACACCGCCTCCTGCAGCTCGTTTTTCACGTGCAACGCCGACCATACGAACGCGCCGGCGAAAACGGCGAGGGCGGCGATTACCACAAGTACGCCGATCAGGATCTTGCGACGGCGACGTTTGCGCTTGATTTGGCGAATATGCTCGGCGCTCATACGGCGCCGCACGCGGCGGGAATGCGGGGCGCTGGAAGTGGAATCTTCTGGACTGGCGGTTGCGTCGGAGGTTGCGGTTGCGTCGGCGGCTGAACCGGCATTAGACTGCGGCTCCTCCTGACGGCCTTGCTCAGGCTGGACGCCGAATTCTTCAGGCTGATCAGACGCGCCGTTCATATTCCGTTTCGCTCCCTAATTGTTTGCAAGCACTTCGGATTCCCCAGTGTAATAGTAGGGGGAGTCGATGAAACTTACGGAGCAAAAACGGGGTTACTGAAGTTCCAACGTCGCCAATAATGCCTTGTGGTCGGAACCTTGAATCCGCTTGGTTGCCAAATTTCTGGCGTACACACCCTTGTCGTAGATGATATGGTCGATTTCAGCGATAGGGAATGCCGAAGGATACGTCATATGCAATCCCTCGCCGGCACTCTCCCCCGCATCCGTAAAGCGATCGCCCAACAAATATCTGAAGCTTGCATGATCCCACGTGGAATTAAAATCCCCCATCAGCACATACGATTCCCCATTATCGTAATGCTGTAATTGCGCTATGGAATCCAAACTTTTATTCCATAATCCCTGATTGCTTGGTCGTGGAGAAAACGGATGAACAGATCCAAATCGTACTTTTCTGCCATTGAAATCAACTGTCGCGGCAGGAATACTACTGGATTCAATAGGAATGAGATCTTGTGTTGTTTTCTGCAGAGGATGCGCACTGTACAGTACGTTCACACCGCCATTATCGTGCCAAGTGAGTTGCGCGGAAACGGAATACGGAAGATAATCCTCAATTCCAGCATCATGCAACCGATCTAATAATCCTGATGAAACTTCCTGCATTGCAAGAATTTCAACATGCTCGCTTTGGATTGTTTGCACGATTTGCTGCGCATCGGCACAACCTTGCTTCGTATTGAACGTCATGACACGCACTGTTGCAGAAGGTTGTATGGCACGATCATTGGTCGGAACGACATACCCCCAATGCCAAATAATTTGGATGATCACGCACAATACGCTTAACGCGACTAAAAGTTTCCGTTTGCCAACAGTGCGAAAAACTGTTGCAAAAACTGCGATAATTACGGAAAGCAAGCCAAGCCAAGGCATGAGCGCGACGATCAGAGGCACGTAGCGTTTACCATCGAGACTGTTCGGTAGCATGCGCAGAAGCATCGCGAACACGATGACGGCGGATGCGAACCACAGCAACGCCGTAAGCAGTGAAGCGCGCATTTCACGACGCGTCTCACTTCGTTGGACATCGCCAAGTCGAGTCATGCGCACTCCTTTCCCATTCCATATTCCCGTTTCATCTTCCTGTTCCGCGCAATCCGCAATCGTATGCAATCACATGTTGCAACCGATAGTCTTACGCATCGTTTTTCACAACATCTCTCACAACATCTCTTCTCGTGAGCGCTACCCGCGTTCATCCCCGCATATGTTTCCCGCGTGCATTTAGGGTGACGCTTTCACAAAAGTGCCACTATATGGACACTTTCCGGCATTTGGAATCGTTCTGATACGTTCATCCGATAATCTATAGGTTGCAAAACGATGCTTAACAAAAGAGGCAATCATGAGCGAAGAAGCAATGCGAGAAGAAGTGGCGCAAGCTGTGGAAGTGGCCGCAAACAAGGCTGCCGAAGAGGAAATCAGCAAGCTAACCGAATTCGAAAGTGCCATCGACGAAACGCTCGCCTCCGGATATTTGAACGATACGCTAACAGTCACCGACGAAGACGGCGTGGCACAGGTACTGCCGGTACTTGATTCCGAGCCGATCTCCCACTTGGTGGAAGGCCTTGAAGCTGTGGGCGGGCGTGCCAACGTGTTCGTGCACACCAGCGCCGGCGTGGTGGCCCTCAGCGTGGTGGGATACAAGCCCAACGAGGAAGAATAGCCGTCGCAGCATGCGCAGCTAGACGGCACGCATGCGGTTGAGGGCGCGTTGCACGGTTTCATGCGTGGAACCGGCACCCTGGCCGCGCACGCCGAAGAACACCATCAGCACCATCACAAAGCAAATCGCAGCGCTGATGCGCAACGCCCACTGAATGCCGAACACGTTGGCAGCCGCATACACGGCTTTTTTGCCACCGAACGCAGCCCAACGCAACGAAGTGAACGTTTCCATCAGAATCACCAACACCGGGGCGCCAATCGCGCCCGCAATCTGACGAACCGTATTCGTCACCGCGGATCCGGCGCTCACCTCTTCCGGTTCCAAACAATTCAGTGACCATGTGGTGATCGGCATCAACACGAAACCCATGCCGATCTGGCGCACAAACTGCCAAATCGACACCCACCAAATCCACGAGGTCATGGAAATCAAACTCATCATGACCGTGCCGAAACACAAAGTAATCGTGCCGACCAACGCCACCGGGCGTGCGCCGAAACGGTCAAGCACTTTGCCGCCGAAAAACTGCGAAATGCACTGGCCGAGCGCGCCGGGAAGCATCACTAGGCCACTGATCGCAGCGGAATAGCCACGGCAATCCTGAATATACAGAGGCATGATCACCATAATCGAACTGAACGCGAAAAACGAAAGCGCGGCCGTTATCGTGCCAACAGTAAAACTACGATTCTTCAACACGCTCAAATTCAGCAACGGCGGCTGCGCTTCAGGATTTTCACTCTGCCTGCGAGCGCCATGAATCTGGCGGAACACAAACCAAATAATTCCCGCAACGCCAATCACCATTGGCAGCCAAACCATCGGATTTGCAAACGAATACGATTCAATATTCGTAAAGCCAAACATTAAGCCGCCAAAGCCGAAAACAGACAGTCCAACGGAGAAAAAGTCAGCCTTAGCGGTTTTATCGTTCTCACCAAAATTATGCAATCCAAAATAGGCAAGAAGCAGTGAAATCACGCCGATAATGGTCAACGTGAGGAAAATTGAACGCCAACCGTTCAAATCCGTCTGCACGCCGCCAAGCGTCGGACCGATCGCCGGAGCCACACTCATCGCCATGCCAACCGTGCCCATTGCGAAACCGCGGCGAGACAGCGGATAGATCGAAAACACGGTGATCTGTAGCACCGGCCACATCACACCCGTGCCAACCGCCTCAAGCAAACGCCCGATCAGCACCATCAAAAATGTTGGACCAAGCCAGGCGAATACCGAACCGATCGTGAACACAACCATGGAAACAAGCACGATTTCGCGCGTCGAAAAACGCCTCGTAAGGTATGCCGTAAGCGGCACCATCACGCCCATGACCAGCTGAAAAATCGACGTCAGCCACTGACCGGTCGTAACGGAAATACCAAAATCGCTGACAATCGTCGGCAACGCGGCGCTCAGCTGCAATTGCGTGAAATTACCGACGAACGTAATAAATGTAAGAATCGCAATGGAAATAAACGCCGTACGCGTTAAATGACCGTTCTGATACGATTCCTCGCGAATAAGCGCTCGGGACATGTTCCGCTTCGCTGACATCAATCACCTTCTCCACATTCAAACGCAAAAACTATATGACAGCCCATATGACATGGATGCTTGAGGACTGCGAAATTGCGCTTACTGAGTGGATTGTGAGGCAGCATTGCGGCACATGGCAGCGTTGCGGCACATGGCAGCATTCCGGTGGCGTTCCTCTGGATATTCGCTTACGAATCCCTGTTTTTGTCATTTCGGGGTAACACTCCCCTATTTAGAGGTATCATGACACGCAAAACGGTAGGCAAGTTTCCGACGTAGGCAGTGCCGGAGGGTAATGATGACAATTAGAGCCATGTTCCACATCTGCATGGAGTTGTGGGGTATTTTCATATGCCTGATTTGCACAGGCGGAATTTTCATTGCCACACCACACAAAAACAGACGAACTCGCATCAAAATACTCATGCAGATCGCCTGCATGCTTCTTCTTGGAGCCGACGCGCTCAGCTGGTATTTTCTCAACAATCCCGGAGAAACCGCATACTACATGGTGCGACTCGGTAATTTCTCCGTATTCTGCATTAATTATATTTTCATGAGTTTATTCACAACCTATATTTGGTTGACAGTCAGTAACCATAATCATCGCAAACCAGCCGCATTGTATGCCGTCTACGCATTATCCGCAAGCGGAATTCTTTTACTCATCATCACTCAATTCACTGGTCTTTTCTACTATTTCGATGACCACAATCTTTACCATCGCGGTAATTACTATCTTCTTTCGCAGGAAATTGCGGTCTTGGGAATCGCATTATGCCTCTTCATGCTGATTTCATATCGCAAGAATCTTGATCGAATTATTTTCCTCTCCATGATGTCGTTCTTCACACTTCCGGTATTGGCGACCATCTACCAAGCACTGGCATACGGCTTTTCATTGCAATGTTTGGCGGCCGTAATTTCCACACAGATCATGTTCGTTATGGACACCGTGGAAATGAACCTGCGATTCCACTCGCAACAGGCCGACTACCGAAAAGCAAGATACGAAGCCGAACATGACGGCATGACCGGTTTGCTGAACAAGGAAGCGGGATGGAAACGCATGCGCGAATACTTCAACCGCATGGGTTCGCGCGATGAGGCACTGCTGATGTTCGTCGACATCGACGATTTCAAAACCATCAATGACACATATGGACACACGGCCGGCGATTTCTGGATTCGCGAGGTCGCATCCCAACTTCGGCACATCTACCGGCAAGATGACATTATCTGCCGATATGGCGGCGACGAATTCTTGGCGCTCATTCGCAATACCGCCAGCGAACAGGTGCTCGAAACCACGCTGGGCATATTCTTCCAACAGTTGGCACGCACCTCGGAACAGCACGGGCAAGACGTGCATTGCAGCGTAGGCGTGTGCCGCATTGCCGCCACCCGCATCCGCAGAAACACGGATGAAGGAAACGGCGAAGATAATAGAGGCGAAGTGGATTTCGACGAATGCGTCAAACAGGCCGACCTGGCGCTGTACGAAACCAAGCGATCCAACAAAGGAAAATTCACCGTCTACAATTACACCCCCAGCCAAAATCCGCAAATATCTGCGCCTAGGAGCGGCCTGAAAGTGTGAGGAAGACGAGAATCACATTAAGCGCAACAATCAGCGAAACAACTATCATATTGATCGTGAATTTCACCGGGCCATCCACATAGTCACCCATTAATGAACGATCGTGTGTGTATTTCATCAGCGGAATGATCGCAAATGGAATGCCGATCGACAGTACCACCTGCCCTATAATCAGCGCTTCCGTCGGATTCTTCGCAAACCACAGTACAACCAATGCCGGCACAAGCGTCACCACGCGACATGCCCACATCGGCGCTTTGATACGCAACAGTCCATGCATGATTTCGGCGCCGGCATACGTGCCAACCGATGTGGAACTCAGGCTGGAAGCCAGCAGTCCGATTGAGAAAATCGTGCCGATCACCGGCCCAAGCACCTGTTCGATGGATTGTTGCGCACCTTCAATCGTATCCGTACCGGTCATGCCATGCAGCGAATTTGCTGCAAGAATCAATAGCGCAAGATTCACCGATCCCGCAAGCAATAATGCCCAAAACACGTCTATTTTACTGCCGTACAACAGAGTTTTCACACTTGGCTTGGGCTGTCCTGGCGCATAATGATCATTCACCAACGTGGAATGCAGATAAATCGCATGCGGCATCACTGTGGCACCCAGCATGGAAGTCGCCATCAAAACCGTTTCCGTTCCTTGGAAATGCGGAACAAGGCCTTGCATAACTTGCGCTGGATCCGGCGGATCAATAAAAAGTCCCGCAATGAAACCAAACGTGATCACTAGCAGTAATCCGATTATCAGTTTTTCGAAAATATGATGCGTTGCACCTTTCTGGAATATTAATAATACTGTCGAAATAGTGCCGATTATGCATCCACCGATAAAAAGCGGTAGTCCAAATAATAATTTCAGTGCGATTGCGCCACCAATTACTTCTGCAAGATCAGTTGCGATGGCAATAACTTCCGCTTGCATGAAAAACATGAATCGGCCGCCGTCACCAAGTCGTTTCCCTAAGATTTCCGGAAGACTATTTCCTGTGACAATGCCGAGTTTCGCGGATTGATATTGAATAAGCACGCTCATGCAATTGGCGAGTACCAGCACCCACACCAACAAATAACCGTACCGCGCGCCGGATGTGATATTCGCAGCCACATTGCCGGGATCCACGTAGGCGACGGCCGCCACAAAAGCGGGACCAAGCATACCCACGAGCTCATGCCCGTAGCGGGAGCGTCCGTGAATTGTCTGTGCCAGCTGTCGGCATTTCATGTCATTCGTTTCACTGATTTCGTTCCTGCCATCTATGTCGTTTGCACCGCCAACGTTGTCCAAACCGTTCATATTGCTCACATCGTCCGCACGATTCATATTCATCGTCCCTCCATCCGAGCAACGTTATAGCGCGCGAGTCGGCACGGTTATGTTACGCGCACACAATATCACCTGTCAGCATATGCGCACTTCGCGCAACCGCGCGCGCTGGTCTGGTCGTGAGACGCAATGTGAGGCATGTGCAACGAAATATGGCCGAATTGCAGCGACCTGCGACTAAGCTGGAACGCTGGAGTAAGTGAACGAACGCTTACGAGAATCGTCAAGAGAAGACACGGCTTTCGAAAGGACAACGCATGGCAACCTTCCACACCCCCATGATCACATTGAACGACGGCAATCTGATTCCGCAAATCGGCTTGGGCGTGCTGCGCATCGACGATGAGGGTGTTACCCCCGTAGTGGAGAGTGCGCTGGAAGCCGGCTACCGTCATATCGACGGCGCGGCGG